>ERZ1023393.101-NODE-101-length-22551-cov-5.345884_pt1 | contig 22551 bp, 16 predicted proteins | sample MGYA00380503_ERZ1023393 | MGnify/ENA primary metagenome ERZ1023393 (study PRJEB33173, sample SAMEA4830379) | metagenome | study: EMG produced TPA metagenomics assembly of the PRJEB25223 data set... | reverse complement strand
TCCGCCGGGGGTTTCTCTCTATTTATGCCGCATAATGCAGGGTTCAGCATATATCCTAGTGGCTATATGCACTTGTTGATAGCTTATTGGGGAGTGTTGCGACTAGCCAACGGTGGTGCCGAACGCCAAACCCAGCAGGTAGGTCACGAACGCCGCACCGTAACCAATCAGAATCTGGCGAATACCGCGCTTGAGCGGGGAAGCACCCGAGAGCAGACCCACCACGCCGCCGGTGAAGCCCAGCGCCGCACCCACGAACAGCAGGGACAAGATCATTGCGCCCACACCCGATATGCCAAAGATATAGGGCAGGATCGGGATCAGCGCGCCCGAGGCGAAGAACGAGAAAGACGCCGCGGCGGCACCAATATCGGTGCCCAGAGCCACGTTCTCCTCGCGCTCATCATCGTCATGATGCGACAGCGACGGATCGCAATCGCAGTCCAGGTAGCCGAAACGCTCCAGGGCACGGTGATGCGCAGCCTCCGGGTCCATGCCGCGGGCGCGGTAAATCAGCTCCAGCTCGTTAGCGTCCAGATCCAAATCACCCGCAACACGCAGGGTAACCTGGGTCGGCTGGGACGCATCCAGCAGCTCACGCTGGGAACGCACCGACACGAACTCACCCGCGGCCATCGACAGCGCACCGGCCAGCAGGCCCGCAACACCCGAGAGTAGAACCATCGAGCTGGATGCGCCCGAGGCGGTAATACCCATAATCAGGGCCAGGTTTGAGACCAGGCCGTCGTTGGCGCCAAAGACCGCCGCGCGGAAGTTGCCCGAGAGCTTCTCGCGGCCGCTGGTTGCCAGGGCGCGAATGATCTCCTCGTGGATAGCTTCGTCGGCCGCCATCTCCTCGGTTGCGTCGGGGTCCTCGGCGTAGGGGGAGCGGGACTCGGCACGCTGGGCCATCGCCAGAATAAACACGGAACCGAAATTCTTCGCCAGGAACTGCAGAAGCAGGGACTGCAGGGAGGGGCGCACGCGCACGTCGGCGTGCTCACCGAGCATATCGCGCCAGTGCTGCTGGTGGCGCTTCTCTGCCTCGGCCACCTGCAGCAGGATCTCGCGGTCGGTACCCTCAGCGCGCTGCGCCAGGTAGCGATAGATGCGCGCCTCCGACTCCTCGTCGGCCAGGTAACGGCGCCAACGCTTAATCTGCGCCGGGGTCGGGTCGGTAACTGCCCGGTGGCGTGCCGGCTCGCTCTGGAGCATCTCGGTTTCAGCGCCGTGCTCGTAGGGTGCGTGCGTACTCATAAATCCCTTCCGCGGATGCGGTGCGTGCGGGGTGTCTGGCCCCGCGCGCGCTGATAATGCGTTCAAATCTGTGTTGACCAGTGAACCACTGTAAAGCACTTGGAATCGGAAATCTAGGACGGCTCCACCGGGTGTTGAAGTTCGCCCCAACGTACTTTTGAGAGCCCCCGCGTCGAGGAATCTTTCCTGGTCGAAGTGTCAGAACGATGCGGTTGGTAGGCTACGGGAAAGAGGGGTAGATAGCGCGACGCGGGTGTGCAAACGGGCGGGCGTCCCCACACAGTGTGTGGGAACGCCCGCCCGAAGGTAAGCATCTATTCCGGCTATGGGCCGGGAGCGCTCAGCCGGCCGGTAGCGGCCGGGATGAATTTAGCGATTATCGCCAGCTTTACTCGGAGATCTCGCCTGCGCTGTTCTCGAGGAATGCGCGGATGAACCACTGGAACTTCTCCAGCTCGGCGGTCTGGCCGATCAGCAGGTCCTCGGTGATGGGGTCGGTCTCGCCTGCGAAGGCCAGAGCCTTGCGGTGAGCCTCAATCACGCGGGTGTACACGTCGTTCAGGGCGCGCAGGTGGTCGGCAACGCGTGCGCGGCCAACGGGGTAATCCTCGACGGGGCGCTGTGCGACCAGCGCGCCAGCCAGGCCGTTGGGGGTTGCGCCCAGGGTTGCCATACGCTCTGCGATAGCGTCAACGAACTCGCGAACGGTGTCGACCTGGGGGTCAATCATCTCGTGAACTGCGATGAAGCCGGGGCCGGTCACGTTCCAGTGAGCGTGCTTCAGAATCAGGTGCAGGTCGTTCAGGTCGTGCAGACGAGCCTGAAGGACGTCGGAGAGTTCCTTACCGGTCTCGAGGGTCAGGCCGGGAGCGGTGTACTTTGCGAATGCCATGTGCGTTCTCCTTTGAGATGTCGCGTCGTGCTATTACAGTTCGTTTCGGCCCGCGGAGGTTACCGTCGCCCGGGTCGAAGCGTCACTATCGAGTTAATCATCCTGGGAACCCAATGTCAATCACTATTATGAGTAATTCGTAATAAATCGTCATGGGGTGGGTCGGCTGCAAACTGTCTAACGGTCCGCCAGGGCGCGAACCGCCTCCAGATTCAGCTCCTCGTGGTTCATGCGCACGGTACCCAGCTCTGCCGGAACCTCCAGCTCACCCGGCACCACAATCACGCGCATACCCGCAGCAGTGGCACTGCGCACACCCGAGGGGGAGTCCTCAATCGCCACGCACTGAGTCGGATCAACACCCAGACGCTCCGTGGCCAGCAGATAGGGCTGCGGGTTGGGCTTGGGGTGGGTGGTCTCGTCGTTACCAATAATCACCGAGAAAGTACCCTCGGGGGCGGCGTCGGCAGTGCGGCGCGCAATGGAAGTGGTCGCATTTGTAACGATGGCTGCGGGGATGTGCGCGTCGCGGACCTCGCGCAGGAAAGGTTCGATGCCGTGCAGAAATTCAACCTCGCAATGCGAGAGGGCCTCACGTACCTTACCCACGAGCAAATCGTTAATCTGCTCGTCGGGCAGGTTTACGCCGCGCTCACGCAGGCGGTCCAGGGTGAACTGCATGGATAGGCCCAGGCAGTCGAGAGTGTCTTGTTCGGTCCAGGTGCCGCCGAAGTCTGCGGCGAGTTCCTGTTTGGCAGCTGCCCAGACGGGTTCGGTGTCGACCAGGGTTCCGTCGTGGTCGAAGAGGATGGCGGCGGGAAAGGTGTTTGTAGTCGTCATGCTTTTAAGCCTACCGGTTTATTTCTGGGGTGCTCGTAGGGCGACATTGTCGGTTGTGACCAAAAAATCTGTGCCCGCGTTCCGGGGGTCTTCTGCAATGGTGAGCAGGGCGTCGGCAACGTCCTCGCGGGCAATGGTTGGGATGCCTGCAGTTCGCTCGACACTCGCCATATCAAACAACTTCCCCCCGCCCTTGCCGGGCTTGTCGGTCAGCCTGCCCGGATGTGCACGCGAAATATACGACTGATATTCGGAGACCAAGGCGTCCGCCTTAACCTTGTCGGTGAAAATGCCGTGCATGATGACCTTGCATACCAGGCGCATGGGCAGGGAGGCGCTCCGTATCGTATCGCCTACGCCGTAGGCGCTCATCAGAACGCAGTGCTTCACGCCTGCGCCTGTGACTGCTTCCATAATGAGCGGCAGGCGTTCCTGCATGAAGGTGGTATGCAGAAACTCTCGCACCGTGGCTTTCTGGCCCAGGGCGCCCACCATGACATCCTGCCCGGAAGAAGCTGCGGCGAGCCGCCCGGCATCATCTAGAGTGCCGGGAATAATCGTGAGGTTCGGGTGGGTTCCCAGTAGCGTTCGCGCCTTATGGGGGTTGCGCACATATGCGGTGACGGTGTGCCCCTGTTCTAGTGCTTTGCGGGTGAAATGGCGACTGGTGCGGCCGGTTGCGCCTAGAACCAGTATTTTCATGCGGGTCCCCATTCTGAGTTGTGGTTGTGGGAGCCTGTAGGCATCCAATGCGGTCAGTATAACAACATGGTTTTTGGGTGTGGTTGAGGCTGGTGTGGGCTGTGGGGTGAGGGGAGTGTGAAAAATATGGACAAAATTTTTGGAAATCCCTTGCGAAACATAGTTGAGCTGAGTAGACTCAAGTTATGTAATGCGAGGGGACATAGGATAGGCCCCAGAAGGCACAACACGAAAGGACATTATGGACATCAAGTTCACGACTAAGAGTCAAGACGTTATCTCCGCCGCTAATACCAATGCACAAACGGCCGGTAACCCCACTATTGAGACTTCCCACATCCTCAAGGCCCTGATGGACCAGCGCGAAGGCATCGCAGTCTCCGTGCTTAAGGCAGCAGGCCTGAATGTAGACGCCATCTCCGAGGCGGCTTCCGCAGAAATCAAGAAGCTGCCCAAGGCATCCGGCGCCTCCGTGCAGAACGCCTCCTTCAGCCGTTCCGCACTCTCCGCCCTGCAGGCCGCACAGACCCGCGCACAGGGCTTCGGGGACACCTACGTCTCCACCGAAATGATTCTGCTCGGTATCGCCAGCGGAACCGATAGCACCGCGACCGCCATGCACAACCTTGGCGCTACCGCAGACCTCATTGCACAGACCATCCCCAACGTCCGAGGAGACCGCACCGTGGACAACCCCGACCCCGAAGGCACCTTCCAAGCCCTCGAAAAGTACGGCACCGACCTGACCGCCATCGCCCGTGCCGGTAAGCTCGACCCCGTCATCGGTCGTGACTCCGAAATCCGCCGCGTCGTGCAGGTCCTCTCCCGCCGTACCAAGAACAACCCCGTGCTGATTGGTGAGCCCGGCGTCGGTAAGACCGCCGTGGTCGAGGGCCTGGCGCAGCGTATGGTTTCCGGCGATGTGCCCGAATCCCTGCGTGGCAAGAGGCTCATCAGCCTGGACCTGGGCTCCATGGTCGCCGGTGCTAAGTACCGTGGTGAGTTTGAGGAGCGCCTGAAGGCAGTCCTCGAAGAAATCAAGAAGTCCGAAGGCCAGATTGTGACCTTCATCGACGAGATTCACACCGTCGTCGGTGCTGGTGCATCCGAAGGTTCCATGGACGCTGGCAACATGCTCAAGCCCATGCTGGCTCGAGGCGAGTTGCGCCTTATCGGTGCCACCACCCTGGACGAGTACCGCGAGAACATCGAGAAGGACCCCGCCCTGGAGCGCCGCTTCCAGCAGGTGTACGTGGGCGAGCCCAGCGTCGAGGACACCATCGGTATTCTGCGTGGTCTGAAGGAACGCTACGAGGCACACCACAAGGTGCAGATTGCTGACTCTGCACTGGTTGCCGCAGCAACCCTGTCTAACCGTTACATCCCCTCCCGTCAGCTGCCGGACAAGGCAATTGACCTGATTGATGAGGCAGCATCCCGCCTGCGCATGGAAATCGACTCCGCTCCGGAAGAGATTGACGAACTGCGCCGTGCCGTGGACCGCCTCACCATGGAGGAGCTGGCCCTGGCTGACGAGACCGATCCCGCCTCGGTTGAGCGCCTGGAAGCCCTGCGCCAGGACATGGCCGACAAGAAGGAAGAGCTCGATGCCCTCAACGCCCGTTGGGAGGCTGAGAAGGCCAGCCTGAACCGCGTGGGTGACATCAAGACCCAGATTGACGAGCTGCGTTCCCGCGCAGAGGTTGCACAGCGCGAGGGTAACCTCGCCGAGGCATCCCGCCTGCTGTACGGCGAGATTCCTGCAAAGCAGGCCGAACTGGAGGAAGCACAGCGCGCCGAGGACCGCGCTAAGCACGAGTCCATGGTCTCTGAAGAGGTCACTGCAGACGATATCGCCGAGGTGATTTCCTCCTGGACCGGCATTCCCGCAGGCCGCATGATGCAGGGTGAGTCCGAGAAGCTACTCGAAATGGAGAAGCGCATCGGTGCCCGTCTGATTGGTCAGGAAGCCGCCGTGGTGGCTGTCTCTGACGCTGTGCGCCGTGCTCGCGCCGGTATTTCCGACCCGAACCGCCCGATTGGTTCCTTCCTGTTCCTGGGCCCGACCGGTGTTGGTAAGACCGAGCTGGCTAAGGCACTGGCTGAGTTCCAGTTTGATGACGAGCGTGCCCTGGTGCGTATCGACATGAGCGAGTACTCCGAGAAGCACACCGTTTCCCGCCTGGTCGGTGCCCCTCCCGGCTACGTCGGCCACGAAGAGGGCGGTCAGCTGACCGAGGCTGTACGCCGTCGCCCCTACTCGGTGGTCCTGCTCGACGAGGTCGAGAAGGCGCACCCCGAGGTCTTCGACATCCTGCTGCAGGTGCTCGATGACGGCCGCCTGACCGACGGCCAGGGCCGCACCGTGGACTTCCGTAACGTCATCCTGATTCTGACCTCGAACCTCGGTTCGCAGTACCTGGTCAACCAGGACCTGCCCTTCGACGAGCGTTCTGAGAAGGCTATGGAGGTTGTGCACCAGGCATTCCGCCCCGAGTTCCTGAACCGACTGGACGACATCATCATGTTCCAGCCCCTGTCGGCTGAGAACCTGGGCCAGATTGTGGGTCTGCAGGTCAAGAGCATGGCTAAGCGTCTGGAAGGCCGCCGCCTGAGCCTGAACGTGACCGAGGCAGCCCTGGAGTGGCTGGGTAAGACCGGCTACGACCCGGCATTCGGTGCCCGCCCGCTGCGCCGCCTGGTTCAGCGCGAGATTGGCGACCGCCTGGCTCGCGGCATCCTCTCCGGCGCAATCCATGACGGTGACACCGTGACCGTGGACGTGAACCCGGACGTTGCTAGCGACGGCCTGGTTGTGACCTCCGAGCGTGAGCAGAAGGCTGAGAAGTAAGCTCAACCGGTTAGCCGGGTGAATTCGATTAGCTGGGTGGGCTTAGCCTGTGGCTGAGTTTGCACGGTCGAAACCATCAGAAATAGGCTGTGGGGTACCCTCGAAAGGGGTGCCCCACAGCCGTTTAATGCACTAGAACCGCGCTGAACCGCACTAGTACACAGAGCATTGAGGAGAAGAATGGACCGCTGGACCGACCACCAGAACTTCGCCGCCGCCGGTGAGCAGCGCGAAGAAATCGCCTCCGTGCACCGTGCCGCAATCCGCTCGATTCAGCGCGTTGTCTCTGAGAACGCCACCCCGCACGACGAAGAATACGCCTCCGCGGGTATTGCCGAGCTACTCAAGGCCGGTAAGGTTCTCGTGCTGACCGGTGCGGGTGTAAGCACCGAATCCGGCATCCCCGACTACCGCGGCCCCGGCGGATCCCTGCACGACCACCGCCCCATGACCTACCAGGAATTCCGCTACGATGACGCCGCCCGTCAGCGTTACTGGGCGCGCTCCTACGTGGGTTGGCGCCGCATGCGCCGCGCCCAGCCGAACCGCGCCCACTATGCGCTCGCCGAGCTCGAGCAGCTGGGCGCTATCAGTGGCGTCATCACGCAGAACGTGGACGGCCTGCACGCCCGCGCCGGAAGCCGCAATCTGTTGGCCCTGCATGGCGATCTGTCCCGTATCGTCTGCCTGGACTGCGGTCAGGACGAGGGCCGCGAGAGCCTGGACGCGCGCCTGGATGCCGCGAACCCGGGTTACCTGGACCGCTTGGAAGGTCGGGATTTGCGCGTGAACCCCGATGGTGACGTGGAGCTGGATCAACGGTACATCCAAGACTTTCAGATGGTGCCCTGCCTGGGGTGTGGCTCGACCCGCCTCAAGCCGGACGTGGTGTACTTTGGCGAGTCCGTGCCCGCCGAGCGCAAGGCGCGCAAGGATGCCATGCTCGCCGAGTGCTCGGCGCTGCTGGTGGTCGGCTCCTCGGTGGCGGTGATGAGCAGCTACAAGATTGTGCTGGAGGCTCTGCGCGCCGGTAAGCCGGTCGCTGTCATTAATGGCGGTCCGGGTCGTGCGGATACGAAGGCCGCCTTCCTGTGGCGCACCGGGGTGGGGGAGGCCCTGGAACTCATGCTTGATGCGATTGACAGCTAGGCTCTCGATGGTCCGGCCGCTGCGACCACCCGCCCGCGGTTGTGTTGCAATTCATTGCAAATACACCCTTGACTGGTGAAAATACCTTGGAACCCCGGGCTAGAATGAGGGAATGGACATTCGAAACACTATCACTCGCTTCGGTGCCACGGCCCTCATCGGTTGCGGTTTGGTTGTGACCGCCATCCCCGCCACCTTCGCTCAGAATGACGGCGAGACCGTCACTCACGAATACCAGGACCGTGCCGCCTCCCACATCTCCGAGGTCTGGTACAAGGGCGAAACCCTCGAGATCTCCGGCGAGGGCTTCCTGACCCAGGACCGCGCCTCCGGCTCGACCATTGCTATTAAGCTCAACAAGGGCGCCATTAAGATTGACGGTAAGGACTACCTCGAGGTAACCGCCAACGATAAGGGCGAATTCACCGTCTCGATCCCCTGGCAGAGCGACCTGGAGGATCGCGTTTCCGTTGACGTGTACCTGCTCTCCGGTTCCCTGAAGGATAATGACACTTCTCGCGGTGGCAAGGCTGCGACCGTGAAGATTGAGGCTCGTTCCGTGGCCCCCGAGAGCCCCAGCGCCTCTGCAAGCGTTTCGGCAAGCGCCGAGCCCTCCGCATCCCCCAGTGCTACCGCCGAGCCGAAGAAGGAATCCAAGGCTGATTCTTCTGCCAGCCCCTCGGCATCGGCTACCGCGGCTGACGAGACCGTCGCCTCGGTGGATGCCGAGGTGAAGAACCGCGCCGATGAGAAAGCCTCCGCTTCCGCCTCAGTGAGTCCGAGCGCCACCGCATCGGCTTCCGCGTCTACCGTTGTTTCTCCCTCCGCTTCCGCTGAGGTGAAGAACGAGAAGAAAGCAGACCAGAAGGTAGATACCTCTAAGAACGACCAGAAGGCCGAGCAGAAGAACGGCGCCCAGCAGGCACCCGCCGCGCAGGATCAGCTGGGTAACTCCTCGAGCGTTCAGGCTCCCGCAACCGAGCAGCCTTCGCCCGAGAGCACTCGCTTCGCTAACTGCTCCGAGGTCGCCGCCGCGGGCCTGGCCCCCATTCCTTCGAGCCACCCGGACTTCCGTAAGCAGTTCGATGCCGATAATAACGGCCTCGGCTGCGAGGTTGTCGACAGCGGCTCCTCCTCTAACGGTGGTTCCTCCTCGAATGGCAGCTCCTCCTCGCAGGACAATCTCGGCTCCAGCGGATCGGGCACCCAGGACCGTCTCGGCTCTTCCTCGTCGAGCGCCTCTCTCTCGAGTCGCGCGCAGCGTTCCTCGCTGGCTAATACCGGCGCCTCGAACGTGTTTACCGTGTCCGGTCTGGGCTTGGTAGCTCTGGGTCTGGGCGTGGCGGGTGTGACTGCTGTGCTGCGTCGTAAGAATTCTTAAGTTAGTGTTACCGCGTGATGCGGTATGCGAGGGTCCCCTCTGCCGGACTGTTCAATCGTGGACATCCCGGTAGAGGGGATTTTTTTGTGTGTGATGGGTCGGGTTCGTGCTTTAGCGGGGTGGAGGTGCGTGTAGGTTCGCTCATATGGGTGCTATTTCACATAAGTTTTTGCATGTGGGTGCTGAATTATGCGGCTAGAAGGGGGTAATATTGCTTGCTCTATAGTTCAATTCTGACTTTAAAGAACCTTCAAGAAAACCCTATTTTGTAAGTTAGGTCATATTATTTTCATGGTTTAAGGGCCGGCATCCCAAGCTTCGCTCGTTAGAATGGGGGGCATGAGCATTCGAAACAACATCGCACGCATCGGCGCCACCGCCCTGATTAGCTGTGGCCTGGTTGCTACTACTGTCCCCGCTACCTTCGCTGACGAAGCTGCGCAGGAAATCTCTCACCCTTACGCGGATTCCGCCCGCCTCATCACTCCCGACACCTGGGTTGAGGGTCAGGGTCTGATTATCGCGGGTGAGGGCTTCAAGACCGCTGACGGTGCCTCCGGCTCCGTGCTGGCCCTGAAGCTGAACAAGGGCGCAGTGAAGATTAATGGCCAGGACTACCTGGAGATCCACGCCGACGAAGCCGGCAACTTCACCGTCACCGTTCCCTGGCAGGCAGAACTGCACGGCAGTGTTTCCGTTGACATTTACCTGCTGTCCGGCTCCCTGAAGGACGGCGACGTGCCCCGCGGCGGCAAGGCAGCTACCGTGACCATTAAGGCCGCTAACGAGTCGTTGCCTACCCCGGCTCCGCGCGAGTCCACCGAGCCTACCCCGGCTCCGAGCGAGTCCGCCGAGCCCACCCCGACCCCGTCGGAGGCTTCTCCTTCGGCTAGCGCCTCCGAGGAGCCTTCCGCTCCCGCCGTTGAGGACGCTAAGGAGACCAAGCCCGCCGAGGACCAGAAGCCTGCCGAGCAGAAGTCCGAGGAACAGAAGTCTGACGAGCAGAAGTCCGAGGACCAGGCCGCTCCCGAGGGTGACCACGCTGAGGGCGATTCCGCAGCTCCCAAGAGCTCCAAGGATTCCGATAACCTCGTGATGGGTTCCTCCGACAATGACAACATGGGCTCCGGTTCCGGCGACAACATGGGCTCCGGTTCCTCGAACGCATCCTCCAAGAGTTCTTCTTCCCTGGCTAAGACCGGTGCATCCGGTGCGATGACCGCTGCTGGCCTGGGTCTGATTGCTCTGGGTGCCGGTGGTGCAACCATCGTGGCAACCCGCATGCGCAAGAAGGCTTAATAACGCCTAGTCGCTAAGCTTTTAGCTACTTTTATGGGCTCCCTCCGTATTGGAGGGAGCCCATTTTTGTGCCTTTTGAGGCTATGGGGGATGCTGGGAAAGACACGGAAAAAACAAAAAATTACGGACAAATAGCACCACTGACAAGGCTATTTATCGGAGACACATAACACTTATTTCTAAGTTAAGGCGAGCACAGAGTAAACACAGGCTTGCACGGGAATCTAGATACTACCAAGAACGCACAGCCCGAAGCTGAAGAACAGACAGCGAAGAGCACCGCGAACATCACGACACGATACCTGGAGCACCCAATGACTATTCTGACCATGGCACTCGCCGACGCCATAGCCAACGCGGCCCACTGCACCCTCTGCATGGTGCGGCACCGCAACCGCGAACTGATGATTTCCTACGCGGTCATCAACGCTGGCATCTTCACCGTTTCGGTGGCGCTGGTATCCGCCGGATCGAACGCATCCGCTATGGGCATGGGCCTCTTCGGCGTTCTGTCGATTATCCGATTGCGTTCCACCGCCCTGAGTCAGCGCGAGGTCGGCTACTACTTCGTAGCCCTCTCGGTCGGCATGATCGCCGGTATCAACATCAGCCCGGCGTACATCGCCTTCGGCCTCATGGCTACTCTGGTCGCCCTGATCGCGATCCTCGACTCGCGTAGCGCCCCGGCCTCTAAGGAACTGACCCAGACCGTTACCGCCGACCGCGCTATCAGCGACGAGGAAGAACTCAAGAGCTACCTGAGCAAGCACCTGGGCTACACCGTCACCTCGGTCAAAGTGACCGAGCTGGACATGGTGAACAACCTGACCCGCGCCACCGTCACCTACCAGCCCAAGGAAACCCCCGAGGGCGGCACCCTCGCAGCGGTGGAGGCGGCAGCGTCGCAGATTACTGCAACCCGCCAGCCGGTAGCACCTACCGCCGAGGCGCACGCCACGCTGGACACTCGGATGGTTCCGCTCCAGTACACGCCGGTTTCTAGCCCGGTAGGCAAGTAAGACTAGCCGGTAGCTAAGCCTCCGATTCACTCCAACTGCACAAACATCTCCGATACCCACGACACGCCGCCCCAGCGCGCAGCACGCAGGGACGGCACCCCAGAAGGACAAGACCCATGACTAACGCAGCCGCAAACATCATCCCCGCAGAGTGGAAGAGCATCAGTCTCGAAGCCATGAACGAGAAGGCAGCCATGCAGACCCGTGTGGACCGCAAGTACATCGTCGATGCGGAAACCGCCGCGAAGGTACTCTCCACGCTTGACGCAGACGCCTCCGTCATGGACATCAAGGGCCAGCGCGACTTCGCCTACGACTCGGTCTACTTCGACACCCCGCAGATGCAGAGCTACCACTCGGCAGCCTACAGCCGCGACGATACCTTCAAAATCCGTACCCGTAGCTACCTGGACTCGAAGCTGACCTTCCTGGAGGTCAAGACCGACGGCGAGCAGGACATGACCGTCAAGAAGCGTATCCCGTACACCTTCGAGGAGCGCGATACGCTCACCGCAGCAGGCCACGACTACATCACTGCGGCACTTGGTGACATCCTCGCCGGCCCGGTCGAGAAGCTCGAACCGGTTCTGACCACCGGCTACCGCCGTACCACGGTCTTCCTGCCGCAGAGCGAGAAGAACCCGGTCGCCTCCCGCATGACGGTAGATACCAACCTGACCTGGACCCCGCTGTCCGAGAACATCCTCATGGCGGGCGTGAACTACCGCAACTACCACGGCAACCTGGTCGGAACCACCTACGGCCTGCCGAACGCGGTCATCATCGAAACCAAGTCCGGTGTGGAACCCTCCGTAGCAGACCAGCACCTCTGGGATGCCGGCATCACCCCCTCGAAAATCTCCAAGTTCGCAACCGGTATGGCGGCGCTGAACCCGCAGCTGGCAAGCAACAAGTGGGCAGAAACCATCAAGAACTGGATGCACTTGGAACCGGTCAACGGCACCCGCCCCGACGTGGACGCCCTGACCGAAGAGGACTACCAGAAGCTGCTGACCGAACACTACGCAGCCGCCTAAAACGGAAACCCCGCCTAAACGGTGATTTGGGATGTGCGGGTAGGGTAGCGCACCTACCTTACCCGCACCTCCAGAACAATAACCCAGAGCCCTGACACAGAACTGATGCCAGGGCACAACCCCAAGACTACTTACCAGAAACCCGCAGCGGCACTACATAGTGCTGTGATACACGAAGAAGGAATACCGTGAAAAAGAACAGCATCATCAAGAGTGCAACCTCCGTAACCCTGCTGGCAGCCCTCGCCCTGACCGGCTGCTCGGCAACCTCGACCTCGAATACCAGCGCTACTGCCGCTAGCGCAACCAGTACCTCCGCTTCGAGCACTTCGGACACCACGTCGAAGGTGGCAGACTCCTTCTCCACCGACGTGAAGAACGGCGCGAAGCTCGCCGAGGACACCCACTACTCCGCGAAGGATTTGACCTGGGATTCCTCCAGCGAAGTTACTATCGATCTTTCTAACCCGGCCGCGACCGACGGCGTTACCGTCAGCGATGGCGTCATCACCATCACCAAGGCGGGTAACTACAAGCTCAGCGGCACCTACGAGGGCCAGATTAAGGTTGAGGCTGCCGACAGCGACATGGTCCGCCTGATTCTGAATAACGCGACCATCACCAACTCCACCGGTGCGGCAATCAACGTGGTTGAGGCTGATGAGGTTGTTATCTACACCGCCTCGGGTACCACCAACACCGTCTCTGACGGCTCCTCCTACTCGGATACCGCCAGCGGCAGCCCCGACGCAGCTATCTACTCCAAGAGTGACCTGACTCTGGCGGGCGAAGGCACCCTGAAGGTTGAGGGTAAGTACGAAGAGGGTATCCACACCTCTGACGGCCTGGTGATTGCCTCCGGCACCCTGGAAGTGACCGCGGCAAACACCGGCATCAAGGGTAAGGACTATGTCGATATCCTGAACGGCACGATTACCGTGACCGCAACCAAGGACGGCATCAAGGCAACCAATGACACCGACGGCAACCGCGGCTGGGTACGCCTGAGCGGCGGTACCGTGAACATCTCCGCCGGTGACGACGGCTTCAAGGCCGAGCGCGTGCTGGAGATTTCGGGCGGTACCCTGAACATTACCCAGTCGAACGAGGGTATTGAGGCGCAGTACATCAACATCCTGGACGGCACCGTGAACGTGACCAGCTCGGATGACGGTATCAACGCCTCGTACAGCACCACCAGCACCACCTCAACCAGCACCGAGTCGGCTTCGACCTCCACCACGCAGACCAGCCAGACTGCGCAGAGCAACCAGACTGCGCAGAATACCCAGAGCGGCCAGTCGGCACAGGGTAATGCAGCGCAGGGCGGTCAGCCCCCGGCAGGTGGCCAGGCGCCCTCCGGTAACATGGGTCAGCCTCCGGCCGGTGGCGGCGGTGGCATGGGCGGTGGCGGCGGCACCTTCGAGGTTGTCGACGCGACCATCAACATTGCCGGTGGTACTGTCACCGTGAACGCAAACGGCGACGGCATCGACTCCAACGGTACGGCAACCCTCTCGGGCGGCACCCTGGTCGTGAACGGCCCGTTCACGGGCGGTAACACCTCGCTGGATACCAACGGCGATCTGCTGCTCAACGGTACGACCGTGGTTGCGGGTAACTCCGGCGACATGTTCGAGGCGCCCGCATCCTCCTCCACCAGCGGCTACGTGAAGCTGACGAACCTGTCGAATGTCAGCAGCGGCACGACCATTCAGGTGGCCGATTCCTCGGGTAAGGTGGTGGCCAACTACAAGGTGACCAACTCCAACACCGCACTAATCCTGGTTTCCAGTGCCAATATCACCAAGGGCCAGAGCTACACGGTGTACACCACGACCGATAGCGTGGATGCCTCCAGCACTTCCGTGGCCTCGAACGCCACCTCGCTGGGTAGTTTCACCGCAAGCTAGGGCCCGGAACTTGGGAATCCCATAGACCCCGCACCGGAGGTCATGACCGGTGCGGCTGATTCTCTCGATGCCGGTCTTGTGAGTGAGCCGCTCGAGAGACACGAACCCCGCTTCGAAGCTGAGTATGCCTTCGATGCGGGGTTCCGTGCGTGGAGAGCCGAGAGCGAGAAAAATAAAACGGATGTTCTGGTGCATAGAGGTGCTCCGCTCCGTAAAATACGTGTTGCAGAGCGCGACATTGAACGTCAAAACAGGGTACTCTATAGTGTAGTAAAGACTGTAGAACGATCCGAGGGAGGGCGTGCCCCGCACGCCCGCAGCTTCGGACAGGATGAAAGAGGGGGTCACGCCATGGGGCGCGGCCGTCAGAAGGCTAAAGCAACAAGGCAGGCTCGGGAGATGAAGTACTTCAGCCCCGAGACCGACTACAGCGCTCTCGAGCGTGAGCTCAGCAGCGCGAAGAATACCAAGTCCTCCGATTCGTCCCGCCGCCGCTATGACGACGAGGACGACTACTCGGCATACGCTGAAAAGTACGCTTCCTACGAGGATGAGGCATAGGGATACGCGGAATGATTCGGTAGGTATCGACCGAGCGTATTCTACAGATGATGAACCGGCTTGAGGCCCCGCACGGGGTGCTCAGCCGGTTTTTTCGTGCCCTCAATACCCCAAGCCGAGAGGGCGAGCCCCGGGAGGAGCGCGGATAAGGGGACGCGTAACCGAGAAAAACACGAAGGGGAGCGCGCTCCGCCGGAGGCCTCGGAAAGACGGAACAACCCTGCATAAAATAATTTCAGCTGAATAAGCATACATAGCTAAGGCACAGCTTAATCATGCCTGGCGCTGAGAGTACACGGGCAATCTAGAGTCATGAACAACGAACAGAACATGACTCAGAACAGCAACCAGACCACCCAGGCCGCGGCAGAACAAACCGCCGCAGAGCAGGCCGCCGTAGAACAGAAGCTCGCCAAGAAGAAGCTCACCCGCCGTATCTTTATCGGAGGCGGCCTCGGCGCACTCGCAGTAGTCGGCGGCGGCGCAGGCTGGGCCTACAACCGCTACCTGGCAGAGCACACCGAGATTGAAGACACCACCGCCTACGAGGCGGCCGTGGCCCAGGCGAACGCCTCCGCATCCGGCTCCGCCACCGCAAGCCCCAGCGAACTGACCGGGGTGAAGATTGACGGCCAGAGCCTCACCGCTAACGAAGGCTCGATTACCATCACCTCCACCACCACCGGTAGCGGCTCCGACGCGGTTGTTTCCTTCGTCGCGGACATCAAGCTCGATAACGCGACCCTGCTGCGTAGCGCCTTTGCGAACAACAAGTTCGGCCAGAACATCATTGATACCCCCTCGAATATCGCCTCGGAGCACAACGGTATCTGGGCCATTAACGGCGACTACTACGGCTTCCGTACCACCGGCATCGTGATCCGAAACGGTGTTGTCTACCGTGACTCCGGTGCACGTGAAGGCCTCGCCTTCTACCGTGACGGCTCCGTCAAGCTCTACGACGAAACCGCGACCAATGCCCAAACTCTCGTCAATGAGGGCGTGTGGAACACCCTCTCCTTCGGCCCGGCTCTGGTGAAGGACTCCGCCATCGTGGATGGCATCGACAGCGTTGAGGTGGACACCAACTTCGGTAACCACTCGATTCAGGGCAACCAGCCTCGAACCGGTGTGGGTGTGCTCGGTGCCAACCACCTGGTCTTCATCGTGGTCGATGGCCGTTCCACCAACTATTCGCGCGGCGTGACCATGACCGAGTTCGCGCAGATGTTCAAGGACCTGGGCTGCGTGAGCGCCTACAACCTGGACGGTGGCGGCTCATCCGCCATGGTCTTCAACAACCAGCTGGTCAACCGCCCCCAGGGTGGCACCAAGGAACGCGGCACCAGCGACATCCTCTACATTGCAGGGAGCGCATCATGATTATCCTGATACCCGCCTACAAGCCTGACCAATCACTGGTCCGCCTTGCCCGGGCTCTGCGCGAACAGGACCCCAGCGCTGAAGTCCTCGTGATTGACGATGGATCCGGCAGCACCTACACACCAATCTTTACCGAACTGCGTATCAGCGGCGTGACCGTGCAGACCCACCCGGTCAACAAGGGCAAGGGCGCGGCACTGCGCACCGGCATCGCCTGGGCGAAAGCAAACCGCCCCGGTGAGGTTATCGTCACCGCCGACGCGGACGGCCAGCACCTACCCCAGGACATCTTCCGTGTGGGTGTGCGCACCGAAACCGCAGCGGCGGCAGGTCAGAGGAGCATCATCCTCGGCGTGCGTACCAAGCCCGACCCGAACGCCGGCGAAGAAGGCACCAAGGTGCCGCTACGTTCCAAGATTGGCAACAGCGCAACCGTAGGCTTCTTCACCCTGGCCACCGGTGCCCGTGTGGCAGATACCCAGACCGGTTTGCGCGGCTTCACCCCGCAGATCCTGGACTGGCTACTGCAGATTCCCGGCGATAAGTACGAGTACGAGTTCTCCATGCTTCTGCGCGCAACCCGCGCAGACGTGGAGCTGGTGCAGGTACCCATCGTGAAGGTCTACGAGCCGGGCAACCCGACCAGCCACTTTAGGCCTCTGCAGGACTCGGCGCTGATTTACGCACCGCTGCTTGCCTTCCTGGCTTCGTCGTTCCTGACCGGCTTCCTGGTGGATGCTATCGCCCTCTTCGTCCTGGTGGGCTTGGGCGTTCCGCTGCTGGCAGCCGTAATCGGTGCCCGCGTCATCTCGGCGCTGACGAACTTCACCGTCAATCGCATAATTATGCATGACGGGGGCTCGCGGCCCTCGACCTCCTCCTCGCTGGTGCGATACGCAACGCTGGCCGTGGGCATCCTCGCCGCCAATGCGGCCCTCATGGAAGCCCTGACCGGGCTGGGTGCATCCCTGCTGGTGGCCAAGATCCTGACCGAGCTGATCCTGATTCCGGTGAGCTTTGCGGTTCAGCGCCGCTGGGTTTTTCTACCCACCCAGCGTCAGGAAAATACGCGAGAGAAGACAACGGCAACCAGCGCACCCTCGGGTTTGCGCGCGGTCAGCTACGAGTCCGCTCGCATGGAGGCTGCCGGTATTCGTGCCGGAATGCCCGCCTCCCAGGTACGCCCCTAGCGGCTAGTTCACTAGGGGCTACCTACAAACTTCTCCCACCTGTCAGTCGTGAGGGTGGGTGGGAGATGCAAGCTGCAGCACCAAAAGCGGCAGCGTTCTGTTCACGCAAAGCCCCCACCGGGACGTACCCGGCGGGGGCTTTGTGATTGTCATTCTTTGAGGTTTCCCACGGCTAACGCCGCCGGAAGACTGAGGGGTGAGAGCTCACCGAATTACTGACCGGGGATCAGACCACCGGGGGTAATCAGGAACGGCGGGTTGTGATTCGTGGTCGGGTTGGTCACGTAACCGGTGCGAGCCGCACGGGTCGGGTACTTCGGTGCACGCTTGGGCTTGGGGTGCGCCGGGGTAGCGTTCTTACCCTGCAGGACCTCAAGAGCGCTCGCGGCGTTCGCGATGCCCGCACCGCATGCGTTCACATTGCAGGTCAGCGGCTTTGCGCTCTGCTTGAGAACCTGCTTTGCACGATCGGCGGTCAGCGAGGGATCCACGGACTTCATCAGGGCGATGATGCCGGCCACCTGGGGAGCCGCCATGGAGGTGCCGTCGTACTCGGTGTAGCCGGCACCGGTGGATACGGTGGTGCCGAGGTCCACGGTAGACATGATGCCGTCGCCGGGGGCGCTCACATCAACGATCTTGCCGTAGTTGGAGAAATCGCTGCGCTGACCCTTCTGATTCGTGGAGCCAACCACGATCGAACCGCCGCAGTTTGCGGGGGCAATCTTGGAGGTGTCCTGATTGTCGTTACCGGCGGCAACCACCAGAATGGCACCACGCTTATTCACCTCGGCAATGGCCTTGGAGTAGGTCGCGGGGCAGGTACCCTCGCCACCGAGGGAGAGGTTGATGATCTGGGCGGGGTGGGTGTTGGCGGGCACGCCTTCAACGGTGCCGCCCGCGGCCCACACCATGGCATCCGCGATATCGGAGTCGTAGCCGCCGCACATGCCCAGGGCGCGCAGGGGCAGAATCTTGGCGTTGGGAGCCACGCCCGCGATGCCGCGCTTGTTGTTCATGATTGCGGCGATGGAACCGGCCACATGGGTGCCGTGCCAGTTCGACTCGCTTGCCTCAGAGTCAGCGGCGCAGACGCCTGCTTCTTCCCAGTTGCCCTGGTCGGTGGGGTCGGCGTCGCGGCCGTTGCCGTCACGGGCGATGGAGGGCTCGGTGATGAAGTCGTAGCCGGGCAGAACGTTCGCATCGAGGTCCGGGTGCTTGACGATGCCGGAGTCAATCACAGCAACGGTCACGCCGGAGCCCTGGGTGGTGGCCCAGGCCTCGGGAGTGGAGATGCCTTTGGCATCGTGCAGGTTCCACTGCTGGGGGTACAGGGTGTCGTTCGGGGTAACGGCAGCCTGGGTCTTCGAAGCGCTTGCGGCCTTGGCCAGGGTGCTGGTGGCCTGGCGGCGCGCGCTGGAGCGGCGCATCAGATCGGGCTCGACCGATGCGACGGAGGCGTTGGAGCTCAGCGCCGCCATGTACTTCTCCGCCTGCTCTGCGGTGAGCTTGGAAGAAGTGGTCACCACGGTTGCCTTCTGGGAGGTGGTGCGCACGTAGTTGGTTTTGACATTGAGCAGGTCGTCGATCTTCTGCACGTCGGCAGTGATGCCGGAGTAGAGGGAATCGCTCCAGGTGGCAACATGGGTGCCCGCGGGGCTTGCCCAGTTGATGCCGCCGGCGTTCAACGCGTCATCGGTGTAGGTGATGACGAAGCGGTTGAAACCTGCCTTCTGCTGATCGGAGCTGAGGGAGGAGATGGTCGTGTGTGCTGCGGCGCGAGCTGCGTTGCTGGTCTGGGTGGGAGCCGCGAAGGTTGCGGGTGCGCCCAGGGAGGCCACGAGTGCTGCGGCGGTTCCCATGCTCAGCGCGACGCGTGCGATGCGGCGCGAGGAGGGATGAGTGGTAAAAGACATCGGGGTCCTTTGCATATGTGAGTGCCGGAAGCGGCAGTTGGTGAGGATGACCCACTCACATAAATGCACTTTTCGGAAAACATTCATATTTCTTTGTGTGCCGCGTTGGCAGTGCGGTAACGGAAAGAAAAATGCACATTACTGCATTAATGTGCAATGTTTTCTAAGCCCCTGGAGGAGTTTATTTCGGAAGTGGTTTATGCGGTGAGATATTGCTATCCTAGCACCTTTCCCTCATGGCAAAGCTCCAAAAAACCGGGACTGTGGCACAGCTAATGTATTTTTTTGATTTTGGGATAAAATAAAGAATTGCCTAGTCAAGACAATATTGAGAGATTAAAGTAAAGATTTAGATATTCCTCAGCCCGGCATAAATAGTTGCATAGCAGAATTGATATTTTAGGAATAAAGTATCGCATTATCGCAAGCACCATTCCGCCGGGTAGTGCATGAACACCGCCTGATGGCTCGTGACCTGAGTGCGCTGAGAACGCTGAGGGTACCGAGAGCGCGGGGTGTTAGGTTGGGAACGGCAAAGGCGGCGCTCGGTGGAGGGGCCGTCCACGAGCCCCGCCTGATGCCCAACCGGGCTTACGGGATTAGGCGCTTAAAGTGCTCGTCCAGAAGGTCGAGCCCGCCCGATGTGGGGGGCTTAGCTCACCAGGGTGAGCTCGCCGGCCTCACGGGGCTTCTGCACGGGGGAAGTCACCGTGTAGTCCTCATCCTGCTGGGAGTCCCCGTCGTCGCTCAGGTCGTTCGCATCCTGCGGCTGGGTGCCGGATTCCTCAGAGGAATCTGCGTCGGCCGAGACGGCATCGGGGTTGATGGCCTCTGCGTTATCGTTGGTCATCGTAGCCGGCTCTTCGGTGCTATCCGGGGCCTGCCCGCCCTGAGCCTCAACGGAGGTGTCCTGCGCATCAATATCGGACAGGGCAGTGCGGTGCGCGGAGGTAATTACCCTGGAGGTGTAAATGGTGCGCGGGCGGCTAAAGGACATCTTGCCCTGCGCGTCCAGGTTGCCTACGTACTGAGCAATCTTGCGGCTACTGATGATACCGCGTCCGCAGTAGCCCTTGTCGCACTTAATCGGGTTGACCGCGGCGTGGAAAGCGGAGTTGTAGACCTTCTGGCGGCTGACGTTTGCGCCGTTCACAAACTGCTGAGCCAGGATACCGGACACGTGCGGTGCCGCCATGGAGGTGCCGCTCCTGTAGACGTAGTTGTACTTGCCGTTGGGGCGGTTGATGCTGTCAATACCTAGAGAGAGGATATCGGTACCCGGGGCAGAGACGGTAACGGTCTTGCCGTAGTTCGAGCCCGATTCGCGGGTGCCATTCTTGGTGCTGTTACCCACCGCGATGACGCCCTTGCAATTGGCCGGAGCAAACTGCGAGGCATCAATCCCGGCGTTGCCGGCGGCTGCGACCACGATGGCGCCCTTAGAGAGCGCAAAATCAATGGCCTTCTGGTAGGCGTTGGGGCAGGCTCGAACGCCGCCCAGGGACAGGTTGATAATCTGTGCGGGATGCTTATTATCGGGAACGCCGTTGATGTGGCCGCCCGCCGCCCACATGATGGCATCGGCGATGTCCGAGGTCTGACCACCGCATCGACCGAGCACGCGAATCGGCTGGATGGCGGCCAAGTCAGAGACGCCCACAATACCCCGGCGGTTCTGGCCGCGCGCGGCAATGATGCCGGCAACGTGCGTGCCGTGCCAGTTTGAAATCTGCGCGTCCTGCATGTCGCCGCAGAGGTTGAAGGGAGCCTGATCGCCCTCGTCGGCGGGGTCGGCATCACGGCCATCGCCGTCGCGGCCGCTCACCGGGTTGCTAATGAAATCGTATCCGGGCACTAGGGAAGAGACGATCTCGGGGTGGCGGGTGTAACCGGTATCGATCACCGCAACGGTCGTCTTCAGACCGCGATACAGGCGCGCGTTGCCGGTGTTGCCGATGCCGACGTTGGGGTCGGTGAGGTTCCACTGCTTGGAGTACAGGGGGTCGTTGAAGACGAAGGTGCTCTCGACCGCCGGGTAGTTGACGTAGTCGGGCTCCACGGAGGCCACGTTGGGGTTGGAGGCCAAGCGGTCCATGAACTCCTGGGCCTGCTGCTTGTCCAGCTTCTTGGAGGTCTGGACAATTGCGTCGTTGGAGGTGGTGGTGCGGACAACCCCGCCGCTGGTTTCGAGGGAAGCCGCGGAGGAGTCGATGGTCTGCTGGATGCCGCTGTCCAGGTCACCGGGGGTTACTCCTCCGGCCACCTCGGCATCTCCGCTACGCTCCTCGGCTCGCTGCTTTGCATCGTCGGTGTAGGTGACGATGAACTGGTCAAACTTCTGCTGGGGAAGGGAACCGGGAGCAGCACTTCGCGGAGCGCCCTGGGGCGATCCCGCGCTGGTGGGAACGCTAAAGGGAGAGGCGGGAGCGGCAGCCTCGGCCTGGTCGGTCTGGGTGGCATCCTCGTGGGGCGCCTGCGCAAGGGCTGCAGGAAGGTTGCCGCCGAAGATGAGGGAGCCTGTGGCCAGCAGGGCGAGGCCTGTGCGGAAGGGTTTCATGACGGTGGGGTGGTCGGCTCTGTGTGACGCTGTGGAGTGGCCAACTGAGGGCACGGGCCAGTGGAGCTTCATGAGAAATCTCCTGATGAGTTGAGAGTATGCGGATAGTGTGGTGTGTACCGGAGCCGTCCTCCGTTTTTCATCTACGGTTGGGTATTGCTAAGCGACGTAAACCGAGGAACGCGGGAAAAGATTTTCCGTCGATACGCTAGGAAGCATGGAATCGCGCATATCTTTTGGATGGCGTAAAAGGTACCTCATTAAGCTATCACCTAAAGAAGAGATTGAGGTATATCTCAACTATATTTTTTATATTAAAGATGTGAATTTTTCCTTGTGGAATGGAATAGCCTGCCCGCGGCTGAAGGGATTCTGAAGCTTAAGGTTGAAAGTTAAGTACTCAATAGGTGGGTGCTGTAGTCCCGATTCGAACCCGGGCGCTTATTAGCACTATAGTGTAAGCACTTTAATGCAGAGAAAATGTTCTTGTCATTAAAATAAAGAGAATTAAGAGAAGGAGAAGTAAAACGAAGAGTGCATCGAAAATAGGGGGGAGGATTTCAAGGGGAAGCCAAAATGGGGGGAAAACAAAAGGACAGGAGAG
>ERZ1023393.98-NODE-98-length-24086-cov-5.762349_pt1 | contig 24086 bp, 22 predicted proteins | sample MGYA00380503_ERZ1023393 | MGnify/ENA primary metagenome ERZ1023393 (study PRJEB33173, sample SAMEA4830379) | metagenome | study: EMG produced TPA metagenomics assembly of the PRJEB25223 data set... | reverse complement strand
TATGTGAGAACATGCCCGTGAGCTTCCGACGGATGGGATGACCTACCAAAGATGTCCCGGAAACGGCGGTATGTAAGCTGTCGAACCGCGATCGTGAGAATAAGCTCTTGGCGTTCCTTCACCCAGTACCCTAGGCTTTCAGCCAGGAAAGCGAAGATGAGTAACCAAATAGCACTGCCTGGGGTCCTCTCACCTGACGTTACCCAGCCGATACCTGCCGTAATCATCAGAGCCCCTGCAACATTCAGTAGGCCAGCGGTGAAGACGGTGAAACTCGTGCTCGTTGGCGCGAATACCAAAGCAAGCCAGCGGATCCGTCTCGGCAGGTTCCGCGCTATCCTTTGATAGCGCACATACAAGTGCTCGATGGGCATGTCTCTCAGATGCAGGCTTGGAGCGCTCTGTGCTTCGCCCCGTCGCTTGTGATTGATTACTATTATGTTTCTCCAGTCATTCGGTATTTGAGTTCAGGTGTACGGCCTCGTTAATAAGTTCGTCGTTCGGAAAACGGGCTTGGAGGTCGTTGAGAGCTACCTGGACATCTATGCTTGGGTCGAGCTCAACCGTGCGTCCTGCCTCTACCGCTGCTTCCTCAAAACGGCCCATATCGCTCAAGAACGACGCGAAATCCTGGTGGTATTCGGCGAACTCTGGATCCATCGCGATGGCCTCTCTGAACAGTCGCTCCGCCTCTTGAAGATTCCCCATTGACTTCACAACTCGAGCCAAATTCGATGTAAGCACTGTGTGATGCAGTCTATAATGAACAGCCAACGTCGGCTGACATGTTGCCTTCTCGGGCATGCACTGAAAGAGGGTACGGGACAAATATACAATAATTTGACCAAAATCCAACATATAAGCGTGTCTGTCGGGCTCATCCCCGCGCATACAGGGAAAACCCTTTATCGTGTCGTGTTGTTGGTTCCATCATCGGCTCACCCCCGCGCATACGGGAAAACCCTCCACAACGGGGGCACAAAGGTTATCCCTTCGGCTCATCCCCGCGCATACGGGGAACACGCCGATAAGGGGCTGTATGAGGCTCTGGAAGCCGGCTCATCCCCACGCATACGGGGAACACCGCTGATGAGCTTCTGTGGGGACGGTATGAAGCGGCTCATCCCCGTGTATACAGGGAATACGGGGATTCCGATTACATGCCGTGTTGTTATGCCGGCTCATCCCCGTGTATACAGGGAATACACTTAGCCACAAGGCACGATACCCGAGCAAAGCCTAAAAATTATTTACTTTCCACGCGTATACATATAAGGGGATGAGTAGACGATTACTCGTCTACGGTGACCCGCCGCCAGAAGCGGCTGGCCTTGACGCATCCAACGTCGCATCCCCCAACACCACCGAAACAGCAGTGTCAGAGTCAGCGGCTCCGCGTCCGTTTAGACTCTCCCCCGTGCCGGGGGCGAGTTGCGCCTCATACATCCGCACAGCCTCCGCACGGATATTACGTGCCGCATTCACGTCACGATCAATCCGCACGCCGCAGGCTGCGCACTCAAAGACACGCACGTGGAGTCCGAGCTTGGTTTTCGCTCGTGCTCCGCAGGCGCTACACGTCTGAGAGGATGCAAAGAAGCGGTCAATAATCTGTACCTGTGAGCCGTACCAGCTGGCCTTATACTCCAGCTGACGGCGTAGCGTACCAAAAGCGGCATCCAGAATGGACCGGTTCAACCCGGCCTTCTGGCGCACACGCTTACCCGGTGCCTCAACGGTACCGGCAGCTGAAGCGGTCATACCCGCCACAGCCAAGGCTTCAAGCCCAGTGCGGGTATACCCTGTGGCCAGGCGCTTAGAAACCTGATGCAACCCCGAGTCGCGGCGCGAGGCTACTAGGTGGTGGTGGCGTGCAATCTGCTGCACAATACGGGCACGACGATTAGAGCCCTTCTGGGCGCGCGCGAGGGCACGCTGTAGACGTACCAGGCGGCGCTCAGCGGTACGTGCCCAGCGGGGGTTAGCCAGGGTAGGCGCACCATCACCGGTGAACTCTAGAGAGGGGTATCGTGCGAAGCGCTGGGGTGCCTGCTCGTCAGAGAGCGCGGCGAGGTAGCGTACGCCCAGGTCTACACCGACGGCGCCAGCGGAACGCTGGGCACGGGTGGGGGTCACCGGGGTGCGGGACAGCTTAACAAGGATAGAAACATACCACCGGTCAGCAGTGCGAGATACCGTGTAGGAACGGATTTCAGCACCAGCACGCACGGCCTTCACCAGCGGCTTTGTGGTGTCGTGAGTGCGGATAACACCCAGGTGTGAGAGGCGCACGTGGCGGTAGTCCTCAATGGTCGGGGCGGTCTTGATGCCGCGACGCTTCAGCTGTGCCGTGCGACGTGCATATTCAGGTGTGCCCTTCTTGTAGGGGGTGCCGTAGGCTCCGACATCGTCATTATTCGGGTCGCGGTCGACAGTAAAAGAGTCGCGGCTGACACCTTTACGCTTGCGACGAGGGATGCCCATTCGGGAACCGGCACGCTGATGTCTACGGGATTCTTCGTAGTTTTTCCAGGCTTTTCCAGCATTCAGTAGACCCGAATCGAGAACTCGGCATTTAATAGTATGCAACCAGGGCTCGGAGAACCGTTCGGTCTCGGGCCAGACAACAGCGGGGTCGGCGCCGGCAGCAATGGCTTTGCTTGCAGCACGGTGCCGTTTGATTTCAGGAGTCAGGTATAGCTGCCTGTAACCGGGCACATACTCGTTGCCAGTTTTATAGCGAGCTTTATAGAGGATCTGATAAGCCGGATCTTTCTCGCGTAGTTTATCAAGCTCGCTATTGATAGTCTCATGGTCTATACCTTCGGAGGCACGGGCACTTCGATATTCCTGCTCATTTTGGAGGATTTGAAGGTTATAGGTAGTGAGGAGGTTGTATGTGTAGCGTGCTGCGCCTACACATCGCATCAGCTCAGCTTTTTGTGCCTGGGTGGGGTCGAGGCGGAATTTATAGGCGCGGTTCATGGTGGCAGCGTCGGTGCTGGTTTTCTCAGCCATGGCCTTTCCTCCTCTCCTACGAGCTATAGAGATGATCTGTTTGGAAATCTCTTGTAATGACCATAGGGGATACCCCTGACAAGATAAGGGGGTATTTTGGGGTACCCAAGAATATTTTGAAAATAAATTCTTCCACGGCCACAGAACCGATACATGGGATGTTTGTTGGGGTGCAGCGTTTAGAAACGAGGACTGTTCCGGGGTATTCGGGCGCCGGATGTTGCCACCCTGAATATGGGATTAGCAAGAAAAATAGTGTAAAAAATCACCAATTTTTTTCACTATCCCCTCTGATTTTCAGGAAATAGTGAAAAAATCCGCGATTTTTTCATAATCCAGGTCACAAATGGGTGGTTCAGGCGCTAGACAGGGTTCTGACTTGTACCTTCACCGCACCCGCTAAAGCACCTCGGGGTGGACCGCCACCTCGCTGGGTGGCGGACATCAGTTCTATAATGACCTAACCGGGTATCTGCCCGAGGTGTTTTAGCGCCCTGACTAGGCGTCACGCGGCACCGTGATGATACTGAACAGCTGATGCAGCTCATCAGGATGCACCTCAAAATACCCGCGATCCGGGCCGCTAAACATCGAACTCTGGTGCCAACCGCGGCGGCCAGCACGCGCATAATCAAACCGGAAATTGCTACGCGCCGCCACATGATCCATGAAAATTCGGGTCGCACGACCATTACCCTCGCGGAAGGGGTGCGATTGGTTCAGGTGCGCGAAAATCACGGCGGCAACCTCCACAAATTCCTGCTGGTTCAGGCTCGCCCAATCAGTCGCGCGGCTAGTGGCGAAAACGTAGTCGAGGTACCGGTCAATGCTCAAGGGCCCGCGCTGAACGCTCGCAAAAGCACTCACGCCCTTAGACATGTTCACGGTGCGGTACTCCCCCGCCCAGTCGTACACGTCCTGGAAGAGGTAGCGGTGAATGGCCTTGAGGTGCTCGGCGTCGAAGGTGCGGGCGATGAGCTCGGGGTTCTTGGTGAGCTCGTAGCCTCGTCGGGTGACGATGCGGTGCTCGTAGAGCGAAAGCGCCGCGGGGTCCTTGATGCCCGGCTTGTTCCGCATGACGTGCTGGTAGGGGTCGGGGTAGAAGTACGCCGCCCAGTTCTGCTGATGACTCACGGTTTATTCGCCCTCCTCCGCACTCTGCTGGTCGACGTTTTGGCTTGTCAGCACCTGGTGGGCGAGCGCCTTCGCTAGTGCTTGCCAGTCGTATTCTTCCGCGGTGATTCGCCCAAGCTCGTAGTCGATGAGTAGCGTGACGTCTTCGCGGGTGGGGTTGTCGCCCTCAAGCCAGGATGAGGCGAGGGGCTGCATGATGTTGCGGCGCTGCTCTTCGGTGAGCGGCGCGAATAGTTCGGGGTAGCGGACGGGCAGGTCAAAATAATCTGACACTGGATGTTCCTTTCTTGACCTTCACGGGTCGGCCTCACGGCTGGGTCGTGAGGGTGGGAGGGTACGGTTAGCTGAGGTGCAGACCGTATCTCGGCTCGTTGAGCAACACCTTTGAACCGGCACGCCAGTACACCGGTTCGTACCAGCGGGTGTTGTCAAAGACCCGCAGGGTGTCCACAGAGGAGGCGAGCACCTGCAGGTTCGCGTGGGAGCTGTCGTAGCGGCGGCGGATATCTGCCTCGTCGACACCGTGCCCGCCCTTGGCAACGCGGGCGGCGACCCGGTCCACGGCGGTGTCGGCGCTGTTGAGCGTCACGTACAGTAGGGCCACCTCGTACCCTTGGGCGTGGGCGCGGTCGATGAGGTTCTGGAAGGATTTGGCGTTACCCGCAAGGGTGGTTTCCTGGTGGATGGACTCACCGGCCGCGAGCGCTTGGCGCAGGTCCTGCACAGTGTCTCGCATGGCGCGGGCGGCGTCGGCGGGGTTGCGCCAGTCGCCTCCTGCAGCGCGGAGTTTCTCGTCGGCATTGAGGCGGCGGGTGGCACCGAAAATTTGCGGGTTGGTGCGGTAGAGGGTGCTCTTACCGGCTCCGTTGACCCCGCCGATGATGATGTATTGGGGCTTCATGTGCGGCTCCTTAGACTGCCTAAACGGCTTAGACGACGAAGTTCTCATCAGCGAGAACGATGCGCTGCTTCTGCTGCAGGGAGTAGGTCTGCAGGGCAAGGTAGAAGCGGCGTTTTTCTTCGTCTTCTTCGGCTTCGATGAGCGGGGTGAAGACCTCTGAACTGTTGTCTACGAGGTACTTGTGGAGCGCCTCAAAATCGGGGGTGCTGTCTTCCATGGTTATCCCCTTTCCGGAAGGTAGTCGACGGGCTGGTATCGCTCGGTTGCGTTGGTTTTGGTGGATGATTTTCCTTCTTGCGACCTCTGCTTATTGAGGGCGAGAGCGTGTTCCAGAATCTGCTTACGGTATTCTTCCAAACTGATGCGGCCTAGCTCTAAATCAATAAGACGAGCAAACTCTTCGCGACTATGTTCGTAGCCGTCAAGCCACGCTGACGCGAGAGTCTGAGTAACACCTCGCTTCTGCTTATCGTTGAGCTGTTCAAACAAATCTGGGTAGCGGTCAGGAAGGTCGAAATACTCTCCCATGAGTGTTCTCCTCGCAGGTGTGGTTGGTGGATAGCTGGTGGCAGGAGCCGCCCACTACCCCGTGGGCGGGCTCCCTCTAAGCCACTTATTATGAAGGGGGCTTGCCTAGTCGGCAGGCTTTTCCGCTGCCTGCTTCTTCTCGCGTCGGCGGCGACCCCACTCCCCAAATTCGGGGCGGCTCGTGTACTCGGTATTCCACGCCTCCGCGGTCGCCGGCAACCAAATTCTCTTATTACTGTGCGACATAAAATCAGGCTCGGGCAGCTCACCTCGGCGCAGCAGACCCGCAGGGGTCATACCCAGAAAACGCGCCATTTCATTGACGCCTACAATCAGCATGCGATCCATCAGGTGGGTCCTTTCGTTAGTCTTCGCTGCGGTGACGACCGATATACCATGCGCATGCATGGAGTACGACTGCTAGTGCAAGCATTCCGAAGGTAATAGCGGATACGACCGGGTAAGTCGGAAGCGATACTACTGCGCAGATAATGGCGATAGCGTAGGGAAAAACGGTATACAGAATTTTCATCTTGTGATGCTTATGATGCTTAGAAAGTACCGGCTCTTCCCGATATTTCCCTCGCAGCTTCACCTTTCATTGTGTGGCTGGTTAGTGCGGGGCGCCTCTCCCATTTTCTTGTGAGGCACCTCGTATATTCCAGCCTAACCCAACTGCCGAAAACAGGCACCGCCCACGGTCATTCCGGGGAGGGCACCACCAAAATGACCGTATGCGTTGCCGGAGTTTCCCGTGCTTGGTAACCTTGAGATACCAGTTAAAACTCATCTCGTACGCTCTGCGCAAGTTACCGTGCTGCTCATCATGTAAGTGGTGAGTTCCTATCAGATTTTCTGTGTAGGGAGAGGAAAGGATGAGGCTGCGGGGGGGGAAGCCTGTTTGGCCGAAGCCGTGGAACTTGTCATGGGTATGAGGCGTGGTCCCCATAGGGTAGCGCCTCATAACGCTTTAAGGGCGGACCCTCACCGGGTTCGCCTTTTCTGTTCAGCCTTTTCTGGTTCTGCACGCTTCCAACGCCGGAAGCCGCGCGTACAGAAAACCGCATACACGGATTTCTGTATTTCTGTATCACGTTCCCCTCACCGCACCTACAGGGTAAATCTTCAAGAGAGGAAACCATGTCAACACCACCCACCCGCACCGACAACTCCAACAGCTCCATCACCTCCGAAGAGGCACTGCAGTTCGTTGAGGCTGGCATGAACCTCGCCGGACACGTCACCACCGACCCCCACCTCCAGGAGCTCCTGCGCCAGCTGGCACACCACGAAATCTCTTTCGAAGAGTACGATGCAGCTACTACCCGGCACATTATGGGTCGCGCGTAATGGCGAAGCACTACGAGTGGGGCGACTACTACATCCCCGGAACGCACGTCCTCCGGAATCTTTTCACCAGCCCCGGAAAACCGTACGGTGAAACTGACCCCGTCAAACTCAAGCAGCTTGAAGAGTCTAAAGTGAGCGGTCGCATGCTCTTGCTGGCTCAGCAGCCTATCCGCGGCAATTTCGATTTTGCCCATATGAAGGCAATTCACGGGTTCCTCTTTCAGGACGTGTACGAGTGGGCTGGTCAGGAGCGTACCGCGCCTAGTTTTTGGGATCCGCGCATGAGCAAGGAGGGGCACCGCTACTTCCCGGCTGGTGAGCCGATGCTGGAGCAAGCGAACCGGCTCTACCGCGGGTTGGCGGCTAAGAACTACCTGGCGAGTCTTTCTCGTGAGGAGTTTGTGTGTGAGTTCGCTGAGCTGTGGAATGAGCTGAATGTGGTGCATGCGTTCCGTGAGGGCAATACGCGCACCCAGTTCGTGTTTTTTAGTCAGCTTGCCGCGCATGCCGGGTACCGTCTGGTGCCTGCCGCTTTTGCGGTGGCGGCGGGTTTGCGTGATGAGTTCGTGGAGGCGCGTTTTGAGGGTCAGGACACCGGCAGGAGCACACGCCTTGCCCAGGTGCTGGCGCAGGCGATTGCTGAGTAGCCAAAGGGTGTGGAGGGCGTACCACTTATAGGGGTGCACCCTTCGCCATGCCGCCGCCGCATAACTGTATGGGTGACCCAACTACTGGTGGTATAGCGGGAACTTAGGTATGATGAGGAGTGCAAGGTAAAGCAAGAACCCTGAGGTAGTCGCCGCGAGGCGAGGAGGTATACTGGGTGAGCCGTAGCGGGGTGTACCGGTGGATCCTGGTCGAAGCTACGGACCTCGCGCATAAGGCACCCTCAGCGGGTGCCTTTTCTGCATCTGAAACTAGACTCCCAGTCATGCATGACTAAACCGGTTGCGGGTAGATACAACCTCCGTATATTGGGGATTATCAGGATAAAACGACGGATTACCACCTACGGGGTGCGCCTTTTGCCGTGTTCTACGCTCTCTTTATGAGAGAACGACCGTTCACTCAGCGCCATGACGGTAGGCATGCTAGGGTATTTTTGACGCCTACGCTAGAGCGCCCCAAACTGTGCGCTCTGCTGTCTCCACTCACTCTCAACCAATAAAACGCCCCAGCGCCGAGGGGCTGGCTCAGTCTATAACCCACCGCCGGGAAGACACGATTGGAGACTCGTGAAAACATACAACACCTCGTCAGGTCCAGCCATTCCCCGCGCGCTCATCGGGTTCTTCTACATCATTGGCCTGCTACTCCTCGGGCTCACCCTCCTGTGGGTGCCGGGAGGAGGCGCATCCCCCAACAAAACCCTAGAAGCTAAACCCGGTGTCGTGATTGAGCCCGGCACCTGCGGTGCTGGCGCATCCGCAGACAAGACCGTTCTAAAGACCGCCCCGAAAGACACCCAGTGGGTGACCACCGAATCAGGATGGACCGGACCCGTCTCGCAGACCGCCGGCCCCGTCGTGGAGTCCCCTATTCGCAGCTGTTTTGAGCACTCAGCACAGGGTGCCCTATACGCAGCCGCGTGGGCGGTCATCCATGTTAATGACAGCCCGGAGGCGTACATGCCGACCGTCATCGGCCCCGGCGCTGAGCAAATCACTAAGGACCGCCTGCAGGACACGAAGACCCGCACCGTGGTTCGTATCATGGGGTACCGCTACATGTCGTACACCCCGGAACGCGCAGTCATCCGCGTTCTGTTCCAGACCCCGTCAGGTACCTACCGCTACTTTGAGACGACCCTGGAATGGCACAACGGCGACTGGGCTCTGTGGGTGCCCGCCGAACAGCCGCAGGTGACCGACGAATTCGCCAAGGACAAGTACGTCACCTGGAAAGCCGCCTAGTCAGAGCTGAAACCACCGCACCGGCTGAATAAAACACCGATTCACACTACGAAAAGGGCACACCAATGTCGCAGACCCCCATGTCGTCCAGTAGTCCCACCCCCATCCCGGCACCATCCACTCATTCACCGATTCCGCAGGAGCAGATGCAGCAGCGTCAGGACCTGCTGGAGCACCTCCGCCAGGTTAAGCAGCTGGTGGACCGTGCAGCGCCCTGGGCGGCTTCTTTGCAGAGTGCTCAGGAAGCGTACGTTGAAGCTGTGCCTAACCCGCCGCGCATTAAGCTCACTAAGCTCTTTGTAGCTTTCGTGAAGGTCCTCGCCTGGACGTACCTTATTAGTGCCCTCGTCATGATGGTCACGTACCTGCGGTATCTTGTCGCGAACCCGCAGATTCACTCCAGTGATATTCCGTGGCACACCATCCACCTTCCGGCGCTCGTTTCTGCCGCTGCTATCGCGGTTGCCTGGTGGCTGTGGAAGTACTTCGGCATCTACCCGCTGGCAATGATGAGTGTGGAGCGGGAGAACCTGAAACGCCAGGCACACAACGAGTCTGTGTGGCGCGAATATGAGGATCCGGCACGTGCGGAGCTATCGAAGGTACATAAGGAGTACATGGAGCGTTTCTCCCACTGGTACCCGGAAGACTACCTGTACCCGTACGCCTCGGACAGCCTGTACAAGTATGTGCGGCAGGGTCGGTCCTTCACCCTGCAGGATGCGCTGAACCTGTTCGAGAGGGAGAGGCACGAGCTGTGGGTTCGCCTCAGCATGGAGCAGCAGGCTGAGGAGCAGCGAATCCATAACGCCATTGTGGAAGACCTGATGGATCAGCAACTGTACGAGCTACGTAAGGCGAACGTTCTGCTTGCTGGCATTCTGTCTGCAACAACAGCTACCGCGGTGGCTGCCTCGTACCACCGTTACTACTAGGCGCTACGGGAAACAACAGTTTTTAGGGGAGGGGACGCACTCCGGTGCGCCCCCTCCCCTGTTTCTACGTTTACGGGTTGATCCTCTAGCTATCGGGATTCTTGCCGGCTCACAGCGTCTAGAAGCGAGAACTGCACCGGACTGGACGGTGAGAAAAATAGTGTAAAAAATCGCCAATTTTTTCACTATCCCCTCTGATTTTCAGAAAATAGTGAAAAAAATGGCGATTTTTTTCATAATCCAGGTCACATATAGGTATTTCGGGTGCAGAACTAACTTCCACCCAGACCCTAGACCCCGCCTCCGTCAGAAGAAGTCAATGTCGGGGAGGCCCGAAAACATCTCAGCGAAGAGCTCGTACGTACCCCGAACGAAGTGCTCGCCGCCGTCCTCCACCTCACTATCAGCCCGCGAATACGTGAAAAGGCCACCAATAATCTTCACACCAAAGAAATACAGCCCAACAGCCCCAAGGGCCAGAGCCACAAAAGGCATCACCAGCATGACCACAAAGTGAAGAATCACGTTATCAATCGAGCCGCCAAGCAGCACCAGGCCAACAATGACGACCCCCATCACCACCAGGCACACGGGCACACTCAGAACGTACATGCCCCAGGCGATAATACGCAGAACGGTCTTCCAGAAGCCGCGGCGCGGCTTCTCCTGCAGACCATCCGCGGGATGCGGAAGATACGTGTGCTGAAGGGCGGGCTGGTTGCTCATAGGTGGTTGTCTCCTGACGTACTCGGTGTATACATCAACTCCCCTGAGAATACGTCACCCACCTGGGCGATTCCTCAAAACAGGCGCGAGCAAGCAAACCACCCCCGCTAATGCACCTCGGGGTGGACCGCCACCTCCACGGCGGCAGGCAACACCCGCGCGCTAATGCGGTGCGCCGACGGCGCCGGGTCGCCATCCACCTCAACCGGCTGCGCACCGTCCGGAAATTCCAGCACCACCTCGGACCCCACCAGGTGGCGAATCACCGGCAGCTCAATGCGCGGCGAACCCAGAATCGTACGGCGCATCACCTTCGCCATCAGCAGGCCCCACTCCACCAGGTCACGCGGCGACGCCACAATCACCTCAAGCTTGCCGTCGTGCACATCCGTCATATCCGCCAGGCGAATACCGCCCTGCAGGCGGCCACAATTCGCGATCAGCACCGAACGCATGGGCAGGATGCGGGGCTCCCCACCGTCCACGCTGATACGCACCGGGTGCGACCTGCCCAGCATATGCTTCATGCCGGCCTGCACGTACGCCACCCACCCGAACTTCGCCTTAATGTCCTCGTTCGTGTCATTCATGACGAGCGCATCAAAACCGGCACCACTCATCACAAAGAACGTGTGTTCGGTTTCTTCGCCGGGGGCGCTCGTCGTCGTCATCTCAATCGCATCAACGGCCTGACCATCACCGTTCAGCGCAATATCAATACACGCCGCCACGTCACTCACCGGAATATACAGGTTACGCGCCAGCAGGTTACCGGTACCCATCGGCAGAATACCCAGGCGCGGCTTAGGCCCCTCATGATGTGCCAGCGCCGCCGCCACAGCACGCACCGTACCGTCACCACCGGCAGCAATGAGCAGGTCAACACCCTCAGCAATCAGCTCGCAGGCCGCCTCGGAGCCGGGCTCGTCCACGCGGGTGGTGCGCACCAGCGCCTGTGGGTGGCCGTTCGCCGCGAGGGTACGTTCCAGAATCTCGATAGCCGCCGCAGTGCCGGGCTTGCTGGGGTTGTACACCACACCCACGCGCTGCGCCTCACCGGCGGGCAGGGGCGGTAGAACGCCGAAGGGCGCACCCAGTTCGATAGCGCGTCGGCGCGCATTCTTACGGGCACGAGTGATGGAGGCGGTCAGCGCCGCCGCCGCGGAAACGCCAAGGAGTTTACGGTATAGAGGCATAGTTCTTAGACTACCCGGTTACGCAAAAACCCGCCCACCGGTTACGCGGTGGGCGGGTTTTTCGGCTGGTTTTGAGATTATTCAGCGACTACGACCGGGATAACCTCGGCGCCACCCATGTACGGATGAGGGAGCCGGGTGCGAGCGCGCGAGCACTCAAGAGGCTTCCGAATCAGGCGAGGTAACGAGCCTGGAGCCTCGGGAACCATCTCTTCGTTTCTTTATTCAGCGGCTACTGCGGGGATGACCTCAGCACCACCCATGTAGGGGCGGAGTGCTTCCGGAATCACAACAGAGCCGTCAGCCTGCTGGTGAGTCTCCAGGATGGCTACCAACCAGCGGGTGGTTGCCAGGGTGCCGTTCAGGGTCGCTACGGAGCGGGTGCGGCCCTTACGTACGTTGCCTGCCTCGTCCACGGTGTCCGGGGTGCGCTCGCGAATGTTCAGACGGCGCGCCTGGTAGGTGGTGCAGTTCGAGGTGGAGGTCAGCTCGCGGTAGGTGCCCTGGGTGGGGACCCACGCCTCGCAGTCGAACTTGCGGGCTGCGGAGGTGCCTAGGTCACCTGCGGCGGTGTCAATCACGCGGTATGCGAGGCCGCAGCGCTGCAGCATTTCCTCTTCGAGGGACAGCAGCTTCGCGTGCATCTCTTCTGCCTGCTCGACGGGGCAGTAGACGAACATTTCAGCCTTGTTGAACTGGTGCACGCGAATAATGCCGCGGGTGTCCTTACCTGCGGAGCCAGCCTCGCGGCGGTAGCAGGAGGACCAGCCCAGGTACTTCTTCGCACCCTTCTCAAAGTCGAGAATTTCGTCGGTGTGGTAGCCGGCGAGCGCCACCTCGGAGGTGCCGACCAGGTATAGGTCGTCGCGTTCGAGGCGGTAGATTTCGTCGTCGTGCTTGACGTTGAAGCCGGTGCCGTTCATGATTTCGGGGCGTACCAGGGTGGGGGTGGTCATCATGGTGAAGCCGTGCTCGGTTGCGAGGTCGAGCGCCATCCACATGAGTGCCTGCTCCAAGCGTGCTACCTGACCCTTGAGGAAGTAGAAGCGTGCGCCGGAGACCTTCGCGCCGCGTGCCATGTCGATGCCGTCGACGAGCTCGCCGATTTCGAGGTGGTCGCGCGGCTCGAAGCCGTCAGCGGAGAAGTCGCGGGGGGTGCCGACCTTCTTGACGACCACGTAGTCGTCTTCGCCGCCGGTGGGCACGCCGTCGATGATGAGGTTCTCGATGCTGCTGATCAGTTCCTCGTATTCGGCGGTCTTCGCCTCGGAGGCTGCCTTCGCCTCGTTGACGCGGGCGGCCAGTTCCTTGGCCTGTGCGACGAGTGCGGGCTTTTCTTCCTTGGGTGCCTTGGCAACCTTCTTGCCGAAGGCGTTCTGCTCGGCGCGCAGGTTCTCGTATTCGCCGATGAGTGCACGGCGTGCGGTGTCGGCTTCGAGGATGCGGTCGACGTGGGTTTCGTCCTTGCCGCGTGCTCGCTGGGAGGCGCGGAAGACGTCGGGGTTTTCGCGGAGGAGGTTAATATCAATCACTGTTTTATCCTACCTAATCTTGCGGTGGGTTGTGGGCGGGGTTTGCGCTGGTGGGGCGCGGGTAGGTGCGGGGGTGTCTAGCGGCGCTGCAGGTGTGCGGGGCGGCCGTTCGGGAAGAGCGATTCCAGCCACTCGTGCGCGGAGTCGAAGGAAGCGTCGGAGTGGATACTGTCGACTTCGGTGTTTTCGTGGTCGGCGCGCGGGTAGGAGCCGAGGAACTTCAGCGTCGGGGAGACGCGGTGCAGGCCGCGCAGGGCGTCACGCATGCGCGCCTCGTAGATGTGGCCGTCGGCGTCGATGCTGAACGAGTAGGAGCCCATACCCTCACCGGTGGGGCGCGACTCGATGCGGGAGAGGTTCACGCCGCGCACCGAGAACTGTTCGAGCAGTTCCATGAGCGCGCCGGCGCGGTTAGCGGGCAGCGGCACGGTCAGGGTGGTCTTGTCGGAGCCGGTCGGCTCAGGGATGTCGGCGATGCGTGAGAGCAACACGAAGCGGGTCACGGCGTTCTTGTTGTCGCCGATGTTGTCCTGGATGACGTGCAGTTCGGGGTGGTAGTTCAGCAGCGCCGGGGAGCAGATTGCCGCATCGTAGGTGCAGCCCTCTTCGAGCAGGCCGACGGCCGCCGCCGCGGTGGAGGAGCCGGGCAGGTAGGCGGCGGTGGGCACGTTATCCTGAGCCCAGCCGCGCACCTGCGCCCAAGCATGCGAGTGGGTGGAGATGGTCTTGACGTCCTCGATGCTGATGGGTTTCGCGGCAACCAGCACGAAGCGGATCGGTACGAGCACCTCGCGGATGATGCGTACACCCTCGCTGGCTGCGATAGCGTCCAGGGTGGCGCTTACGCCGCCCTCTACGGAGTTTTCGATGGGCACCATGGCGGCGTCCACCTCACCCGCGGTCAGGCGTGCGAGTGCGTCGGGCACGCTGGTGGCGGGGATGCGTTCGGCGTCGGATGCGCCGGGGACGCTCAGCAGGGCAGATTCAGTGAAGGTGCCGGAGGGGCCAAGGTAGGTGTATCGCATGGTCACCATGGTATCGGGTTGGGGTCGGTATCGGTGGGGTTTCGCCCGTACTGTATGCATCTCGGAATGACTTCGGTCATGGGTTAGCGATTTAAGGGGTGGGTTAGTGACTTTTGGGGTGGTTAAGACCCACCCCCAACGTCACTAACCTATGACTGAAGCCTAACCCCCTACCTCACGAACTGACGAACCCGCGCGGTGTCCCAGTATTGGGCGGGCACGCCTCCACCCATGAGCTCACGGGCGATAGCGGCAGCCTGCACGGAACCAGCCTCCGGCAGGGGCGCATGCGAACCGGCGATAATGACGTTGCCGCGGCGGCGACCCTTCAACATGGCCGAATCCGCCACAATGCACACGTACTCGAACACCTCAAGCAGGGCGGACGCCTCCGCGCGGGCGCCGGTCAGTGCCGGCCCGTCGCCGCAGTTCAGGATGTATAGGCCACCGGGCGCCAGCGACTCGGCGACGGTGCGGGTGAACTCGACGGTGGTGAGCGCCTCGGGGGTGGTGTCCCCGGCGAATACGTCACGAATCAGCACATCGCGGGAAGCCGGGGCAAACGTGGAGGTGACGGCCCCCGCCTCGCCCACGCGAATCTTCACGCGCGGCGCCTTGGGGATGTCGAACCAGGCGCGCACGTACTCGGCGAGCTTGGCGTCCAGCTCAACAACCGTGTTGCGGCTGGTGGGGTACAGGTCGGCGAAATAGCGCGCCATGGAACACGCGCCGCCGCCCAGGTGGGTGATGCGCAGCTTCGCGGCGTCCAGGTGCTCTGCCACGTGGGAGGAGACAACCGCGGCGATCCAGCGCATGTACTCAAAATCTAGCTGGCGGGGTTCGCCCACGATTACGTGGGAGGACTGCACGCCGTTGATGAGCAGCAGCCAGCCGTCGGCGTGGTAGCCGTCGGGGACGAGCTCCGCCTCACCCGTGGAGATGGGGTACACGCCTGCCACCGCGCCCTGCACGGGGGTATTCTCGGTATCGTCAGCCCGGTTCTTCTGGTTTTTATGGTGCTTCTGCGCCTCCTGGGTTTTCTGGTGTTTGGGGGAGTTCTTGGGTGCCCTGCTCTTTTTCGCCATACCCTCTAGCCTAGCCGACGACCCGCCCCCGGTCAGCGCCGCACCTAATCGGGGGCGGGCCGCCCGACGGCGCTCGCATCCCGGGGTGCCGCTCCTGCACGCCCCTAGCGTACGCACCCGCGGCAAACCGCCTCCACAGGGGCAGCATAGGGGCCGGCTGAGTAGACTGGAACCCATGGGATTTGTATGTCAGGGCCGCTACGTGCTCGCACCGATTGAACCAACCGACGCCGAAAAATACGTGAACCTGCAGCTGGACTGCATGGAGCAAACCTACGATCCGCTGTACTTCGACGCTCTCGGGGAAAGCTTCACCGCCCGCCACCGCACCGAACGTGGTGACTACCTCGAAGACTTCCACCGCCACCTTTCCTCCCCCACCGTGCGCGGCTTCTTCGCCTACGAGGTGCCCGGCTGGACCCCCGAAAGCGGGCTCTCCTGCTCCATCGGCGCGCGGATTGATTGGGAGAAGCCGGTCGGCCTGACGCTCTCGCTCTGCGAGCCCTCCGATTGGGAGCTCGAACGCGCCGATTCCATGCCCGAGCTGCCCGCGGGCACCCGCAAGCTCACGCACCTGTACACGCTCAACCACACGCACGGTACCGGCCTCGGGCAGGCACTCTACGAATCCGTGATTTACCCGGACGAAAACTCCTACCTGTGGGTCATGGCCGAAAACGAACGGGCGCTCTCTTTTTACGAGCGCCTCAGCTACCAGCGCAACAGCATCGAATTTGAGGCACGCGGCATCTGGGCGCCCGGCCACAGCGTACGGTACGCGCGCATCCTCAACCCCTAAACGACACAGCACACCGCATCCCTGTTAGGCGCCACCCCCACAACGCCTTAAGATAGAAGATGACCAATAAGCTCGACGCACACCGCACAGACACAGGGAACCCCTGCGCACGCGCGGTACCGGCGCCGAACGCCACCCCACCGAAGGAAAGTAGAACATGACCACCGGTCTTTACCTCTCCGCTACGTCCCCGAACTCGGGCAAGTCCCTGATTGCCCTGGGCCTGGCAGACTCCCTGATTAAGCGCGCGGACCGCGTCGGCTTCTTCCGCCCCGTCTTCGACGGCGCAACCATCGCTGACGACCCCGTAGCACGCCTGATTCGCGAGCACTTCAACCTCTCCGAGGAGCAGGTCGGCGGCGCCGTCTCCATGAACGACGCACTCGCACTCATCGCTGAGGGCGACACCGAAGAGATTTCCTCCCGCGCGGTATCCGCCTACGAGAAGGTCGCAGCCAACAGCGACGTCGTGATTGTTGACGGCGTCTACCTGCCCGCCAACGCACTCGCAGTCGAATTCGACCTGAACGTCCAGATTGCACGCGACCTGGGCCTGCCCGTCGTCGCTATCGTCGGTGCGCAGGAAGCCACCGTCGAAGAGGCAGTCACCGCCGTTGACGTGGCCCGCACCGAGCTGACCGCATCCAAGGCTGACCTGCTCGCCGTCATCGTCAACCGTGCAGAGCCCACCCTGCGCGAGGACATCGAGAAGTCCGTCAAGCGCGGCGAGGCAAACCTGCCCGTCTACGTGCTGCCCGAGATTTCCGAGCTGACCGCTCCGACCGTCGGTGAGGTGGCCGAGGCCCTCAAGCTCGACACCGCCGGCGTGAAGGCTGAGGACCTCAGCCGCGATATTCACGGCATCAAGGTCGCCGCCATGACCGTCTCCAACTTCCTGGGCCAGTTCGTCGACGGTGACTTCGTGATTGTCCCCGGCGACCGTGCAGACATCGTGGCCGCAACCCTGGCCTCCGCACTGGCACCGTCCTTCCCCGCTCCCTCGGGCGTGCTGCTCACCGGCGGCCTGGACGACGTTTCCGGCCAGCACACCGCCGTGGGCGAGCTCATCAAGAACGCACCCTTCCCGGTGCTGTCCACCGAGCACGACACCTTCAAGTCCGCACGCGCCGTCTCCCGCGTGCACGGCTCCCTCGAGAGCGGTCACCAGCGCAAGCTGGCCGCCGCCCTGGGTGGCTGGGACGAGCACGTCAACAAGGACGAGCTGCTGTCCCGCCTGTCCATCGAGCGCCCGGCTTCCATGACCCCGCTGCGCTTCCTCCACAACCTCATCGAGACCGCACGCGCAAACCGCCGCTCCGTGGTTCTGCCCGAGGGTTACGACGTGCGTATCCTGCGTGCCGCCGAGATTATTGCTCGCCGCGACTTCTGCGACCTGATTCTGCTCGGCAACCCCGCCAAGATTGCAGAGATTTGCCAGGCTGAGGGCATTGAGCTGCCCAGCTCGATCCGCATTATCGACATCGAGAACAACGAGTACTCCGAGGACTTCGCGGCAACCTACGCTGAGCTGCGTGCACACAAGGGCGTCACCATTGAGGCTGCTCGCGAGCGCATGACCGACCCCTCGTACTTCGGCACCATGCTCGTCTACAAGGGCATCGCCGACGGCATGGTTTCCGGTGCTGTGAACACCACCGCGAACACCATCCGCCCCTCGCTCGAGTTCATCAAGACCCGCCCCGGCACCAAGATCGTCTCCTCCGTCTTCCTGATGCTGATGGAAGACCGCGTTCTGGTCTACGGCGACTGCGCAGTGAACCCGAACCCCAACGCAGAGCAGCTCGCCGACATCGCGAAGGCATCCGCGGAGACTGCACGCCAGTTCGGCGTGACCCCCAAGGTTGCTATGCTGTCCTACTCGACCGGCACCTCCGGTGCTGGCGCAGACGTGGACGTTGTGCGTGAGGCAACCGAGCTCGTGCGCGCATCGAACCCCGACTTCGCGGTTGAGGGCCCGATCCAGTACGACGCTGCTTCGAACATGTCCATTGCGTCGACCAAGCTGCCCGGCAGCGAGGTCGCTGGTCAGGCTACCGTGTTCGTCTTCCCCGACCTGAACACCGGTAACAACACCTACAAGGCTGTTCAGCAGTCTTCGGGTGCTGCCGCTGTGGGCCCGGTTCTGCAGGGTCTGCGTAAGCCCGTGAACGACCTGTCGCGCGGTACCACCGTTGAGGACATCATCAACACCGTTGCGATCACCGCAATTCAGGCACAGAGCCTGTAGGGTGCACGCGGCGCTGTAGCGTGAAGGCTGCGGCATTCCGTTGATATAGAAATCTCCCGCACTGGGCGGGGCATGCCTTGGAGGTGTGCTCCACCCGGTGCGGGAGATTTTTTGTAATTACAGGGATTTTTGAGTGCCGCTCCCCCGGTTAGGATTTGCGAGCGCGGCGGTCGAGACGCACATAGTTAATCACGCCAAGAACAGCCATACCCACGGCGACCAGCACCGGGTCGAGGGCGGGCGGGAAGAGCCAGGTGAGCCCCGCCTCCACGGTGTAGGCGATGAGGCAGCCGGCAAAGTAGGCGTACACCGCCACGAGGAGGGCATAGGCGACGATGATGCCGACCGGGCGGGGTTCGTAGCCTTCCCTTCGGGCGCGGAGAGCGGCACCCAGCGCGATACCCAGGTATAGAACGAGGGCGGCGGCGACGACCGCGGCGGTGAGGATGCCGTCGAGGAGCGTGCGCGGGGTCAGCGGTGCGGTGCCTACCTCGGCGAAGAGGTTGAGGAGGCGCACCACGGTGTAGGCGTAGCAGAAGATGACGGCCGCGCGGATGGTGAGGGGTAGGTTGGTCCAGAAGGTTTTCATGCGGCCCCTTTCGAGGTGGAGGGCGGGCTTCTGTCTGAGTGTTACCCCAAGGATACCTAAGAAGACCGGTGTGTGATGCGGATCAATAGCGTTTGGACTGGTGTGTTCTGCGTGCGGGCGCCGGATTTTTACGCTGTTTTTATGGCGCCGAGAAGCCACATGTGTTTCGAAAAGCCACGTTTTTGGTGGCTTCTCGAGGAAGATGCAGGGCAGAATTTTTGTAATTACAGACTTTCACCGCCTTCACCCCCGAGTCCGTGACTATCCAGGCAGCGGCAAACCGCCCGGGCTGCTAGGCTGCTGCTATGACCGTAACTGACGAAACTCTCCCCCTGGGGCTCTACGAACACCTCAAGAGCGCATCGCTCATGGGCCGCGCCATCCCCGAAGGCGCGCAATGGCAGGAAGAAATTCTCAAAAAGGACGACTACAACATCCCCGAACTGCTCACCCAGTTCTTCGCCACCCAGCTGGCCCCCGCCCTCGAAAGCCTCAAAACCCCTGCCGACCAGGTGGAACTCGTCAACCGCATGATGGCGCTCCTGCCGCAGGAGGCCGACGCGCAGAACGATTCGTTGCTGACCGACGACCACAGCAACGTAATTCAGATGCGCGAGCTCGCCCTCACTGACGTAAAAACCGCGCGCCCCGATATTCCTCTGAGCGACGTCGCTCTAATGACGAATACTTCTAAAGACCTAAATCTCAACACTGAAATTCAGAAAGAATTAGAAAGTGCAGACCGTGTAGATTTGCTCTGCTCTTTTCTTAAAATGTCCGGCGTTAATAGTTTGAGTGAGCAGCTTAAAGCTATTAAAAATCGCGGTATTCCTTTCCGCATTATTACCACCACCTATATGGGCGCGACTGACCGCAAGGCTATTGACCGCCTCGTCGAAGAGTACGGCGCGGAGGTGAAAATCAGTTACCAGGGTGACAGCACCCGCCTGCATGCGAAGGCCTGGCTGTTCCACCGCAATACCGGCATGTCCACCGGTTACGTGGGTAGCTCGAACCTGTCCAGTGCCGCGCTCACTGACGGCCTGGAGTGGAATGTTCGCATCTCCAGCCCGATTACGCCCGGCCTGATCCGCCAGTTTGAGGGCCTGTTCGAGAGCTACTGGAAGAGCGGCGATTTCACCCACTACACCGCCTCTGACCAGGAGAAACAGGAACTCGACACTGCCCTGGCCAAGGCGGATATTACCGGCCGTAAAAGCAAGGGCCTGGAATACGATATCGACTCGTCCCTGCTGGATGTGCACCCGTTCCCGCACCAGGAGCGCATGCTCGAAGAGATGCAGAACGCTCGTTCTAAGGGTCGTCACCGCAACCTCGCCGTGGCCGCAACCGGCACCGGCAAGACCGTGTTCTCTGCCCTGGATTACAGGCGTCTCTGCAAGCAGTCCGGCAAAAAGCTGAAGCTGCTTTTCATCGCGCACCGCAAAGAAATTCTTGACCAGGCGCGCCGCACTTTCGGCGACGTCATGCATAAAGGTAATTTCGGTGAACTCCTGACCGGCGGTAAAAAGCCCGAATACAATGAGGCTGTTTTTGCCACTATTCAAACCCTATCGGGTGCCGCTCTCGAGAATTACGCGCCGGACTATTTCGACGTCATCATCATGGATGAATGTCACCACATTGAAGCCGCCAGCTGGGATAAAGTTTTCAACTATTTTGAGCCCCGCGAATTTATCGGCCTGACCGCAACACCCGAGCGAGAAGACGGGGTGAACATCGCCGACAAGTACTTCGGCGGCTACGTGGCAACCTCCATCCGCCTGTGGGACGCGCTCGAAGACCACCTCCTCGTGCCCTTCCAGTACTTCGGTATTGCCGACGGCACCGACCTGCGTCGCGTCAACGTTCGGGGTGGCCGGTACGACGAAACCGACCTGGAAAAGCGGTACACCGACCATAAGGATGCTGAACGCCGCCTGCGCATCATCGTGAAGGAGCTACGCGAGAAGGTCGACAACCCCCTGCGTATGAAGGCGCTCGGCTTCTGCGTGAGCGTGAAGCACGCCAAATACATGGCCCAGAAGTTCAACGAAATAGGAATCCCGGCAGACTGCTTGGTGGGTACGGATTCCGCCGAGCGTCGTGCCGAGGTTATGGGGAATCTTGCGGATGACGCCCACGAGCTGACGACCATCTTCACCGTGGACCTGTTCAACGAGGGCGTCGATATTCCGAACATCGACACGCTCCTGATGTTGCGCCCCACCCAGTCGCTCACCCTCTTCCTGCAACAGCTGGGCCGCGGCCTACGCCGTGCGCCGTTGAAGTCTGTTCTGACGGTCCTCGACTTTGTGGGACATCAGAACAAGAACTTCATGATTCACAGCAAGTACCGCGCTTTTGCACGACAAGGTGCCCTGACTGTGGATGATATTAAGAGCCCTGAACTACCGGCTGGCTGCCACTTCCACCTGGACGAGCTGACTCAGAAGCAGGTCATCCAGAAGATTCGCGAGTCCCTGCGCATGAACCAGAGCGCCCTCATCGACACCGCAAAGAGCTACCTGGAAGATATGCGCCGAAACTCCACGGAACCAGATATTCGCCCCACCGTCATTGACTTCATCAACCACTACGGATTGGGACTGCCGCAGATTTACGGCCGTAGCAGCAAGGTGCCCCTGCCCGGTGTCACTAAGCCCGTCGCAACAACTTGGACTAGCCTCCAGGCCGCGAGTGGGCTGTACCCCGACCTGGTGGTTCCCTTCCACAACAACGTGTCCGTCGAGACGAATAAGCGCGTCAAGGCCCTTACGCACGTGCACGATACGTTCCGCATTAACGCCTACCTGGAGCTGCTGAACACGGACATCCTGGAGCAGGACATGACCGATGAACAACGCCGCCATGCATGGATGCTACTGTTCTCCATCTGGCCGAAGGCCAAGTGGGACGGCTCCACCAAGAAGTTCACCCTCGACGAGGGCCTGGCAACCCTGCGCAAGAACCGCGGTATGCTGCAGGAGTTGGAGAGCGTCTGGAACTTCAATGCCGCTACGGATACCGTCTCCACCCTGCCGCTTTTTGAGGGCGAAGGCGTTCCTCTGCACACTCACGCCTACTACTCCCGTGAGGAACTATTTGCTGGTCTGGGTGGTCAAGAGGGAAGTTTTGGTGTACCAGCCGGTTTCCAGCAGGGTGTCAGGACCTTCAGCTCGTCAAGCACTACAGCACTACTGGTGACGTTGGAGAAATCCGAGAAGCACTTTTCACCGGCCACCATGTACAAGGACTATGCCATCAGCAGGTCTGAATTCGCATGGGACTCGGATAACAAGACCTCTGCTAATACTGAGATAGGGCAGGTCCTCCAACACCATGAAGAGTTGGGGCACCGCATCGTTCTTTTTGTTCGCCACGTCAAGACAGACGATCTAGGCACCAGCCCCTACATGTGCCTGGGCACCGTGAAATACATTTCTCACGAGGGCTCTAAGCCGATGCATATTCGCTGGGCGCTGGACCGCCCGATGCCGGCGGCCATGTTCCAGATCGCGAAGATTGCTTCGTAGGGAGTGAATAACCGCAGCAGGCGACCCCGGATGTGTGTGCATCCGGGGCCGCCTGCTTTTTAGACCGAGGTTTTCGATAGGTTAGTGTCTTCGCCGCGGGTCTTTAACCCGCGGTGAAGGCGCCCTATCGACCAGTCCCAACACGAGAAGCCGCACACACCACCCGGCAGACGAAGACGCTCGAACAACGAACTCTCACCACCAAAAACCTCAAAAGACTGCAAAAGATGGCAAACATCCTGTAAGGTGGTCTCGGGACCCAAAGCGATGCACCGGTGCATCGATAATGCGAGGTACCTAGTCTGGGCGCTTTTGGATATGTTGCTGTACCTAAAGAAAGCTTCTCGACTAGCACATACACACCATCACCGACGATAGGAGCGCATCTTCTATGGATTCGACCATTCTTAATCGCCGTACCCTGCTGGGTAGCGGCGCACTCTTCGGCCTGACCGGTCTGCTTGCGGCATGCGGTCAGCAGGCAAATAATGAGGCGGCAGCCACCGCCTCCGCCGCGCCGAGCGAGACCGCTTCGGCTACTGCTGTGGCTACCGATGCGTCTTCGGGCTCGGCAACCCCGAGCCCGGTCATTACCCGCGGTTATTCCGGTGGCTCGAAGGCCCCCGACGGTGAGTACCGCGAAGCTGACCCTAATGGCCCGGCGCAGAACGTCCCGAAACCTGCATCGCCTGAGGACGGATACCGAGAAAAATCCAATGAAGGTCTACGCAAAACACTCAACGCATGGATTGAATGGAACAACTACGGCGCCCAGACCGGAGACTACAGTCAAGCACGCAAATTCGTTGATAGCAGCTTCACGGAACTACTAGATTCCTACGAAGGTCTTGAAGCCCTCTACAAGCGAGGCGGCTGGATTATCGCGGGTCTTGATCACTACGTTGCTGACGGGACCCCTTGGAGCGAGGGAGAGACTTACTTCTGGAAGGCATACCGGGAGTGGGGCTACGTTATGTATGTTGAACCCAACGGTGACTGGAAGTCTTACGAGAATGACAGAAAGGATGATGACACCTGGAAGTTCTCGTTCAAGTACACCTCTGAGGGCTGGAAGATTATCGATTTTGAACAGGTAGATAACTAGCAATGAAATTTAAATCAAATGCCAATATTGCAATATTGTCTTTTCTTATCATATCCAATACTATTTCTCCCGCAGTATCCGTTACAAACGATTGCTCAGCTAGAGGTTCTAATACTGCCAGAGTATGTCAAATAGCTGTCAGTAAATCAAAAACTAAACAAAAGGCAAATGAAGGCGATAAGAGTAGTTCAAATTCATCATTCAATAATTTTAAATATACTTATTCCACAGTAAATCAGGGAAACGGCGTAAAAGTTACCTACGCCAACGAAAATCACAATATTATGTCATGCACAACCAAAGATGGAAGAAAAGGAACATTCAAGTTCACAAACATGTCACTTGAATCTGGAACTCCTGTAGACCACGGAAGTCCTCGAAGCCCTTCCTCTGCTACTTGCATCCCCGACAATACCCGCACCCTCACCGGTACCAACAACCCCGGCCCCACCGGCCCGACCTACGA
>ERZ1023393.97-NODE-97-length-24105-cov-4.962245_pt1 | contig 24105 bp, 17 predicted proteins | sample MGYA00380503_ERZ1023393 | MGnify/ENA primary metagenome ERZ1023393 (study PRJEB33173, sample SAMEA4830379) | metagenome | study: EMG produced TPA metagenomics assembly of the PRJEB25223 data set... | reverse complement strand
ATCCTGTACCAGTACTGCGTGCGTCATAACGTTGAGTTTTACAACGATTTCTACGTGCTCGACCTGATTCTGGTCAAGGACGAAGAGGGTAAGCCCCGTCCCGCCGGCGTTGTCTCCTATGACCTGGCAACCGGCGAGGTGCACGTCTTCCAGGCCAAGTCCGTAATCTTCGCATCCGGCGGTTGCGGCAAGATCTTCAAGACCACTTCCAACGCCCACACCCTCACCGGTGACGGCATGGCCATCGCACTGCGCGCCGGCCTGCCCCTGGAGGACATGGAGTTCGTTCAGTTCCACCCGACCGGCCTGGCAGGCCTGGGCATCCTCGTGACCGAGGGTGCTCGCGGTGAGGGCGGTATTCTCCGTAACGCTGACGGTGAGCGCTTCATGGAGCGCTACGCACCGACCATTAAGGACCTCGCACCCCGCGATATCGTGGCACGAGCCATGGCAAACGAGGTGCGCGAGGGCCGCGGCTGTGGCCCCCACAAGGACTACGTGCTGCTGGACCTGACCCACCTGGAGCCCTCGCACATCGACGAGAAGCTACCGGATATCACCGAGTTCGCTCGTACCTACCTGGCCGTGGAACCGCACCACCAGCCCATCCCGGTGTTCCCCACCGCGCACTATGCAATGGGTGGTATTCCCACCAACAACGAGACCGAGGTCTACCGCAACAGCGAAGAGACCATCCCCGGCCTCTACGCAGCCGGTGAGGTTGCCTGCGTGTCCGTGCACGGTGCAAACCGCCTGGGCACCAACTCCCTGCTCGACATCAACGTCTTCGGTAAGCGTGCCGGCCGCAAGGCCGCCGAGTACGCCGCATCCGCCGAGTTCGTTCCGGTTCCGGACGATGCAGCAGATCGCGTGCTAAACATGCTCAACGGCATCCTCGAAGGCAAGGGCACCGAGAAGGTCGGCGCTATCCGCGCAGACCTGCAGAAGGCCATGGAGGCCGACATGCAGGTGTTCCGCACCGAGGAGACCATCCGCGCCGCACTGGCCACCATCGAGAAGCTCGAAGAGCGTTACAAGAACATCTCGATTCAGGACAAGGGCAAGCGCTTCAACCTCGACCTGCTCGAGGCCGTCGAGCTGGGCTTCCTGCTCCAGCTGGCCAAGGTCATGTCCGTCGGTGCGCTGCACCGCAAGGAGTCCCGCGGCGGTCACTACCGCGAGGACTACCCCAAGCGCGATGACGTGAACTTCATGAAGCATTCTATGGTCTACCTCGACCCCGAATCCGAGTTTGAGGGTGTGAAGGGCCTGCGTTTCGGCACCAAGCCCGTCGTCTACACCCGTTACGAGCCGAAGGAGCGTAAGTACTAAAATGGCTGAAAACGAACTTCCCGAACCGGAATCCGTCAAGCTATTTGAGGGCATGACCGGCGGCGATTCCGACTCCATCCCCACGTACGACGTGATTATCAAGGTGCGCCGCTACAACCCGGAGGTTTCCTCCGAGGCGTACTGGGACGAGTTCCCGCTGACCATGTACCGCACCGACCGCGTGCTCGACGCCCTGCACAAGATTAAGTGGGAGCTGGACGGTTCCGTTTCCTTCCGCCGTTCTTGTGCACACGGCATCTGCGGCTCGGACGCAATGCGCATCAACGGTCGTAACCGCCTGGCCTGCAAGACCCTGCTCAAGGACCTTGACCTGTCCAAGCCCATTACCGTGGAGCCCCTGAAGGGTCTGCCCTGCGAGAAGGACCTCATCGTTGACATGGAGCCCTTCTTCCAGGCATACCGCGAAATCATGCCGTTCTTCATTAACGATTCGAACGAGCCTGAGCGTGAGCGTCTGCAGACCATCGAGGACCGTGCACGTTTCGATGACACCACCAAGTGCATCCTGTGTGCAGCATGTACCTCGTCCTGCCCGGTCTTCTGGACCGACGGTCAGTACTTCGGCCCCTCCGCTATCGTGAACGCTCACCGCTTCATCTTCGACTCGCGCGATGATGCAGGCGACCTGCGTCTGGAGATCCTGAACGACAAGGAAGGCGTGTGGCGCTGCCGCACCACCTTCAACTGCACCGAGGCATGCCCCCGTGGCATCCAGATCACCAAGGCTATTGCCGAGGTGAAGCAGGCCATCCTGAGCCGTTCGCTCTAGAACGTTCCTTCTCGGATTCTTGAAGGCCAAACGCCTTCTGCGACAAGCCGTCGCCCCTCACCGGGCGGCGGCTTGTCGCGTGTCCGGGGTGGGGGAGGAGAGAGAAGGCGGGGAGGGAAGGCAGGGGGAGGAGCACGCCCCGGAACCCCGTAGCCCTCGCCGCCTGCACCTCCGACGAACCTCCGAGCGGTCTTCAAAATCCGTCACAAAGTCACAGACATTCTTAAAGGGCTGGTAACGGCCGGGACGGATAGGTAAACCGTCACCGGGAGGGTTATTCTACTGTGTATGGTTTTTGCTAATTCTCGCTACGATTTGTCCACCCCCGTCTTCGACGAATGGGTGGAGCGCATGATGGGCACCCTCGTGCAATTCCGCCGCGAAGTGCACGCCAACCCCGAGCTTTCCTTCCGCGAGGTCGTCACGACCGAGCGCCTCATGAACCGACTGCGAGAAGCCGGCATGAACCCCATCGCCTGCGAAGGCACCGGTTGCTATGTCGACATCGGAGACGGCCCCTTCGCCGCGGCTCTGCGCGCCGATATCGACGCACTGCCCATCGTCGAGCAGACCGAGCTGCCCTACTCCTCCACGGTTCCCGGTGTGATGCACGCCTGCGGCCACGATATTCATCAGACCGTCATGCTGGGCGTGGCGCTGGCGCTACACGAGCTCAACGAGAAGACCCCGTTGGGCCGCAGCATCCGTATTCTTTTCCAGCCCGCCGAGGAACAGCTGCCCGGCGGCGCCGTACAGATGATTTCCCAGGGCCTGCTCAAGGACGTTCCGCGCGCATTCGCCCTGCACTGCGACCCGAAGGTGGACCTCGGCCAAATCGGTACGCGCATCGGTGCGATTACCAGCGCCTCCGACACCGTGAAGATTCACCTGAGCGGCCACGGCGGCCACACCTCCCGACCCCACCTGACCGAGGACCTCATCTACGCGATGAGCCAGATTGCGGTGCAGGTTCCCGCCGTGCTGACCCGCCGCACCGACGTTCGTTCGGGCGTGCTGGTTGCCTGGGGCCAGGTCAGCGCCGGCGTCGCCCCCAACGCGATTCCTGCCGAGGGCTACCTGGCCGGCACCATGCGCTGCCTGGACGTTGAGGTGTGGCGCCAGGCGGGCAACCTGCTGGACGAGGTCATCGAGCAGGTCGCCGTTCCCTTCGGCGTGGACGCCCGTGTGGAGCACATCCGCGGCGTGCCCCCGGTCGTGAACACCGACCTGGAAACCACCATACTCGAGAACGCCGCCCGCGCCGAACTGGGCGAGGATTCCATCGTGCTCGTCGAGCAGTCCATGGGTGGCGAGGACTTCGCGTGGATGCTGCAGGAGGTGCCCGGCTCCATGTTCCGACTGGGTACCCGCGCCCCCGGCGACCCCACCTACGACCTGCACCAGGGCGACTACGCCCCGAGTGAGCAGGCCATCGGTATCGGTGTGCGCGTCATGGCCGCAACCGCCCTGCGTGCGGTGCGCTTCGAGCTGGCGAAGGCTGCGAAGGCCGCCAACCCGGTACGAGACGAGGCCCGCTAGGCCCCGGGGTACCGAGCCGCCCATCCCGCGTTCTGCCGGCGTGCGGGTTGCAGGTTATGTCGTTTCATAGAGTTTCGCCTCGCTATCGGTTGGATAGCGAGGCGAAACTCTATGCACACGATAGAATTAAAGGGATTATGAGGACATCAGCGTTGTGCCCGTGAACCCGCGCGTGGTTGCGAGGAAGGTTCGACGGGCACCGCGCGTATTCACGGCGCACGCCGAAGGAGGACGCCCAATGAGCTTCTTTGGGATCGGTAAGAAGAAGTGGGATGAACAGGCGCGCGAGGCGGAGAGCACCGCGGCACAGGACGGGCACGAGGAAAGCAAGCCGTCCCGCGGCTCGGGGCTGAGCGACAAAATTATGGAGCAGCAGCAGTGGGAGGATTCCCTGCGCCGTTTCGTGAAGTCGGAGGGCACCCGCCAGAACCGCGACGAGGAACGTTCCGAAGAGCATCGCGCCGTGGAAGATCTGAAGCGCGCCCTCCTGCACGATGACGAGGAGACCCCCTCGTTCGCCGAGGGCTCCCTCTCGAATACCGGCAAGACCACCGACGAGGAGGAGCGTCGTAGCATCCTGGAGGCCCTGAACTCCTACCCGCACGAGGACTCCGAGGCCGCCGCGGCTCCCGAAGCCCGCGAGGAGAGCAGCGACCCCGAGGCTGTCGAGGACGCCCCGGCTGCTCCGGAGACCCCCGCTTTCCTGCGCGACGATGAGGACGAAACCTCCGCGAAGGCCGAGGGCGAATCCTCCGCGAAGGCCGAGGGCGACTCCTCCGCGAAGGCCGAACCCTCAACCGACACCGCCGAGGATGCTCGCTCCCAGTTTGAAGAGCACCTGCGCGCCGTCCGTGCGGAGAGCTCCGCCGAGGAAAGCCCGGCTACCTCCGACGTCGACGACACCGACCGTAACGCTGCCGCCGAGGAATACCTCTCGGCTGAGCAGATTCGCGAGGCGCGTACCCGCGCCGCCATCATCGAAGCAAAGAGCGCCGGCCTGGACGACCTGGCCGCCGTCTACGCGGCTCGCCTGGGCCTGAATCCGGAGAGCGAAGAGGGTAGCTTCGAGGAGGTCGAGGAATCCGAGGCCGTTGCCGCTGAGCAGCCCGCCGCCGAGCACTCCGCTTCCGAGCGTTCTACCGAGCCCGAATCTCTCAGCGCCGAGCCTACCCGCTCAGGCGAAAAGGCCGAACCTGCGGCGGAGGTACTTGTGAGCGAGACGGCCACGGTGGAGGAGCTTTCCGAGCCTGCCGAGCCTTCTAACGAGTCCGAGGAGAAGCTCGAGGTCGCTAAGGACGAGGCAAAGAAGGACACCGAGGATCCCGCATCCGAGCCGGGATCCGACGAAGCCGCCTCCGCCGAGCAGAAGCTGAGCGCCGATGACGCCGAGCTTGTGGCCGAATCCATTGTGCTCACCGCCCCCGCAGAGGGTGCCGCGGACCTCCCCATCCTCGGCGAACAGCGCGCCCTCCACTCGCTGACTGAGCTCATGCGCACCCGCGGTTCGGGAACCCTGAGCCTGGAGTTGCGCCAGGTGGATGAGGACATGCACTACCGCCTGCTGCACCGCGGTCGCGAGGTCGAGAACGGCATCGTGCTGCCCGGCGTTGACTGGTTTGCGCCCGTCGCAGCCCTGTACACCGAGGCCCAGGAAGCCGGCGCGACCTGGAACCGCGCGGCTGTGACCCTGAACCCGCGCCTGGGTGAGGGCCTGGAGGTGCACGCCTCCTACCTGGGTGCCGTAGATGGGCAGACCACTCACGAGAGCTTCCTGCTCGAAACCCCCGCCCGCGAGGAGACCTCGGTTGTGGCTACCGCTGAGGCGGCTGAGGCAGCCGAAGCTCACCAGGCTGAAGCACCCGAGGCTGAGGCATCCGAGTCCGGCGATTCCCCGAAGGTTGAGCCCGAGACCCCCGCAGCTGAGGCTCAGCCCTCCGAGGAAGTCCGCGAGGAACAGGCTCCCGAGCAGGTCGAGCGCCAGAGCGCTCCTGCGGGCCTCGCCGTTGCCGGCGCTGCCGTGACCGGTGCCGCCGCGCTCGCCGCCTCGGCCTCCGAACCGGGCGAAGCCTCGATCGCCGAGCCCGAGTACGAGCACGATTACGATAACGACCCGATTTTCGGTACCGCCAACTCGCAGGACGCCGAGGCTACTTCCGCGCAGCCGGAGCAGCCCGAGGTTTCTGAGGCTGACGAGGACACCGAGCCCGTGCACGCCCAGCCCGATGCCGCCCAGCCCGATGCCGCTGAGGCCGAGGATGCTGAGGCCGAGGCCGTCGACCACGGCGAAGAGATGGAAGCCGCCCTGGCCGCTATCGTCGCCAACGCCCAGAAGAAGCTGGACGAGCCGCAGGAACCCGAGGAAACCTCCACCGAGGCTGCCGCGTTCGTCTCCGTCGAGGAGCCCGCGGCACCGGTCGAGGCTCCTGCCGCTGAGGCCTCCGGCGCTGAGGCTTCCAACGCTGAGTCTTCCGCCGCGGAATCCTCCGCTCACGAGGCTCCCGCCGAAAAGGGTGAAAAGACCGCTGAGGAGGTAGCATCCACCGAGGCTGAGCCCGAACTGCCCACCTTCCTGAACGACCGCGAGCTGGTGCCCGCCGACGAGGCAGAGGAACCCTCGAAGACCGCGAAGGCAGAGGAACCCGAACCCGCCCAGGTTCGTTCCGAGGAACCTGCAAAGGCGGAGGCCCCGGCGCCGGCCGTCACCGGTGCACTCGCCGCGGCAGCAGCCGTGGCCGCCGGTGGCGCCGCAGCATCCGCTGCTCCCGTTGCTTCTTCGGTAGCATCCTCGGCGGTGCCCTCGGCACCCTCGACCCCGGTCCTGAGCGAGCTCAACGAGCTGCCCACCGTCGCCGATGAGCCCGATACCCCCGCGTCCCTGCCGGTGAGCCCGCTGGTTCCTTCCGAAACTCAGCTGGCCGAGGGTAACCTCGTGCTGACCGAGGCCCAGGTCGTCCAGCGTCTGGCCCCGGTCGTCGAGCACCTCTTCGGCGAGAATGGCACCGCGAAGGACGCCACGACCGTGCTGATTCGCGTGCGTGCGCTCGGCTCGTACTACGACGCCCTGACCCACGTGCGCCGCAACGGCTTCTGGGAGCAGGCACGCACCTTCGAGCTGATTCCCGAAACCCTGCTCGATATTCCCGCCCTGAAGACCGACTCGTACAGCGAGGGTGAGGGCTCGCCGCTGGCCATGAGCCTCACCTTCACCCCCGGCGTGCCGGTACAGGCTGCGTTCGATTACACGAATGAGCAGGCCTTCGTCAGCTACCCGCGCCCGCTGGACGCTGAACGCTACGTGGAGGAGCTGCGCATGTTCCCGCGTCTGGGCTCGAAGATCCCGGCGCACATGACGAGCGCCCTGTCGCACTGGAACCTCTAAAACCATTTGAGTCGCGCCGCGTCGGCTCCCCGTGTGGGGATCGGCGCGGCGCGCTGTGTTCGTACTTTCGATGAGGAAAACCGCTATGACTGATACCCCCGCCACTCCCGATTTGCCCGTCACCCGGAGCAGCGAAGACACCGCCCGCCGAGCCGGAGAGGCCTTTAAGACGCTCGTTGAGACGATGGCCCGCCTGCGTGCTCCCGGAGGCTGCCCCTGGGACGCCGAGCAGACCCACGCCTCCCTGATTCGTTACCTCGTGGAGGAATCCTACGAGGTCGTCGAGGCCGTGGAAACCGGCGGCGAACCCAACATGCCGCTACTGCGTGAAGAGCTCGGCGATGTGCTCCTGCAGGTCGTATTCCACTCCGACATCGCCGCGGCAAACCCGCATGGCTTCGACATCGTGCAGGTGGTTGAGGGCCTGGTGCAGAAGCTTCGTTCGCGCCACCCCGACGTGTTCGCGGCTGAGTCTGAGGGCTCTTCGGAGGCACCCCGCACCGCCGCCGAACAGCAGGCGGCGTGGGACGAGCTGAAGAAGAAGGAGAAGAGTGATCGCGGCGCGCTGGACGGTATTCCGCCGCACCTGCCGGCGCTCGCTATGGCTGAGAAGACTGCTGTGAAGGCACGTAAGGCGGGTATTATTCTGCCGCCGGAGCCCACGAGCATGGACGACGACCTGCGCTATATGCACACCGAGGAGGAGTTCGGTGAGCTTTTGTTCGCGCTGGTCTGCCGCGCTCAGCGCAACGGCTTGGACGCCGAGCGTGCCCTGCGTTCGTACATTCGCCGCTATATTGCTCAGCACACGCATGATGAGCCGAGCTTCTAAACGTATGTGATCTACCCGGTGGGGCAAATCACCTTTTGAGGGTCCTGTAGTTACGTTGAAGTGACTATGGGATCCTCGTTTACTATCTGCATATCACTAAGTTTCTAAAAGATAGTAATGATTGGGGCGTCCCGTCAGGAGGAAGAATGACCACCATATCCAACCCGAATACCCAGCAGAATATGCACGGAATGTCGGCTGATTCTGCCTACTTCCAGTCCATTGAGCGTGCCGCCAAGGCTATTCAAGAAGCAGACCTCATTGTCATTGGCGGCGGTTCTGGATTCTCAACGGCGGCAGGTCACGTCTACAGCGGTGAGCGTTTTACAAACAACTTCGCCCGGTACATCCAGAAGTACGGCATGACCGATATGTACTCGGCTGGTTTCTACCCCTTCACATCCCTTGAAGAGAAGTGGGGTTACTGGGCTCGGCACATCCTTTTCAACCGTTACGAAACTGGCAGTCTTCCCCTGTATGAGCAGTTGCGTGAATTGGTTGCAGATAAGGAATACTTCATCGTGACCACCAATGTTGATTCTCTCTTTGAAAAGTCGGGTTTTGATCCTGAACGCATCTTTGAGCAGCAGGGTAACTACGGGGTCTTTCAGTGCTCTCGCCCCTGCACTCAGGAGGTCTACGACAACGAAGAGATGGTTCGGGCTATGGTGGCGCATACTGATGAAAACCTGCGCATCCCTTCGGAGCTGGTACCAATGTGCCCGCGATGCGGTGCGCCCCTGACTACTCACCTGCGCATTGACGGTTCCTTCGTAAATCCTCCTGCCCGCCAGCGTCAGGAGAAACGGTGGGAAGGGGTTCTGCAATCTATGCCCGGTAAGAAGGTTCTTCTTCTGGAGCTGGGGGTTGGTTTTATGACCCCGACGTGGATTCGTTTTCCTTTCGAGCGGATTACGCATGTGCTCGATACTGCGACTTTGGTGCGTCTGAACCGAGACTACCCTCAAGCGACCGAAGAGAACCGCGAAAAGACTGTGTCCTTCGCAGAAGATGCACATCAGGTTCTTCGAGATTTGCTGAAGCGGACCGAATCGTACGGGACTGAGCCGCAGGATGAGGAGACGGTATCGTGAGCGCCCTCAAAGACTACGCTCTCGCTCTTGCGGAAGAGTATGCGCAGAATACTGGCCGGGTGTTGCCCACTCTGCCTGATGATCCGCACCAGTTGTGGACGCTGATTGGCTCCCTCAATGCGGTGCGTGTACCCGCCGGAGCAGGGGAGGAGCTTCTCGCCCTGGAGGAGGCGGCGTTCGTCGAGTATGAGCCGATGCTTCCGCCGCTGGCTGGCTTGGCTGATGCTACGGCTGCCGAGGGTGAGTATGAGGGAATGTACCTGTGGCGTGGGGATATTACCCGCCTGCAGGTTGACGGCATTGTGAATGCGGCGAACTCGAATCTGCTGGGTTGTTTTGTACCGCAGCATCGTTGTATTGATAACGCGATTCATCGTGCCGCAGGGGTGGGCTTGCGCGCCGAGTGCGCCCGAGAGATCAACCGCCGTTCGATGCCGGAGCCGACCGGCTCGGTGATGGTGACCGGTGCGCATCGTCTGCCGAGCCGCTATGTGCTGCATACGGTTGGTCCGATTATTGCCGGGGAGTTGACGGATTCTGATCGGCGGGCTTTGGCTTCTTGTTACCGTTCTTGCCTGCGAGCTGCGATAGAGCGGGGTATGCGTTCTGTGGCTTTGTGTTGCATTAGCACCGGCGAGTTCCGGTTCCCTCAGGAGGAGGCTGCACGTTGCGCGGTTGAAACAATCCGTGAGGAGCTGGAAGCGGCACGCGTGGCGCATCAATCAGTGCCTGTGGTGGTTTTCAACGTGTTCACTGAACGCGATGAGCAACTGTACACGGAGCTTCTGGGGTTGTCGTAGGTTTAGGGGTGTTGGGATAAGGATTTATTTCTCGTGTACTTACCCGTGCGTTCCGCCCCGGCGTTTGGGCTCATGTTGTGCTTTTGGCGGGTACCCACACTCTCTTTCTGTGGGGGAGTGTGGGTCTTGTTCCGCTTTGTAGCGCGCGACTAAGGGTTATTGAGACCTTCATCAAGGCAATAAAAAAGCGGTGGCTACTAGTGTGTTTGTGTGGGAATTTTGCTAGAATTTAGGGGACGCGACGCGCCACGATCGGGTGCGTCGTTCACATCCTTGACATCTCATAAGGAGAACAATCCATGGCTGTTATTACCGCAGTTCACGCACGCCAGATTCTGGATTCCCGCGGCAACCCGACCGTTGAGGTCGAGGTTCTGCTCGAAGACGGTGCATTCGCCCGCGCAGCTGTGCCCTCGGGCGCATCCACCGGTGAGTGGGAGGCTGTTGAGCGCCGCGACGGCGACAAGTCCGTATACCTGGGCAAGGGTGTTCTGGGCGCAGTGAAGTCTGTTATCGAAGAAATCGCTGAAGAGGTCATCGGCATCGAGGCTTCCGACCAGCGCGCTGTTGACGCAGCCATGATTGCTCTGGACGGCACCAACAACAAGGGCAAGCTGGGCGCCAACGCTATCCTGGGCGTCTCCCTGGCCGTGGCCAAGGCTGCTGCTGAGTCTGCAGACCTGCCCCTGTACAAGTACCTCGGCGGCCCGAACGCCCACGTTCTGCCCGTCCCCATGATGAACATCCTCAACGGTGGTTCTCACGCAGACTCCAACGTTGACATCCAGGAGTTCATGATTGCTCCCATCGGCTTCGACACCTACTCCGAGGCTCTGCGCGCAGGCGTTGAGGTTTACCACTCCCTGAAGTCCGTGCTGCACGACCGCGGCCTGGCAACCGGCCTGGGCGACGAGGGCGGCTTCGCACCCAACCTGGAGTCCAACGCAGCTGCGCTGGACCTGATCGTTGAGGCAATCGAGAAGGCCGGCTACAAGCCGGGTGAGCAGGTTGCACTGGCTCTGGACGTTGCTTCCTCCGAGTTCTACAACGACGGCGCATACGACTTCGAGGGTCAGAAGAAGTCCGCAGCCGAGATGAGCGCATACTACGCTGACCTGGTTGCTAAGTACCCGCTGGTTTCCATCGAGGACCCGCTGGACGAGAACGACTGGGAAGGCTACAAGACCCTGACCGAGCAGATCGGTGACAAGGTCCAGATCGTCGGTGACGACCTGTTCGTGACCAACCCCGAGCGCCTGGCTCGCGGTATCGAGAACGGCGCAGCTAATGCTCTGCTCGTGAAGGTGAACCAGATTGGTTCGCTGACCGAGACCCTGGACGCAATGGAGCTGGCTCAGCGCCACGAGTACCGTTGCATGGTTTCTCACCGTTCCGGTGAGACCGAGGACGTCACCATCGCCGACCTGGCTGTTGCAACCAACGCAGGCCAGATCAAGACCGGTGCTCCCGCACGTTCCGAGCGCGTTGCTAAGTACAACCAGCTGCTGCGCATTGAGGAAGAGCTGGGCGAGGCAGCTGTTTACGCTGGCAAGTCCGCATTCCCCCGCTTCAAGGCATAAGTTGCTGAAGCATGTGACCGCGTAAGCGGTTAGACCTCAAGGAGGCGGCGCTACCCCAATCGGGGTGGCGCCGCCTCCGGCTGTACCCGGGAGAGCACCCGTTACCCGGGTAGCGCAGAAAGCCCTGGAGCCCCTCGAAATAGGCCAGGAAACAGTCCCGGAAGGAACGCTCAGGCGGGTACACAAACCCGGGTAGAATAGGTAGAAGCGCACCGCTGTAGGAACAATGATGGGGGAGAGAACTAATGAGCCAGCGAGCAGACGAGCAGACCCGGCGTAACGCAACGGGTCGCACCTCGGCTGAGGACCGCGGCACCGCTCAAACCTCCACCGATTCCCAGAAACCCTCGGCGGCCCGCCAGGCTGGCACTTCCCTGCTGAAGAAGGCCAGCGCGCTCTTCTTCGGCGTGGGCCTCAACCGCCGTCACCCCGAACGCGAACGCGCGGAGCAGGCCCGCCGGCAGGAACGCGCGCGGCGCCGTGCCCGTCGGCAGAACGGTGAGGATGAAGGCTACGCCACGCCCGTGGCCGCCCACATGTTTTCCGGGCGAAGCTTCCTGATGACCGTTATGGTGGGCGTGATTGCCCTTGGCACCGCATACCCGGTGCTGACCTACATGGATCAGGACCGGGAAATGAACCGAATCCACACCCACATCTCGCAGCTGCAGCAGGAGAACGCCCAGCTGAAGGCCGAACAGACCTGGTGGAACGACGATAACTACGTGCGCCAGCAGGCCCGCAGCCGCCTCTACTATGTGAACCCCGGCGACACCCCCTACGTGGTCACCGGCATTACCGAGGACTCCACGAAGGCGGACGGTACTTCTGCGAACGCGAAGAACGCCCCCGAGGAAGCCTGGACCACCAAGATCTGGGACTCCCTTGAAAAGAACTAAAACCGCGCCGAGCGGCTGACTGAGAGGCTCGCCGCGCAGACCGGCGACCCGCCACGAACCCACGACCCTAACGTTCCCGGCGCACGAGCGGACGGGACAGGAATAAGGACTATGAGCACCGAAAACACCATTGAGGACCTGAAGAACCGTACCCCCGGCGGTTTCGGCGTGACCGTTGAAACCCTGAAGCCCACCGAGCAGGACATCCGTGTTCTCTCCGCACAGCTGGGCCGCAAGGTGCGCGACGTGGTCGAGATTCCCGCCCGCTGCGTGTGCGGCAACCCGCTGGTCGCCGCCACCGCACCCCGCCTGAGCAACGGCACCCCCTTCCCGACCGTGTTCTACCTGGCGCACCCGGTCATCACCGCCGCCGCATCCCGCCTGGAGGCTGGCGGCCTCATGTACGAGATGACCGACGCCCTCGCCGAGGATGCCGAACTGGCCGCTGCCTACGCCGCAGCCCACGAGAATTACCTGGCCGAGCGTGAGCGCATCCGCCTGATCAGCGGTACCGACGAGGTTCCCGAGATTGACGGCATCTCGGCCGGCGGCATGCCCACCCGCGTGAAGTGCCTGCACGCCGTCATCGGCCACACCCTCTCGGTGGGACGCGGCGTGAACCCCATGGGTGACCGCGGCCTGGACGCTATCGCAGAATGGTGGACCCCCGAGGCATGCTCCTGCGACCCCGCCTGGCGCGAGGAAGCCTAAATACTGATTTCGATGCGCCCGCACCGTCGCCCGTGACGGCGCGGGCGCATAATAGATAGAAAGAGCGCCGAGAAGCGAAAACAGCTTCGCCTGCGGCGCTCGCGTTGCCTTGGGCAGCGAACGATGATGACGATAGTCCTGAAAGGAACCCACCGTGCGCGTTGGAGCGATTGACTGCGGTACGAACTCTATCCGTCTGCTGATTGCCGATTCCACCACTGAGGTGGTGGACGGGGTCGAGAAGACCGTCCTGAAGGACGTTGTGCGCGAGATGCGCATCGTGCGTCTGGGCCAGGGCGTGGATGCGACCGGCTGGCTGGCGCAGGAGGCCCTGGACCGCACCTTCGCGGCAGCCCGTGAGTACGCCGTACTGCTGCGTGACCACGACGTGGACTCGGTGCGTTTCGTGGCGACCAGCGCAACCCGCGATGCGGGTAACCGCAACGTCTTCGTGAACGGCATCCGCGACATCCTGGGCATTGAGCCCGAGGTGATTAGCGGCGACGAGGAAGCCGCGCTCTCCTTCGCAGGTGCCGTGCGCGCCGTGGGTGCGGGCGACGGCGACACCCTGGTGTTCGACCTGGGCGGTGGCTCCACCGAATTCGTGCTGGGGGATGAGTCGGGCGTGAAGGCTTCTCGCAGCGTCAACATCGGTTGCGTGCGTCTGACCGAGCGTCACATGGTGAACGCGCCGGCGACCGAATCGCAGATTGCCCGCGTTGAGGCAGACACCGACGAAGCTCTTGACGTGGCCCGCAAGACCGTCCCCCTGCAGAACGCCCGCCGCGTGGTGGCCGTGGCCGGTACCGCGACGACGATTGCGGCGGCCGCCCTGGGCCTGGACCGCTACGATTCCGAGGCCATTAACGCGCAGACCTTCTCCATCGAGACCGTTCAGAAGACTTCCCGCTGGCTGGCTTCCCTGGACCGTGCCGAGCGCGAGGCCCTGGGCTACATGCACCCGGGCCGGGTGGACGTAATCGGTGCCGGCGCAACGATTTACGCCCGCATCCTGACTCGCCTGAACGAGCTGACCGACGGCGCGGTGGATTCGGTGACGGTGAGCGAGCACGACATCCTGGACGGCATCGCGCTGTCTCAGCTGTAGCCCGTTACTTCGGCAAAATCCGTCCCGATTCCGGGCCGGAAATCCTAACGGCCGACCCGCGCGGTGCGGGTCGGCCGGCCTGTATTGTCTAGCTGAGCTTGCCTCACCAGGTGAGTTTGCGTCGTTCAGTTGAGGAGAAACGAATGGATCGGTTTGCGCGTGCCGCGCGGTGCATCCGCCGCCCCCTGGGTGTTCTGCGTTCGGCGGGCTCGAACCCGGTGCGCTCGCGTGCGGCCGGGTCGCTGGCCTCTGCCGCCCTGCTGGCCCTGTTGCCGCTGGGGCCGGCCTCGTGGCTGACCGCGGCCAACGCAACCGATCCCAGCTCCTCTGCCACGGCCTCTCCGAGCCCGAAGAGGGAGGTGACGGCCACCCCCTCGCCGTCGGGCACGGCGGTGCCGAAGAGCACGGCCGCCCCGAGCCAGGGTGCGGATACTGCCAACGGTGACGATGTGCGCCACCGCGAGTACTGGCTGAACGAGTACGGCATTACCTCGCTATGGTCGCAGGCCACGGGTAAGGGCGTGACGGTTGCCGTGATTGATACGGGCGTGGACGGGAGCCACCCGGATTTGGCGGGCAACGTGCTGCGCGGTACCGACGTCTCGGGCGTGGGCAGCGAGGACGGCTGGCAGGGCCTGGGCGCCGAACCGATGCACGGCACGGAGGTTGCCTCATTGATTGCCGGCCACGGTCACGATACTCAGGGCTACTCCGCAATTGCAGGTCAGCCGGGTAAGCCGACCGGCATGATTGGCGTGGCCCCGGACGCGAAGATTCTGCCGATTTCGCTGAACATGGGTACGACCGGCGGTAAGAGCATCGACGAGCAGATTCCTGCCGCGGTGCGCTATGCGGTCGACCACGGCGCACAGATTATCAACATGTCGATTGGCTCGAATAAGACGAGCTGGCCGCAGAGCTGGGACGACGCTTTCGCCTACGCCGAGCAGAAGGGCGTGCTGATTGTGGCGGCTGCAGGTAACCGCGGTAGCGGCCTGACTCAGGTGGGCGCCCCCGCGACGATTCCGGGCGTGCTGACGGTCGGGGGCGTGGACCGAAATAAGCAGGTTTCTGAAGGCTCGTCGACGCAGGGTATTTCGATTGCCGTGGTTGCTCCGAGCACCGACATGATTGCGGCGGCCCCGGGTAATGGTTACATGCTGTGGTCGGGCTCCTCTGCGGCGGCTCCCCTGGTGACGGGCGTGGCGGCGCTGTTGAAGCAGAAGTACCCGCAGGAGTCCGCGGCTCAGCTGGCTCAGCGTTTGATTGCCTCGGCCGATGACGAGGGCGCTACGGGTCGTGACCCGCTGTACGGGTACGGCGTGTTCAACCCGCAGGATGCTATGGCTCTGCCCTCGCCCACGGTGACGGCGAATCCGCTGGGTTCGATGTCGGAGTGGATTGCGGTGCACCGCAAGCACCAGGTGAGTGCACCGTCGCCCAGCGATGCCGCGCCCGTGCACGAAGAGGGCGAGAACATCGTGAAGCAGGCTGCCCCGGACGCGAGCCGCCCGCCGGAGGACCGCGGCTGGTTGCCGCCGGTCATTGTGGGTGCGCTCCTGGTGTGGGTCACGATTATTACCGCCGGTGCGGTGCATCGTCTGCATCGGATGCACGTGCGGGCAGGCGACGCGGCCCGTCAGGTGGGGACCGCGGTGCGCGAGCAGGCGCATCACGCGGCGGAGCACGTGCCGCATCCGCATCACCAGACTCACCGGCGCGGCGGTTCGTCGTCGTAGCGAGGGACGGCTCCGCGGGATTGCACTTTTTGCGGGGTGGGGGAGCGGCTAATGCCGGTCCGTTATATTTCTTGCCTTAGCTCGTTCGCGAACGGCTGAGTTTTTGCTGGCCGCGGTGATTCTCTCTCATGGCGGTACCTGATGGGTTCAAACGCGCCCAATCGTAACGAAAAATTCGAACGTTGAACGAAAAAATGGAAAGGGTTCCCCTAACCGTAAGTACCTTATCTTGTGTGAACCCCGTTCAAGCCTCGAAACTTTTGGCTTAGGTGCGCCTTCGAGGGGGCATAAATGTGATTTCACCTAAACAAAAGGCGTAAAATATATGGTGAACCGGGTATGTAACAGACAGGCTCGTACCGCTAGCCACTTCGCGTTGCGTAAGGACTTCCAGGGCGAGCCGCTTTGTTTGTTAGGGAAGCTTTCGGAACGAGCCGGAGGCTGCGCATACCACCCTACCGGGATGAGAACTCCCGGTACCTGAGACTAGGAAGTAACTAACATGGCATTCACTAAGGTGACACAGGACCGTCCCCGCGTCCTGATTGTCGGTGGTGGCTACGTCGGCTTCACCGTTGCTAAGAAGATTCAGAAGGCTATCAAGGAGACCGGTGGCGTCGTCACCATCGTCGAGCCGAACCCCTACATGACCTACCAGCCCTTCCTCCCCGAGGTTGCGGCAGGTTCCATGGAAGGCCGTAACGCAACCGTGCCGCTGCGTCAGCACCTGCGCGACACCGAGCTGATCCCCGGCCGTGTTGTCTCCATCGACCACGCAAACCGCACTGCCGTCGTTGCGCCCACCGATAACGGCGAGCCCTTCGAGCTGAAGTATGACGAGATTGTGCTGGGCGCCGGTGCCGTGACCCGTGCCTTCCCGATTCCGGGTCTGGCAGACGTGGCCATCGGCATGAAGACCATCGAAGAGGCCGTCTCGGTTCGTAACTGGGTTCTGGACCGCATCGAGGTCGCATCCCTGCTGACCGACGCTGAGGCTCGTCGTCGCGCCCTGACCTTCGTGATCGTGGGCGGTGGCTTCGCCGGTATCGAGACCATCTCCGAGCTCGAGGACATGGCACGCGTGGCTGTCGAGCGTAATGAGCGCCTGTCTGTCTCCGATCTGCACTTCGTGCTGATTGAGGCCGCACCGCGCATCATGCCCGAGGTCCCCGCAGACCGCGCCGAGAAGGTTGTCGCAGAGCTGCGCGCCCGCGGTATCGAGGTTCTGCTCAACACCTCCCTGGCTGACGCAACCGACGGCGACCTGAAGCTGATCAACATGGCTGACAAGTCCCCCGCCGGCGAGATTTCCACCGACACCCTGATCTGGACCGCAGGTGTGGCAGCATCCCCGATGCTGAAGAACACCGACTTCCCGATTGACGAGCGCGGCCGCGTGCGCGTGAGCGCCGACCTGCGCGTCACCGGTGATGACGGCGTGGTTGAAGGCGCATGGGCTGCAGGCGACAACGCAGCTGTTCCGGACCTCTCCGGTGGCGGCGTGGGCGGCTTCTGCGTTCCTAACGCTCAGCACGCTTCCCGCCAGGCTGTTGTTCTGGCGAAGAACCTGCTGGCTGCTCGTCGCGGCGAGCCCCTGACCGATTACTACCACGAGACCATTGGTGTTGTGGCAGGTCTGGGCCTGTGGAAGGGCGTTGCAAACTTCAAGGGCAAGACCATTGGCGGTCCGCTGGCATGGATTATGCACCGCGGCTACCACGGCTCTGCAATCCCCACCACTGAGCGTACCGTTCGCGTGATGACCACCTGGGCACTGAACCAGATCTTCGGTCGTGACACTTCCTCGATTCGCCACCAGCGTTCCCCGCGCCTGGCGTTCCAGCAGGCAACCGGTACCGCTCCCGCACCGCACAAGGCAAAGCTCTAAACCGAGCTGTCCGATAGCCGGTGAGGCCGCTTAGGCCTTGGACGTGAAACGGGCGGCGCCGAGGACTTCGGTCTTCGGCGCCGCCCTTCGCTGTATTCACGGTGTTTCCCAGGGGTGGCATTTCGTCATCCAACCTGCCCCGCCTCGGGCGAGAGCCGGTGCGGGCTATTGGGTACCGAGGAGCGGATATGCGTTACCCGGGATTCGTGGAATAATGGTGTTCTATGTTTGGTGTGCACCAAACGAGCCCCCATAGTCCAATTGGCAGAGACAGAGGACTTAAAATCCTTGTGTTCTGGGTTCGAGTCCCAGTGGGGGCACTCGTCGGCCGTCAAACGGTGACGCATACAGGGCGGCGGTCCATTCCCCGAGGGGAAATGGACCGCCGCCCTTCGCCGTAGCACTGCCGCTATAGCCTCGATGCGGAGGCAGAACAACGTTCCGGATAAAGAGACGATGCCCCCGACCCATACTATCGGGGGCATCGTCGAGCACGCGGCGGTGCTTTCTTCACCGCGGGTAGATAAGGGCCGCGCGCTGCCGGAATCAGCGCGGCCTGGCGGTGAAGCCTGGTTCGACTACCGGTGATTGGTTACCCGTGCGGGGCACCGAGTCGGAGGTCGAAAGTCTATCTGTGGACGCTACTTGCGGCGTGCAAAGAGCGCGTCGATGGAGAACTTGCCGGCGCCGGTGAAGAAGAAGGCTGCTGCGATTGCGGCAAGGGTGAGAACGTATTCGTAGCCGCCCTTGGAAGCGGAGAAACCTGCCGCGAGGTGGACGAAGATGAGTGCACCGCTCATGGATACTACAGATGCTGCTGCCGCGATGCGGGTGCCCGCACCCAGGATGATCATGGTGCCGCCGAGTAGTTCGGTTGCCATGGCGAAGTATGCCGCTGCGGCTGCCATGGGGATGCCCATCTGCTCGAAGGATGCGACGGTACCCGCGGGGGTCCATTCGAATGCCTTCTGGATGCCGTGCATGATCATGACGAAGCCGAAGACGAGGCGGAGGATAAGTAGGCCGGTGGATTTCATGGTGTCGTTGTTCATGCCTTTAAGTTTGATAGGTAAAGTTTTACATTTCAAGCAAATTCAGTTCATGGCGGAAAAGAGTGCAAAAAGTGGTGAAAAATAGGGCTAAAAAGTGACCTGCATCCCAAAAAGAGGGGTTTTAGGTGACGTTTTGTGACGGCGCTCAATACATAAAACCTCCTCGCGGCGGCTTCCGGAACCCCAAAAACATGAGACCCTTAAAGGAGCACAGCCGTAGGCGCACCCGCCCTGAACGGGATAGCAGAGCCAGAAAGGCATAACATGCAGACTCAGCCCTCTCTCATCGCCGTCGATATGGATGGCACCTTCCTCACCGACGCAAAGACCTTCGATACCGAACGCTTCTCCGCGATTCTCGATCGCCTGGATGCGCGCGGTATTCGATTCGTGGTGGCCAGCGGCAACACCTACGCCAAGCTGCAGGATTACATGCGCGGCTTTGAGAACCGAGGCCTCATCTACATTGCCGAGAACGGCGCATACCTGGCAGACGATAGCGGCCAGCTGGCGGTGCACCCCTTCCGAGAGGAAGACGTTCCCGCCATCTACGAAGTGCTGGACGGACTCAAGCAGATTGGCTTACTCGTATGCACCACCGAAGGAATCTTCCTACCGAAGGATCGCCGCGAACAGATTGTGCACGTCATCCGTAATTACTTTGAGGGCACGGGCCAGAGTATTCCCGATACCCTGACCCTGGAGGACTTCGCGGGGTTCTTCTTTCCCGGTGCGATTCTGGTTGACTCCATTGGGGAGGTTCGCGGGGCACCCATTAAGTTCCCGTTGCTGACCCCTCCGGCGCAGACCCAAAGCATTAACGCGCACCTGCGCGAGGTGCTGCCCGAGGGTGTGACCCCGCTGGTTAGCGGCTTCGGGGCAATCGACCTGGTTCGCACGGGCGTGAATAAGGCGACGGGTCTGCAGGATCTCTGTGAGCGATTCGGCTACAGCCCCGAAGGAATCCTCGCCTTCGGCGACGGCGAGAATGATAGCCGGATGCTTAGCTTCGCCGGACACGGCGTGGCCACGGGGAATGCCGCGCCGAGCGTGAAGGAGCTGGCCGATGAGGTGATCGGCACGAACGAGGAGCAGGCCGTCCTGACCTATCTGGAAGACCTTCTGGATGCGCTGGATGCGCGTGACGCCTCCTAGCATCTCTCGCCGGCCTCTTACCGAAAGTCCGGTGTCTGCGCGGAGTTGCGCTATGTGAGACTATGTCGTGCTCAGAACGAACAAAAGCGTGAGCTGGGCAACCGTCGGTTAGAATTAAACGCATTAGTAGTACTTACCTATTCAAGGAGAGAGAGATGGCGGGAAACCCGCTTATTAATTCAATGACGAAGAAGCAGGGGCAGGGCGATCCTCGCTTCGGCCGTTTCGGTGCCGGTGGCCAGGTTCAGCAGAGCCAGCAGCAGGCTTACGGTCAGCCGCAGTACGGCCAGCAGGCTTACGGTCAGCCGCAGTACGGCCAGCAGGCTTACGGTCAGCAGAGCCAACCCCAGTACGGCCAGGCTCAGTATGGCCAGCAGGGCTACGGTCAGGCCCAGTACGGCCAGCAGGCTTACGGTCAGCAGAGCCAGCAGCAGGCCTACGGTCAGCCGCAGTACACCGATTACAGCGCTCCGACCTACTCCGAGCCGACCTACTCCGAGCCGATTCCGGCCGGTGAGCGTCTGACCATGAACGACGTTCTGGTCAAGACCGCCATTAACCTGGGCCTGGTCGTGGTGGGTGCCGTGGTCGCGTGGTACGTGCCCGTGCTGATGTTCCTGGGCCTGCTGGGCGGCCTGGTGCTGGGCCTCGTGAACTCCTTCAAGCAGAAGGTTTCCCCGGTTTTGGTCATGGCCTACGCGCTCATGGAGGGCATGATGCTGGGCGGTCTGTCCGCCATCGTCAACCTGCGCTACCCGGGCACCGCCATCCAGGCGGTTCTGGCAACCATCGTGGTTGCGGGTGTGACCCTGGCTCTCTTCGCTAACGGCAAGATTCGCACCACCCCCAAGCTGAATAAGATTTTCATGATTGGTGCGCTCAGCTACCTGGGTTACGGCCTGGTGTCTATGCTGACCGCGGGCCTCTTCGGTTTCTCGCTGAACAGCATGAGCATCGGTGGTATCCCGCTGGGTCTGCCGATTGCCCTAATTGCGGTCGCAATGGCAACCTACTCGCTGCTGATTGACTACACCACGACCGCCGAGGCCGTGGATGCGGGCCTGCCGCAGAGCGAGTCCTGGCGCCTGGCGTTTGGCCTGACCGCATCGCTGGTGTGGCTGTACATTGAGATTCTGCGCGTTCTGATGTACCTGGCAAGCATCTTCAGCAACGACTAAAAATTCGTTCGAAGCGGCGGTACCATGTGGTGCCGCCGCTTTCGCGGCTTTGACGGGGTTACACCCCACGAATACCGGCTCGCTCAGCAACCACGGCGGGCTTCGAGAAAGAGAGACAGCGTGAAGCATATATCGAGTGCCAAAGAACGTCGGGCGGGGGAGAGCTACCGGGTTCCCTTCGCCGTGGACGTGGCCGGCGCGTGGTCCTGGCGCCTCATCGTGATTGCCGGCGCGGGCTGGGTCGTGTGGAAGGGCTTGGGGCACGTCTCCCTGCTGGTCATCGCGATGATGGTGGCCATGCTCCTGGCGGCTCTGCTGAGCCCGACCGTCATGCTCCTGCGGAAGAAGGGCGTGCGGGCCGGCGGCGCGGCTGCTATCGCCGAGCTGGGTCTGCTGCTGCTTCTCGCTGTGATTATTTCGCTGACCGGTCAGCAGCTGGTGCGCGGTTTCGCCACGATGGCTAATAAGGCGGTGCAGGGCTATCAGCAGCTCGTGGACTGGCTGAAGAGCCTCGGGTATGATTTGGGTGCTGACCAGCTGAACCAGCTCCTGCACCAGATTGAGAACACTTTTAAGGACAATCCGAACACCGTGCTGAACGGCGTGTCTCGGGTCGGTTCGACCGCTGCCGATGTCGCAACCGGTGTGCTCCTAACCCTGTTCACGCTGCTTTTCTTCCTGATGGAGGGCGAACGCATCTGGCTGTTCATCGTCGGTCTCTTCCCCAAGGACGCGCGCGAGGCCGTGAATGGTGCGGGCCGCGCGGGCTGGAAGTCCCTGGGCGCCTATGTCCGCGTGCAGATTCTGGTGGCAGCGATTGATGCCATCGGTATAGGCCTGGGCGCCGCCATCCTGGGTGTGCCCCTGGCGATTCCGCTGGGCGTGCTGGTGTTCCTGGGTTCCTTTATCCCGGTGATTGGTGCGCTGTTCTCCGGTGCCGTGGCGGTGCTTCTGGCGCTCGTGGCCCTGGGGCCGGTGCAGGCGCTGATTATGCTGGGCATCGTGCTACTGGTGCAGCAGGTGGAGTCGCATATTCTGCAGCCGCTCATCATGGGTAAGGCTGTATCACTGCACCCGCTGGCCGTGATTTTCTCGGTGGCCGGCGGCTCCATGATTTTCGGTGCCGTGGGCGCGCTGTTCGCGGTGCCGACGCTGGCCGTGGTGAACTCCGTGGTGCGCTACCTGGCGGACCGCGGCTGGGAACACGACCCCGGCCTGCGCGATGAGGAGTTCCTCTTCCCGCACGAGGTGGCTCGCCGCGAGCAGGCTGAGGAGAAGGCCCAGGAACGGCAGGAGAGCGTCAAGAAGCTGGCCTCCCGAGTGCCGCGCCATCAGAAGGCAGAGGAGCCTGAGAATCGGGCTTCCGAGGCTTCGGACTCCTCCGAAGACTAGGGGCCTGCATCGAGCGGGAGGTTTTGGCGTAGGGCACCCCGCCATCCTCGATAACGCACCGCTAACTCGTCCCGGCGATACCGCCGGCCGCGATGCCGTCTACGGCGGTGTCTCGCCAGGGGGCTACTTGCGACCGGGTAGCCCCCTTTGCTGTGCCCATCCTCTAGAATGGGATGAGCAATACATCACCGCCTCGCGCCCGCGGGGCAATGCACCGTCAGAATGGAAAACCCGTGAGCGTAGATCTCGACTCCCTGCCCGTGACCATTACCGATATTGAACGTGCCGCAGAGCTGCTCGAAGGCGTTATTGAACGCACCCCGGTCGCCCATTCGCGTGCCCTGAGCCAGCGCCTGGGTTCCGAGGTGTTCTTCAAGTGTGAGAACCTGCAACGCGCCGGTTCGTTCAAGGTGCGCGGCGCGTATGTGCGCATGGCAAAGCTCTCCGAGGAGGAGAAGAAACGCGGCGTTGTGGCCGCGAGCGCGGGTAACCACGCGCAGGGTGTGGCCCTGGCGGCTGACCGCCTGGGCATTAAGGCCCGCATCTACATGCCGCTGGGTGCGGCGCTGCCGAAGATTACCGCAACCCGCGATCACGGTGCCGAGGTGGAGCTGTACGGCGTGACCGTGGACGAGGCCCTGGCGGAGGCGAAGCGCTACGCCGAAGAGACCGGCGCGGTCTTCGTGCACCCCTTCGATAACGAAGACATCATCGCGGGCCAGGGCACGATTGGCCTGGAGATTCTGGAGCAGGTGCCCGATGTGGATACCGTCATCGTGGGTGTTGGCGGCGGCGGCCTGCTGGCCGGCCTGTCCGCGGCGATTCGCGCGAAGGAGCAGGAGCTCGGCAAGAAGATCAAGATTATCGGTGTTCAGGCTGAGCACGCCGCGGCCTACCCGCTGTCCCTCGCTGCGGATGCTCTGGTGCCCCTGAAGAAGGTCTCCACCATCGCCGACGGTATCGCCGTGGGTCGCCCCGGCCAGATGCCCTTCTCCATCATCAAGGAGCTGGTGGATGACGTGGCGCCCGTGAGCGAGGACGATATCGCCCGCGCTCTGATCTTCCTGATGGAACGCAACAAGCTTGTGGTGGAGCCCGCCGGTTCGGTGCCCGTGGCGGCGCTGATGAACGGCAAGCTGAAGGAAGAGTACGGTGACCTGAGCACGGTCGTGTGTGTGCTTTCGGGCGGCAATATCGACCCGATGCTGATGCTGAAGGTGATTCAGCGCGGTCTTTCCGCTGCTGGCCGTTACATGACCATTAAGATGATGCTCTCTGACCGCCCGGGTGAGTTGGCGACCATCTCACGCATCATCTCCGAGAACGACGCGAACGTCACCGGTGTGGACCACACCCGCGTGGGTGGTTCGCTCTCCATGGGCGATGTGTCCATCACCATCGACATGGAAACCAAGGGCGTGGAGCACTGCCGCCAGGTTATTTCTGCCCTGGAGGATGAGGGCTTCAAGCCGATTATCGTCTACTAAGCCGACCTTACATTTTGTGAGTTGCCGCTCGCGCGTGAACCTTTGCGCGGGGGAGCGGAGGATATAAAAAGTGCGGGGTGCCGATTCCGAAGAATCGGCACCCCGCACTTTTAGCGTGTTGGTGCCGGGGCCGTGGACCTCGACAGCCGC
>ERZ1023393.96-NODE-96-length-24317-cov-4.601311_pt1 | contig 24317 bp, 30 predicted proteins | sample MGYA00380503_ERZ1023393 | MGnify/ENA primary metagenome ERZ1023393 (study PRJEB33173, sample SAMEA4830379) | metagenome | study: EMG produced TPA metagenomics assembly of the PRJEB25223 data set... | reverse complement strand
GATAGGCAGACGAGAAACAGTCAGAATCTCGGTGCGGATTGCTGAACGAGGGGGCAACATAAGACCGAGCGCCGCGTATAGCACGGTGATCAAAGTCGGGAGAACAGCGACCCACAGCGTGTACCCGGCGATATCCAAGGTACCTGTTATCACCACGGCGAGGGCGCCACGGTAGTACAGGGTACCGACCAAGCCGATCAGAAGAAGCCCATAGAGACCAATACGCGTCAGAACCAGCAGGGTGTAGCGCATATCGTCACGGTTTGAAATGCCGAAGATACGCCCCAACAGCAGAATAGCCAAAAGGCTGAGTAGAAGAAGCGCTGCAGAGAACATACCGAAGTAGGCCCAGAAATGCTGGGCAATCGTCTTGACGGTAATGTCCACGAACATCGAGGCGAGCAACGACAGAGAACCAAGGAACAGATAAGCCAGCCCCTCGGGGGTTCTCCGTAGACCCGGGATCCCCTGAATCTCAGCGGAGGGAAGAGCGAAGATGAGCAGGCCCGCAAGTGCAAATACAAGTGCGAAGACCAGACGCATCTCGATGGGCTGCATGTCAGGGAAGAGGGTTGTCGCAAGCAGGAAGAAACCTAGCGCATACCCGAGGGTACTCATCATGGATCCTGCGAAGCGTAGTTTGATGTCGCTGCGGCTCAAAATGTAGATGATGGTAGATGCGCCAAAGAAGAGGTAGAAATCGCCCTGGGTGTTCCCATTCGCGATATTGACCAAGAGGGCGATGCAGGGGAGAAGTGCCGAGAGGGCCAGCAACGCCATCGGTCGAAGAGCCTTACGGTAGGTCAGGCAGCTGATCAGATAGAAGATACCGATACCCCAGGAAGCGGGGAAGATCGTGTGGGGGGTCTGCACGTACGGTAGAAGCTCGGCCCAGCCGCTTTCTACATAGGGGGAAGCTATGGCGAGGGCGGCTACAAACGCACAAGAAAGGAGGATGAGACCGAAGCCTGCGTCGTAGGTAGGAAGCCACTCGAACTTCTCGCGAGGCAACTGAGCAGCAGAAGAGCTCCAAGGAATCTTGGATACCGTAGCCTCTTGATGCTGAGTGGGGAGTTGCGCATTAGCCATAGTGCGTACGCGGGGGACGAAGACGTACACAGAAACAATGTTGGTGACGAGTACGGTAATCGCAAAAATCGAGGGAGTCCAGACAATTTGGTTCAACTCATCAGCAAATGCCAGGACAGCAATAAGCGGGTAGATTCGTGCCTGAACAAAGTAGTCGATCTTCCCCTCCATGCACAGGAAGAGGATAGCGTGGACAGACATCACCGTGAAGGCGATACCCATGTCCAGAGAGGACATCTCATAGGTAAAGAAGAAAATGGACGCCGCGGTGACCGGAACAAAAATTCGTGATGAATCAACGAGACCTTCGCGGATACCCCGTGGAGCGGCTTCGGGAACAAAGTGAAGTACGAGTCCCAAGACAATCGCTACGACCGTGAGGACAATGAAGTACCAAACGAAGGGGAGCTCAACCACCCTCGTGGCGGCCAATGAATCTGAAATAAAGAAAGAAATTAGGAGATAACCCATGACACGGTTACGCATCAGAGTACATGCTCCAATAATTGCGGCGGTACCAATCAGAGAAGTGATAAGCCAGATGAAACGGCCCTGATCCCAGATACCGAGGATATACGTGGCAATACCCGTGAGGGGGATGAAAGCCAAGCCGGTCGCCGTAAAGGAATAGGAAGCGATGCGCAGACGCTTCACGAAACGGTAGGTCAACAGGCCCGCACCGTAAAAGACAACGGCCCCCAACGCTAACGCGAGGACGCGAATCAGCGCCGTCTCGTCGGTCGAGGAAGTAACCGAAGTAATGAAAAGGGCAGCAGCTCCAATGAGCAGAAGCGAACCGATGTACAGAACAATATTGAGGAAGAGGTCCTCGTTCATCCGCTGAGGATGCGGTGTTTGATGAGAGTACATTTCTCCGCGGGTGACCTGCGACGGTGCAGGGGAGGGAGGGAACGGTGCTTGCTCGTTATAGGGTTGGTTGATGGGGGAGTGCGTGTGACTGGGTGCCCGGTGAGGTTGTGTCGGCTGAGACATGATTTCTCCTTAGGCTAAGTGGTACTTCTACCATACGAGTACTACTAGGCTTGAAAGCTATATTTCGGGGTATAAACTGCATGGAAAATACTGAAAGTAGGTTTAGAAGTCTCTGTGAAGGACACACCGGGCGATGATGTCTGGTTACGGAGAGGGACAGGAAGGTCTTTTAAGTGTTCTTAACCACTTAATGAACGTTGGCATTGCGAGAACCCCCGAATATTTGAGAGAATTGACGACGTTGTCAAAGTGTCTATCTGTATCAGATAGGCCCACGTATGACCCGGTCCGAAGGATGACGGGACGAGTTTGTCTAGAATATAGACGACACGCCCGAGTTCGGGGGTCGGTACTCAGGCGGGGTGAGGAACCCGGCAAGGCCGGATTCAGTCCGTTCTGGGTGGCGCACGTGATGAATATATCGCGTTCCTTAAGCGCTATAACAAAGGAGCAAAAGCTCCGATACAGGGAATACATCAAGAAAGAGAGTCCGACAGATGGCGGGACAGAAAATCCGCATCCGTCTGAAGTCCTATGACCACGAGGTCATCGATTCTTCGGCACGGAAAATCGTCGAAACGGTCAAGGGCGCAGGCGCAACTGTAGTTGGCCCCGTGCCGCTGCCGACCGAGAAGAACGTCTACTGTGTTATTCGTTCTCCCCACAAGGACAAGGACAGCCGCGAGCACTTCGAGATGCGTACGCACAAGCGTCTGATTGACGTTGTTGATCCGACCCCCAAGGCTGTTGATGCCCTCATGCGTCTCGACCTGCCGGCAGACGTAAACATCGAGATCAAGCTGTAGAGGATCGCATCTAATGACTAACAAATTCGAGCGCCAGGTGAAGGGCCTGCTGGGCACCAAGCTCGGTATGACCCAGGTCTGGGACGAGGACGGCAAGTTTGTGCCCGTCACCGTCGTCAAGGCTGATTCTAACGTTGTTACCCAGATCCGTAACCAGGAGACTGACGGCTACGAGGCTGTTCAGATTGGTTTCGGTGCAATCGACTCTCGCAAGGTCACCAAGCCCCTGGCTGGTCACTTCGAGAAGGCCGGTGTTACCCCCCGACGCCACATCGTCGAACTGCGTACCGCAGATGCTTCTGAGTATTCCCTCGGTCAGGAACTGACCGTTGAGCTCTTCGAAGCAGGCCAGAAGGTCGACGTCGTTGGCAAGACCAAGGGTAAGGGCTTCGCAGGTGTTATGAAGCGTCACGGCTTCAAGGGTGTTGGCGCATCTCACGGTCAGCACAAGAACCACCGTAAGCCCGGTTCCATCGGTGGCGCATCCTACCCCGCACGCGTGTTCAAGGGTATGCGCATGGCTGGCCGTATGGGCGCAGCACGTCACACTACCTTGAACCTGACTATCCAGGGTGTGGACGCAGAGAACAATGTCCTGCTGATCAAGGGCGCAATCCCCGGTCCCAAGGGCGGCGTTGTTCTGGTTCGTACCGCTGTGAAGGGAGCCTAATACATCATGGCTGTTAAGACCCTTAAGGTAGACCTGCCCGCAGAGATTTTCGACGCGCAGGCATCCGTGCCCCTGTTGCACCAGGTTGTCGTTGCACAGCTCGCAGCAGCACGTCAGGGCACCCACAAGGCTAAGAACCGCGGCGAGGTTTCCGGTGCAGGCCGTAAGCCCTTCAAGCAGAAGGGTACCGGTAACGCACGTCAGGGCTCCATCCGTGCACCGCACATGACTGGCGGTGGCGTTGTTCACGGTCCGACTCCGCGTAACTACGCACAGCGCACCCCCAAGAAGATGATCGCCGCTGCACTGCGCGGTGCTCTCTCTGACCGCGCTCGTCACGACCGCGTCCACGTTGTCGAGAACTTCATCTCCGGTGAGACCCCCTCGACCAAGGCTGCAAAGGCTGCATTCGCAGCTATCACCGAGCGCAAGAACATCCTTCTTGTGATTGCTCGTGCAGAGGACGTTGTGGCTCTGTCCGCACGTAACCTGGAGAATGTCCACGTTCTGTACGTCGACCAGCTCACCACCTACGATGTGCTGGTTTCGGACGACGTGGTCTTCACCAAGGCAGCATTCGACGCATTCGTTGCTGCAGCTCAGAAGAAGGAGGGCGCTAAGTAATGAGCGTTTCCACCAAGTCTGTATACGACGTGCTCATTGCTTCCGGCTCTTCCGCGAATGGCCACTGTCAGCTCGACGAAGGTAAGTACACCTTCGAGGTCGCTACCGATTCCAACAAGCTGGAAATCAAGCAGGCCATCGAGAAGATCTTTGACGTCAAGGTTGCTTCCGTCAACACCATCAACCGTCAGGGCAAGCGCAAGCGCACCCGTTTCGGTTGGGGCGCTCGCAAGAACACCAAGCGTGCGATTGTGACCCTCAAGGAAGGCACCATCGACATCTTCGGCGGTCCGCAGGCATAAGCCCCGCGGAGACCACTTTAACGAAGGAAGAAATATCTAAATGGGTATTCGTAAGTACAAGCCGACGACCCCGGGTCGCCGCGGTTCGAGCGTTGCTGATTTCGCAGAGATCACCCGCTCCACCCCGGAGAAGTCCCTGCTTCGTCCGCTTCACAAGACCGGCGGCCGTAACAACACCGGCCGCATCACCACCCGTCACAAGGGTGGCGGCCACAAGCGCCAGTACCGTCTGATCGACTTCCGTCGTCACGACAAGGACGGCGTGAACGCACGCGTTGCACACATCGAGTACGATCCCAACCGTACCGCACGCATCGCACTGCTGCACTACGTCGATGGTTCCAAGCGTTACATCATCGCTCCGAACAAGCTCGCTCAGGGCGACATCGTCGAGTCCGGTCCCGCAGCTGACATCAAGCCCGGCAACAACCTGCCCCTGCGCAACATCCCGGTTGGTACCGTGATTCACTGCGTCGAGCTCCGCCCCGGTGGCGGCGCAAAGCTGGCACGTTCCGCTGGTGCTTCTGTCCAGCTGGTTGCTAAGGAAGGCAAGTACGGTCAGCTCCGTCTGCCCTCCGGCGAAATCCGCAACGTGGATGTTCGCTGCCGCGCAACCGTGGGCGAGGTCGGCAACGCCGAGCAGTCCAACATCAACTGGGGTAAGGCTGGCCGCAACCGCTGGAAGGGCATCCGCCCGACCGTCCGTGGTGTGGTTATGAACCCGGTTGACCACCCGCACGGTGGTGGTGAAGGTAAGACCTCCGGTGGTCGTCACCCGGTTAACCCCAACGGTAAGCCCGAGGGTCGTACCCGCCGTCCCAACAAGGAAAGCGACAAGCTCATCGTTCGTCGCCGTCGTACTGGCAAGAAGCGCTAAGGAGCCTGAAACATGCCTCGTAGTTTGAAGAAGGGCCCTTTCGTTGATCAGCACCTCTACCTGAAGGTTGCAGCTCAGAACGAGAAGGGCACCAAGAACGTAATTAAGACTTGGTCGCGTCGCTCGATGATTATCCCCGACATGCTCGGTCACACCATCGCAGTGTACGACGGTCGCAAGCACGTGCCGGTGTTCATCACCGAGTCGATGGTTGGTCACAAGCTCGGCGAGTTTGCTCCGACCCGCACTTTCCGCAGCCATGTGAAGGACGACCGTAAGGGCAAGCGTCGCTAATCGGTTCATACCGATAAGCTAACGTTTCCCTTTCGGCAATAGACGAAAGAGAGATAGGCAATGGAAGCCAAGGCATCAGCGCGTTTCGTTCGCGTTACGCCTATGAAGGCCCGCCGTGTCGTCAACCTGATCCGTGGTAAGCAGGCGGAAGAGGCTCTGGCGATTCTGAAGTTCGCCCCCCAGGCTGCTTCGGAACCGGTATACAAGATCGTTGCTTCGGCAGTAGCTAACGCTCGTCAGAAGGCAACCCAGCAGGGTCTGCCCTTCCGCGAGGAAGAGCTGTTCATCAGCGAAGCATTCGTGAACGAGGGCCCGACCATGAAGCGCATTCAGCCCCGCGCTCAGGGTCGTGCATACCGAATCAACAAGCGCACCAGCCACATCACCGTGGTAGTTGCTACCCCGGAGAAGGAGGAGGACCGCTAAATGGGTCAGAAAATTCACCCGAACGGTTTCCGACTGGGCATCACCACTGACCACGTCTCCAAGTGGTTCGCTGATTCCAACAAGCCCGGCGAGCGTTACGCAGACTTCGTCCGTGAGGACGTGAAGATCCGCGAGCTGCTGGCAAAGAACCTGGATCGCGCAGGCGTTGCAAAGGTCGAGATCGAGCGTACCCGTGACCGCGTGCGTGTGGACATCCACACCGCTCGTCCCGGTATCGTGATTGGCCGTCGTGGCGCAGAAGCAGACCGCATCCGCGGCGAGCTCGAGAAGCTCACCGGCAAGCAGATTCAGCTGAACATCCTCGAGGTTGCTAACCCCGACCTCTCCGCTCAGCTGGTTGCACAGAGCATCGCAGAGCAGCTCGCATCGCGTGTTGCATTCCGCCGTGCAATGAAGAAGGCAATCCAGTCCGCACAGCGTGCAGGCGCAAAGGGTATCCGTATCCAGTGCTCCGGCCGCCTGGGTGGCGCTGAAATGTCCCGTTCCGAGTTCTACCGCGAAGGTCGTGTGCCCCTGCACACCCTGCGTGCGAACATCGACTACGGCTTCTTCGAGGCTAAGACCACCTTCGGTCGCATCGGCGTGAAGGTCTGGATCTACAAGGGCGACCTGACCGACAAGGAGCTGGCAGCTCAGCAGGCAGCAAACAACCGCCGTGGCAACCGCCGCGATGGTGACCGCCGCCGCCAGGGCAACCGTGGTCCTCGTCGCGAGCGCCGCAACGAGAACGCTTCGGCAAAGGTCGAGGCCAAGACTGCAGAGAACGGTGAGGCATAAATGCTTATTCCCCGTCGAGTAAAGTACCGTAAGCAGCACCACCCCAAGCGTAGTGGTCTCGCAAAGGGCGGCACCGAGGTTAGCTTCGGTGAGTGGGGCATCCAGGCCCTGACCCCCGCATACGTGACCAACCGTCAGATTGAGGCTGCACGTATCGCAATGACCCGTCACATCAAGCGTGGCGGTAAGGTCTGGATCAACATTTACCCGGACCGCCCCCTGACCAAGAAGCCCGCCGAAACCCGTATGGGTTCCGGTAAGGGCTCGCCCGAGTGGTGGGTCGCAAATGTCAAGCCGGGTCGAGTTATGTTTGAACTCGCCGGTGTGTCCGAAGAGGTGGCTCGCGAGGCAATGCGCCTGGCAATCCACAAGCTCCCGATGAAGGCACGTATTGTGCGTCGCCGTGAAGGTGGTGAATAAGCGAGATGGCAGTAGGCTCCAAGGACCTGAGCATCGAGAAGCTCGCAGCACTCTCTAACGAGGATCTGGCTGCAAAGCTGAGCGAAGCGAAGAAGGAACTCTTCAACATCCGCTTCCAGGAAGTCACCGGTCAGGCTAATGCAGGTCGTCGCCGCACTATTAAGCGCGACATCGCACGTATCTACACCGTGCTGCGTGAGCGCGAGCTCGGTATTCGTCCCGCAACTGAAGGTGAGTCCAAGTGAGTGAAGTAAAGAACGAAGAGCGCGGCTACCGTAAGACCCGCCGCGGCTACGTTGTCTCCGACAAGATGGACAAGACCGTTGTCGTCGAGGTCGAGGACCACGTGAAGCACGCTCTGTACGGCAAGGTTGTTCGCCGTAGCTCCAAGATCAAGGCACACGATGAGCAGAACACTGCAGGCATCGGTGACCTCGTTCTGATCGCAGAGACCCGTCCGCTGTCCGCTTCCAAGCGCTGGCGCGTCGTGGAGATTCTGGAGAAGGCTAAGTAAGCCTTTCCGCAGAATCATCTGCTAGAGCAATAATGGCCCCTCTCCCACATCTGTGGGGGAGGGGCCATCGCTATATCCCGAGGCGAGAGACAGCGCGAACTAGAGAACGTCATATTCGGAGATCGGTCGTCATATATAGAAACAGTACTTTTGTCCGGGGCGGCTTTCTGCATTGCTTAAATAATGATCTGACCTGGATAAACGTGGGGAAAAGGTGGTTTTTACAGGCTGTAGATGGGGAACGGATAGTTGGGGGAAGACTTAGCCAGAGCTAAAAATAGGTTGAAAACCTCCTGTGAAGGTGCTTATCATCGACTCTATAAGTGCTTAGCTATGCCTTGCCTATATATTAGGGGTAGTCGAGCACCTAATCCGGAGGTTGCACGACCTTTGGAGAAGTATCATCAACACATCATCGAGGATTACCATGACTTCTTCACCCAAGCCCTCACGCAAGCTGCTCGCCGTCGCCAGCGCCCTCTCCGTCGTCGCAGGATCGATGACCATGATTCCCGCATCTTTTGCGGCTAACGGCAATTCCTCCCTGCCCGCAGCATCCAGCGCACAGAACTCTAATGACGAGTGCCGTCATTTTAGCGTAAGCGCTACCCAGTATCAGGGTCTGCCCGGCCAGTACCAGCTGGCTTACGCACCGGCTACCTCTACCCTGTTCACTTCCTTCTCCTCCGGCCGTCCTCCGATCCTGACCGGCGGTTTGGGCTCCTGGAATGTCTCCTCCGCACCGAGCCTTGCATCGGTCTACCAGTTCCCGACCGTGGACTTCACCCCTCGCGGAGCCACCGAACCCTCGGGTAAGCAGATTGCATCCCCCTACGGTGTCGGCTATGACGAGGCTACCGGTTACGTGTGGGTGACCCAGACTCGTAACAGCACCGTATCCGTGGTGGATTCCTCGACCAAGAAGGTGATCTGGACCAGCGCAGAAGGCGAAGTTGATCATCCTCGTGAGGTGCGCATCGACTCCGCAACCGGTAAAGCTTTTGTTTCCGGCTCCGGTGGTGTGACCGTCTTTGACACCACGACTCATGCTCTGGTTAAGAAGATTACCTTCACTGACGCCAAGGGAGAGGAAGATACCGCAATGAACTTCCACATCGACTCTGCTGATGGCAAGGTCTACGTCCCTACCCTGAGCGCAGGCACCCTGAAGGTAATTAATGGCAAGACTCTCGAGGTTGAGAAGACCATTGAGCTGCACAAGGACAGCGCAGATATCGCTCTGAATCCTACGGACGTCACTATCGACAAGTCCCTGAAGGAAATCTACGTAAGCTCTCAGGGCGACCGAAAGACCGGGGCCAACTCCGGTGTGACCGTCTACGATCTGGAGACCGGCGCATATAAGAAGTCCATTCCCTTCGGTAAGCAGGCTCTTGCCATCACCTCTGACGAAGCTCGTGACCTGCTCTACGTTACCGATTACGGTACCGGCAACGTGGGCGTGATTGATGCGCGTACCGGCACCGTTGTCTCCGAAGTCTCCACCGGCGCTACTAGCGGCGCAAATGACGTGCTGGTTACTCCCGATGGCTCGGCCTACGCCTTGGCTCGAAGCACCGAGGATGCCTCCCCGATCGAGACCAACTACACCATCGACCCGGCTACCGGTGAATACCGAACCTCCAGCACCGAACCCAAGGGCAAGGACAACGCCGACAGCCCGATTACTCCCGGTGTCATGGTGAAGCTCAATACCACCATCGAGACCACCGCAAAGTCTGCCTCGCAGGCCTCTTCTGAGGAACTGGTGAAGACCTACACCGACGGCGCCAAGCTGTACACCACCAAGGATTGGACCAAGGGCGAGACCCTGAAGCTGCGCGGTGAGGGCTTCAAGACCCAGGACGGCAAGGGCTCCGTTGTTGCCGTCAAACTGAACAAGGGTAAGATCAGCGCTAAGGAAGAGCCGAAGCTCAACGGCAAGGAAGGCAACAGCGCAGGCGTGTGGGCCTACATTCAGGCCGATGAAAACGGTAACTTCACCGCCGAACTGCCTTACCCCACCACCGCTAACTCCAGCCTGAAAGACAATCTGAATACCGGCGATCAGATTTCCGTGGCTCTGCTCTCCGGTTCGATGGTTGAGAACGACACCCCGCGTGGTGGTGAGGCCCTGAAGGCAACCGTCACCGAGCAGAAGACTGCAGACACCGCCTGCGCAACCGTCGAAACCTCCAAGGTCGCTGCTGCTCCTTCCGGTATGACTACTCAGTACCCTGCGGGTACTCCGCTGACCATCGCCAAGAACGATGAGCCTACCCCCACACCGAGTGATTCGGCTAAGCCTGAGCCGACTACTCCGGCCCCGAGTGATTCGGCTAAGCCTGAGCCGACTACCCCCGCACCGAGCGATTCGGCCACTTCGAACGAGGTTGTGCACGAGTACAAGGATGGCGCTAAGGTTTACTTCCCCAAGACTTGGGAAGGCGAGAAGCTGACCTTCCGCGGTGAAGGCTTCAAAACCAAGGACGGCAAGGGCTCGGTTATCGCAGTCAAGCTGAACAAGGGCACCATCTCAGCCAAGGAAGAGCCGAAGCTGGAGGGTGCAGAAGCTAACAGCTCGGGCGTGTGGGCTTACATCAAGGCCGACGAGAACGGTAACTTCACCGCGACTATCGATCGTCCGACCGTTGCCAACTCCAACCTGAAGGAAGAGCTCAAGACCGGTGATAAGGTGGCTATTTATCTGCTCTCCGGCTCCCTGACCGAGAACGATAACGCACGTGGCGGTATGGCCGTCGAGTACACCTTCACGACCGAGAACCAGCCGAAGAAGGATGAAGCTAAGGACGCCCCCGTGAACCCCTCGGCTCCTGAGCCCTCCGCACCGGCCGAGTCGAAGGATCAGGCTAAGGACCAATCCAAGGCTCCGGCAGATTCCCTGAAGCCCGAGGCTCAGAAGAAGGACAACAGCAGCGCGTCGAAGACCTCTGCTTCTTCGTCGCAGAACGCTTCTTCTAACGGTTCCAACTCTTCGAAGTCCTCGAAGTCTTCGCTGGCTAACACCGGTGCCTCCGGCGTCTTGATTGCATCTGGCCTGGGTGCCCTGGCTATGGTCACGGGTGCCGGTATTCTGGTGGCTCGTCGCCGCAAGGCATAAACGTCGATGAAGACATGCGGTCTTCCCAGCGCTGTTCTGGGGAGCAGGAGCATGCTTCCATAATCGGTTTGCATAAACCGTAAAATAGCCCAGGGGCGGTTCCCTTCCTTATGAAGGGAGCCGCCCCTGGGCTATGCCCGGAGGAATGTCTCGAGCAAAAAGAAAACCCGCACCGAAGTGCGGGCTTAATGGTCAAAGCGAGGTTCGGTCCCTAGACAAACGGATTAGCGAGGAAAAAGGGACCCAAGAAATCTGTCCGATAAGGACCGAACCTCTTGTTTGACGCATGCGTCTCTTCTATTATGGTACATCTCGCTGAATTTCGCACCTTCAGCGGGAGTTTTTGGCAAAAAACTTGGTTTTTGAAAAAATCGCCCTAAATTTCTAAACTTTTTGGCCGATTTTTGCAGAAACTCGATATTGTGGGCCGTTATCTGAAGAAATGTTACGAAATCACTGCCGGATTCCCCACCGTTCTTCTGTGGCTACAGCCGATGTAGAAGAGGTGGCTCTCAAGCTTGGGTTCCCCGCAAGGCCATGATTTTCGGAAACCTTTGGGAATGCGAGGGCTCACCGGGCCGCAGACGACCCGAGGTCGTCTATCCCCGCGGTCACGTCCTCCACAGCGTATGATGTAGAGCAACATTGCGAGGTATAAGACCCATGCTGCCTTTCATCTTGCGGCCGTGGTACTTGAGCCGCACATATCTGTTCCCCCTACACACAGACCTTCGGAGGAAGAATGTCCCAGTCGAATAACGAAACACAGCAGGGAGTCTCAGGTGCTCGCCAGATTGTGGAGCGACAGCCCGGACTAGCCGGGCAATATCAGGTTGCTTACAACCCCGAACGGGATGCTCTCTTCGTGACCGGTAGCTTCAACCACACCAAGACCCATGGCACCCTGTGCGCCACTCTTGCACGCCTGAATGCCCACACCTTGGAGACTGAACTCACCGCGTATCTGCCCGTGGTCGAGGACCATAACCCTGGCCAGGAAGGCCTCTACCAAATTCAGGCCGCCTATGGGGTGGCCCTCGACAATCAACGCGGTCTGGTATGGACCGGAGGAACCCGAACCCAAACGGTCACCGCGTACTCTCAGGATGACCTTTCGCTCGTGTGGGATTCACGCTCCGAGGATATTGAGATGCTCACCCCGCGCGAGCTCTACGTGGCTCCTGACGGATCTGTACTCGTGACCGGTGCCGGCGGTTACCAGGTTATTTCTGCTGCTAACGATAAGGGGGAGCGCACCGTCAGCCCCCTGCGGGATTTTGGTCCCGCAATGCTACTCGGTCCCATCGCCGATGAGGAAAGCGGCCTGCTGTATGTCCCGAATATTATCAAGGACGAAATCTGGGTTATCGATCTGAAGACCTGGGAGCGGGTTAATGTTTTTCCCGTGCGGGGTGGTCAGGATGCTGAAACCTCCGTTATGGTACATGGCGCGGAGATTGACCCCGCCCGCGGGGAGCTTTATATTTCGGCACAGGGAGCTGAAAGCAAGAACTCCGGCCTGTACATTCTGAGCCTGGAGGGCGAACAGCTGGCTTATATTCCCTTTGGCCGGATGCCCACCGATATTCTCTTCGATTCGAAGTGTCATCTGCTCTACGTCGCGGACTTTGGCGGTAAGGGAGAGCCCTCCATCGCCGGTGGTGGCACCATCACGGTGATCAACTCTTTGACCCGAGAAGTTGTTGAGACGATTCAAGTAGCTCCTACCCGCATCAATCATCAGGTGCTGCTCTCCGACGGCTCGGTAATCGCTATCGACAAGGCCGGAGACTATCCCGCGGCTACCGTACCCTACGTGCTGGATGCTCGTAGCGGTCAGTATTACGAGTCGAAGAACGAATCACGCCCCGGAGAAGAACTGAACTCTATCGTTCGCGATGGGCTGGCTCGTGTGCGTGTTACGGGGGAATAGTCGGAGGACTCAGAGGGCTCTGGCTCGTTGAACCTTGGGTGGCAGCCCGTGTTTTCCAGTGGGGGAGAGGCCGAGATGTTAGCGCGAATAGCGCTCGCGATGCGTAGAAAATAGGCCGGATGCGCGATGTATTTAAAGTATCCTCGGCAAGCCTGTCACGGGATATATCAAAAAGTAGTAAAATATAAATATCTACCACCTTTGTTTGACACATTACGCGGTAGATTTCTCGAGGCCCCTTCAGTTTCTTATGCGTCAGGAACTACACGAAGGGGCCTCCTGCTTTAACTGTCTAATAAGGAGTTCACCCCCTCTAGGCCCGATGCATGGGCGGAAGATGTCTGCAATGATGCGGTAAGACTAGGGTAAGACAGGCGCAGAAGAGACGGTAATCATGTTTGTGAAGCCCTTGCAATGCCCGAGTGGTTCCTGTAGAGTATTAAGACTGTGCGGCTGTATCCAAATAGCCGCGCAACCACGGGCTTCTCGTGCCAGTGCATAATGCCGCTACTTACGGGTGGATACGCCCGCTTCACGCGGGTCCAAATGCTTCTGGCATGGGTTTGCCCCAGGCGTTTCCGCTAACCCCTTCCATAGAGCTGGGGCCCGGGGCGTCAACCAATCCCGTAAAAATGTTCCGCAAGGCTGGCTCACGCCTCAAGTGAGTCGGAACCGGCGAGACGACAGGAGAAATATGATTCAGCAGGAGTCGCGACTGAAGGTCGCCGACAACACTGGTGCGAAGGAAATCCTGACCATCCGTGTTCTCGGTGGTTCCTCGCGTCGCTACGCAGGCATTGGCGACATCATTGTCGCAACCGTCAAGGATGCAATTCCCGGCGGTACCGTAAAGAAGGGTGACGTTGTCAAGGCAGTCGTCGTCCGCACCAAGAAGGAAACCCGTCGTCCCGACGGCTCCTACATCAAGTTCGACGAGAACTCCGCAGTGATCCTGAAGAACACTGATGGTGATCCCCGTGGTACCCGTATCTTCGGCCCCGTGGGTCGTGAGCTTCGCGACAAGAAGTTCATGAAGATCGTTTCGCTGGCTCCGGAGGTGCTCTAATTCATGGCTAAGATCAAGTCCGGCGACCTGGTTCAGGTTATTTCCGGTGCAGATAAGGGCAAGCAGGGCAAGGTTCTGAAGGTTCTCCCCAAGGAAAACCGCGTGATTGTTGAGGGCGTTAAGGTCGTCACCAAGCACACCAAGGCTAACCCCCTGACCGGCGCAGCAGGCGGCATTCAGAAGGTTGAGGCACCGATCCACGTTTCCAACGTTGCGATTGTTGACCCCGAGACCAAGAAGCCGACCCGGGTTGGTTTCCGCCTCGAGACTGTAGAGCGTGACGGCAAGGAGCGCACCGTTCGCGTGCGCGTTGCTAAGCGTTCGGGTAACGACATCTAATGACCGAAACGAGGATCACCCCCCGCCTCAAGACCAAGTATGCTGAGGTCGTCGTTCCCGCTCTGCAGGAAGAGTTCAAGTACGAGAACGTCATGCAGACCCCGAAGATCGTTAAGGTCGTCGTAAACATGGGTGTTGGCGAGGCAGCTCGCGACGCAAAGCTCATGGATGGCGCTATTCGCGATCTCACCGCAATCACCGGTCAGAAGCCGATTGTTACCCGCGCTAAGAAGTCCATCGCACAGTTCAAGCTGCGCGAAGGCATGCCCATCGGTGCACACGTCACCCTGCGTGGCGACCGCATGTGGGAATTCCTGGACCGCCTCGTCACCCTGGCACTGCCCCGAATCCGCGACTTCCGCGGCCTCTCGGATCGCCAGTTCGACGGTAACGGTAACTACACCTTCGGTCTGACCGAGCAGTCCATGTTCCACGAAATCGATCAGGACTCGATTGACCGCGTGCGTGGTATGGACATTACCGTGGTGACCTCCGCGAAGACCGACGACGAGGGCCGTGCCATTCTGAAGGCACTGGGCTTCCCGTTCAAGACCAAGTAACGACTACGTTGTAGGTCCAGACCCCGTTACCGCGGGGTAGGGAAACCACAACGAGGAAGGGCACAAGCCCACAATGACTATGACTGATCCGGTCGCAGATATGCTGACCCGTTTGCGCAACGCAAACTCCGCATACCACGACACCGTATCCATGCCCTACTCCAAGCTGAAGTCTCGCATCGCCGAGATCCTGAAGGCTGAGGGTTACATCGCCGACGTTAAGGTTGAGGATGCAAAGGTCGGCAAGACCCTGACCCTCGTCCTCAAGTACGGTCCGTCCCGCGAGCGTTCCATCGCTGGCGTGCGTCGTATTTCCAAGCCGGGCCTGCGTACCTACGCAAAGTCCACCAACCTGCCCCAGGTTCTGGGTGGCCTCGGCATCGCAATCCTGTCCACCTCTTCGGGTCTGCTGACTGACAAGCAGGCTGCGAAGAAGGGTGTGGGCGGCGAAGTCATCGCTTACATCTGGTAGTCGGTTAGAAGAGAAAGGAAGAGAATAATGTCACGTATTGGACGTCTCCCCATCTCGGTTCCCGCCGGCGTTGAGGTTAAGGTCGATGGCAACCTGGTCACCGTTAAGGGCGCAAAGGGCGAGCTCTCCCACAAGGTTGCTTCCCCCATCACTGTCGCTCTGAACGACAACGAGATCGTCGTGTCTCGTCCCAACGACGAGCGCCTGTCTCGCTCGCTGCACGGTCTGACTCGTACCCTGATTCAGAACCTGATCATCGGCGTGACCTCCGGCTTCGAGAAGAAGCTGGAAATCGTCGGTACCGGTTACCGTGTGACCCCGAAGGGTAACGACCTGGAGTTCGCTCTGGGCTACTCCCACCCGATCAACATCACCGCTCCCGAGGGTATTACCTTCGCAGTGGAGGGTGCTAACAAGCTGACCGTGTCGGGTATCGACAAGCAGCTCGTTGGTCAGGTTGCAGCAAACATTCGTGGTCTGCGTAAGCCCGATCCCTACAAGGGCAAGGGTGTTCGCTACGCAGGTGAGCACATCCGCCGCAAGGTCGGAAAGGCTGGTAAGTAAACATGGCTATCAAGTCGAAGGCAGCGCAGCGTGCACGTCGTCACGCTCGCATCCGCAAGTACGTTTCGGGTACCGCTGCGCGTCCGCGCCTGTGCGTCACCCGTTCGACCCGTCACATGTTCGTTCAGGTTATCGACGATGTCAAGGGCGTGACCCTGGCATCCGCTTCCACCATGGAAGCAGAGCTGCGTGCAGCTGACCTGGACAAGACCGCTAAGGCAAAGCGCGTTGGTGAGCTCGTTGCAGAGCGCGCCAAGGCAGCAGGTGTTGAGGCAGTCGTGTTCGACCGCGGTGGTAACAAGTACCACGGCCGTGTTGCAGCCGTTGCTGACGGTGCACGCGAAGGGGGTCTTGCACTCTAATGAGCGAGCAGAACGTAAAGGAAACTCAGGTGAGCGAAGCAGTAGTAGCTGAAACCGCTGAGACCTCCAACCAGCGCGAGGAGCGCCGCAACAACCGCGGCGAGCGTCGTGGCCGTGGCGAGCGCCGCAACAACCGCGCTCGCGAGGAGGAGAAGGACAAGTACATCGAGCGCGTTGTGACCATCAACCGCGTTTCCAAGGTCGTCAAGGGTGGTCGTCGCTTCAGCTTCACCGCACTGGTCGTCGTTGGTGACGGTAACGGCCTGGTCGGCGTTGGCTACGGTAAGGCTAAGGAAGTCCCCGCAGCAATCTCCAAGGGTGTCGAGGAAGCAAAGAAGAACTTCTTCCACGTTCCCCGCATCGAGAACCGCACCATCCCGCACCGCGTGCAGGGTGAGGCAGCTGCAGGCGTTGTGATGCTCCGTCCGGCAACCGCTGGTACCGGTGTTATCGCAGGTGGCCCCGTGCGTGCAGTACTCGAGTGTGCAGGCATTCACGATGTGCTGTCCAAGTCGCTCGGTTCCTCGAACCAGATCAACATCGTTCACGCAACCGTTGCAGCACTCAAGCAGCTTGAGGAGCCCCTGGCAGTGGCAGCCCGCCGTGGCCTGCCCACCGACGAGGTTATCCCCAGCTACCTGCGCAACACCAAGTCTGAGAAGGCAGGTGCGTAGTAATGGCCAAGCGTATTCAGCCCAGCGACGCAAAGCTGGAAATCACCCAGGTCAAGTCCTATGTTGGTCAGAAGCAGAACATGCGTGAAACCCTCCGTTCCCTGGGCCTCAAGCGCCCCGGTAACAAGGTTGTTCGCACTGCTGACCCCGTCACCGTTGGCATGGTTAACACCGTTGCTCACCTGGTGAAGGTTGAGGAGGTCAAGTAAAGATGGCAGAAGCTATCAAGATTCACGATCTGCGCCCGGCACCGGGTGCCCACAAGGCAAAGACCCGCGTTGGCCGCGGTGAAGGCTCTAAGGGTAAGACCGCAGGTCGCGGTACCAAGGGTACCAAGGCACGCTACCAGGTTCGTGCAGGCTTCGAAGGCGGCCAGCTGCCGTTGCACATGCGCCTGCCGAAGCTGCGCGGTTTCAAGAACCCCTTCCGCACCGAGTACCAGGTTGTTAACCTGGACCGCATCCAGGAGCTGTTCCCCAACGGTGGCGATGTCACCGTTGAGGCACTGGTTGCCAAGGGCGCCGTTCGCAAGAACGAGCTCGTGAAGGTTCTGGGCAACGGCGAAATCTCCGTCAAGGTGAACGTTGTTGTCGACAAGGCATCGGCCTCCGCTATCGAGAAGATCGAGGCCGCTGGCGGTTCCGTAACCGTTAAGTAGTCTTAGTTACTGAAAGCCCCCGCTCGGATGATTCGAGCGGGGGCTTTTGCGTGAAAAGTTATTCTGACGGTTCTATATATCTGTTTTGGTATATATCGATAGGTTGTTTGAAGGCCCTTTGACAGTGCGTGAGAGGTAAAAATCACGCTAGAAGAATATAAAACATACATATTCTCGTGAGAAGTTATCTTTCATCCGCCCAAACACGATAGACTGGAAGATGTGTTTACTGCGCCCTAAAACTCTTTGAGGGGAGGGGCGCCCCATAGATTTACAGGAGGACATGTGCTGAGCGCAGTGGGGCGAGTCTTTAAGACTGCCGATTTGCGGCGTAAGCTGCTGTTTACCCTGGCAATGATTGTGCTGTACCGTTTGGGTACCTTTATCCCCGCACCGGGTGTTTCCTATGGAAACGTGCAACAGTGTCTTGAATCCAACACTACCAGTGGCGGAGCCCACGAACTTGTGAACCTCTTCAGCGGTGGCGCCCTGCTGCAGCTGTCAATCTTTGCCCTCGGCGTGATGCCGTACATTACTGCATCCATTATCATTCAGCTGCTGCGCGTGGTCATCCCGCGATTCCAGGAGCTGCATGAAGAGGGTGCCCAGGGTCAGGCAAAGCTAACGCAGTACACCCGTTACCTCACCATCGCTCTCGCACTGCTGAACGCTACCACCATCGTCTCGATGGCGCGCTCCGGCGTTCTGCTGGGTAACTGCCCCGGCATCATCCCCCAGGACGACGTGATGCACATTCTGCTCATTATCGTCACCTTGTGCGCCGGTACCACCGTCATCATGTGGATGGGCGAGCAGATTACCGAGCACGGCGTGGGCAACGGTATGTCCCTGCTGATTTTCACCTCTATCGCCTCCTCCTTCCCGAATGCTTTGGGCTCCATCCAGAGGACCCACGGTTGGGGTATTTTCGCAGCGGTCTGCGGTATCGGCCTCGTCGTGATGCTTGCCGTGGTGTACGTGGAGCAGTCGGTTCGCCGTATCCCCGTGCAGTACGCCAAGCGTATGATTGGTCGTCGCACCATCGGCGGAACCAGCACCTACATCCCGCTGAAGGTCAATATGGCCGGTGTGATTCCGCTGATTTTTGCCTCCTCCCTGTTGACCCTGCCCGGTCTGCTGGCCCAGTTCAACACCCCTACCGACGGCTCAACCCCGCCAGACTGGGTGAACTGGATTAACGCATACCTGGTGCGTGGCGATCACCCGCTGTACATCGTTCTCTACTTCTTCATGATTATCGGCTTCGCCTACTTCTACGTGGCGGTTACCTTTGATCCGGTTGAGGTCGCGGACAACATGAAGAAGTACGGCGGTTTCATCCCCGGTATTCGTGCGGGCAAGCCGACCGAGCGTTACCTCAGCTACGTGCTTAACCGCATCACCCTGCCCGGTGCGCTGTACCTGGGCGTCATCTCCATGATTCCTCTCGTTGCGCTGATTCTGTTCAACGCAAACCAGAACTTCCCGTTCGGTGGCGCGTCGCTGCTGATCGTGGTGGGTGTTGGTCTTGATACTCTCAAGCAGATTAACGCCCAGCTCCAACAACGAAACTACGAAGGATTGCTCCGATGAACCGTCTGCTCATCGTTGGCCCTCCCGGTGCCGGTAAGGGCACCCAGGCCGTCAAGATTGCTGAAGCGCTGAAGATTCCCGCCATCTCCACTGGCGATATCTTCCGCAAGAACATTAAGGAAGAGACCGAGCTCGGTAAGGAAGCGAAGTCGTACATCGACTCCGGCAACCTGGTTCCCGACTCTGTCACCAACAACATGGTGCGTGCCCGCCTCGATGAGGGTGACGTCTCCAACGGATTCCTGCTGGATGGCTACCCCCGCAACACCGCACAGGTGCACGAGCTCGACTCCATCCTGGAAGCCAAGGGCGAGAAGATCGACCGCGTTCTGCTGCTGGTGGCCGACAACGACGAGCTGGTCGAGCGTCTGCTCAACCGCGCCGCTGAGCAGGGTCGCACCGATGACAATGAAGAGGTCATCCGTCACCGCCTGAAGGTCTATGAGGAAGAGACCGCACCGCTGATTGCGATTTACCGTGAGCGCGGTATCGTCAAGGAAGTGAACGGCCTGGGCGAAATCGCCGAGGTGACCGAGCGCATCCTCGACGCACTGAAGTAACCCTCTGCTGTACCCCCGCGATTGTGGTGCCTGATGCATCACAAAGACTTGCGGGGGTACAGTGCTGTCTGTAGAGTTCTAAGCTTAGGCGTGTAGCCCCCCAACCCAGAAGGAGCCGTATCGTGGCACGAGTCGAAATCAAAACCAACGCACAGCTTCAGCAGATGGCTCGTGCCGGAGTCATCACCAGCCGCGCCCTCGATGCGGCTGTCGCTGCCGCGCGCCCCGGCGTGACTACGGCCGAGGTGAACGCGGCCTTCGAGCGCACCATGCTGGAACTGGGAGGAACCTCCAACTTCTACGGGTACTACGACTACCCGGCTACCGTATGCACCTCCGTCAACCACGAGGTGGTGCACGGAATCCCCGGCGACTATGTTCTCAAGGACGGCGACATCCTTTCGATTGACGGTGGCGCATATGTGATTGACCCCGCCACCAACCGTCAGTGGCACGGCGATTCTGCACGCACCGTACTGATCGGCAACGCGAGCGAAGCCCGCGCCGAGCTGTCCGCCGTTACCCGCGAAGCCATGTGGCACGGTATCGCCGCACTGGCCACGGCAAAGAAGGTCGGTGAAATCGGCCTGGCTATCGAAGCATACGTTACCGAAGAATACGGCGATAAGTACGGCATTATTGAAGACTACGTGGGCCACGGTATCGGTTCGCAGATGCACATGGCTCCAGATGTGCTGAACTACGCCGTGCGTGACTTGGGCCCGAAGATCAAGCCCGGTATGGCTCTCGCTATTGAGCCGATGCTTGTCACCGGGTCCATTGAAACTAAGGTCCTCTCTGACGACTGGACTGTTGTGACCGTTGACGGATCCGATGCATGCCAGTGGGAACACTCGGTTGCCGTGCACAGCGAAGGTATCTGGGTTCTGACCGCAGAAGACGGTGGCGCAAGCGAGCTGGCCCGTTTCGGTATCACCCCCGTGCCCATCCCCGCCTAATACAGTCGCCAGTGGGAAGTAGCCCACGCGACGCATCCCAAGCATCAACCACACAGGAAGAAGCTCCATGAGCGAAACTCTTACCGGGTGCGAGAAAACCGAGCCTACCTCGACGAACGTACCGGTCGAAATCTCCACCACCCGCCCCAAGCCCGGGCAGATTACCCTCAAGGCCCCGCGCCGCACGAAACCGCCGAAGCATATTGCGGATTTCGACATGGCCGGCCGCCGTGAGTTTCTGAAGGAACTGGGTTACCAGCCCTTCCGTGCGTCCCAGCTATCGAAGCACTACTTTGAGCGTTTGGTGACCGACCCCGCCGAGATGACGGATCTGCCCGCCAAGGAACGCGAGCAGATGGTCGCGCAGGCCATGCCCCGACTGCTGACTCCGGTACGCACGCTGGAAGCAGACGGTGGGGATACCATCAAGGTCGTGCACCGCCTCTTTGACGGTGCGCTCATTGAGTCCGTCATTATGCGCTATGACAACCGCGTGACCATGTGCATCTCCTCGCAGGCCGGATGCGGCATGAACTGCCCCTTCTGCGCCACCGGCCAGCAGGGCCTGACCCGTAACCTCTCCACCGCCGAAATTGTGGAGCAGGTGGTGGCCGGCGCTCGCTACCTGAAGCAGATGAAGGGCCTTGAGGAGGCCGAGGACGGTAGCGAAGACACCCGTCCGTTGCGCGTTTCCAATATCGTGTTCATGGGTATGGGTGAGGCGCTCGCTAACTACAAGTCGACGATGGGCGCCATTCACCGCCTGATTGATCCGGCTCCGGAGGGCCTGGGTATCTCGGCGCGCGGTCTGACCATGTCGACCGTGGGCCTGGTTCCGGGTATCCGCAAGTTCGAGCTGGAGAAGCTGCCCATCACTCTGGCGCTGTCTCTGCACGCGCCGGATGATGAGCTGCGTGACGAGCTGATCCCGATTAACCAGCGCTGGAAGGTCGACGAGACTCTGGACGCCGCCTACGACTACTACCGCACGACCGGTCGTCGCATCTCGATTGAGTACGCGCTGATTCGCGATATTAACGATCAGGGCTGGCGCGCTGATCTGCTGGGTAAGAAACTGGCGCAGCGCGGTCGCGGTTGGGTACATGTGAACCCGATTCCGTTGAATCCGACCCCAGGTTCGAAGTGGACGGCTTCTCGCAAGGGCGTGGAGCAGAACTTCGTGGAGCGCCTGCGTGCCCACGGTATTCCGACGACGATTCGCGACACTCGCGGTTCCGATATTGACGGTGCATGCGGCCAGCTTGCTGCTAAGGAAGAGGAAGAGTAGCAGACGTGTGGACGGGGCGGTGCCCCTCCTCCTTGAAAAATATCAAGGCGTTTTTCGGGGACTTGCTCGGGAATGAGCCGAGTGAGTGTGGGGGAGAGGGCCGCCCTTCTGCCTTCCGCGGAGTCGTGATATGCGGGATGCTTTACCTCTTGGCATCGCGGGTTAAGTGCCAGATGTCATAAATATCACGGTTGTTTTTAAAGATGATTTGCCGTAGAGTTATGAGTTGGTTGTTTATGCCGGTGTTAAGTGCGCCTTAAAACGCCTGCACCTCACCTCGGTGAGCTCATAAACAGAATATACATTTGTCCGACGCAACTGCGCCGGGCACCGACGTTAGCGGAGGATATGGCTAAGAAAGACGGCGTCATCGAGATCGAAGGCTCTGTGGTTGAAGCTCTGCCCAACGCGATGTTCCGTGTTGAGCTGGATAACGGCCACAAGGTTCTCGCACACATCTCGGGCAAGATGCGTCAGCACTATATTCGAATCCTGCCTGAGGACCGAGTGGTAGTGGAACTGAGCCCCTACGACCTTTCCCGAGGTCGTATCGTCTACCGTTACAAGTAAACCCGAGATAAACGTCGCCCACCGGCGGCGTTTAAATCGTGTTCAAAGGGATAAATAGTTCCCCAACGTAAGTGAGGGAACCTCTTATCTCGCCAGTAATCAAGTTGCAATCAAAAGGAATGCGATGAAGGTCAAGCCGAGCGTTAAGCCGATCTGCGATAAGTGCAAGGTGATCCGCCGTCACGGTGTGGTCATGGTGATCTGCGAAAACCCGCGCCACAAGCAGCGCCAGGGCTAATCCCTAGCAGCTGACTTCATAACCGCCCACGGGCGGAATTGTCATAGGCACCGCTCCGAAGCAACGCCCTACGTGGCGACTTCGGATACCTCCGGACTCAGAGGCCGGGGACCGGGACAGAACAACCCGGGCAGTGATGCTAAAGACCTCTGGAAAACAACAAGGAGAAGCCAGTATGGCACGTCTCGCTGGAGTTGATATTCCCCGCGAAAAGCGCGTGGAAGTTGCTCTCACTTACATCTACGGCGTGGGTAAGACCCGTGCACACGAAACCCTCGCTGCTACCGGCGTCAACCCTGACACCCGCGTCAAGGACCTGACCGACCAGGAGCTCGTGGCACTTCGTGACTTCATCGAAGGCAACTACAAGGTTGAAGGTGATCTTCGCCGCGAGGTTGCAGCTGACATTCGCCGCAAGGTCGAAATCGGCTCCTACCAGGGCCTGCGCCACCGCCGCGGCCTGCCGGTTCACGGTCAGCGCACCAAGACCAACGCACGTACCCGTAAGGGCCCGAAGCGTACCGTCGCAGGTAAGAAGAAGTAAGACACGTTGCTCTGTTGGGTATCTCTACCCGACCAACGTATTAGTAAACCTTTGTAGGAGAATCAAAAATGCCTCCCAAGACTCGCGCTGCGGCAGCCCGTAAGACCAACCGCCGCAAGGTTAGCAAGAACATCGTTGCTGGTCAGGCTCACATCAAGTCGACCTTCAACAACACCATCGTCTCCATCACCGATCCCACCGGTGCAGTGATTTCCTGGTCCTCCGCTGGCGACATGGGCTTCAAGGGCTCCCGTAAGTCCACCCCCTACGCCGCTCAGCTGGCTGCCGAGGCCGCTGCAAACCGCGCCAAGGAGCACGGCGTCCGCAAGGTCGACGTCTTCGTCAAGGGCCCTGGTTCCGGTCGCGAAACCGCAATCCGTTCCCTGCAGGCTGCAGGCCTCGAGGTCGGTTCGATTCAGGACGTTACCCCCGTTGCACACAACGGCTGCCGTCCTCCGAAGCGTCGCCGCGTCTAATTAGGTTTCGTCCTAATCCCTCGACGGGTACACTCCACGAAGCGTACCCGGAGAGCACAGACACCCGTCTGCTTCCTAAGATATGTTTTCCCCAACCTGTGGGCTCATATAGCGGAGCTCACCGAAAGGAAACAAAGTGCTCATTGCACAGCGCCCCACTCTGACTGAAGAGGTCGTAGCGCCCAACCGCTCGCGCTTCACCATCGAGCCTCTGGAGCCCGGTTTCGGCTACACCATGGGTAACTCCCTCCGCCGTACTCTGCTGTCCTCCATCCCTGGCGCCGCTGTTACCAGCGTCCGCATTGATGGTGTACTGCACGAGTTCAGCACCGTTCCCGGCGTGACCGAGGACGTCACCGAGATCATCTTGAACATCAAGAAGCTCTCCATCTCTTCTGAGAACGACGAGCCCGTCGTGGCCTACCTGCGCAAGCAGGGCGAAGGTGAACTGACCGCAGGCGACATCGAGGTTCCCGCTGGCGTGGAGATCCACAACCCGGAACTGCACCTGGCAACCCTGAACGCCT
>ERZ1023393.95-NODE-95-length-24324-cov-6.645968_pt1 | contig 24324 bp, 19 predicted proteins | sample MGYA00380503_ERZ1023393 | MGnify/ENA primary metagenome ERZ1023393 (study PRJEB33173, sample SAMEA4830379) | metagenome | study: EMG produced TPA metagenomics assembly of the PRJEB25223 data set... | reverse complement strand
TTTATCAATGTCCTACATCTGAATATGAAATATAATAACGTTGTCCATCTTTGACAAAGCTATACCAATTTCCATCAGGTAAAATTTCATATTTATCCCAATCAACATCTCCGGCAGGAAGTGTAGATACTGCTCCGCTATCTTTATCTGGTGCAGCATATACAGGTGTTTCCTCATCAAGTGTCAATGTTCCAGAAGTAGCTGTCCAAGCACCTCGACCACCTTCCACTCCTCCAACTTGAGAAGCTGGTGTTGTAGATTCAGCCACTTGCCCACCATCTGTAGCGCCTGCTTGAGCTTGTTCTTGAGAAGAAGCTTTAGGTGCTACTGCTGAATCCTGATTATCATTTTCTTCATTTGAAACTGCTGAAGATGATGATTGAGTTGATTTTTTATCCTTCTTAACAGCCTTACTTGAGCTTGAAGATGACTTCTTAACCGTTTTGACTGGACTGCTACTTGTGCTAACACGAGCTGATTCATGGCTGTTAAACTTAATCACCAGGAAGATGGCAAGAATAACTACGATAAGAGCTGCCACGATACCAATGAGTTTACTAGTATTTTTCATGAGTAATGTCCTTTACTGATAATTTACTAGGTTATTATAATACAAAAACAGCTAAATTTTTCATTGAAGTCATAAACGGTCGTTTTTTCGTCATAATCAAACCACATCTTCTATTTTTAGTGTCTGTTTAAATCGATAGTCTTTAGATTGTGTTGACAAAGAACAATTAGGGTACTTCCCTAAAATCTCTCGAACAGTGGACAGACCTATACCGCGGCCATCTCCTTTACTTGAGCGACCAAGTTTAAAGATACCGACTGTATTGATAGATTCTTGAGCAATGGTATTCTCTACTATTACTACCTTTGTCTCTCCACTGATAAGAGCAATGTTTACTTCTTTAGTAGTGCTATCCAGACTAGCTTCAATAGCATTATCCAAAAAAATGGACAACACTGTTATGAAATCCAACAATTCCATCCTCGATACTTCAAAGATATCACTGACCTCAAGGTGAATGGTAATTGACTGGCCTTGTGCTTCCAAGATTTTACTAGCCAAGACACCTTTAACGGCTTCATCTTTAATATTAATCAAGTTGGCAATTTCGTACTGTTTTCCCTCAATCCGAGTCTTTGTTTTTTCAAGAATGTTATCGTAGATCTCGGAAATAATAGCCATATCCTTGGAGTCAATGCCGTATTTTATACTAGACAAAACATTTAGGTAATCGTGCCTGAAGCGACGAATATCCGTATAGAGTTGCTCGATTTGTTGACTATAATGAGCCAAATCACTAATTTGCCTGTCTTTTTGGAGTAGGACTTCTTCTTTTAGTCTCTCACTGAAGGTCGCATTGATATAAACAAGAGTCGCAAGAAAAAGCAAAGCATAGGTCACCACGAGATAAACATGCCAATCTCTTCCTCCAGGACTCTGTTGCACAAAAAAGGTAATATATTGGAGAAGGGGGGCATAAGATAACATTGATATATCTATAAGCAATAAAAAGTACTTTGAAAATGACTTTCTAAAACCATAGTTCAACGCTTTGAAATCCACTTTTAAGGTCTTAATGATTAACCAAAATACGGGAAAGATCAACAACCCAATGACAAGATTTAAGTGAAAATGGTTAATTACAATCAGATAATGACGATTGATAACTAAGGCAATCCCATAAATAATAAGATTGTGAACAAGACTTTCTATTACGATTGGAAACAAGCCATAGAAAATATCTAATAACCTATTGCCATAACGATTTCTGTAGAGGGAATAAACAACCAAGAAGGCATGCCCTAAAACATAGGATAGAGCTGGAGAAAGCACAAATAAAAATCGGATAATCAAGGGGATGATGATATACCATCTTAGCTTTATCTTCTCGGAGGTAATGTATTGATAAATGAGAATAAAGAGGATAATCTCCACTAAAAAGTCTAGATTATCCAACACAAAATTGATTGCTGTCATAGGCTGATTCTCTCAAGCAATTTCTTTAGTTTCAACTTTGAAACATAGCAGATACCACCATTTTCAAAATAGACCGTCCCCGTACTTTTATCTAATTTGATGATATTTTCTGGATTGATAAGGAAAGATTTGTGGCATTTAAACAGTCTAGGGTCACTCTTTTCAATTTGAGAAAGACTGCCATAAAACTCAATCTGCTCCTCTTTAGTATAAAGGATAACCTTGTGAACGATATCTGACGTCTCAAAGTACAAGATATCATGAAAAGGAACCTGAATAACAGTCTTAGCATTCTCAATCCGAAAAGCGTCTTCTGGATTCTGACTCTGTATCTTTTTGCAGGTTAATAAGATAATACTTTCCACACGCTTTTGAAAGTCCTCACCCTCCAAAGACTTATCAATAAAGTCTAGAGCTGCCAGTTGGTATTGAAAAGTTAAGGGAAGATACTCTGAATGGGTCGTGAAGAAAACAATATTGGCATAGGGATCATTCTTGCGAATCTGCTTAGCCACTTCCAAACCTTTTTTAGTATCATCTTTAATCTGAATATCCAAGAAAAAGAGCTGATGAGACCCTCGCTCGGTAATAGACTCTAATAGTTGATTGGGTTTGTCAAAAACCTCAAAGTCGCCCACTTTAATGTTATTTTTCTTAAGAATCGTATGAATAACCTCTTCAATACGATTTTGTTGGATAAAATGATCCTCTAAAACATAGATGTTAAGCATGGCATAACTCCTTCAGAATTGTAATAAAAATCACTATAGGTAGATATCTCTACTCCATAAAGGATTTAATCTTACTCTATCTAAAATGAAAGATATCTGTCTTTTTATTTATTTTATGATAAATTGTAAAATATAGTGCAACAAAAAAACTCATAGCGTTTCATTGGTGTAAACTGTAAGTAACCACACAAAAGAACCCGAGGAAAAACTATGAGCTACTCCCATCTTACCATAACCGACCGAATAACGATAGAAACCTACTTAGAATTAGGATTGAAACCTTGCCAAATTGCAAGTAAACTTGGCGTCCATAAGTTTACCATTTCAAGAGAGTTAAAACGATGTCAAAATGGTTATTCTGCAGCCTTAGCACAGGAACAGTACGACCACAAGGCTAAACAAAAAGGTCGAAAATCTCGTTTGACACCAGAGTTAAAAAAGGAAATTGAGAACTGTTTAAAATCCTCCTGGTCGCCTGAACAGATTTATGGCCGCTATCAGCTTGAACAAAAGCCAATGGTAGCTTTTAAAACTATCTATAACTGACTCTATACTGGTTTGATTGATCTGGATTTAAGCGTCCTTCGTCGTAAAGGGAAGACTCGACAACCCAAAGAAACACGTGGGACATTTAGGATTGGCACGTCAATTGCCAAACGTCCTAAAGAGGTCAGGAAACGTGAGACCTTTGGTCACTGGGAGCTCGATACTGTGGTATCTTCCAGAGGCAAAAGCAAGGGCTGTTTAGCGACCTTTCTGGAGCGAAAAACGCGCTTTTACATAGCTTTCAAGATACCAGACAGAACAGCCAAATCCATGTTTTCAGCCATCAGACAACTTTGTAAGCTATTTCCAAAAGAGGCTCTTAAAACCTTCACTTCAGACAGGGGAAAAGAGTTTGCCTGCTATCCTCTGGTAGAGAACTTAGGAATTCCATTTTTCTTTGCGGACGCCTATTCATCCTGGCAGAGAGGAGGCAATGAAAACGCAAATGGCTTACTAAGAGAATATTTCCCAAAGAAAACAGATTTAGCCGCTATCTCTGAGGAGGCTTTGAACAAAGCCTTATATGATATCAATCACAGACCGCGAAAATGTTTAGCTTACAGAACTGCTTGTGAAGCTCTAGAGGATGAGTTCGAGTAAATGTTGCACTTATTCTTGCAATTTATCTATAGGAATAATTAATTTAACCATAGCCCCTTTTTCCTTATTTTGCAGTTGTATATCACCAGAATGAATGCTCATTACTTGTTTTACAAATGCCAAACCTATTCCAAAATGTTCAAACTGTGAATTTCTACTAGTGTCTTCTCGATAAAATAATTTTCCAAAATTTTTTAAAACATCATCAGAAAATTTAGAACCATTATTCCAAATACTTAAGGCAATACTACCATCTTCTAACTCAAAGATAACTCTGATTCTCTTTTTAGAATCGTCTGCATAAGCCATTGCATTATTAACAATATTTGCCACCGAACGGATTATTAAATCTAAATCCAATTCAATATTACAGTCTCGGTCTATCTTCGAATTATACTTGTAGTCAATGTTATCTCCAATAAGGTATTCACACTCTTGTTCCAGTATTTTGGATAAATTACTAATACGATACTGATGGAAAGAAATCTGATAAGAGTAAAAAGTTTTAGAGTAGTTGATTAACTGATTAAAATAGCTATCTAATTGGTTACTTGCTCTCTCAATGTCTTTAAGACATTGAACATCAACACCTGATAAAGGTGCCAATTGCAACAATTCCGAGTTTCCTTTAATTACAGTCAAAGGTGTCTTCAAGTCATGTGCCATCGCTGAAACTTTAAAGAGAATATCCTCCTTTTGGTCTTTCTCTACCTGAATCATATTTTTAATTCTTTGTTGCATTAATTCAATGTGTTTATTTGTTTCTATGAATTCAAGAATTGTTAAATTCGATGAATTGTTTACAGAGGTTAGCCACATGCTACCATGATAAACAATCTCCATTTCTTGCTTTACTCTTGTTAACAAAGCTTTAATATTAATAGAAACTATAATAATCAAAGATATACAAATATAAACCCATGAAAAAACATTAAATAATAGCCCTAACAAGCCACTAGCGATTGACTGATTTTCTGAATGGATATCGATAGAAATAGTTGATATAGGAAAAATATAGGCTACAATTACATTCAAACAAAATTGTTTAACAATTGTCCACTGCGTCTTTTTTACTAAAGCCTTAAAATCTAATTTTCGTTCCAACTATATCCGCCTCCCCACTGTGTCTTGATCGGATTAATTGAAAAGGGTTTTAATTTTGAACGAATTTGATAAATATACTCTGCAATAGAACGAAATTGTGCATCTGATTCCGACGGATATATTCTCTCATAGAGCTCCTCAACGGAATATACTCTCTTCGGGTTGCTTGCTAAAGTATATAAAATTGTAAATTCTCGCTTTGTCAATGATATAGTCTCTTCTTCAATTAAGATTTCTTGATTACTGACATTAATTATCAAATTCTTTGTACATATTTCTTTATTATTTTTACGATTTCTTTCCTCCCTTTGGATATGCATCCTAACACGAGCAACTAATTCTGTAATACTAAATGGTTTTTTTATATAATCATCCGCACCAGCCTTTACCCCGCTAGCCAAATCGCTATCCAATTGCTTGGCTGTTACAAAAATTATCGGTACATCGATTTGTTCTCGAATGGATTTACAAATTTCTAAACCATCAATCGACATCATAATGTCTAATAAAATTAAATCAAAGCCAATAAATGAACAAATATCTATGTTACCTACTTCTCTCCTCGTCGTAACTTCAAACTCTGAGCGTTCTAGAGAATTCTTTATCAAACGAAGAATGCTTTCATCATCATCAATTGCTAATATTCGATATACTTTTTTTTCTTTCATAACTAAATATTATCACAAAATACAAATTTTTTATCGTACAATCCTCTTCCTAAACAGCAAAATAGAGAAAGATAACAGCAAAATCCCCCATAAAAATTGAATTGCAATACCTATTGTATAAGGTATATAAGATTGATTCTCAATCATAAAAAATGAATTCATAGTGGAGATAATCGGGAAGTAGAGAAAAGCATCGCTGAATTGCAGAAGCATTTGACCTAACCCCAACAAGAAAGACAAGGACATTCCCATTGGAACAACTATACTCCTTGTTATAAGAACTAAACTAAAACATATTAATATTAAACCAGTTGATACCAATATTATTCTTAATGCAAAGGTATAAATAAGTAAGGGAATTAATAGACCATAAAAAGTATATACTACGCAAATAGTACAGAAAGCAACCAGACTCCAAACTAATATAGATATTGATAATATTACTATTAATTTTATAAAAAAGAATTTCCACCGTGTTGGGTTAGCTAATAAACTGCTTCTTAAAGTTGAACCGTTAAATTCTTGACCTATAAATAGTATTGTAATAATAATAATCCCAGCTTGTCCGAGATAGAAGCTTTCTAAGATTTGCGTTAAAACATAATCCTCGGTTATATAACTTGGAGTTTCATGTAAAAAAATAACAAATAAAGGTACTAAAATTATAGTTGATAGTACAGTCAATAATAACCATTTATTATAAATAAACTTTAAATACTCACTTCTAAAAGAATTCATCTAACATTACCTACATCTTCTTTCAAAAATTTGTAATATGCAAAGCTACTAATTACTAGCACCCAAGTACTCAAAAATAAAACACTGCGTCCTGGTGTTGTGATTTTTAAAGGAGATGTTGCAATTAAATCTTGCCCTAAAGATACTGGTAAATACTTGGCAAGCTGAATTCTGTCAGCAAGAAAACTACCTAAATTATAGACTTGTGGTAATAAGAATAATAATGATCCAAGTGAGGATTTAAAATAAAAAGCAATTGAATAGGATAACACCGTTAGTAGCGACCACGACAATGATCCTAACAATATAAAGTACCAAACATTATTACTCAGTATCAGAGGGCTCAATCCTTCTCTTTCTAAACCAAACTGTGCACTTGCAATAGATAAATAGATTGAAACAAATGACACAACAAAAATAAATACACTTGTGACAAAAAATTTTATTACAAAGAATACTGCCTTATTTGAACATAATAACAAGCTGGTACGTAAAGAACTATTTTTATATTCCATACTTCCAAGAATTGCTCCTAAAATAATCATAGCAAACAAGCCCAATAGTATAGCTTCAAAACCAATATACTCAATTGGAGGTATTGGTTCTACTAAGCTACTATTTGTTTCAGGGGTTGCATTCAATCCAACTGCTAAAATTTGTTTAGAACTGATATAAGACAATAACGGCTGAAAAATAAAAACAATTGGTAAAACTATTTTGGTTGATCTACTATAAAAAATTTTATATAGCTCTGATAAAGTATTATGGCTTTTTATACTACTCATCATAGTCACCTCCTGTTAAATGAAAGAAAACATCTTCTAGATTATCAAATCCGTTCAATATATTATGAAGTGTACCCAAAGCTATGATACTTCCTTTGTCAATAAAAACAACCTTATCAGTTACCGCTTCTACTTCTGAAAGTATATGTGAAGATAACAATACTGTCTTACCAGTGCTTGCTTGTTCCCGAATAAAATTTCTAAACCATCTAATTCCACTAGGATCTAGACCATTTGTAGGTTCATCTAAAATCAGGTACTGGGGGTTTCCCAACAGCGCTGTTGCAATACCTAATCTCTGACCCTCTCCCAAGGAAAGGTTGCCTATTTTTGAATTTCTTTTATGTTCAATATCAGTAATGGATAACACCTCTGATATTCTGGAATAATCTATTCCATTACTAGCAGCAGCAATTTTCAAATGTTGAAAAACTGTTCGATCACTAGGAGCCCCCACACCATCAAAAGAAGCTCCTACAGTTAAAAGAGGACGTTCAATATCACAATATTTCTTACCTCCTATTAAAGCAGTTCCTGAAGATGGCCTATCCAGACCCAAAAGTATTCGTAGTGTCGAACTTTTTCCGGCACCATTCGGTCCCAAAAAGGCAGTGACTTCCCCCTCTTCAGCTGTAAAGGATACGTTCTTTAATATATCTCCTTCTTTAAAAGTTTTTGTAACATCTCTTATTTCAATCTTATTTGTCATAATACGATACTCCTATGCTAAAAATTGTTCTTTGGCCAACTCTTTATATAATGGAACAGATTCCAATAGCTCCACATGAGTCCCACTTCCTACAAGTCTTCCGTGTTCCAAAACAAAGATTTTATCTGAATCTAAAATTGTAGATAATCTATGAGCAACCATTATAATAGTCCTCTCACCTCTCATACCTTTGATTGCTTCCTTCATTTTCTTCTCACTAAGACTATCTAAATTCGAAGTTAACTCATCCAGCAAGAGTATCTTTGCATCGGAAAGTATTGCTCTTGCCATTGCCAATCTCTGTCTTTCTCCTCCTGATAAATTGAAACTTCCTTCACCAATTGGGCTTTCAATCCCGGATGCACCTCTTTGAATTAAATGCTCCAAACCAACTTTTTCTAAAGCGTCACAACATTCATCATATGTTACATTACTATTACCCATTTTTAGATTTTCTAAGATTGTACCAGCTACTAATGGTGAATTTTGTTCAACATATGCAATATTCGAACGTAAAGTCTCACGATTCATTGTTCGAAAATCTTGTCCAAATATCTTTATACCACCACTAGTAATATCATAGAATCTTTCAATGAGGTAAAGAAGTGTGCTTTTCCCCGCACCAGACGGACCTACAATACTAACGTAATCTCCACTATTTATTTCGAAAGTAATATCCTTTAATATATAATTATCATCCGATTGAATATCTTGAAATTGGTAAGAATCATATGAAAAAGTTACATTCGCAAATTCAATTGCTTTGCTTCTGTCTGACGTAGATTCTAGATTTAAAATGATATCATTATCTTCTTCTTTTGGAAGATCAATAATTTCAGTAATTCTACCTAAAGCTCCCAAAGCTTCTGAAATAGTTGTGACTGACGAAAATATTTGTCCTACTGGTGAAATAGCGATATACATTAATAGCATAAAAGAAGTTAGATTTGCAATAGACATTTGCCCAGTAGAAACACGGTAACCTCCAACTCCCAAAATAATTATCCCACACAATTGCAAGCTAAAATTGGATATCGGTGTCATTATTGATTGCACTCTTGCAACTCCAATTCCCAAGTTTTTTACTTCTTGCGCCTCAGATAACATTTTAGATAATTCTGAATTCGTTTCATTTGTCGATCGAATTGTTCTAATTCCTACGATTAGCCTATTTAAGTACGCTGTCATTTTCCCCAAACCCTGATGAGCTTTATAACTTGCCGTTTGAATCAAACTACTCATAAATAAAATAAATAGGAATGATAAAGCTATAGAAATAATTGTAATTATTGCAAGATAAGTATCCTTTAGAAATAATGTAAATATCGCACCTAAACTCAAGAACAATCCACTCGTCAGAGCAACTGTTGATTGAACGATACCTGCTCTTAGTTTACTTGTATCGCTACTAAAGCGACTAATTAGGTCTCCTGCAGATAGATCATTATATTTATAAATAGGAAGTTTCAGAAATTGAATAATTAAACTTTTTCTTGATTGAAATACTGCACTTTCTCCCATTAATTGTAAAAAGTAATATTGCAAACTGGAAATAATTGTTGAACCCACGGTAATAGCTATAAGCGTATATATGGTTGGATTATTCAATAAATTTACTCCCTTTTGAGAGATTACTTTAGACAAAAGTTCTGGTTGTAATAACGTTAAAATGGATGTAAGTATTCCCAAACATAAAACGATTAAAAAATATTTTCTTTTATTTTCTATCAAAGCAAGTAAATCACGGAATTTTACGCTAGTAATAGTATCATCTACTTTTTATATATCTTCCGCTATCATGTGTTTACGCTCTTCATTTTTATCATCTCGAGTTTTCACACCTCTCTCATACGATGCTACGTCTTCCAGCTCTTTCATTGGATTTCCGTTTACTTCCACCCACGCATGAGATCTAAAGGGGTCCATAGCAAATCCAGTACACCAACTTGCACGTTTATTTAAAAGAAGTAAAAACATTATTACTCCCAATGATCTTTTTACGCATCCATCTTGATTCCTACACTTACGGCTTACAGTACATATTGCATCGCGAGCTAATACTGCTTCATTTTCTGTGGCAGATAATTTCGAGTCACTTAACTTATTAATCAAAGATTCAATTCTTTTAGGCGAGGACTTTGTAAGCGGATAAGAGATCAGTAAAGCTATTTGTGCTAGTAATCTGTACTTTAGCTGAACATAGGAGTATGACTCTTGATTGAGTTGCATATCCATAATCTATATCCCTCCTTTTTTTAGAGATTGTATAAAATCTTTAACATCTTGTTTTGCAACATCGATTTCAATGGAATACGCACCAGATATAGCGCTAACAATATCTTCTTCGCTTTTATTTTTAGACAGTAACTCTAAAATTTTAACACCTACATCATTTGTTTGAAAGTATACACCTTGATTTTTGTCAAATACAATTGCACCATTATCTTGCTTTATTATTTTCAGTCTACTTTTCGACCCTTTATTAAACATAATTACAAACCTCACTCATCCTTCATATATAATTTGATCTGCCTAATCCAACGTTCTACCGAACATAACTTTTCAAAATAATCGATTTTACTCGGATTTCCCGCTGGTAATGACAGCTCTAATTTTAACTTCTCAACATCAACAATACCCATTTTAACCAATTCAAACTGTTCTAACCTGTGGAAGTTTTTACGAACAGCTTCTCTATATCCACTATATAAGGCATCTGAATAATCCCCTTTGAAACCCCTGTTAAAAACCTCAATTGGTACGATTCCCTTCAATGCTCTTTGCAATATCGGTTTTGTTAGTTTTGAACTAACTTTATATTTTGCTGGAATTTGAAGACAAATTTCTACTAATTTTTTATGTAAAAATGGAGTTGCCCAATAAATGGAATTAGTAGTTAATTGAATTTGTCGCAATACTGATTTTTGAAATATTAAGGATTGAATCATTTGGAATGTTGTTCTATCAGATATTATTGGATCAGAATTGGAAAATAATAACGAGTGTAAAAAACTTTGCGATTCTTGTTTGGATTTTTCACTGAGCCAATCTGGTACTTGTAGACCATCCACCCATCCCAGTTTTCTCTTGATAGGTTCAGAAGATTCGCTGAAGACAATTTCTAAATTTTGGGTCACAGTTTCCGAATATCCTCTATTGTCTATCAAATCCAATAGACAACTAAAAAATGGTCTTCTCATTATCAGACTATATTTCAGAGCATAAAGGAGTCCACCTAAATTTTCCTGACGAACAATATTCCAGGGATTAGAAGGCATTGGTGTAAATAATTCATCACCACCAATACCTAGAAAGTGAGTCGGATGTTTTCTATCTTTCTGATAATCAATGACTGATTTCAAATATCCTTCTGAATCCGCCCACAGTAATGGAGAACTTGGAATAATATCATTGATATATTTTTCATCTACCGAAAATCTTTTCTCTGTTTTTTCTATTGAATCAAACTTATTCAACTCCCTACCAAGATTTTTTGCAATAAATGTCGCCCATTTAGTATCACTATTAGCAGTGGTACTTGATTCAGAGTGCAAAATAGAGAAGTCGGGTATCAGTTTATTCAATGTAAAAGCAATAGTTGCAGAATCAACACCTCCTGATACATCACTCGACACTTCGTTTCCCATATTCAAATCATGATTAATGCTATTTAAAAACTCTTCTTTTATTTTTATTATTAGTTTATTAAAATCATTTGTGTCTACTTCATAACTTGGAACTCTTTTTTCTAAACACCCTTTTTCAGATATTTCTAAATAGTTTAAAGGCTTTATATTTACTAGCTCTTCCCATAGGCTAATTGTTTGAAATGGATAATATGGAAGTCCAAAAATAAATTGACTCGCTAAACGCTTCGGAGAGAGTTTTAAATTCAAATATTTTGCAATTTCTACAGAGGAATCACTAAAAATTATATTCTTATTATTCTCAAACCAAGATAGTCTCGAATCTAAATAAGGAGAAATAATATATGTTCTTTCAGCCATCTCAACAATAATTAAACCATTTATAACGTAATTCTGAAGTACTGATATTGTTTCTTCAAAACTACTGATATCATTTTGTTCTATAATTGAGCATACTTCTTCGACATAGTCTTCTAAACAATAGATTATTTTATTATCTCCAGAAACGGTTCTATATAAATTTTTAGTAAGGAATATTATTTTTTTATCAGAATATTTTTCAAAAAAATACTTATTTACCATATATATTAACAACCTCAAAAATAAAAAAGTAAAGCATCTCGATATTCGTAGTTCTGGAATGAATATCGAAACACTTTATTCAAAATTATTTACCGTTGTAATACATAGTTCTAATCTTAGAACTCAATTGTAACTCTTACGATTGCACGTCCACCAAAGACATCACGAAAATTACCAGTCCATAGACCTTTAGTGTCTTTTTTGAAAGTTGCAATTGGTTCAAATGTTGGTTTGCAATATTTCATTTTAAACTCCTTCTATCATTTAGACTAATGCCAGAACCCATTGGTGTAAATGAAAAATAATTTTCAAGAGATACTTCTTGATTTAATTAAATTCTATAATATGAATTTCGGAAAAAAATCAGAAAATAGATTAAGATTGAACAAATTTCAGATTTTTTTCACCTCCACTCTGTGGATTACTTGTTTTCCATAATAAATACTATATTAACTTAATGAATATGTTCGGGTAATAGATTATATTCTAATTAAAAATAAAGCCCTGCCACCAAATATATCTCTGAATCTACCTGCGACTAATCCTGAAGTACCACTTTTAAAAGTAGAAATTTTCTCTATAACTGGCTTCGTATAATTCATATACTTTCCTTTCTAAGTCAATATTTAATAGTCCAGACTGCTTGACTATTAAAATAATAACAAAGATTATTCAGATTTTTTTCAGAAAAAATAAATTTATAAACAATTCCTGATGGTAGTGGAATATAAGGGTAGTGTAAAATAAGTTGTGTAAACACAAAAAGGAATAAATCCGTTATAGTAGAGTTGCGAAACATTACTAGAAAGAAATTTATTCCTATGGCTCAGTTTACCAACAGATTTTACTTAACATCCTAACCCCAAAGCAAGATATTGATGAATTTTTCCGTTCTTCTCTTGATACAGCTAAGAATAATCTACTCCAAGCTGATTTATCAGCCTTTTTAGGGTATGAGCCTTACGAAAAAGCAGGCTACAATTCTGGTAATAGTCGCAATGGAACGTATTCACGGAAACTTGAAACCAAATATGGGGACTGTTCAGTTAACCATTCCAAGAGATTGTAATGGGAACTTTAGCCCATCTTTGCTTCCCGCTTATGGACGTCGAGATGTCCCCTTGGAAGAGATGGTTATCAAACCGGTGTAACAACTCGAGAAATTGTTGATATCATCGATCGAATGTATGGTTATCAATATAGTCCTGTCACAATTTCTAATATCTCAAAAGCAACTTAGGAGAATGTTTAGCTTATAGAACTACTTGTGAAGCTCTAGAGGATGAGTTCAAGTAAGTGTTGCACTTATTCTTCCAATTTATCATTACTAAAAACTTCGTCATAAATAAACTATTTAAATTTCTAACTTTTTGGAGTCAGTATACTAGCAACAAAAAGAGTTTTCTTACTCCTTGCTGGAATGGCAAATTCTGTCACATCTGTGTAGCACTTTTCCATTGGTTTTGAAGCTTCAAACTGGCGTTGAATAAGGTTGTCGGCTTTCTTACCTATATCTCCTTTGTGAGAAGAAAACTTGCTTTTCTGCCGGATTCTAGCTTGTAAATTGAGTACGTTCATCAATCGCTGAACCCTCTTATGATTGACCAAAAAACCACGATTTCTTAATTCTAAATGTATCCGACGATAACCATAATTTCCCTTGTGTTCAGTAAAAATAGCTTGAATTTCAGTTTTGATAGTTTGATTCTTATCCGTTTGATCTAGCTGCTTCAAGTGGTAATAATAGGTCGAACGAGCAAGCTTAATAATCTTTAGAAGAATATCTAAAGCAAACTCTGTTACCAATTCTCGAACAATTTCCGTTTTTCTTCTTGCTCTTTCTCGTCCCTCAATCGGAGTTCTCTCAACTTTTTTAGAACAGCATTCTCCGCTCTCAGGTATTCATTTTCTGCTTGAAGTCGCTCTAGCGCTGCCATCTCTTCAGGTTTCTTCTTTGGCTTACGTCCCATTTTAGGCGGTCTCCCTCTTGTTTTTTCAACAATAGTATACCCATTTTTCTTGTATTGTGCTATCCAATTGTTAAGCAATCCTTGATTTGAGAGGCCATAGTCCAGGCAAACACTTTGTTGAGAACAACCTTCAAGTAGGACTTTATCAATCATTTCTCGTTTTAATTTAGGAGAATAGTAACGTTTCTTTCCCTTTCTAACGATGTTTATTCCATAACGATCAATTAATTTAACCAGGTACTTTAGACCAGAAACATTCACCCCAAATTGATTTGAAAGTCGTTTAAAGCTTTCTCCTTGCTTTCTCAGTTCATATATTTGAACTTTATCCTCATAAGTCAATTTCATAATAAAAACACCCCACAAAGTTAGATTTTATCTGTCTAACTTTTGGAGTGCAGTTCATAAATAGCAATCTTTTTCGTACTAGTTACGATAATAAGGGACACCTTCAGCAGTTTGGTCCTGACCAATAACAAGGTAATCAGAGCCGTTACTACCTCCAGAAATCGCTCTCAATGCAGCTGAGCTTGTATCTGAGAAAACTCCTGCATAGAAAATATTATCTGAAACTCTTTGAGGCTTCAATTGAGCAGTATAACCTGTTGAGTTTTTAATAATTGTAACTGATTCACCATTCGCGTTAGTCCAAGTTCCCACAAGAGAGCTAATATCATCATTGTCAAGGGCACCAAAGTCAAGCGATGATTGACTATTATTTGTGTTCTTTTCAGATTTAACCTTATCTGTTCCAGCTGCAGATTCAGCCACTTGTCCGCCATCTGTAGCGCCTGCTTGAGCTTGTTCTTGAGAAGAAGCTTTAGGTGCTACTGCTGAATCCTGATTATCATTTTCTTCATTTGAAACTGCTGAAGATGATGATTGAGTTGATTTTTTATCCTTCTTAACAGCCTTACTTGAGCTTGAAGATGACTTCTTAACCGTTTTGACTGGACTGCTACTTGTGCTAACACGAGCTGATTCATGGCTGTTAAACTTAATCACCAGGAAGATGGCAAGAATAACTACGATAAGAGCTGCCACGATACCAATGAGTTTACTAGTATTTTTCATGAGTAATGTCCTTTACTGATAATTTACTAGGTTATTATAATACAAAAACAGCTAAATTTTTCATTGAAGTCATAAACGGTCGTTTTTTCGTCATAATCAAACCACATCTTCTATTTTTAGTGTCTGTTTAAATCGATAGTCTTTAGATTGTGTTGACAAAGAACAATTAGGGTACTTCCCTAAAATCTCTCGAACAGTGGACAGACCTATACCGCGGCCATCTCCTTTACTTGAGCGACCAAGTTTAAAGATACCGACTGTATTGATAGATTCTTGAGCAATGGTATTCTCTACTATTACTACCTTTGTCTCTCCACTGATAAGAGCAATGTTTACTTCTTTAGTAGTGCTATCCAGACTAGCTTCAATAGCATTATCCAAAAAAATGGACAACACTGTTATGAAATCCAACAATTCCATCCTCGATACTTCAAAGATATCACTGACCTCAAGGTGAATGGTAATTGACTGGCCTTGTGCTTCCAAGATTTTACTAGCCAAGACACCTTTAACGGCTTCATCTTTAATATTAATCAAGTTGGCAATTTCGTACTGTTTTCCCTCAATCCGAGTCTTTGTTTTTTCAAGAATGTTATCGTAGATCTCGGAAATAATAGCCATATCCTTGGAGTCAATGCCGTATTTTATACTAGACAAAACATTTAGGTAATCGTGCCTGAAGCGACGAATATCCGTATAGAGTTGCTCGATTTGTTGACTATAATGAGCCAAATCACTAATTTGCCTGTCTTTTTGGAGTAGGACTTCTTCTTTTAGTCTCTCACTGAAGGTCGCATTGATATAAACAAGAGTCGCAAGAAAAAGCAAAGCATAGGTCACCACGAGATAAACATGCCAATCTCTTCCTCCAGGACTCTGTTGCACAAAAAAGGTAATATATTGGAGAAGGGGGGCATAAGATAACATTGATATATCTATAAGCAATAAAAAGTACTTTGAAAATGACTTTCTAAAACCATAGTTCAACGCTTTGAAATCCACTTTTAAGGTCTTAATGATTAACCAAAATACGGGAAAGATCAACAACCCAATGACAAGATTTAAGTGAAAATGGTTAATTACAATCAGATAATGACGATTGATAACTAAGGCAATCCCATAAATAATAAGATTGTGAACAAGACTTTCTATTACGATTGGAAACAAGCCATAGAAAATATCTAATAACCTATTGCCATAACGATTTCTGTAGAGGGAATAAACAACCAAGAAGGCATGCCCTAAAACATAGGATAGAGCTGGAGAAAGCACAAATAAAAATCGGATAATCAAGGGGATGATGATATACCATCTTAGCTTTATCTTCTCGGAGGTAATGTATTGATAAATGAGAATAAAGAGGATAATCTCCACTAAAAAGTCTAGATTATCCAACACAAAATTGATTGCTGTCATAGGCTGATTCTCTCAAGCAATTTCTTTAGTTTCAACTTTGAAACATAGCAGATACCACCATTTTCAAAATAGACCGTCCCCGTACTTTTATCTAATTTGATGATATTTTCTGGATTGATAAGGAAAGATTTGTGGCATTTAAACAGTCTAGGGTCACTCTTTTCAATTTGAGAAAGACTGCCATAAAACTCAATCTGCTCCTCTTTAGTATAAAGGATAACCTTGTGAACGATATCTGACGTCTCAAAGTACAAGATATCATGAAAAGGAACCTGAATAACAGTCTTAGCATTCTCAATCCGAAAAGCGTCTTCTGGATTCTGACTCTGTATCTTTTTGCAGGTTAATAAGATAATACTTTCCACACGCTTTTGAAAGTCCTCACCCTCCAAAGACTTATCAATAAAGTCTAGAGCTGCCAGTTGGTATTGAAAAGTTAAGGGAAGATACTCTGAATGGGTCGTGAAGAAAACAATATTGGCATAGGGATCATTCTTGCGAATCTGCTTAGCCACTTCCAAACCTTTTTTAGTATCATCTTTAATCTGAATATCCAAGAAAAAGAGCTGATGAGACCCTCGCTCGGTAATAGACTCTAATAGTTGATTGGGTTTGTCAAAAACCTCAAAGTCGCCCACTTTAATGTTATTTTTCTTAAGAATCGTATGAATAACCTCTTCAATACGATTTTGTTGGATAAAATGATCCTCTAAAACATAGATGTTAAGCATGGCATAACTCCTTCAGAATTGTAATAAAAATCACTATAGGTAGATATCTCTACTCCATAAAGGATTTAATCTTACTCTATCTAAAATGAAAGATATCTGTCTTTTTATTTATTTTATGATAAATTGTAAAATATAGTGCAACAAAAAAACTCATAGCGTTTCATTGGTGTAAACTGTAAGTAACCACACAAAAGAACCCGAGGAAAAACTATGAGCTACTCCCATCTTACCATAACCGACCGAATAACGATAGAAACCTACTTAGAATTAGGATTGAAACCTTGCCAAATTGCAAGTAAACTTGGCGTCCATAAGTTTACCATTTCAAGAGAGTTAAAACGATGTCAAAATGGTTATTCTGCAGCCTTAGCACAGGAACAGTACGACCACAAGGCTAAACAAAAAGGTCGAAAATCTCGTTTGACACCAGAGTTAAAAAAGGAAATTGAGAACTGTTTAAAATCCTCCTGGTCGCCTGAACAGATTTATGGCCGCTATCAGCTTGAACAAAAGCCAATGGTAGCTTTTAAAACTATCTATAACTGACTCTATACTGGTTTGATTGATCTGGATTTAAGCGTCCTTCGTCGTAAAGGGAAGACTCGACAACCCAAAGAAACACGTGGGACATTTAGGATTGGCACGTCAATTGCCAAACGTCCTAAAGAGGTCAGGAAACGTGAGACCTTTGGTCACTGGGAGCTCGATACTGTGGTATCTTCCAGAGGCAAAAGCAAGGGCTGTTTAGCGACCTTTCTGGAGCGAAAAACGCGCTTTTACATAGCTTTCAAGATACCAGACAGAACAGCCAAATCCATGTTTTCAGCCATCAGACAACTTTGTAAGCTATTTCCAAAAGAGGCTCTTAAAACCTTCACTTCAGACAGGGGAAAAGAGTTTGCCTGCTATCCTCTGGTAGAGAACTTAGGAATTCCATTTTTCTTTGCGGACGCCTATTCATCCTGGCAGAGAGGAGGCAATGAAAACGCAAATGGCTTACTAAGAGAATATTTCCCAAAGAAAACAGATTTAGCCGCTATCTCTGAGGAGGCTTTGAACAAAGCCTTATATGATATCAATCACAGACCGCGAAAATGTTTAGCTTACAGAACTGCTTGTGAAGCTCTAGAGGATGAGTTCGAGTAAATGTTGCACTTATTCTTGCAATTTATCTATAGGAATAATTAATTTAACCATAGCCCCTTTTTCCTTATTTTGCAGTTGTATATCACCAGAATGAATGCTCATTACTTGTTTTACAAATGCCAAACCTATTCCAAAATGTTCAAACTGTGAATTTCTACTAGTGTCTTCTCGATAAAATAATTTTCCAAAATTTTTTAAAACATCATCAGAAAATTTAGAACCATTATTCCAAATACTTAAGGCAATACTACCATCTTCTAACTCAAAGATAACTCTGATTCTCTTTTTAGAATCGTCTGCATAAGCCATTGCATTATTAACAATATTTGCCACCGAACGGATTATTAAATCTAAATCCAATTCAATATTACAGTCTCGGTCTATCTTCGAATTATACTTGTAGTCAATGTTATCTCCAATAAGGTATTCACACTCTTGTTCCAGTATTTTGGATAAATTACTAATACGATACTGATGGAAAGAAATCTGATAAGAGTAAAAAGTTTTAGAGTAGTTGATTAACTGATTAAAATAGCTATCTAATTGGTTACTTGCTCTCTCAATGTCTTTAAGACATTGAACATCAACACCTGATAAAGGTGCCAATTGCAACAATTCCGAGTTTCCTTTAATTACAGTCAAAGGTGTCTTCAAGTCATGTGCCATCGCTGAAACTTTAAAGAGAATATCCTCCTTTTGGTCTTTCTCTACCTGAATCATATTTTTAATTCTTTGTTGCATTAATTCAATGTGTTTATTTGTTTCTATGAATTCAAGAATTGTTAAATTCGATGAATTGTTTACAGAGGTTAGCCACATGCTACCATGATAAACAATCTCCATTTCTTGCTTTACTCTTGTTAACAAAGCTTTAATATTAATAGAAACTATAATAATCAAAGATATACAAATATAAACCCATGAAAAAACATTAAATAATAGCCCTAACAAGCCACTAGCGATTGACTGATTTTCTGAATGGATATCGATAGAAATAGTTGATATAGGAAAAATATAGGCTACAATTACATTCAAACAAAATTGTTTAACAATTGTCCACTGCGTCTTTTTTACTAAAGCCTTAAAATCTAATTTTCGTTCCAACTATATCCGCCTCCCCACTGTGTCTTGATCGGATTAATTGAAAAGGGTTTTAATTTTGAACGAATTTGATAAATATACTCTGCAATAGAACGAAATTGTGCATCTGATTCCGACGGATATATTCTCTCATAGAGCTCCTCAACGGAATATACTCTCTTCGGGTTGCTTGCTAAAGTATATAAAATTGTAAATTCTCGCTTTGTCAATGATATAGTCTCTTCTTCAATTAAGATTTCTTGATTACTGACATTAATTATCAAATTCTTTGTACATATTTCTTTATTATTTTTACGATTTCTTTCCTCCCTTTGGATATGCATCCTAACACGAGCAACTAATTCTGTAATACTAAATGGTTTTTTTATATAATCATCCGCACCAGCCTTTACCCCGCTAGCCAAATCGCTATCCAATTGCTTGGCTGTTACAAAAATTATCGGTACATCGATTTGTTCTCGAATGGATTTACAAATTTCTAAACCATCAATCGACATCATAATGTCTAATAAAATTAAATCAAAGCCAATAAATGAACAAATATCTATGTTACCTACTTCTCTCCTCGTCGTAACTTCAAACTCTGAGCGTTCTAGAGAATTCTTTATCAAACGAAGAATGCTTTCATCATCATCAATTGCTAATATTCGATATACTTTTTTTTCTTTCATAACTAAATATTATCACAAAATACAAATTTTTTATCGTACAATCCTCTTCCTAAACAGCAAAATAGAGAAAGATAACAGCAAAATCCCCCATAAAAATTGAATTGCAATACCTATTGTATAAGGTATATAAGATTGATTCTCAATCATAAAAAATGAATTCATAGTGGAGATAATCGGGAAGTAGAGAAAAGCATCGCTGAATTGCAGAAGCATTTGACCTAACCCCAACAAGAAAGACAAGGACATTCCCATTGGAACAACTATACTCCTTGTTATAAGAACTAAACTAAAACATATTAATATTAAACCAGTTGATACCAATATTATTCTTAATGCAAAGGTATAAATAAGTAAGGGAATTAATAGACCATAAAAAGTATATACTACGCAAATAGTACAGAAAGCAACCAGACTCCAAACTAATATAGATATTGATAATATTACTATTAATTTTATAAAAAAGAATTTCCACCGTGTTGGGTTAGCTAATAAACTGCTTCTTAAAGTTGAACCGTTAAATTCTTGACCTATAAATAGTATTGTAATAATAATAATCCCAGCTTGTCCGAGATAGAAGCTTTCTAAGATTTGCGTTAAAACATAATCCTCGGTTATATAACTTGGAGTTTCATGTAAAAAAATAACAAATAAAGGTACTAAAATTATAGTTGATAGTACAGTCAATAATAACCATTTATTATAAATAAACTTTAAATACTCACTTCTAAAAGAATTCATCTAACATTACCTACATCTTCTTTCAAAAATTTGTAATATGCAAAGCTACTAATTACTAGCACCCAAGTACTCAAAAATAAAACACTGCGTCCTGGTGTTGTGATTTTTAAAGGAGATGTTGCAATTAAATCTTGCCCTAAAGATACTGGTAAATACTTGGCAAGCTGAATTCTGTCAGCAAGAAAACTACCTAAATTATAGACTTGTGGTAATAAGAATAATAATGATCCAAGTGAGGATTTAAAATAAAAAGCAATTGAATAGGATAACACCGTTAGTAGCGACCACGACAATGATCCTAACAATATAAAGTACCAAACATTATTACTCAGTATCAGAGGGCTCAATCCTTCTCTTTCTAAACCAAACTGTGCACTTGCAATAGATAAATAGATTGAAACAAATGACACAACAAAAATAAATACACTTGTGACAAAAAATTTTATTACAAAGAATACTGCCTTATTTGAACATAATAACAAGCTGGTACGTAAAGAACTATTTTTATATTCCATACTTCCAAGAATTGCTCCTAAAATAATCATAGCAAACAAGCCCAATAGTATAGCTTCAAAACCAATATACTCAATTGGAGGTATTGGTTCTACTAAGCTACTATTTGTTTCAGGGGTTGCATTCAATCCAACTGCTAAAATTTGTTTAGAACTGATATAAGACAATAACGGCTGAAAAATAAAAACAATTGGTAAAACTATTTTGGTTGATCTACTATAAAAAATTTTATATAGCTCTGATAAAGTATTATGGCTTTTTATACTACTCATCATAGTCACCTCCTGTTAAATGAAAGAAAACATCTTCTAGATTATCAAATCCGTTCAATATATTATGAAGTGTACCCAAAGCTATGATACTTCCTTTGTCAATAAAAACAACCTTATCAGTTACCGCTTCTACTTCTGAAAGTATATGTGAAGATAACAATACTGTCTTACCAGTGCTTGCTTGTTCCCGAATAAAATTTCTAAACCATCTAATTCCACTAGGATCTAGACCATTTGTAGGTTCATCTAAAATCAGGTACTGGGGGTTTCCCAACAGCGCTGTTGCAATACCTAATCTCTGACCCTCTCCCAAGGAAAGGTTGCCTATTTTTGAATTTCTTTTATGTTCAATATCAGTAATGGATAACACCTCTGATATTCTGGAATAATCTATTCCATTACTAGCAGCAGCAATTTTCAAATGTTGAAAAACTGTTCGATCACTAGGAGCCCCCACACCATCAAAAGAAGCTCCTACAGTTAAAAGAGGACGTTCAATATCACAATATTTCTTACCTCCTATTAAAGCAGTTCCTGAAGATGGCCTATCCAGACCCAAAAGTATTCGTAGTGTCGAACTTTTTCCGGCACCATTCGGTCCCAAAAAGGCAGTGACTTCCCCCTCTTCAGCTGTAAAGGATACGTTCTTTAATATATCTCCTTCTTTAAAAGTTTTTGTAACATCTCTTATTTCAATCTTATTTGTCATAATACGATACTCCTATGCTAAAAATTGTTCTTTGGCCAACTCTTTATATAATGGAACAGATTCCAATAGCTCCACATGAGTCCCACTTCCTACAAGTCTTCCGTGTTCCAAAACAAAGATTTTATCTGAATCTAAAATTGTAGATAATCTATGAGCAACCATTATAATAGTCCTCTCACCTCTCATACCTTTGATTGCTTCCTTCATTTTCTTCTCACTAAGACTATCTAAATTCGAAGTTAACTCATCCAGCAAGAGTATCTTTGCATCGGAAAGTATTGCTCTTGCCATTGCCAATCTCTGTCTTTCTCCTCCTGATAAATTGAAACTTCCTTCACCAATTGGGCTTTCAATCCCGGATGCACCTCTTTGAATTAAATGCTCCAAACCAACTTTTTCTAAAGCGTCACAACATTCATCATATGTTACATTACTATTACCCATTTTTAGATTTTCTAAGATTGTACCAGCTACTAATGGTGAATTTTGTTCAACATATGCAATATTCGAACGTAAAGTCTCACGATTCATTGTTCGAAAATCTTGTCCAAATATCTTTATACCACCACTAGTAATATCATAGAATCTTTCAATGAGGTAAAGAAGTGTGCTTTTCCCCGCACCAGACGGACCTACAATACTAACGTAATCTCCACTATTTATTTCGAAAGTAATATCCTTTAATATATAATTATCATCCGATTGAATATCTTGAAATTGGTAAGAATCATATGAAAAAGTTACATTCGCAAATTCAATTGCTTTGCTTCTGTCTGACGTAGATTCTAGATTTAAAATGATATCATTATCTTCTTCTTTTGGAAGATCAATAATTTCAGTAATTCTACCTAAAGCTCCCAAAGCTTCTGAAATAGTTGTGACTGACGAAAATATTTGTCCTACTGGTGAAATAGCGATATACATTAATAGCATAAAAGAAGTTAGATTTGCAATAGACATTTGCCCAGTAGAAACACGGTAACCTCCAACTCCCAAAATAATTATCCCACACAATTGCAAGCTAAAATTGGATATCGGTGTCATTATTGATTGCACTCTTGCAACTCCAATTCCCAAGTTTTTTACTTCTTGCGCCTCAGATAACATTTTAGATAATTCTGAATTCGTTTCATTTGTCGATCGAATTGTTCTAATTCCTACGATTAGCCTATTTAAGTACGCTGTCATTTTCCCCAAACCCTGATGAGCTTTATAACTTGCCGTTTGAATCAAACTACTCATAAATAAAATAAATAGGAATGATAAAGCTATAGAAATAATTGTAATTATTGCAAGATAAGTATCCTTTAGAAATAATGTAAATATCGCACCTAAACTCAAGAACAATCCACTCGTCAGAGCAACTGTTGATTGAACGATACCTGCTCTTAGTTTACTTGTATCGCTACTAAAGCGACTAATTAGGTCTCCTGCAGATAGATCATTATATTTATAAATAGGAAGTTTCAGAAATTGAATAATTAAACTTTTTCTTGATTGAAATACTGCACTTTCTCCCATTAATTGTAAAAAGTAATATTGCAAACTGGAAATAATTGTTGAACCCACGGTAATAGCTATAAGCGTATATATGGTTGGATTATTCAATAAATTTACTCCCTTTTGAGAGATTACTTTAGACAAAAGTTCTGGTTGTAATAACGTTAAAATGGATGTAAGTATTCCCAAACATAAAACGATTAAAAAATATTTTCTTTTATTTTCTATCAAAGCAAGTAAATCACGGAATTTTACGCTAGTAATAGTATCATCTACTTTTTATATATCTTCCGCTATCATGTGTTTACGCTCTTCATTTTTATCATCTCGAGTTTTCACACCTCTCTCATACGATGCTACGTCTTCCAGCTCTTTCATTGGATCTC
>ERZ1023393.94-NODE-94-length-24457-cov-4.838538_pt1 | contig 24457 bp, 18 predicted proteins | sample MGYA00380503_ERZ1023393 | MGnify/ENA primary metagenome ERZ1023393 (study PRJEB33173, sample SAMEA4830379) | metagenome | study: EMG produced TPA metagenomics assembly of the PRJEB25223 data set... | reverse complement strand
TTGAACACCTATATAACGTTCAACTATTTTTGAACTAAAAGGATGTATTTTTTAAAATTTTTCTCGCTTTTATGCAGATTGGGGGTGGCGCGGCCGCCCGCACGACCTTTTCTGCTCGCAGAAATACAGGGTGCGACGGCACGGTACGACGATGTGCCGCCCACCTGCAGAGGAAAGAGGGATCCATGCGCGAACGCACCGCGCCATCAAACGCGCCGGAGGGCTACTTAGATTTTCATGACGAATACGCGGAACTCATCGCCGAACTCGCCGCGCTGGGGTTCACCCCTACCCAGGTTCTCCGCCGCCTTAACTTTCTGTACCCGCACATCAACAAGAAGTACCTGAACTATGCGCTGAGCTCCGGCATCTGGCAGTTTGGCCCGGTCACGGCAGACGCCCCGAGCTACACGGTGCTCGCATGCGGTCTCTGGTACGTTTTCGCGGAAGCCTACGATCTGCCTCCAGAGCCCGAGTACGCGGCGCTGATTCTTGATTGCGATATTATTCACGACCTGCCGTCCGCGCTGGAGGCACGCCACTTCAACAATGAAGACATTGCGCACGTTCTGGCGAAGATTGGGGCAACGCTCAAGTACCTTGCCGCACACCCCTACTCCCAGCTGGAGGAAGAAGCCTACGCGCAGACCCTCGAGGACATCAGGCAGCGCGGCGTGAAAGAAATCGGCACCGAGAGCGGTAGCCTGTACACCCTGCTCGCCTCCAGTATGGAGGGCGAATCCGCGTGGCCTGCCCCCGCACAGACGGTCAACGATTACCTCGGTGACGGCGACTGGTCCCTGGGTATGCTCCGCACCGGCATTTACCCGGCGGAGGCGCTCGAGAACGAGTGGTATATCGACGCCGCGGCGGTACCCGAGGATTTTGCACCGAAGACTCTGAGCCTGTTTTTGAGCTATTGCGCCCGCTACGACCGCGAGCCGACGGCGCTGAACTACGGCTACTGGTCTACCATTCCCACGCTCATTGAGCAGGTGCCGCCGCTGGGTGCGGTACGCGCCAAGTTCGGTTCCTGGCAGACGGCCCTGCATCGCGGACGCACGCAGATTGCCCGCGAGCTGCGCCTGTGGACGAAAAACGAAGCCAACGTAGCTGCCGTGGAGTCGGGTGCCGCTGAGGCGAGCGCTGCTGAATCGAGTGCCACTGAGGAGCTCGAGCTCCTCGACGCTGAGCTGACTAACGCTGAGCTCCCCGAAACAGAACTAGCAGAGTTGGATACCCCGGACGGCTCCCCTGCGGGCGCTCCCGCGGAACCGGCAGAACCGGCAGAACCCGCACGTCTGAGCGCCCGCGAACTCACCGAGCAGGGCATCGGCGTGGTGCAGACCGCCCACACCGACCTTGCGGCGTACCACCGCACCCAGTGGGAGCAGACGGTGGAAGTCTTCGGCGAACGCCTCGCGCAGCTTGCCTGGAACCGCCGCCTGAGCACCTACTACTTCTTCGACGGAACCTGCCTGGAAGATGCCGACCCGACCCCCGTGGTGACGGTTTTCCGCTCCCCCACCGGTTTCCTCTGCGAGCTTGAACCCACCGTCGAGGCGTTGCCCGCCTTCGACCCGGAGTTCCTGCAGGAGCACGGCTGGAGGCGCCCGGTACCGGTGCATGCGCTGTGGAATCTGCACGCGCTCGATCCGATGGAGGCAGCTGCCGCCGTCATCGAGGCGATGCGTTCGGGTTGCGGTTGTGAACGCTGGGATTTCTACCGCACCGATGACGACGACGACCCGCTTGCCGAAGAGACTGAGATGGCTTCCGTCTAAGCCCCCCGTCTAAGCGCACTCCCGCGAGCCTCTCAAATTCTCATCCCTAAAGACAGCGAAAGCCCGCGTCCCCACCTCCGAAAAGGAGCAGGTGACGCGGGCTTTACGCATGCGCGGGAAACCAGCTGCGGCAGCCGGCACCGATAGTCAGCGCAGATAGTAGATGCGGCTTAGCGTGCCGAGAAGATCTCGGACGCCTCCACAATCGCAATCTGCGCGGTGCGGGTCGAGATTGCTTCGTGGCGGCGGGCATCAGCGCGGCGCTTGAAGAACCAACCAATGCCCAGAATCGCGAACCAGACAGGCATCGCGAGCAGACCCCTGAGGGTTTCTTCATCCATGGTCAGCACACCGATGGTGAAGGCGAAGAATACCAGCGACAGCCAGGCGGAGAAACGGCCGCCGGGCAGGCGGAACTTCGACTTCTCGTGACGTGACGGGAACTTCTTGCGGTACATCAGGTAGCTGACCATAATCATCGCCCACGCGAAAATCACGAGTACCGCAGCCACGGAGGTGACCAGGGCGAACGCGCGAGAAATCGAGTCACCCGCGGAGAGCAGCACGACGGAGGACAGCAGCATCACGGCGGAGAGGAACAGGGCGTTACGCGGCACGCCGTTCTTAGAAATCTTGCCCAGGAACTGCGGGGCGCTGCGCTCGCGCGCCAGGCCGAATGCCATACGCGAGGTGGAGAAGATACCGGAGTTCGCTGAGGAGGTTGCGCTGGTAATCACCACGAAGTTGATGATGTGCGCGGCGATACCCAAGCCCGCCAGGGTGAACATGGCCACGAAGGGGCTCTTATCGGGGCTGACGAGGCGCCAGGGGGTAACCATCAGGATGGTGACGAGCGCACCCACGTAGAAGACCATAATACGTACCGGCACGGCGTTGATTGCCCTGGGCAGGGTCTTTTCGGGGTCCTGGGTTTCTGCGGCGGTGGTACCGACCAGTTCAGAGCCCATGAAGGCAAAGACGGCAATCTGGAATGCTCCGAGGAAGCCGATGAAGTGGTTCGGGAACATGCCGCCGTCATTCCAGAGGTTTGCGACGGATGCCTGCGCGCCGCTGGGTGAGGTGAAGCCGATAGCGACCATGGCGCCACCAACAATAATCAGGGCAACGATGGCGACGATCTTAATCATGGAGAACCAGAATTCGATTTCGCCGAAGTTCTTCACGGACACCAGGTTCAGGGTCAGCAGAACGCCGATGACGGCGAGGGCCGGTATCCAGGCTTGCAGGTCGGGCCACCACAGACGCAGGTAGCCGACGATTGCGATGATGTCCGCAACGGCGGTCACCACCCACATGAACCAGTACGACCATCCGAGGAAGAAGCCCGCCATGGGGCCGCACAGGTCGGTGGTGAAGTCCGAGAAGGACTTGTAGCGCAGGTTTGACAGCAGGATTTCACCCATGGCGCGCAGCACCAGGAAGATGACGGCGCCGATGAGCATGTACACGAAAATAACGGAGGGACCCGCCATGGAGATGGCGCGGCCGGAGCCCATGAACAGGCCCGTGCCGATGGCACCACCGATTGCGATGAGCTGGATATGTCGGTTGCTCAGACCGCGGTGCAGTCGCTCTCCCTGTTCGGGAGCCTCGGGGGTGACGGTGGCCTGGTTATGTTCAGTCACGACGTCCTCTTTTCTGCGGTTGTACCCCGTACCGCATATGCCATGACCTGGAGTAAAAATCTCGAGAAGACAGGAGGCACGGTCAGCGTATGAATATGCGGCCAGTTGCTCGGCGGGGCAGCCCCGACTTTCGGGGCGGGAGATGGGCTCGACCATGGTTTGCGCCGCATCCAGGGCGAGTTCGAACATCGCCCGATGCGGGAACCTTTGGGAGCTTTCACATCTGTTTGGATAGATATTCTACACGTTTTGAAAGGTAAATGAAGTATTTTTCAACCTTTGGTGTGTCGCAAATCTATTGCATAGGTCACCATTTAGCCCCCTGACGGGGGTAAATAAACACAGAAAAACCTCACCCCCGCATCCAGAAAGAATACGGGGGCGAGGCGCAGAACGACGACGAGCGGTAGCGCTAGAGGCTACTTCTGAGAGGCTCCTTCACCGGCCAGCGCGCGAGCACGCTTGGTGGCATGGTGGCGAGTCAGAATCTCATAGCCAATGGCCAGGGCGATGAACCAGACGGGGGTCAGTGCCAGGCCGATGGCGGTATCCGGGTACAGACTCAGGGCGTACAGCATGACAGCAAAGAAGACCAGGCCAAACCAGCTCATACCGATACCCCAGGGCATCTTGTACGCGGATGCTGCGTGGCGCTCGGGGAACTTCTTGCGGTACACCAGGTACGAAACAAGAATCATGCTCCAGGTGAAGATACCCATAATCGAGGCCACGGAGGTCACCACGGTGAACGCCTCCATAATGCCGTTGCCCGCGTACAGCATAACCAGGCTGAACAGCAGCAGCACGGTGGTCAGGTACAGAGCGTTGGCGGGCACACCGTTCTTGGTGAGCTTACCCAGTGCGGAGGGTGCCGCACCATCGTGCGCCAGACCGTACACCATGCGGGAGGTCGAGAAAATACCGGAGTTCGCCGAGGACGCCGCAGAGGTCAGCACCACGAAGTTCACCAGCGACGCGGCAATACCAATACCCGCCAGGGAGAACATGCCAACGAAGGGGCTCATCGACTTATCGAGCTTATCCCAGGGGGTGACCATCAAGATGGTCAGCAGGGGCAGGGCGTAGAAGAGGCAGATGCGGAAGGGGACCGCGTTAATAGCCTTGGGCAGGGTGCGTTCGGGGTGCTTGGTTTCAGCCACGGCGGTACCGACGAGCTCGGCGCCCACGAATGCGAAGAGCGCGATCTGGAAGGAACCCAGGAAGCCAGTCACACCCTGAGTGAAGATGCCGCTACCGGAGGGGCCGGGGTGATCCCACAGGTGCCGCAGAGATGCGGTGGTACCGTCGGGTGCGGTGAAGCTGAAGGCAACCATGAGCGCACCAACAATAATAAGGGTGACAATGGCGATGATTTTAATGACGGCAAACCAGAATTCAATTTCGCCGAAGTTCTTCACCGAGGGCAGGTTCAGCAGCAGTAGCGCGACGATGACGACGAGCGCAGGAATGAACTTGGGCATGTCGGGTAGCCAGTACTGCACGTAACCGGTGATTGCGATGACGTCCGCAATACCGGTGACCACCCAGAAGAACCAGTACGACCAGCCAACGAAGAAGCCGGCGCGCAGGCCGAGGATGTCGGTAATGAAGTCGGTGAAGGACTTGTACTTGGGGTTGGAGAGCAGAATCTCGCCCATGGCGCGTAGCACGAAGTAGATGATGCTACCAATAATTGCGTAGACGAAGACGATGGAGGGGCCGGTCAGGGCAATGGTCTTCGCCGAGCCGAGGAAGAGGCCGGTACCGATGGCGCCGCCAATTGCAATGAGCTGGATGTGTCGGTAGCTGAGTCCGCGCTGGAGCTTGGAGTGCTCTGCTTCGGAGTCTAGGCCGGTGACGGAGTTGTGCGGCGTTGGCTGCTGTGTCACGTATTTCTCTTTCCTGCGTCGGTTGCCCTGTTTTTTTGCTCGGGGGCTTATCCGGGTGGTTGGTATTCATGCATATTTCTTGGCGGCAAGAAGGAGGGGCGCCTCGCGTTTCCTCAGCCTGCGCGGTGCGCTTGAGCTTGTGGACTCCGATTCTGCGGGGCTTCCGGGTTCCTGCATCACCGATAGTGAATTATGCAGAGAATGCATAATTTCAAATTTTACCCCCTCATACCCACATAAGCACAAAGAATCCAACAGGAGATAAGGGTGCGACTGCCCAAAAATTTCTACGGGCAAATTTTGCACTGTTCCAATGCGGGTGTTCCAAGGCAGGGTTTGTGCTGCCCGAAAAATATTAAGAAATTTTACAAAAAAACTTTACAACGCAATGAATTGGGGTTACAGTAGTAACCGTTCAAACAAAAACCTAACCAACCAACTACAGAACAGAAGGACAACATCATGAGCAAGTTCTCCAACGCAGCACTCCGCCTCACCGCTGGCGCACTCATCCTCGATGCAGGTGTCAAGAAGCTCAAGGCAGACGAAGGCACCTACGCCTTCCTGCAGCAGATGGCGGCAACCGGCGTTCCCGCAGTCTCCAAGCTGGACGCAGCAACCTTCGGTAAGCTCATCGCCGGCGCAGAGACCGCACTCGGTGCAACCCTGCTGACCCCCTTCATCCCCGCACGCCTGGCGGGCGCAGGCCTGACCGCATTCGCGGCAAACCTGCTGACCATGTACTTCCGCAACCCGGATATGCACGACAAGTTCTTCCGCCCCACTCAGGACGGTCAGCAGCTCGCAAACAACATCGTGCTGCTCGGTGCGGGTCTGGCACTGCTGGGTTCCAAGAAGTAAGCTCCGCAGGCTAAATTACCCAGACAACCTCACGAAAGTGCGGCGGGAACGGTATTCGTTCCCGCCGCACTTTTGTATGCCCGCAAAATTTCTATGCCCCTCAGACCGGCGCGCGCCCGGCTAGTTCAGCCTCACGCCAGCTACGCACGCCTCGAAACCGCACGGTGTAGCGGCGCTACGCTATTCTTTTAGGTATGTCTACTGAGAACACGCAGCCTAGCCAGGCACCCGAATCCACCGAAGAGAAGGCCAAGAAGCCGGTTCCCGAGGAATTCTTCCGCCAGCCCTACTCCTTCGTCCGCCGCGGCGACCGCCTCACCGCGCGCCGCCAGAAGGCCTGGGATACCTACTCCCCCACCCACGTGCTGGATATTCCGCGCCTGCGCACCGACACCTCCGTCGCACCCGAGGCGACCTTCGACCCGGTTAAGATTTACGGCCGCGAGGCGTACCAGGTCGTCGAGATTGGTTCCGGCCTGGGCGAGGCGATCGTGCACCGCGCGGCTGAGGTGCCGGAGGCGAACTTCCTCGCCGTCGAGGTGTACACCCCCGGCATTGCGGACCTGCTGCTGAAGATGGGCAACGCCGGCGTGGAGAACGTGCGTGTGGCTCAGGCGAACGCGCCCGAGCTGCTCGACAACATGCTCGAGGAGAACTCCGTGGACGAGCTGTGGGTGTTCTTCCCGGATCCCTGGCATAAGTCCCGCCACCACAAGCGCCGCCTGGTGTCCCCGGCGTTCGCCGATAAGGTTGCGCGCGTGCTCAAGCCCGGCGGCATTTGGCGTCTGGCGACTGACTGGGAGGAGTACGCCCTGGTCATGCGTGAGGTTCTGGAGACACACCCCGACTTTGAGAACGTGAACCCCGGCGCCGGTGCGACCGAGGAGGATCCGCTGGGTGGTTGGGCTCCGCGTTGGGAGGGTCGTACCCTCACCAGCTTTGAGCGTAAGGCTCAGGAGGCGGGCCGCCGCGCGCACGATCTGACCTACCGCCGCAAGTAAGCGGAGCAGCGTTAGCGAGAGTTACCGCCAGGTAGTTTCCCGACAGCGCGCAAAGTGCATATAGGTTAAAGCAGGTGAGGCTCCCCGGTCATTCGGGGAGCCTCACCTTCTTGTGTGTGGGTCCAAGTGCATGCGGGGCGGGGGTCTACCCTCCCTCGCGGCGTATACACGAAGACGCACAAGCCTATATGGGCGGCTGACCAGCTCATATGAACTAGAAGCGAGCTAGCCGATCCGTTTATCCAAGTGTAGCGGGTTGAACCGGTTTAGCGCTGCGGCTTCGCATCATCCGCCGTAGCCGGCTGGTGATGCTGACGATACAGCACCACAGCCGAGGAACGCTGACGCGCCGCCGGGCGGGTACCGCGGGCAATATGCACCACGTCGCCACTGGTACCGGCTGCGAACACGCGCTCCGCCATGCCCAGCTTCACCTTCGCGTCCTCAACCTGACGGTGCAACGCCGCAATCTGGCCCTTCTGCTCCTCCACAAGGGACTCCAGCTCAATGATGCGGCGAATACCCTCCAGGGAGACGCCCTCCTGCGAGAGCTGCTGAATCTGCTGCAGACGGTTCACGTCACGCTGCGAGTAGCGGCGCGCCTTACCGGGCGCACGCGAAGGCTGAACCAGACCGATACGGTCATACTGGCGCAGGGTCTGCGGGTGCATGCCCGCCAGTTCAGCCGCTACAGAAATCACGAAAACCGGCAGATCCACGCTGTGCAGTGGCTCGCTACGACGGGACTTCAATGATGATTCACGAGCTGCCATGGTTTACTTCGCCTTCTTCAACAGATCCTTACGCGGGTTCTCCTGCGGGGCCAGCTTCACGAACTCTTCGAAGGCCTTCTGAGCCTCGTCGCTGAGCTTGGTGGGCAGAACCACCTCGGGGATGACCAGCAGGTCACCCTTGCCGTTCTTGGTCTTGAAACCGCGGCCCTTAGCGCGCAGTCGGCGGCCGACCTGGCCGGGTGCCAGGCGCAGCTTCACGGTGGTGTTATCGGGCAGGGGCACCTCAATGACGGCGCCGTCGACGGCCTCGGCGAGGGTGACGGGCGCACGCATAATCAGGTTGTTGCCTTCGCGGGAGTACACGGAGTCGTCGGAGACGCGCACGGTGACCTTCAGGTCGGCGCCGTGCAGGCCCTTGCCGCGCAGGCGCACCTTCTGGCCGTCCTTAATGCCGGCGGGGATGCGTGCCTCGGTGTGGGAGCCGTCCGGCAGGAACACGGTTACGTTTGCGCCGGTGTAAGCCTGGGCCAGGGTGATGCGGGTGCTGGTGGTGCTCTCTTCGGGGGCCGCGTGCTGTGCGCCGCCGAAGCCGCCGCCTCCCATGCCGCCAAAGTCGGCGCTGGTGAAGCCTGCGGAGCGACGGCGGCTGCCGCCGGCGCTTCCGCCGAAGAGGCCGCCGAGCAGGTCGTCAATGTTGATGCCTGCGCCACCGCCGGTGGTGAAGGTCGTGTAGCCGTTACCACCGCCGAAGCCACCAGCACCTGCACCGAAGCCACCCGCACCCATACCCGATGCGCCGTAGCGGCGAATCTGGTCGTATTCTTCGCGCTGCTTCTTGTCAGAGAGCACGTCGTAGGCTTCGGAGATTTCCTTGAACTTCTTCTCTGCCTGCTTGTCGTCGGGGTTTAGGTCGGGGTGGTACTTGCGGGAGAGCTTGCGATACGCCTTCTTGATGTCGCTTTCGCTTGCGTCTTCGCTCACGCCCAGGGTCTTATAAAAGTCGTCGGTTAGCCAGTTTTCGCTTGCCATGTGTTTGCTTCTCCTCTCGTGGTGATGCGCCGCCCTCCTCGGTTACGGGACGGCTAGCAGGGCACCACGTTCTTGTCTTAATGCTCTATATAAAAGTTTAGTCTACTTGACTCAATTTTGGAAGGGGGTGGACCAAAATTTAGCGCCCTACAAGGCTTTTTAACCACCGCCGCTACATGCCGAGACCACGCACATATCGCAAGCAAACAACAGGGCGGGCACTCCCCCACCAGGGAGAGCACCCGCCCGTCGTTAGTTATTCAGCCAATGCTTAGCCGGCCACCTTACGGTGCGACAGCCACAGCCACCTGAGCGGTACGAACCACACGGTCGTTCACTCGGTAGCCGTAACGCAGAACCATGGAGACATGATCCTCAGCCACCTCGTCGGTGGGCTGCTGCAGAACAGCTTCGTGGATGTTCGGGTCGAAGGCGTCGCCTACTTCACCGAAACGCTCCACGCCCTGCTTGCCGAGCAGCTCTTCGAGCTTGGTAGCAATGGAGGCGAAGGGGCCTTCCTGCAGGTCACCGTGCTTGCGTGCGGCGTCGATATCGTCGAGCACCGGCAGCAACGCGGTCACCAGTTCACTGGTTACGAAGCCCCGCAGCTGCTCCTTTTCGCGAGCGGTGCGGTTCTTGAAGTTAGTGAACTCGGCCTGCAGGCGAAGCAGGGAGTCCAGGCGCTCGGCGGCGAGTGCCGCATCCGCGGATTCTGCTTCTACAGCGTCCTGGAGCTCAGCCTCGACGGCTTCCGCAGCTTCCTCGGGGCTTTCGGCCGATTCAGCTTCGGGGTGGCCTTCCGCTGCGGGGGCGTTGAACGCCTCCTCCAGCGGGTCGGGGGTGGTGTTTTCCTGCTCAGCCATGATTACTTCTTCTCGTCTTCGTCGATAACCTCGGCGTCGACAACGTCCTCGTCAGCGGCGGGCTTGGACTCGGAAGCGTCAGCCTGAGCTGCTGCGTAGAGTGCCTCGCCCAGCTTGGACTGGGAAGCCTGCAGCTTCTCGAATGCGGACTTCACTGCTGCGTCGTCGTCGCCCTCGAGTGCCTTCTTCAGCTCGTCGACATCGCCCTGCACGGAGGTCTTGACGTCCTCGGGCAGCTTGTCGCCGTTCTCCTTCAGGAGCTTCTCGACGGAGTATGCAACGGACTCAGCTGCGTTGCGGGTGTCAGCAGCCTCGCGGCGTGCCTTGTCCTGCTCTGCGTGTGCTTCTGCGTCCTTGACCATGCGGTCGATGTCGTCCTTGGAGAGGGAGGTACCGCCGGTGATGGTCATGGACTGCTCAGCGCCGGTGCCCTTGTCCTTTGCGGAGACGTGGACGATGCCGTTTGCGTCGATGTCGAAGGTGACCTCAATCTGGGGCACGCCACGCGGTGCGGGGGCGATGCCGGTCAGCTCGAAGGTGCCCAGGTTCTTGTTGTCGCGAGTGAACTCACGCTCACCCTGGAAGACCTGAATGGTCACCGAGGGCTGGTTGTCCTCTGCGGTGGTGAAGGTCTCGGAACGCTTGGTCGGGATTGCGGTGTTGCGCTCGATCAGCTTGGTCATCACGCCGCCCTTGGTCTCGATACCGAGGGAGAGGGGGGTGACGTCGATCAGCAGAACGTCCTTACGGTCGCCCTTCAGAACGCCTGCCTGCAGTGCTGCACCCATTGCCACGACCTCGTCGGGGTTCACGCCCTTGTTGGGCTCGCGGCCGGTGAGTTCCTTGACGAGCTCAGCGACGGCGGGCATACGGGTGGAGCCACCAACCAGGATGACCTCGGAAATCTCGGAGATGGTCACGCCTGCTTCCTTGATGACGTCGAGCACGGGCTTCTTGGTGCGCTCGAGCAGGTCGCGGGTCAGTTCCTCGAACTTTGCGCGGGTCAGCTTCTCATCCAGGTGGATGGGGCCTTCGGGGGTCACGGACAGGTACTGCAGGGAGATGTTGGTGCTAGAAGCGCTGGACAGCTCCTTCTTAGCCTGCTCAGCTGCCTCCTGCAGACGCTGCAGAGCAATCTTGTCCTTGGACAGGTCAGCACCGGTGTTTGCCTTCACCTGTGCAAGCAGCCACTCGACGACGCGGTGGTCCCAGTCGTCACCACCGAGGCGGTTGTCACCGCTGGTTGCGCGAACCTGAATGGTGGAGAAGCCGTCGTCGTCCTTGCCAACTTCCAGCAGGGAGACGTCGAAGGTACCGCCACCGAGGTCGAAGACCAGGATGAGCTCGTCTTCCTTACCCTTGTCCAGGCCGTATGCCAGTGCTGCGGCGGTGGGCTCGTTGACGATACGCAGGACGTTCAGGCCTGCGATCTCGCCGGCTTCCTTGGTTGCCTGACGCTCAGCGTCGTTGAAGTATGCCGGGACGGTGATGACGGCGTCGGTGACGGTGTCGTTCAGGAATGCCTCTGCGTCGCCCTTCAGCTTCATGAGGATACGAGCGGAGATTTCCTGCGGGGTGTACTTCTTGCCGTCGATCTCGGTGGTCCAGTCGGTGCCCATGTGGCGCTTGACGGAGGAGATGGTGCGGTCGACGTTGGTCACTGCCTGACGCTTTGCAACGCTACCGACCAGAACCTCGCCGTCCTTGGAGAATGCGACGACGGAGGGGGTGGTGCGGGTGCCCTCTGCGTTAGCGATGACGACCGGGTCGCCACCTTCCAGTGCTGCTACGACCGAGTTGGTGGTACCGAGGTCAATACCTACTGCACGTGCCATATCTGATTCACTCCTTAGGTGTTAGTGCCCCGCTTCTTCTAATGCGAGGCGGGTTAGGTTGAAATTTTCGGAGGCGAGGATGCTGCGCGTGCCGCCCCGTGTGGGGTGGTCTGCGCGGCTCCTTGAGCCTCATGTACTCAAGTATGCACTCCCCTGGCAGGGGTGTCAATAGAGTTGAGCGAACTTTACTCAACTTTTTTATGTGGAGGGGTGTGAGGGGTGGGTTTTTCGGGGTTCCGGGGCGGTGTTTTGCGGGCGATTTTGGGGCGGCGGCGAGGCGCGAATGGGGCGTTTTGCCGCGGAATTCCGGGGTTTTTAGGCTGAGCGAGGGCACGGCGAAGCGATTCAGCGCACGGCGGACCGCGCCGGGTACTCGGGACGAAAAAATTTTTAAAAAAGGGGTGAAAAACCGAAAAATTGGGGTGCGAGAGGGGTCTGAAGGCAGCGCAGGGGCACCTTATATAGGGTGTGCGGGGCGATTTTTAAGTCTGGAAACTAGCTCTCTAGCTGCGGTGCTAGAGGTGCGTTTCGTGCAGGCACATCAACTACAGGCGCCCACCACGAGATACCAGAGATTCACTCCTCTTAGACTCACCTATCTGAGGTCGAGCACTCTAACTCTTCGCTTGAGAGTGAGCCTCTACCGTATCCTAGTGATGACCGTTCCTATCAGAGCAGACAGGAGACCCCTGTGTCACAGAAAAATATGCCAGCACCGCAAGGCTCCCCCATCCCCACAGTTCATCTCGCCCCCGAGGAGGTCAACCCACTTTCAAATTCATCACGTTTATCAATAGTACTTTTTTACCTATGGCACTGGGGAAAAGCATGCATTCTTCCGATCATATTTTCAATTGCTATATGCATACTCACAGTATTTATATCAGACAATAATCTAGAAGCCTTATATAGGCTGAATATTTTTGAACTTACTGTCTACATATTATTATTTTTACTAGTCAGCTTCTCTCCAGCAAAATCAATTGCAGATACATTATATAAAATACGCAAGACGGCAACTAAACCGAGAATTAAATACAATGACAAGCAGGGGTCCAAAAATGGCATTCGAGACTTACTATCCCTTCAGGTAAAATACGCCCTATCAACAATTCCGCTTAGCGCATCCATTATTTTTATAATCGTCCTCATTCACAATAAAGACCTAACGAAGGGCGACCTTGGGACAGCTATTCAAATTACAGCAATCCAATTTACCGATAATAAATACTCATGGACAGCAATAGCAATTACCTTTATGGCCCTGGTCTATATTGCAATTATACCCGCATTCTTCCTTCTGCCCATCAATAAAGCCATACTAAATTCCTCGAGGCAAGCCCACTCAAAGGATAGCTATAAAAGATCGCTCAGCATACTCTTCAGACTCAATTCAATAACTATAGGTCTCCTACTTCCCGTCTCCTACGCTGAATATCAGATACTAAAAGTAGTGTCAGGCAGGGAAGAGTTTATAGTCCTGTTCTTATTGATTACAATGTCATATACAATATGCATTCATTCAATAAAAAACACATTTGTCGAATCATGTAATTTTAAGAGAAAACAAAACATTATCTCAAATAAAGACACCCCTGCATGGCGAGAAAAAACACAGGATTCTATCATTATTCTACTAATGTCCACAGTTGCTATTTTTTGCCTAAACAATTTCATGAATGGAATCATTAAAAACATAAGCGATATTGCAGCCAGCCCTGGAGAAACACTCAATTCCGCCAGGTCTGACTACTCCTGCATTTTCTCAAATGATAACAATTCTAAAACATCTATTGCATTTGGGGTAGTTGCTGCATCAAAGCCAGATTCAATTCACATCTTTACTCCAGAATACAATCATGGAAATATGACATACGGCAAGCAACACGATAGTGGATGGATTGAATTAAATCCGCTAGTAGAGACTCAAGTAAAAATCCCTGCTGGATACCACATTGAAAAATTTAACGGTATGAAACATCACTACAATATATCCACAGGAAAATGCGAATACACTAAAACCCGATATTCAATTATTATAAATAACCAGGAAAATCAGAATCGACCTCCTCGTAAGTATTAAACGTTGGTTGCCGACCCCGCCTGCACCTCTCGTGCAGGCGGGGCTTTTCTTTATAACCAGCACGAGCGCGCGAGGGTGGGGCTCTCCCCTATGCTGGATATAAGCCAGCACCGGAGCAGGAAGGGCACACCGCCATGAACCTCAACAAACTCTTAACTGCGCTGCGACAACGCAAAAACACCCCGGAACGCATCCAGCAAAGGCAGGCCAAGCGGCGCGAACGCTACACGCACGCCCTCGAACAATTCCTCGACGGGCACCAGCCCGCCGTACGCCTCGGCGGGGCGTACACGCTCGCGAACCTCGCAGACGAATGGCTCACCGGCGCATCCCTCCCCGAGCAGGTACGCCGGGAAGAAGCCCAGACCAGCGTCGACGCGCTGGCTGGGGGCATCCGCACGCCGCGCCCCCTCGCGCAGAAACGGCAGATTCTAGAAGCAGATGAGGCTCCCGAAGAGTACGAAGGCGACTTTGCCCGCGATCAGGAGGCACTACGCGAAGAGCAGCTAGTGCGCCGCACAGTCTTCATGGAGTTCAGTCGCCGCCTCGCCGCCGCCGAAAGCAGCAAGGCAGGCCATAAGAAGAACCAGCACACGGTGCCACCAATATCACCCATGTGGGCTGATTTGCGCTTCGACTTTGGTAGCGCACCCATCTTCTACCCGCTACGGCAGCTGCACTTTCAAAACGCCGATTTCGCCTCCGCAACCTTCTACGGCCCGGCGGATTTCTTCGGCGCAACCTTCCACGGTGACACCAGCTTTTCCGCGGCACAGTTCACGACTGACGCATCCTTCCAGGGCGCGAACTTCACCGGCTGGGTGGGGTTCAGCGCCGCACACTTCGCGGGCGCGGCAGAGTTCAGCCGGGCACGCTTTGCAGACGCGGCAAGCTTCGCAACCGTGACCTTCACCGGCGAGGGTGACTTCTCAGACGCGGTCTTCTCAGCTGCGGCCGACTTCGCGGTATCCACCTTCGAATCCGATGCCGACTTCTCACGCTTGAACACCGCAGGTATAGCCAGCTTCGCGGCGGTCACCTTCGACGGAAATGCAGTATTCACCGCCTCCACGTTCCACGATGAAGCACACTTCGCAGCATCGGTTTTCAACCGCCCCGCGGTGTTCTCCAAGTCGCTGTTCGGCGGAGTCGCGCGCTTTGCCGGTGTAGTCACCAAGCAGTCCGCGATGTTCTGCAACGTACGCTTTGGGAGCGCGGCGGACTTTAGCGGGGCGTCCTTCACGCAGTTCGCGGATTTTGGTAGGGCTCAGTTCGACGGCGACACCACGTTCAGCCGGGCGTCTTTTATTGCGCTTCCGAGGACGCGCTATGAGATGGATTTCCCGCAGTACGCGAACTTCGGTAACGCGGCTTTCGCACAGGATGCCGACTTTAGTAAGGCGACGTTCACGGCGTGTGTCGGCTTCGGTAGGGTGATGTTCGCACGGGAGGTGAGCTTCAACGGGGCGAACTTTGCGGGAGCCTACTTTGCGGATGCGACGTTCGGTCAGAAGGCTGATTTTAGGCAGACTAGATTCTCGTACGCTGAGCCGTCTTTTTGGGACTCGGAGGGTCAGCAGAAGAGTGCCCGGTTCTCGGCGCAAGCGGATCCGCAGGATTACTTGTTCGAGGCGCGCGCGGAGAGCCCGCACGGCTTCAGCTGCGGTACAGCAACGCTTCTTAATAGAACGTTCGTTCTCCCTCTCGGCACTGTGCTGTACGACCCGGATTCCTGGGACGAAGAGAAGCAGGACTACACCCGCATCAGTGAACCTGCGCAGTAACACATAGCTCTCCCCCGCCGTCGGGGAAGCCCCCCCCCCCCACAGACCCCGCCCGTGCATCCAGCGCTGGCGGGGTCTTCGTGTATGCCCGCAATATATACGCCAATAGGCTCCCGAAAAGCACCGTTGAACTATGCTGAATATGACCCGCCCCTTTCAACGATGACAGGAGAACCACATGCATCTGGCACCCAGCACCGCGTGGGTTTGGCTGATAGCTTGCGCAGTCATCATTCTGTTTTTCCCGCTCGCCGCGCAGTTCGGCAACTTCAAGGGGAAGCTGTCTAGCTTCCGCACCTGGGTTTGGGCTATCGCTCTCTTGGGCATTGTCGCGGCGGGTTTTATACCTTTCACCTTTGACACTGACATCGCCTATTTTGAGGTTCAGCCGTTCATTTTCTTCATCACCGGCATCCTGCTGGGTGTTCTCTTTCTTGGGAAGTTCCACCGATTGAGCGCTCTGGACAAGCAGGAACACACCCAGCGGGTGCACGCCGAGCGCCGTACCCGTTACAGCAAGGCAGTTGAGCATCTGGCGTATCCGAACCCGGCAGTCCGTGCGAGCGCCATCAGCACGCTTGCGGGTCTGGTGGATGAGTGGCTCGCTGACGAGCAGCTCAGCGTTGAGGCGCGGCAGAAGGAGGGACAGGTCATCGTCAATGCCCTCTGCGCTTATGTGCGTTCGCCGTTCGCGCGGGCGTTCAAGGCAGAAGCTTTTGAATCTGATACGCCGCCCGCTAACTATGCGGGTGATTTCGATACGGATCTGGCGGCTTTTCGTGGTGAGCAGGATGTTCGCCGCAGCGTCTTCGTTGAGATGAGCAAGCGCAGCAGCGCCCTTGCTGAAAATGAGAAGGGTGAGGTGGTTGTTGTCCCCGGCGCGTGGAGCGGCTTTGAGTTCGATTTCAGCCGGGCTGTCGTCTTCTACCCTCTCGACGGTCTGACTATTGAGAACGCCGATTTCGCCTCCGCGACCTTCTATGGTCCGGCGGATTTCTCCGGCACAACCTTTCGCGGTGACACCAGCTTCTCCGCGGCACAGTTCACCGCTGACGCATCCTTCCACGGCGCGAACTTCACCGGCGAGACTGACTTCTCAGACGCGGTCTTTTCAGCTGCGGCCGACTTCGGGGTAGCTTCCTTCGAGTCCGACGCCGACTTCTCACGCTTGAACACCGCAGGCATAGCCAGCTTCACGGCGATCACCTTTGACGGAAAGGCAATATTCACCGCCTCCACGTTCCATGATGAAGCACACTTCGCAGCATCGGTTTTCAACCGTCCGGCGGTATTCTCTGATTCGCTTTTCGGCGGGGCCGCGCGCTTTGCCGGTATAGCCACCAAGCAGTCCGCGATGTTCCTCGGCACGAGCTTTGCGGGCGCGGCGGACTTTAGCGGGGCGTCCTTCACGCACCTCGCAGAGTTTGGTAGGGCTCAGTTCGACGGCGACGCCACGTTTAGCCAGGCGTCGTTTATTGAGCTGCCGAGGACGAGCTATGATAGGGAACTCCCGCAGTACGCGGATTTCGGTCACGCGGCCTTCGCGCAGGATGCCGACTTTAGTAAGGCGACATTCACGGCGTGTGTTGGATTTGGTGAGGTGACGTTTGCACGGGCGGTGAGCTTCAACGGGGTGAGCTTTGAGGGAGCCTACTTCGAGGGTGCGACGTTCGGTCAGCGGGCAGATTTCAGGCAGACTAGCTTCATGTTTGTTAAGCCGTCCTTTGAGGCTTTGGAGAGGCGACTGCCGAGGGCCAGGTTCTCGGCGCATGCGAATCCGCAGGATTACCTGTTTGAGGCGCGCCTGGAGAGCAGGCACGGCTTCAGCTGCGGCACAGCAACGCTTCTTAATAGAACGTTCGTTCTCCCTGTCGGTGCGGTACTGTACGACCCGGATTCCTGGGACGAAGAGCAGCAGGAGTACACCCGCTTCAGTGAGCCCGCACAGTAATATCCAAAGGCCCTGCCACATTGAATGTGTGGCGGGGCCTTCGCGCACGTAGTGGACATCCGAGTCGGACAGTTTTGCACTATGCTGAAAGGTGACCATTCCTCTCAAACGTAGCTAGGAGATATTGCCAGTGCTACCAAAAATTCCTTCAAGAAAAACACTCAGCAACTTTCTACAGATTCCTATCATAAATAAAACAATAGATAAAATTAACAACCCTAGAATAATATTTCCATCCATTTCCGTAATTCTCCCTTTCTTGACATGGCTCATACTATCATCTCCAGACATCCTATTCAATGAAAAAAATTTCTTTAGGTGCATCAAATTTCTATTCCTTGCGTTTTTCCCAATTATCATAATAAAAAGCAAACCATCAATTTATATAGATAATAAAAAGAATCCAGAAAATAACCCGGAGAATAAATCAAGCAATTTCCTGCTAGAGCAATTCAAAACTATACTATCGTTATCACCAATAGCACTGATTATAACCTTCATACTCACCCTTTACTATTACAACTGGGTGGCCCAGGGCAACATCAATACAGCATTCAAGATAGCTTCCCTCCAGCTTACACAAGATAGATACCAGTTAATATCTTCAACAATTATCTCGTTATTTATAATATATTTGATTCTCATTCCATGCAAAACGCTAGACATTACATCATTAAATATGGATATTGCATCAAATTCGAAAGAGTCTCAAAAAGATCTAGATTTAGGTGTATACATTAGAGCAACCTGGCATATTGCAATATTTACCCTCCTCGCAGGTTTCCCAGCCTGGGTAATATACACCCTAACAACCCCACGGGGTTACATTGACAACCTAGCTTCATTTGTATTTTTTGCATTCATCTTTGGGCAATTAAAATTATTATCCTCCTCCCCATTAGAGATAATCGAAACTTTTAAATCAATTGCTGAATACGCACCGAAGTTCAAAGGACTAAAATCAATACTATCTGCCTTTTTGATCATACTAATAAGCCTTAAACTAACAATACCAACATTAGTCATAAATGCAGGGAAGGGCGTGGTAGATATTGGCTCCACCTCAAATAACCCAATGCGTGCATACTCTTGCATATTCACCTTGAGAAGCCCTCAATCAGAGTCTATATCTTTCGGGATAGTTGTCGAATCCAAAGATAAATATCTACATATTTTTACGCCGACATACAGCCAGGAGAAGAATAGCTATATACAATCTGATTTTGATGGCAACACATTTCCACTAAACCCAACAGAAAGCTACATATCGATAAAAGAAGATTACAAAATTGAGCAGTACGACGAATCTATACATGAATATAATAGCAATACAGGAAAATGCACACATAAGTAAACCCATATAAATATTTGCAGAATCTACTTTGTATGTTTAGGCCCCGCCGAACCACCTCGGCGGGGCCATCACATCTGCCCAAGGGTGACTCGTTGCAGGCCACTTTCCACTATGCTGAAAGGTGACCGTTCCTCTCAAAGGAGATAGGAGAACTAGATACATGTATTTTGAACCAACGGAGGCCTGGTGCCTACTTCGCATATGCGCAGGTATAGTTGCCGGTTTCTTGCTCGTAGCGCATCTCATCAAACTAAAGAAGAATGTACCCCTGTTCTACTGCTGGCTTGGTGCAATCGGGGTCTTAGGCGGAGCCGCAGCTTTCTTCCTGCCTATCGCAGTTAACTCAGGTTTTGCTAAAGATGATGATGGCTCAGCTCTTCGCCAGGCTCTTCTCTACACCACCGGTGGTCTTCTAGGTGTTATTACTCTTGGTGAAACTCACCGAAAGAATAACCAAGAGAAAGAGAAAAATGAGAACGACCATACCCGTCAGGTGTATGCGGAACGACGTAGCCGCTACACCAAGGCTGTAGAACAGCTCGCCAACGAGAAAGCAGCCGTTCGTATGGGCGGTATCTATACCCTTGTAGGCTTGGTCGATGAGTGGCTCACTGATGACACCCTCAAACCTGAAGAACGACAGAAAGAAGGGCAGGTTATTATCAATAACCTCTGCTCCTACATTCGTTCGCCCTTCCCCTTGGCGGAAGAAATTGAAGAATACGAAGCCCACAAGGAACTAGAAAAGCTCCAGAAAACAGATTCGGAGAAGCTCAGCGAAGAAGAGTCTTCACGGCTCCAGGTCCTGCTTAAACGTTTTGAAGATTCTGGTGAATACAAAAAGCCTAAAGATATCACCGCAGACTATGCAAAGTTCCACGAAGAGCAGGATGTACGCCGCACTATCTTCGTTGAGATGAGCAAGCGCAGTAGCGTCTTAACCAAGGATGAGAAGGACGGCATGTTCAAGGCTAATCCAAAAATGTGGAGTCGCTTTCAATTCGATTTCAGTCGAGCACCCATTTTCTATCCTCTCAACAACCTCAAGGTTGAAAAGGGCAATTTCTCTTCCGCCAAGTTTTACAGTAGCGCGGGCTTCAAATCGACGATCTTCCTCCAGACCGCAGACTTCAAATCGGCGACTTTTGCCCAAAAAGCGGATTTCAAGTTGGCGGTCTTCGTCCCAACCGCAGACTTCATGAGAGCAACTTTCACCCATACCGCGAACTTCAATGGGGCGATATTCAACCATGGTGCAATCTTCAGCTGGGCAACTTTCGCCCAAACCGCAGACTTCAGGTCAGCAGTCTTCACCCAAAGTACGTTCTTCAGCTGGGCAACTTTCGCCCAAACCGCAGACTTCATGAGAGCAACATTCACTCAAACCGCAGACTTCATGAGAGCAACTTTCGCCCAAACCGCGAACTTTCGCAGTGCAACCTTCACCAGCAACGTGAACTTCGAGCGGGCGACCTTCAAGAGATTTGGGCCGACTTTCGCTACAAAATTAGGGCAGGCCCGGTTCTCTGCGCAGGTGATTCAGAAGGACTACATTTTCTCAGTCAGGAAGGATAGCAAACCTATTCGCTGTGGAACGACTGCACTCCCCCCTATGTCATTCACTATGATTCCCCTCGGGACAGTACTTTTCGACCCGGATTCTTGGGATGAAGAAAGCAAGAAATACACCCACATAAGCGACCCGGCAAAGTAAAACCCGCCATTACCTCTGTCACCGGGAAATCACATCCTGAGTAGCCCATCAGCACAGCCCCGCCCGTATCCTCTGATCCAGCGGGGCTGTGCCACGCCCTCTACCCCACCGATACACTAGAACCATGTACCGAATCATGACTGTCTGCACCGGCAACATCTGCCGCTCCCCCGTCGGCGAATACCTCATCCGCCAGCACGCCCAAGAAGCCGGCGTGCCCGTCACCGTCACCTCCAGCGGCATCAGCAACGAAGAAGAAGGCAACCGCATCGACCCGCGCGCCGCCGCGCAGCTCACCGCCCGCGGTATTGACCCGTCCGCGCACCGCGCCAGCGTCTTCACCGTCGAGGACTTCGACCGCAACGACCTCATCCTCGCCATGGACGCACCCCACTACCTGCGCCTCAAAGCCCTCGCCCGCAACGAGGCCGACAAAGCCAAGATCCGCATGATGCGCAGCTTCGACCCGAAGGTCACCACCACCCACCTGGACCAGCTCGGCATCTACGACCCCTGGTACGGTAGCGAACGCGACTTCGTGTACACCACCGACCTCATTGACGCCGCCGCACGCGGCCTCATCAACCACCTCAAGCAGGAAGGCGACGCGCAGTGAGTCAGCGTATCCCCCTGAACCAGAACCGCCGCGTCACCGGCACCGCCGAAATCCTGGAGCTCTGCAAAGACATGCTGCGCCTGGAGCACGGCATCGGCAACGACTTTGACATGGACACCGCCGAATTCACCGAGTTCCGTGCGCAGTTCCTTGCCGATTTCGCGCAGATCCCGCTAATCATCGGCGTTGACGGCCGCAGCGGCACCGGCAAAACCAGCCTCGCCGCACAGCTTGAGCAACAGCTCACCGCCGCCGGGCACAGCGTGCACGTGCTGCACCTGGATGACTTCTACCCCGGCTGGGACGGCCTATTCGACGGCGTGGAGGCGTGGGACGCGCTCTCCGTGCAGCTGACCGAGGGTATTGCCGGAACCTACACCCCGTGGGATTGGGAGGCGGGCGCCCCCGGTGAGGTGCGCACCGTCGACCCGGCGGCTACGCAGGTCATCATCTGTGAGGGTGTCGGCGCGATTGCTGGCGCCTGCGAGGTGCGTATTCTCGCCACCGCCCCGGACGAGGTGCGCCACGAACGCGCCCTGGCTCGTGACGGTGACACGTTCCGCCCGCACTGGGAACGCTGGGCGGAGCAGGAGGAGGCGCTGCTCGCCGAAATCCCGGAGGACTACGCGACCGTGGACTTCATCTACGACAGCGCGGCGCAGTAACAGCCGTCTACAAGACAGTAGGGCCCAATGCTTTGTGTATCTCGAAGCATTGGGCCCTACGGCTATTTAAAGGCAGTTTTATTCAGGCGCTGGTTCATTCAGGCGCTGTTTTATTTAGGCATGGGAGCCGGGCTAGCGGATTCCATGCGGTCTTTATCCCAGTAGGTTGAGCTGTTGTCCGGCGCGTGCGTGGAGGCTGTGCCGTCTTTTTCGTTACCCGGGTTGTTGTTAGAAAGCACGGCAAAGACTAGGAGCAAGACGCAAGCTATGAGCAGCAGGATACGCAGCAAATATTTGTAATAGTGATTGCGCATCTGAGGTTGTCCCTCCAGTCGTACCGAGTGGTATGACCAACGTAGATTATGCAGTTGAACCGAGCAATGCTTCTCAAGAATATTTCTCAAATATTTCTTCAGCGCCGGGGGCTGAGCGGCAGGCTAAAACAAACCGCGAAAGGGGCGGTGTTATCTCTCCAACGGAGCGTGGATATCACCGCCCTTTTGCTCCAGTATGCATAGGGTGTAGCCACGTTTTCCGGAAGCGCCCTCAGGGTGTCGTACAGACGCTCTCCGCAGCGAAGCAAGGAGAGGCGGAGCGTCTGTGCGACGGGTGCCCCTGCGTAGGCGCGGAGGAAATATGTGGTGCACCCTCCCCTAACCTCTGTAGGAGCGTGGATGACACCACCCCTTCTGCGTGCCCTCTGCGAGCCCGTCTCCCTCCCAACCCAGCTCAAAAAATATCAAACATTTAACTTACGAAGCCGCGCCCAATTCTGCTACCGTGAACAAGTTGTGCTTCTAGCCTGCGCAAATTCACCCCCGGAGCGGTACCACCGCATGCATGTTTTGGAGCCGCAGGCGCCGTTGCACGCGCATCACACAGAAAGAAAAACCACAGACATATGTCTTCGAAGTCGACTAAGACCTCCTTCGGGCTATCGCCCCTTTTTATCGTAGTTCTGGCGTTGCTGACCGCGATTGCGCCGCTTGCTACGGACATGTACCTGGCGGCGCTGCCCGCAGTCGCTGAGAGCCTGAACACCACCAGCACGAACGCATCGCTGACGTTGAGCGCGTTCATGGTGGGTATGGCGCTCGGCCAGCTGGTCGTGGGTCCCCTGTCGGATAAGACGGGCCGCCGCAAGCCGCTGCTAATTGGTGCGGTTATCTGCTTTATTGCGACGGTGGCGTGTGGTTTCGCTCCGAACATTGAGCTGCTGATTTTTGCGCGTTTCATGATGGGCTTCACCGGTTCGATCGGTGCGGTGCTGGCGCGTTCCATCGTGACTGATACGACTCAGGGTCTGGCGACCGCTAAGCTCATGGGCATCATGATGATGATTAACGGCTTCGCGCCGGTGCTTGCGCCGCTGTTTGGTGGCTGGGTGCTGTCGTGGGGTAACTGGCGCGATATTTTCCATGTGCTCGGCGTGGTGACCGCGATCATGATGCTTGGCGTGGTCTTCGTGGTGAAGGAGACTCTGCCCGTGGAGGAGCGCTACCAGGGCACCGCTCTGAGCGTGTACTCGGAGCTGCCGAAGGTGCTGAAGGTGCGCCGCTACATGGGTTTCATGCTGACGATGTGCTTCGCGTTTGGTGCGCTGTTCTCGTATATTTCCGGTTCGACGTTTGTGTTGCAGAAGATTCTGGGCTTGTCCGAGACTGAGTTCACTATCGTATTCGGTGTAAACTCGCTGGGCATTGTGCTGTTCAGCGCGATTGCAACCAAGCTGGTTGGACGCGTGGCGCAGCGCCGCATTGTGAACGTCGGCGTGGTTAGCCTGCTCGTGGTTTCTGTGCTGCTGACGGTCAGCTTCCTGGTCGGTATTTCGCTGGTGCCGACGCTGGTGCTGCTGTTCCTGCTGACCAGTTCGTGCGGCCTGATTTTCGGTAATGCTTCGGCGTTGGCGTTGAACGAGGCGCGCCACATGGCCGGTAGTGCGTCGGCGGTGATGGGCACGACTCAGGCTCTGCTGGGGGCGTTGGCGGCGCCGCTAGTGTCGTTTGCCGGTGAGCATGAGTACCTGCCGATGGGCTTCTCCATTCTGGGTTTCGCGGTTCTGACGGCGCTGGTGCTGTGGACTACGCCGCGTAAGGATTCGGACTACTCGGCGGACGGTGAGAGCCACGGCGCTGGCGAAGGTCAGGGTGCCCCTGCGGCGGGCCACTAGCCGTTCACAAGTACATATCTGTGCGCATACCCAGGAGGGGCGGTGTTATCCGTAAGCGACATCAGGGTGTCCGAAGCGAAGCGAGGACGGGTGCCCCTGTAGGAGCGTGGATAACACCGTCCCTTTGCTGTACCCGCGTAGGCGCGGAGCGTCCGGGTGACGGGTGCCCCTGCGTAGGCGCGGAGGAAATATGCGGCAGTCCCTTTTCTGATACGTTTAGCTCTGCTGCGCCAGGTAGTTCAACAGCGTGGCGGTCAGCTCCGGGTCGTGCGCCAGCGCCGTGCCGTTCAGGTGAGTCACCGGCGCAATCAGACGCACCGACGACGCCAACCACACGCCGTCCGACTCGAACAAATCCTGCGGGTAGAGCGGGCCGAAACCCAGCTCCCAGCCTGCCTGGCGCGCCGCCTCGAACACCGCGCCCTGCGTGGTGCCGGGGAGGATGCCGTGGCTCGGTTCGGGCGTGTACAGCACCTTC
>ERZ1023393.89-NODE-89-length-24704-cov-888.681245_pt1 | contig 24704 bp, 27 predicted proteins | sample MGYA00380503_ERZ1023393 | MGnify/ENA primary metagenome ERZ1023393 (study PRJEB33173, sample SAMEA4830379) | metagenome | study: EMG produced TPA metagenomics assembly of the PRJEB25223 data set... | reverse complement strand
GATTGATTGATTGATTGATTGATTGATTGATTGATTGATTGATTGATTGATTGATAAGTGTACGCATTAAAGAAACTAAATGAAAGTTTTTTTGATTCAAATTGCTTAGTAATATGTTTGCGACGTTCAGTTGCATTTTCCATACTAATGACAATATTTTCAATAGCACTCATATTTAAATAAAAATGGAAATAACTAAATTTTTCGCATTCTACTATACAAAAAGAATAAATCAACAATAAAAGTCTGTGTTAAAATTTTCAAAATTTATTTATAAAAGAGCGGTCAAAAATGGCAACCTATTTCGTCGGTGATTTGCAAGGCTGTTATGATGAATTACAGCTTTTATTAGAACGTGTAGATTTCAATCCTACGCAAGATAAACTTTATCTTGTGGGGGATCTTGTGGCGCGTGGGGATAAATCACTTGAATGTCTTCGTTTTGTAAAATCACTTGGTAATGCAGCGCAAACCGTACTAGGCAATCACGATTTACATTTAATTGCGACCGCACTGGACATTAAAAAAGTGAAACCGCGTGATCGTGTTGATGCCATTTTTAATGCGCCCGATTTTGATGAGCTGATTCATTGGTTACGTCATCAGCCATTACTTGTCCATAGTGAAGAGTTAAACTTCCTGATGTCACACGCGGGCATTTCCCCAGATTGGGATTTGAAAACTGCGAAATCTTGTGCGGCTGAAGTTGAACAAATTTTACAGCACGGCGATTTTCATTATCTTATTGAAAATATGTATTCTGAACAGCCTGATCGCTGGTCGCCAGATTTACAGGGCTTAGCGCGTCATCGCTACATTATTAATGCTTTCACTCGAATGCGTTTTTGCTATTTAGATCATCGCTTTGATTTTGCCTGTAAATCCCCTTTAAAAGATGCACCAGCGGAGCTCACGCCTTGGTTTAATTTAGATAATCCACTTTATAAACAGATTCCCATTGTCTTTGGACATTGGGCAAGTTTAGTCGATGAGCCTACTCCAAAAGGTATTTATGCCTTAGATACTGGTTGTGTGTGGAATAATCGAATGACTATGTTGCGTTGGGAAGACAAACAGCTCTTCACACAAAGTGCGGTCAAAAATTACAGTGATTTTTAAGGAAACACTATGCTCTCGCTTACGGCTGAATCTTGCGAACTGTTCAACATTCCTTTCTACCAATTCGCCCAAATGAAAAAATTCTGCCCAGAAAATATTCCAGCGATTAAAGCGGATTACAAATTACATTGGGATAATTGGAAAGCGATAATTCAATCTGTTTCAGCACAACTCGGTACGCCTTTTGCGAAACCGCATATTGAAAGCTGGACCAATGGTTGGCAAGTGCGGGCTCATTTCTTCGCTTATTTTAAATACGAGTTTAACCAAAATTCTGCCGCAATCTTTTCTGTGCTATTAAATCGTCGCCGACTAAGAGTGTGTTTAGATTGGCATTGCTATCGTGCAGATCGCTCACAAATTAACGTGCAACAATATAATCAGTGGCTTGATCAATTTGATTTCAAACAATTTGCTGATTTTGAGATTTGGCGAGAGGATGAAAGTGAATATGATGATTTTCGCCAAGTGAAGGTCATTTCTGAAAAAAATCTGATCTTACGTTCAGATGAGGATTTTTGGTGCATTGGGAAAAGTATTGAAAAAGCCGAGTTAAATCAAATAGATCCCGTTTTATTTATTACGCACACCATTCAACAATTACAACCGCTTTACGATCGCTGCCATCAATAAAGTATACCCTTAGTATAAATAATTGAGCTCTACATTATGCAGAGCCCAATATTTCAGCAAATTAATAAACTATCCAAATTTATGGCAACAGTTTAAAGTGCGGTAATTCTTATTGATGTTTTTAACTACACATCATAAGTAGTTGATGCTGTATTACCGCCACGACCAGTCCAGTTGGTGTGGAAAAACTCGCCACGAGGTTTATCTGTGAGTTCATAAGTATGAGCGCCGAAGTAGTCGCGTTGTGCTTGCAATAAGTTTGCTGGTAAACGTGCTGAAGTATAGCCATCTAAGAAAGTAATCGCAGACGCCATACAAGGCATTGGGATACCCACTTCGATAGATTTTGCCACCACTTTACGCCAGTCACTTAATGCGTTTTCTAAAATGCCTTTGAAGTAGCTATCTGAACCTAAGAAAACAAGATTTGGATTTGCTTCATAAGCATCGCGAATATTACCTAAGAAACGGCTACGAATGATACAACCTTCACGCCATAACAACGCAGTTGCACCATAGTTAATATCCCAACCAAATTGTTCAGAGGCTTCACGAATCAGCATAAAGCCTTGTGCGTAAGAAATAATTTTTGACGCTAATAATGCTTTACGTACCGCTTCAATCCATACTTTTTTGTCGCCTTCAACTGGTGTAATAGTTTTGCCGAATAATTGATTAGCCGCAACACGTTGATCTTTAAAGGAAGACACGCAGCGTGCAAAAACGGATTCAGTGATTAAAGTTAATGGAATACCAAAATCTAACGCATTGATACCTGTCCATTTACCTGTCCCTTTTTGACCCGCAGTATCCAAGATTTTTTCGACTAAAGGTTCTCCACTTGCATCTTTATAGCCAAGAATATCAGTGGTGATATCGATTAAATAGCTATCAAGTTCAGTATTTTTCCATTCTGCGAAGATGGCTTGCATTTCTTCATAGCTTAAGCCTAAACCTTCTTTTAAGAATTGGTATGCTTCGCAAATTAACTGCATATCGCCATATTCAATACCATTGTGAACCATTTTCACAAAATGACCAGCACCTTCGCCGCCGACCCAGTCACAACAAGGTTCGCCTTGTTCTGTTTTAGCTGAGATTGCTTGGAAAATTGGTTTCACATATTGCCATGCTTCTTGATTACCACCTGGCATGATAGATGGTCCATGACGTGCACCTTCTTCACCGCCAGAAACCCCCGAACCAATAAAGCGAATGCCTTTCTCCGCCAAGGCTTTCACTCGACGGTTCGTATCTGGATAGTTTGAGTTACCGCCATCAATAATGATGTCGCCTTCTTCTAAATGTGGTAATAATGCTTCAATGAATTGATCCACCACATCACCTGCGCGCACCATTAACATCACTTTACGTGGTTTTTCTAATTTAGCAGCTAAATCTTCTAAAGAGTATGCACCGATAATATTCGTGCCTTTTGCCGCACCTTGTAAAAATTCATCCACTTTTGAAGTGGTACGATTATACGCCACGACTTTAAACCCGTGGTCGTTCATATTTAAAATGAGGTTTTGCCCCATTACGGCTAAGCCGATAACACCGATGTCGCCTTTTACTGACATTGTTTTCTCCTGTTGGATTACTGAATCTTTGTTTATGATGAGGGCTAATATAATTAGCCCCTACATGTTTGTCTATGATGTAGATAAATTGTAGGAGGGAATTACATTCGCCCTTTTAATCTACATATAATTGATCTTGTTCCCATAAAATAGGATTATTTTGAATATATTCATAAATCTGCAAATAGGATTTTTCATCACGAATAATATGTTCATAATAATTTCGCTGCCAAACATCAAAAATTTCACTATTTTTTCTTGCCCAAGATGTTACACCTGCTTTAAATCCACGAACTATTGAGCCAATTGTTTGAGATGTTCCCTTTTGTGGCAACTGTGTTGCTCTCAATTGTAGGGGCAAATTACATTTGCCCTTTACCTGTTCAATAATTTCAATAATACCGTGTAAATGATTTGGCATAATAACAAATTCATCAATTCGTACTTGTGGAAAAAACATTGGAATATTTTCCCAACACTGTTTTACGTAATTCCCTAAATCATTTAATTGCATTTGTTGATTAATGATATGCCCAAATAGACATTCTTTATTTTTACAACAAATGGTGATGAAATAAAATCCTTCAGAACGATAATTATAATGTTTTAAACGAATCGATCTTCGATGATGAATACCTGCATTATATTTCGTAGTCATACATTCCGCTGTAATTGTTTTTATAGGGCAAATGTAATTTGCCCCTACAAGCGATCAATTTTATGCAACCATTTGCAAAACTATTGCCAACACTGCAGGCAACCCCTACTTTACCAATATCCCCTTATTCTTCGTCGTAACCGCCCCAAAAACTGCGGCGATAATCACACAACCTAAAAAGAAATAAATCACCGAAATTTGGTTGATGGCATAACCAAAAATAATCCCTGCTGCCAAAAAGCCGTTGTATAACCCTTGATTGGCGAACACCACTTTTGCTTTCAATGGTGAACATTTCTAAATAGAGAATGTAGAAATGTTCAAGGGTGACAAGTGCAGTTAAAATATAGGCTAAAATTTCCATTAGAGCAGCCTTGCCGCTGCTTTGTCTAAGTACCACTCCGTCACCCCATTTTTTGCTTTAATTTTGGCAGCGGGATAAGGCAAGTTTTCTGCTGGGGTAGTTTGAATTTCTTTTAAAATATCCGCTTTGCTTTCACCCGTTACCAAATAGGTAATGCGTTTAGCTTGTTCAATGAGTTTAGCTGTTTTAGAAATGCGAATTTGACCGCTTTCAGGGTGTTTTGCAATGACAGCAAGGTTTTCATCATCAAAATTGGTTTGATGTGGGAAGAGAGAAGCAGTATGACCGTCTGTCCCCATGCCTAAAATAATCCAATCAAAAACACCGTTTGGAATGACCGCACTTAATTCTTCTTCGAAGCGTTTTAGTTCAAAGTGCGGTTCATTTTCGCCACGAATTCGATGGATGTTTTCCGTTGGAATTTGAATATGATCGAATAAAAGTTTTTGCACTTCGCCATAGTTACTTTCAGGATCAGATGGCGGAACCATACGATCATCTCCCCACCAAAAATGCAGATTTTTCCAGTTAATTTGTTCCGCATAAGGTGATTTGGCTAGGGTTTTAAATAATAACTTAGGCGTCGAACCACCAGAAAGGGAAATATGTACGGGATGATTTAATTGACTATAAATCACAAATTCTTGTGCAATTTTATCGACTGCATGTTGAGCAGTTGGGAAGCTGATATAGTTCATTGATTTTCCGTTGGGCTTTAGCCCACAATTTATTATGTTAGTAAGAGCGGTGGGCTAAAGCCCACCCTACATTAGATTAGTTAAACTTTTTTCTTCATCAATCCACTTGGTTTACGCCACACTTTGCCTTGTTTTGCGATTAATTTATCAGCTGCAACAGGCCCCCAAGTGCCAGCTTCATATTCGTGAATACGACCACCATTGGCTTTGTAATCTAAAATCGGTTGCACAAATTTCCATGCGGCATGCACAGCATCAGTACGAGCAAACAAGGTTGCATCGCCTTTCATCGCATCCAACAATAAACGTTCATAAGCGGTTAATACTTGCGCGCCTGCTAAATCTGCATAACGGAAATCCATTGATACTTCTTTCGCTTCAAAACCTGCGCCTGGTTTCTTCAAACCAAAACGCATTGAAATCGCTTCATCAGGTTGAATACGAATAATTAATTTATTCTCTGGTGCATTTTGGCTGAATACAGGATGTGGCGTAGTTTTAAAATGGATCACAATTTCAGTTACACGAGCTGGTAAGCGTTTACCCGTACGAACATAGAACGGCACACCAGCCCAACGCCAGTTTTCAATTTCACAACGTAATGCGATGTAGGTTTCAGTACGAGAATTTGCCGGTACGCCTTTTTCTTCTAGATAGCCTTTTTCCATTTTGCCGTTAATTTCAGCCGCAGTGTATTGACCCAAAACAAGGTTATTCTCCATATCCTCCGAAGTTAATGGACGCAAACTATGCATCACTTTTGCTACTTCATCACGCATTGAATTCGCGTTAATAATCGCTGGCGGCTCCATTGCCACCATCGCTAACACTTGCAATAAATGGTTTTGGAACATATCTCGCATTGCGCCAGAACCATCGTAATAGCCCCCGCGCTCTTCCACGCCAATAGATTCTGCACCAGTAATTTCTACATAATCAATGAAATTACGGTTCCAAAGCGGTTCAAACCAACCATTTGAAAAACGTAATACGAGCAAGTTTTGAACAGTTTCTTTACCTAAATAATGGTCGATACGATAAATTTGGTGTTCTTCAAAGAAACGGTGGATTTGTACGTCTAATGTTTGCGCTGTTTTTTCATCGTAACCAAAAGGTTTTTCAACGATAATACGTTTCCAGCCATATTCTTCCGTATTTAAACCATGTGCAGCCAAACACTCAGGAATCACGCCATAAAGACTTGGTGGAGTGGACATATAGTAAAAGGTGTTACCACAGGTTTGATATTTATCGTGAAGATCGTCTAAGCGTGGAACAAGTTTGCCGTAATCTTGAGCATCCGAAGTATTCACTGCTTGGTAATAAAGATGAGAGCAGAAAGCATCTAAGGTTTCTGGTGTTGTTTCTTCATTATGAATTAACGCCTCACGCATTTTTTTGCGGAAAGTTTCATCGTTCAAGTCAGAACGTGCAACACCAAGAACGGAAAAGTTTTCACTCAAACGCCCGATTTTGTAGAGATTATAAAGGGCTGGAATGAGTTTACGATGAGTTAAGTCACCAGATGCGCCAAAAATGACGATACAATTATTATCAGTTTGCATAATTATTCCTTATTCGGCTTCCGAGTAATGTCGAAAATAATGCCGTATTCTAGAGAAAAAAACCAATCGAACCAATCAATTAAATTGAAAGATAGAACGCCAATCGAACGATTGATCGCCCACCATAACAAAATGCGGATTAATCAATGTTTCGCGTTGGTTATAGGTTAAAGGCTCAAAATGAGAGTCAAAAATGGCACCGTGAGTTTCACCCAGTAGCACTTCAGCACCAGCGGTATCCCATTCGCCTGTTTGTCCTAAACGAACATAACAATCTACTGCACCTTCAGCCACTAAACCGCTTTTTAAGCTACTTGAACCAACCACAACAAATTCACAAGTAAAATCCTTCGGCAAAATCGACCGCACTTTTTCTTGTGAAGTGGTTGCACCTACCGCAATTCGTAAAGGGCGGTCAAAATTTGTCGTGTTTTTAGTGAGTTTTTTTACCTGATCCAGTTGTTTTTTAAACGCACCGAAATCACGCATTGCATAATAAGTTGTCGATAAAACTGGCGCATGAATAACGCTTAACACTGGTTTATTTTTACGAACTAAGGTAATCAACACAGAAAATTGATCGGTACGATTAATAAATTGTTGTGTACCATCAAGAGGATCAATCAACCAATATTCTTTCCAATTTTTACGTTCTTCAAAAGAAATATGGCAATTTTCTTCTGAAAGAACAGGGACATTAGGGAAAAGTGCGGTCAATTTTTCTGTCAAAAATTGGCTCACAAAAAGATCCGCTTCCGTCACAGGCGTGTTGTCTTCTTTCAATTCAACATGAACCTGTTTTTGATAAAACTGTTGCAAATGCTTACCCGCTTGGTAAGCAATCAGCAATACTTGGTTAAGTAAATGTTCGTTTAGCGTCAGCATAAAATTATTCTCTTGTTTTTGGCAGCAACCACGGCATTACAAATAGAGCATAAAATACCATTCCGCATGTGCTTATTAACCCGAGGGACAATCCCCCTTCGGTCAACCAGCCCCAAAAGGAAGTGTCTTGTTCGCCGAGTAATAACAAATAAAAATAAGATGCCATATTGCAGTAAACAAATGAAATGATCGATGAAACTAATACAATCGAAGCAATGTTATAACGTGTGTAACGGAATTTTGCGGCTAAAAGTGCGGTTAAAAATGCGGGAATGGTGGCAAGAAGAAATGCTGTGAGAGCATAGCTAGAAAAAGGAACGATAACGCCACTTGAGTCATCATCGAACCAAATCAAAAGTGCGGTGACGACTATCTGTAAAATCAGAGGGAAAAAAATAAGTGTTTTTAAGTAAGATTTCATAGTGAAAAATAGGTTATCCAGAAGATAACCTATTCTAAAATAAATTTAAGGATTAATCAGATTTTTTTCGCACGTAATACGCGAGATGCAAAAATCACAATGCCCACGATAAATACGATTAAACCGAACCACTCGCCAATTGTATCCCAGTTTTCAAGATTTAAGGATAATGGTGCTTCAGAACCGCCAGTGGTAACAGAAGCCGCAATAATGAATGCTAAAATTACCCCCATTAAACTTTCGCCTACAATTAAACCTGCAGAGAAAAGCGTACCGAAACGTTCTGCTTTAGCTGATACTTCTTTGTTACCAAGTTTTGCAATATGGCGAGCCATAATCCACGCTAGGAATGCACCAACAATCACAGGCGTATTAATTGATGGTGGTAAGTAAATACCAATCCCCACAGCAATAACTGGCAAGCTAAAGACTTTGTTGCTGACTTTTTTCAAAAATGCATCAATCGTAATTAACACAGCACCTAAACCCACACCAGTTAAGATGTAAGTCCATTCCAATTTATTTGTGAAAATACCTTGAGAAATGGCGGTCATTAACGTTGCTTGTGGTGCAGATAAGGCTTGTGAAGGATCCATATCTGGACGTGGCAACGCACCGCTGAAACCATACGCGTGATATAAGATTTCTAATACTGGCGCAATAACAAGTGCACCGACAAAGCAGCCGATAATTAATGCAACTTGTTGTCGCCAAGGTGTTGCTTCAACTAATAAACCCGTTTTTAAATCTTGTAGATTATCATTAGAAATACAAGCTGTAGTGATTACGATAGATGCCGTAAACAATGTAAGTGCGGTTAAAAATTTCTGACCATCTACAGTTTCAAATAAGCCCGAGGCATTACCGATTGACACCAATACTAATGAAATCACGATAACAGAAATAATTCCGATACCAGAAATTGGGCTTGAAGATGAACCCACTAAACCAGCCATATAACCAGAAGCCGCTGCCACAAAGAAGCCGATAAATACCGCTAAGAAAGTACAAACTACCACTAATAAAATGGAAAGCTCAGGCGAAATTGGTGCCGCCGCAATAAAGTGATGTAATGAAATAACAATTAACGCAACCGTCGCTATTAAGATATAAATCATTGTTTTTGGAGAAAGGTCAATATCAATACGATGTTCTGATGCCTCTTGCCCACCTTTCAGCATACGGAAAGAATGAACCATTCCTTCAATCATTGGTTTCATTAAAATCAGCAATGTCCAAATCGCAGCAATGCCAATTGTACCCACACCAATATAACGCACTTTGGTTTTCCAAACAGTCATCGCAGAATCAATTAAACTTGCATCCGCGGCAATATCTTCTGACATTGTGAAATATGGCACTGCCACACCCCAAGTCAAAATAACACCGATCAACATTGCGATACCGCCCACGATGCCAATTAAATAACCAGCACCGAGTAAGGCAAGTGAAAAGCCCATTGGTAATTGGAACGCCGCTTTTCCTGTTTGAATCCAAGCACTTGCACCATCAGCCATCACGCGTAAACCATTAGTTAAAAATGCCACTAATCCTGCTAAAACACCACCGTAAGCAATATCTTTCACACCGCTGTCGCCATCTGCATGATTACCTGCTTTCAAAATTTCTGCAGCGGCTACCCCTTCAGGATAAGGTAAATTACTATTTACCACCATTGCACGGCGTAATGGAATAGTGAATAACACGCCCAATGTACCACCAGCTGCACAAATCAACATCGTTTGCCAGAATGGGAAATCTTGCCAGTAGCCCATCATTAATAAACCAGGCAAGACGAAGATCACAGAAGAAAGCGTACCTGCTGAAGATGCTTGAGTTTGCACCATATTATTTTCAAGAATGCTAGAATCTTTGAAAAATTTGAGTACTGCCATAGAAATGACGGCCGCTGGAATAGATGACGCAAATGTCACCCCCACTTTTAGACCGAGATACACATTGGATGCAGTGAAAATTACCGTAATCAATGCACCGAGAATAATTCCTCGAACGGTCAATTCTTTTAAGTTTTCGTTATACATAAATTGTTCCTTGAGCTTAAAAAAAGAAAACCGTGCAACCTTGTCAAAAATTTGACTATTTTTCAAGTTTTTTTAACATAAAATTTGTTTTATTGAAAAATGTTTAAATTAACCTGTTTTTATTTTTTTTCATTTAATAAAAATCCTATTAAAGAATAAAATTTTTAATAACAGTTCATTAGCATACTTTGTGGTACTATTTTGTCTTATCAAAATAAGGAGAAAATAATGGCAGAAAAAGAAGTCAGATTAGATAAATGGTTGTGGGCTGCCCGATTTTACAAAACACGGAGCATTGCTAAAGCGATGATTGAAAGTGGTAAAGTGCATTACAACAATCAACGTGCGAAAGTAAGTAAAATTGTGGAAGTGGGCGCAATGTTAAAACTTCGCCAGGGAAACGAAGAAAAAGAAATAAAAATTATCGCCTTAAGCGATCAACGCCGAGGTGCGCCAGAAGCACAATTACTCTATCAAGAAACCGAAAGTAGCGTGAAAAAAAGAGAAGAAATCGCGTGGGCAAGAAAAAATAATTCCCTTTCAATGCCCCATCCTGATCGTCGCCCAAATAAAAAAGAGCGGAGAGATTTATTGAAATTTAAACACCAAGATAAATTTGAATAAAAATTTCACCGCACTTTCTATGTTCTTAAGGTTTAATATCTCGCAAAATTGGATTTTGCATTGAAATCAAGGTTTCAGTGGATTGAATTTCATCAATTAACTGAATCTTGGTCGCCAAAACGGAATGTAATTCTGCAATTGTGTGTGTCATCACCTTTAAGAAAATCGAGTAATTGCCCGTTGTATAATAGGCCTCGACTACTTCATCAAAACTTTCTAGCTTTTTGATCACTTTTTCATAATCTTTTGCGCTTTTTAGAATAATGCCGATAAAACAACATACATCATAGCCTAATTTACGTTCATCAATAATTACTTTTGTGCCTTTAATAATGCCCGATTGACGCATTTTTTCGACCCGAACGTGAATCGTTCCTGGACTAACACCAAAATTTTTAGCCATTTCTGCGTATGGTGTTCTCGCATCTTTAGTGAGTACACGTAATATTTTTTGATCTAAACTATCAATGTTGTGCATAAAACTTCCTCCTTTAGATTTTATTTAATTTTTTCACAATGAATTAGATGATATTTAACCAAGAAAAGAAAGTAAATAAAATACTTGAAATAAAATCATTATTTACTGAATAATACTCAAAAATATTACTCCTCGTTAAAAAAGGTTATCAAAATGAAAAAGACATTTATTTTACAACAACAAGAAATCAGCTTTGTGAAGAACACTTTTACCCAAAATCTTATTGAGCAACTTGGCATTATTGAAGTGCAAGGCCCAATTTTGAGCCAAGTGGGTAACGGAATGCAAGATAACTTATCAGGCATTGAAAAAGCCGTACAGGTTAATGTGAAATGTATTCCAAATGCGGTGTTTGAAGTTGTGCATTCTCTTGCGAAATGGAAACGCCATACATTGGCTCGCTTCCACTTTAAAGAAGGCGAAGGCTTGTTTGTTCATATGAAAGCATTACGCCCAGATGAAGATTCTCTTGACCCAACTCACTCTGTTTATGTGGATCAATGGGACTGGGAGAAAGTGATTCCTGAAGGTCGTCGTAATTTTGCATACTTAAAAGAAACGGTAAATTCTATTTATCGTGCTATTCGTTTAACAGAATTAGCCGTAGAAGCACGTTTTGATATTCCTTCCATTCTTCCAAAACAGATTACCTTTGTGCATAGCGAAGATTTAGTAAAACGCTATCCAGATTTAAGCAGTAAAGAGCGTGAAAACGCAATTTGTAAAGAATACGGTGCAGTATTCTTAATCGGGATTGGCGGCAAACTTTCAGATGGCAAACCTCATGATGGTCGTGCACCTGACTATGATGACTGGACAACAGAATCTGAAAATGGCTACAAAGGTTTAAACGGCGATATTTTGGTATGGAACGACCAATTAGGCAAAGCCTTTGAACTTTCCTCAATGGGTATCCGAGTAGATGAAAGTGCATTACGCTTACAAGTTGATCTAACGGGCGATGAAGACCGTTTAAAAATGGATTGGCACCAAGATTTATTAAACGGAAAATTACCATTAACTATCGGCGGTGGTATCGGTCAATCTCGCTTAGCAATGCTTTTACTTCGTAAAAAACATATCGGTGAAGTGCAATCAAGCGTATGGCCAAAAGAAATGTTAGAAGAATTTTCAAATATTCTTTAAAAAATAATTAATTTGATAACAAAAGTGCGGTAAAAATTTACCGCACTTTTTATTAGATAGAAAACTTAAAGAATACTTAATAGCTGGGCAAAATCATCAAACACCCAATCTGGATTGGATTCGCTGATAGGGATATTGTAATTGTAGCCGTAAGTTAAACCAACAACTGCACAGCCCGCAGCGTGAGCCGCGATAATATCATTTTTAGAATCGCCTACGAAAAGCACTTGGCGTGGTTCAAAACCAAATTTTCCGCATAAATAATAAAGTGGAGCTGGATGTGGTTTGATTGCAGGTAAGGATTGACCTCCCAACATTTCACTAAATAAATGATCAATTCCAAATGCTGCCAACACAGGTTGAACATGTCTTGTGGGTTTATTGGTAACAACTGCTAAGACATAGCCTTTTTCTTTCAAGGTTTCTAAGGTTTCTTTTACATTCGGATACAGGCGACTAACATTACATAAATTCTCGCCATAATAAAAATTAAAACGTTCCGTTACTTGCTTAACCTCTGTTTCAGTTAGCACTTTTCCTGTTTGTTTTTTCGCCCAATCTAACGCTCGGGCAATTAATACAGGCGCACCATTGCCTATCCAAGTTAACACTAATTCTTCTGGAGCTTGTGGTAAATCGAATTCAGCCAAGGCAGAATTTACGGATAACGCTAAATCAGGCAGGCTATTTACCAAGGTGCCATCTAAATCAAATCCAATAAGTTTAAATTGTGTATTCATTGTTTTTCTCTGTTCTATTACGATCGTATTTTATGAAAATAACGGTTATGCGCTAACACTCGCTAACTGAATACGCATTTGGTCAATAACTTGTTTATAATTTGGCTTACCAAAAATTGCGGAACCTGCCACGAACATATCTGCACCCGCCGCGGCAATTTCTGCGATGTTATCAACTTTCACGCCACCATCTACTTCAAGACGAATGTCATAACCACTTTCATCAATGATCTTACGAGCCTGTTGTAATTTCTTCAATGTTGCTGGAATAAAAGATTGTCCGCCAAATCCGGGATTCACTGACATTAATAAAACCACATCCACTTTATCCAAAACATAATCTAAATAGCTCAGCGGCGTCGCAGGGTTAAAAACTAATCCAGATTTACAACCACAATCGCGAATAAGCTGCAAAGAGCGGTCAATATGTTCGCTAGATTCTGGGTGGAAAGTGATGTAGTTCGCACCTGCTTTAGCAAAATCGGGAATAATGCGATCGACCGGTTTTACCATTAAATGCACATCTATCGGTGCGGTAATGCCGTAATCACGCAAGGCTTGACATACTGCAGGCCCAAAAGTGAGATTAGGTACATAATGATTATCCATAACATCAAAATGAATAACATCTGCGCCTGCGTTAAGTACGTTTTGTACGTCATCGCCAAGACGTGCAAGATCAGCAGAAAGAATTGAGGGAGCGATAAGATAAGGTTTCATAAAGGTTCTCCGTTGAGAAAATGACTTCGCTTAGTTTACTCACTTCAGTTCAAAAAACCAATAGCCATCCTTATATGAAATAACAAGATAAACGAAGAAAGGGCATCTAAATGCCCTTTCAGTTATTGATATGAATAAACGAAAATTTACACGTCCAAATTTGCTCTCAACGCATTCAGCTCAATGAACTCGCGACGTGGCTCAACTTCATCGCCCATTAAGGTCGTGAAGAGTTGATCTGCTGCAACGGCATCCTTAATAGAAACTTTCAACATACGACGTGAATTTGGATCCATTGTGGTTTCCCAAAGTTGGTCTGCGTTCATTTCACCAAGTCCTTTATAACGTTGTACTTCAAGGCCTTTGCGAGATTCTTTGACTAGCCATTCAACGACTTGTTCAAAAGTACGCACTGGTTGTACTTTTTCGCCACGAATAACATAAGCGCCTTCTTCTAATAAACCATTGAGTTGTTTATTAAGAGAAACAATTTTCGCGTATTCATTGCCGTGAATAAAATCAAAATTCAAGAAATAATCGGTATCAATACCGTGTTTACGAACCGTAATCACCGCTTCATACACTTGGCGTTCTGCGTTAAATTGTGTACGCACTGAATATTGATGCGCTTCTGTTTCTTTTGCGGTCAGTTGTTCAACAAAAGATTTACCCCAATTTTCAACCGCACTTTCGTCTTTCATCATTTCAATAGAAATTGGCGACTGATAAATTAATCCTTGCAATACAGGCACTGGGTAATGACGGCTTAAGCGACCGATAAGTTTTTGTACGCTGTTATATTCTGCCACCAATTTTTCAAATACAAGGGCATTCATTGCTGGTGCATTTGCGCTGATATGTAATTCTGCGCCATCTAACGCAAGGGTTAATTCATATTGCTCCATTTCATCCGCATCTTTAATGTAGCGTTCTTGTTTTCCTTTTTTCACTTTGTAAAGTGGCGGCTGAGCAATGTAAACATAACCACGCTCAATCAGCTCAGGCATTTGACGATAGAAAAACGTTAAAAGCAACGTACGGATGTGAGAACCATCCACATCAGCATCGGTCATAATAATGATATGATGATAACGTAATTTATCTGGATTATATTCATCACGACCAATGCCGCAGCCTAAAGCAGTAATTAATGTGCCCACTTCTTGGGAAGACAACATTTTGTCGAAACGTGCTTTTTCTACGTTTAAGATTTTACCTTTCAATGGCAAAATTGCTTGAGTTTTACGATCACGACCAACTTTTGCAGAACCACCAGCGGAGTCCCCCTCCACCAAGTAAAGTTCAGAAAGCGCAGGATCTTTTTCTTGGCAGTCTGCTAGTTTACCAGGTAAACCTGCAATATCTAATGCCCCTTTACGGCGCGTCATTTCACGCGCTTTACGTGCTGCTTCACGCGCACGAGCAGCCATAATAATTTGATTTACAATGATTTTTGCATCTGCAGGATTTTCTAATAAATATTCCTGCATTTTTTCATTCATCGCAGATTCCACCGCACTTTTAACTTCTGAAGACACGAGTTTGTCTTTCGTTTGCGATGAGAATTTTGGATCTGGCACTTTAACTGAAATAATCGCCACTAAACCTTCACGTGCATCATCGCCTGAAGTCGCCACTTTTTCTTTTTTCAGCATACCCTCGTTTTCCATATAGCTATTTAAGCTACGGGTTAAAGCTCCACGAAAACCAGCTAAGTGAGTACCGCCATCACGTTGAGGAATGTTATTGGTAAAGCAATACACGTTTTCATTTACACCATCATTCCACTGCAATGCAACTTCTACGCCGATGCCATCTTTCTCAGCGGTAAAATAAAATGGCTTTGGATGAATTGGGTTTTTATTTTTGTTCAAATATTCTACGAATGCTTGAATACCGCCTTCGTAATGGAAATGATCTTCAGATCCATCACGTTTATCGATTAAACGAATAGATACGCCAGAATTCAAGAAAGAAAGCTCACGTAAGCGTTTTGCTAAGATTTTGTAATCAAAGGTTGTGATAGCAAAAATATCTGAGCTTGGCCAGAAACGAACCGTTGTCCCCGTTGCCTCTGTTTCGCCAATCACTGTTAATGGCGATTGAGGCTCCCCTAAATGATAAAACTGCTCGTGAACGTGACCTTGACGACGAATGGTTAATTGTAACTTATCAGAAAGCGCATTCACCACTGATACGCCCACGCCATGTAAACCGCCCGATACTTTATAAGAGTTATCGTCAAATTTACCGCCTGCGTGAAGCACAGTCATAATCACTTCCGCTGCAGAAACGCCTTCTTCAGGATGAATATCCACAGGAATCCCGCGCCCATCATCTTGCACCGATACAGAATTATCATCGTGAATTGTCACGATAATATCGGAACAATGGCCAGCGAGGGCTTCATCAATGGCATTATCCACCACTTCAAATACCATATGGTGCAAACCCGTACCGTCATCGGTATCGCCGATATACATACCAGGACGCTTACGCACCGCATCAAGGCCTTTTAATACTTTAATGCTCGATGCACCATAGTTATCATTGGTCGTTTCTGACATAATTTATCTCATTCTTTTGTAAATAAAAATTGGGCGAGATTATAGCAAAAAATCGCCGTTTTGGCGATGCTTTTCGGGAAAGGAAAACGATAAAAAAAGGGCGAATAATTTCGCCCCATAACTTGTTATTTTTTCCAATTTTTTAGCGCATCAGCAAAGGCATTGCCCATCACATTATTACCTCTTGAATTACGCGCCTCTCGTTGCATATTTCCACGAGGTCTTGCGGATAAAGTGCGGTCAGATTTGCCGTCATTTTTGACCGCACTTTCATCTAATCGCATCGTCAATGCAATGCGTTTACGTGGCACATCCACTTCTAACACTTTGACTTTTACAATGTTGCCTGTTTTTACCACTTGGTGGGGATCTTCCACGAATTTATCGCTTAATGATGAAATATGTACTAAACCATCTTGATGAACACCAATATCCACAAATGCGCCAAAATTGGTTACATTAGTCACTGTTCCTTCTAAAATCATTCCAGATTTTAAATCCGTGATTTCTTCCACCCCTTCAGCAAATACAGCCGTTTTGAACTCGCCGCGTGGATCTCGACCCGGTTTTTCCAATTCTTTAAAAATATCTTGAACCGTTGGTAAACCGAATTGTTCATCAATAAATTGTTTTGCATCAAGCTGACATACCACACCCGAATTACCCATTAAATCTTGGATAGATTGCTCGGTGGCTTGCAAGATTTTTTCGACCACAGGATAAGCCTCTGGGTGAACACCTGAAGCATCAAGTGGATTTTTCCCGCCTGCAATACGCATAAAACCTGCACATTGCTCAAAGGCTTTTGGCCCTAAACGAGGCACTTTTTTCAATTCAGCACGGCTTTCAAAACGCCCATTTTCATCACGATATTCCACAATGTTTTGCGCTAAGGTTTTGGTCATACCAGCTACACGAGCAAGCAATGGCGCGGATGCCGTATTCAAATCCACACCTACAGCGTTTACACAGTCTTCCACCACCGCATCAAGTTTACGCGCAAGTTGGATTTGGTTTACATCGTGTTGATATTGCCCTACACCAATGGCTTTGGGTTCGATTTTCACTAATTCTGCCAATGGATCTTGTAAACGACGAGCAATAGACACCGCACCACGTAAAGATACATCTAAATTCGGGAATTCATTTGCGGCAAATTCAGAAGCTGAATAAACGGATGCACCTGCTTCGCTCACCACAACGGTTTGAGGTTTATTTTCTTTAATCACTTCTTTCGCAAAACGTTCAGTTTCACGAGAAGCTGTACCGTTACCAATGGCAATTAACTCCACGTTATGTTTGCGGATTAAGCTGAAAATCGCCACTTGTGCTTCAGCTTCACGCCCCGTGTGTGGATAAATGGTGGTGGTATCTAATAATTTACCGGTGTTATCCACCACCGCAACTTTAACCCCTGTACGCAAGCCTGGGTCCAAGCCCATGGTACTTTTCGCGCCAGCCGGTGCTGCCATTAAAAGTGCGGTCAGATTTCGGGCGAAAACATCAATAGCTTCCTCTTCCGCTTTTTCACGTAAACTTGCCATTAATTCCGTTTCTAAATGCAACGAAACTTTAATTTTCCACGTCCACGCAATCACTTGCTCACGCCATTTATCTGCTGGCTGTCCCGTGAAACGTACATCTAAATAATCACGAATAATTTCTTCACAATAACTTTGACGACTTCCCTCTTCCGCATCAGGATCAGCATTTAAACTTAATTGTAAAATGCCCTCATTACGTCCACGGAACATAGCCAATGCTCGGTGAGAAGGCACATTTTTCAATAATTCTTGATGATCGAAATAATCTTGGAATTTTGCACCTTCCGTTTCTTTGCCTTCGATCACTTTTGATACGATAACCGCATTTTTTGCTAAATAATCACGGACTTTCGCTAATAAACCTGCATCTTCAGCAAAACGCTCCATTAAAATATAGCGAGCACCGTCTAACGCAGCTTTGCTATCAGCTACGCCTTTATCAGCATCCACAAAGGAAAGTGCGGTTGATTCTGGATCATTTTTTGGCTCATTCCAAAGTAAATTAGCCAATGGCTCAAGACCGGCTTCAATGGCAATTTGCCCTTTGGTGCGACGTTTTGGTTTGTACGGTAAATATAAATCCTCTAATTCGGTTTTGCTTTGTGTCGCATGGATTTTGTCACGCAATTCATCGGTCAATTTTCCTTGCTCTTCAATAGATTTCAAGATGGTTTGACGACGTTCTTCTAATTCACGTAAATAAATTAAACGGGTTTCAAAATGGCGAAGCTGGGTGTCATCTAAGCCCCCTGTGGCTTCTTTACGATAACGGGCGATAAATGGAATGGTGTTGCCATCATCTAATAATTGAATGGCTGCAAAGATTTGTTGAGGTTGAACGGTTAATTCTGCCGCAATAATTTGGCTAATTTGTTGATTTAACATTGTCGTACTTCTTTATTATAAAAAACGAAGATAGAATACTGGTTTTAGCGGGCTGGCTCAAATATAATTCGAAAAACTTTCTTTTATTTTTATTATGGCAAAATCAAATTATATTACCCGTCAAGGCTGGCTTGCGCTTGACCAAGAACTCAAGTTTTTGTGGAAAGAAGAACGCCCAAAAGTCACTCAAGCCGTTTCAGATGCAGCTGCGCTAGGCGATCGTAGCGAAAATGCCGAATATATTTATGGTAAACGTCGCTTACGTGAAATTGATCGCCGCGTGCGTTTTTTAACTAAAAGATTGGAAGTGCTACAAATTGTCGATTGCAACCCAAAGCAAGAGGGAAAAGTTTTCTTCGGTGCGTGGGTGGAATTAGAAAATGAAGAAGGTGAAATTAAGCAATACCGTATCGTCGGTTGTGATGAATTTGCCCCTGCGAAAAATTGGATATCCATTGATTCCCCAGTTGCTCGAGCTTTAATAGGAAAAACATTAGACGACGAAGTGCGGGTAGAAACGCCATCAGGTTTTATCACACTTTATGTGAATAAAATTTGGTATGAGAATAACTCGGAAAAATAAAAGATAGCAAATACCTAAGCACAAAGAAAAATTAATTGACTAGATATAAAAACTATCTTACTTGCCTCTTTCCTTATTCGCTGCAAAATCAGCACCTTTTGCAAGCATTCTCAATTGCAAAATCACACGTGCTTTAAGTTGCTCACGTTCAGCTTTACTCATATCTAAAGCATTAGCCCCTGCAGTGAATACGATTGTTACGATGCCTTCCGCTTGAACATAAGCAACATATTGCGAATATTGATGTTTGTAGGAAATATATTCTGCTAACTCATCAACAAAATGCTTAATTTCGCGTGCTGCCGCAGTACGAAAAGCTTGAGAAGTGCCTGAACTTTCGCGTAATAGCAAGCGAAAAACATTCGTACTGTTAGTGATAAATTCAAAAAATGTATCCACAGAAACTGAAATAACACTACCGCCAGCATCAATACGTTTACGCGCCTGACGCATTAATTGGCGCAACATCAAACCTGCTTCATCCACCATTTCTAAGCCAAGTTCATCCATATCACTAAAATGGCGATAGAAAGAGGTAGGCGCAATACCAGCCTCGCGCGCCACTTCTCGTAAACTTAAATTAGAAAAACTTTTTTCTGCGCTAAGTTGATTAAATGCTGCATCCACTAAAGCGCGACGAGTCTTTTCTTTTTGAACAGCACGAACACCAGCCATTATTTCAACCCATCTAGAATAGATTTAACTTCATCGCTGACCGCACTTGCCACACGCTCATAACGATTACGTAATGGCGAACCAGGACGATAAACCAACGCAATGGTGCGTGATGGCTCTGGCGAATAACAAGGAATATATTTCACACCTTTGCGCGTACCTTCATTTAGTACCGCTAATTCAGGCATAAAGGTGATACCAGCATTGGCTGCCACCATATTGCGCAAAGTTTCAAGACTAGTTGCTTGGAAATGGGAATTTTCTTTTGCGCCAGCAGTGAAGCAATAATCTAGCGCTTGATTACGCAAACAATGACCATCATCAAGCATTAACATTTCTTGACCATTTAATTGGTTCATTGGAAGTTTACTTTCTTGAGCCCAAGGATGATGCTCTGATACGGCGAGTAACATTTTCTCGTTGAAAATAGGTACTTCAATAAAAGCCTCAGTTTCTGGAACAGTGGCAACGATAGCACAATCTAAACGCCCCGTTTCCAATTGTTCTAATAATTGATGCGTTTGCGCTTCATAAAGAAACACTTCTAAATCAGGGAATGCCGCTTTTAACATTGGCACAATATAAGGGAGCAAATAAGGACCAACCGTTGGAATTAAACCGATGTGTAATGGCCCGGTCATTTCTTTACCTTGATTACTCGCCATTTCTTTCAATAATTTTACTTCTCGAAGAACTGTACGAGCCTGATCAACCAATAACATCCCAGATTGAGTAAACAACACTTTACGGCTAGTACGTTCTAACAAAATAATACCGAGCTCATCTTCTAACTTACGAATTTGCCCACTTAATGTTGGTTGGCTCACATTACAAGAATCGGCAGCACGGCGGAAATGTTTATATTCAGATAAAGCAACAAGATATTCTAGATCACGGATATTCATGAGATTTTCCCTATAGAAAAATTCAATTAAAAGAATAGAATTAATTGATTATGACTATATCATAATTTTCCCTATAATACAGCACGTAAAATTTAAATTAACAACCAATAGGAGAAAAAACAATGTCTAGTATGGAAGGAAAAAAAGTCCCTCAAGTGACATTCCGCACTCGTCAGGGTGATAAATGGGTTGATGTAACTACCTCAGAGTTATTTGATAACAAAACAGTGATCGTGTTCTCATTACCGGGCGCATTCACTCCAACTTGCTCATCATCACACTTACCACGTTACAACGAATTAGCGCCAGTATTCAAAAAATACGGTGTAGACGATATTCTTGTTGTATCTGTAAATGATACTTTCGTAATGAACGCATGGAAAGAAGATGAAAAATCTGAAAACATCACTTTCATTCCTGATGGTAATGGTGAATTTACCGAAGGCATGGGTATGTTAGTTGGTAAAGAAGATTTAGGCTTCGGTAAACGTTCATGGCGTTATTCTATGCTTGTGAAAAACGGCGTAGTTGAAAAAATGTTTATCGAACCAAACGAACCAGGCGATCCGTTCAAAGTATCCGATGCTGACACTATGTTGAAATACCTTGCACCACAACACCAAGTGCAAGAATCTATTTCAATCTTTACAAAACCTGGCTGTCCTTTCTGTGCAAAAGCAAAACAACTTTTACACGATAAAGGCTTAAGCTTTGAAGAAATCATATTAGGTCACGATGCAACAATCGTGAGCGTACGTGCAGTTTCAGGTCGTACTACTGTTCCACAAGTGTTTATCGGTGGTAAACACATTGGCGGTAGCGACGATTTGGAAAAATACTTTGCATAAGCAGGCAAGTATTTAGCTGATTATTATTTGAGAATGTAATTTAAAGGGCGCATTAAGCGCCCTTTTCATTTGTACGAATTTATTGCAAAAATCAATAATGGGGCGGTGGCGTTTCTTCAGATTGACTTGCAATGTTAGACGGTTGAAAGTCTTTTAATTTATTTGCCATATAACGCAATTGGACTTGCATTTTATCAATATCAAATTGCTGTTGAACTAAAGCGTGATTTAATTCATCTAATAACTGTTCCTGAAATGCAATTTTCATTTCAAGTTCTTCGATGCGATTTTCTAACATTTGTTGAATTTGCATAAATTTTCTCTAAATTCTAAAAAAAAGTTGAGAATAGATAGAAAGCCATTTAATCTATTCCTCGTATTATTCCATTCATTATAAAGGATTAACTCATATGTTAAAAATTCAAAAATTATCTATTGCAGCATTAATGGTAAGTGCGGTAATTTCTGGTCAAGTTTTTGCAGATAACACATTCGATGAAAAAGCGGCATCTTATGCAGTAGGTGCGTTAATGGGCAGTCAAATGAAAGATCTTGTTGATTCCCACAAAGAAGTTATTAAATATGATAATGCGCGTATTTTAGATGGCTTAAAAGATGCTTTAGAAGGCAAAGTGGATGTTCGTAAAGATGAAAAAATCCAAAAAACCTTAGAATCTATTGAAGCAAAATTAGTGGCTGCATCAAAAGCAAAAGCAGAATCGATTGCTAAACAAGCAAAAGAAGAAGGCTATAAATTCCGTGCTGAATTTGCCAAAGGGAAAGATGTAAAAACGACGCAATCTGGTTTAATGTATAAAATTGAAAGTGCAGGTAAAGGCGATACAATCAAATCAACGGATACCGTTAAAGTACATTACACGGGTAAATTACCAAATGGAAAAGTATTTGATAGCTCTGTCGAGCGCGGACAACCTGTAGAATTCCAACTTGATCAAGTAATTAAAGGCTGGACTGAAGGTCTTCAATTAGTGAAAAAAGGCGGAAAAATTCAATTAGTTATTGCACCTGAATTAGGCTATGGCGAACAAGGTGCTGGTGCATCTATTCCACCAAATTCAACATTAATTTTTGATGTGGAAGTATTAGACGTCAATCCGAAATCTGAAAAATAACGGATAAGTTTAATAGCGCACGTTCTTTAACGCGTGCTTTTTATTATAAAAAACGAGCGGAATTTTTACCGCACTTTTAACCTAACGCTATGACATTAAACGATAAATATCCTTTCACTGATGAAGATCAGGCTATCATAAATTCCTACAAAGCAGTCGTTGATGGTGTCAGCGCACTGATTGGCGAGCACTGCGAAATCGTGCTTCATTCTCTGGAAAATATTGAACATTCTGCTATTTGTATTGCCAACGGACATAACACTAATCGACAAGTTGGTTCGCCAATCACCGATCTTGCTTTACGTTCGCTCCGAAATATGCAAAGCGAAAGTGTTTCAAAACCTTATTTTACACGAGCAAAAGGCAGCGTACTGATGAAATCAGTTACTATCGCTATTCGTAATAAAACTCAACGTATTATTGGTTTGCTTTGCATCAATATCAATTTAGATGTACCCATGTCTCAATTTTTGCAATGCTTTATGCCAACGGAGCATACGAATGAAACATCTTCAGTGAACTTTGCGAATTCAGTGGAAGACTTGGTTGCGCAGACTATTGAAAAAACAATAGAAGAAGTCAATGCGGATCGTGCTGTTGCCAATAATACTAAAAACCGACAAATCGTCCTTTCTCTTTACGAAAAAGGCATTTTTGATATTAAAGATGCGATTAATTTAGTCGCAGAACGCTTAGATATTTCCCGACATACGGTTTACCTGTACATCCGCCAAATCAAACAAGAGCAAGAATAATGCGCTATGTTATCGCCGTCAAAAGCCCTATTTACGGAAAACAAGGGGCATTTTTAGCTTATCAATTTGCAAATGCATTAATCAAAAAAGGACACGAAATCTCACAGATTTTTTTCTTTCAAGATGGAGTGAGTAACGGAAATGCATTAGTGTATCCAGCCAATGATGAAATTAATTTACAAAAACATTGGCAAATGTTTTCTATTACCTACAATATTCCTTTACATTTATGTGTTGCAGCATCTCAAAGACGAGGTGTTGTTGATAACTTAACTACACCAACTACAGCTCACTACAATCTTGCAGAGGGATTTATAATTGCAGGTCTTGGAGAATTTATAGCAGCAAGTTTAAACGCAGATCGAGTAATAACCCTATGAAGATAGCCTTTTTATTTCGCACATCTCCACATGGCAAATCCATTTCACGAGAAGGCTTAGATGCAATTCTTGCCGCGACAGCTTTTTGTGAACCCAATGATATTGGGATATTTTTTATCGATGATGGCGTATTAAATCTTATCGATAACCAACAACCCGAAATCATTCAACAAAAAGATTTCATTAGAACCTTTAAATTATTAGATTTATATGATGTAGAACAACGCTTTATCTGCACAGCGTCTTTGCAGAAATTTAAATTAGATAATAGAGAACTTATCCTATCTTGTGAAAAAATTGACCGCTCTTTATTGCTAGAAAAGCTTAATCAAGCAGAAAAATTGTTTACTTTCTAAGGAATATTATGCTTTATACATTTTCTCAATCAGATTATCCCAAAACTGAACTCGATGACTATTTTTCATATATTACAGAAAAAGATGCGGTAGTACTATGGCAAGACGGTGTGTTATTGGCAATAAAATATCCTGATTATTTTGCCAAATGTAAAGGGAATTGCATGATATTAAAACAAGATATTTTAGCAAGAAATCTCACCGCACTTTTACCTCAAAGCAGCAAGATAAAATTAATATCAATAGAAGAACTTGTTGGAATCACTGAAAATTATTTACCACAGCTATCACTATAAAAATCAAATAATTTAGTAAATACTCAAGCAAAGTATCAGATATAGAATAAAAAAATGCGGAGAATTTTCTCCGCACTTTTCTTTTTACTTCTTCTGTCTTTTAT
>ERZ1023393.87-NODE-87-length-25968-cov-6.317563_pt1 | contig 25968 bp, 30 predicted proteins | sample MGYA00380503_ERZ1023393 | MGnify/ENA primary metagenome ERZ1023393 (study PRJEB33173, sample SAMEA4830379) | metagenome | study: EMG produced TPA metagenomics assembly of the PRJEB25223 data set... | reverse complement strand
TTAACTCGGAGGCTTTTTATGGCGGTTATTCAGAAAAAAACAAATGAACTTGAAAGCATGATGGCATCTTTTGCGGCTATCCCTGATTTTGAAAAGGCGGGAACTGATCCTAAGAAGGACAAACGTCTTCAAGAAGATAAGAAGAAATAATAGTTATGGCTATTTTTCATCAACTACCAGATAGCGTTTTGCAGCTTCTGGCAGTTTTTCTATCTATTATTATCGAAGCCCTGCCCTTTGTTTTACTGGGAAGTATCCTATCTGGCTTTATCGAAGTCTTTGTGACTCCTGAGAAAGTCCAAAACTTCCTTCCTAAAAACAAGGTCCTGGCTATTCTCTTTGGAACTCTAATTGGTTTTATTTTCCCTTCTTGTGAGTGTGGGATTGTTCCCATTATCACGCGCTTTTTAGAGAAAAAAGTGCCTAGCTATACGGCTATTCCTTTCATGGCAACGGCTCCTATCATCAATCCAGTCGTTCTCTTTGCGACCTATACGGCCTTTGGGAACTCTTGGTACTACGTGATGTTACGTTTTCTCGGAGCTTTCTTGATTGCCATGATTTTGGGAATTCTGCTCGGCTTTGTGGTGGATGACCAGATTCTTAAGGAAAATCGAAAGGTCAGTCATGTGCACGACTATAGTGGTTTGTCAGCTGGTAAGAAAGTTTTTCAAGCCTTGATTCATGCGGTAGATGAATTTTTCGACACTGGGCGTTACCTGATTTTCGGGAGCCTGGTGGCCGCAAGTATGCAGACCTACCTACCGACCCGTATTCTCACGACCATCGGTCATAATTCGGTGACAGCCGTCCTCATCATGATGCTCCTGGCCTTTATCCTCTCGCTTTGTTCTGAGGCAGATGCCTTTATCGGGGCTTCCTTGCTCTCTAGTTTTGGAGTGGCACCAACGGTAGCCTTTCTCATCATTGGTCCTATGGTTGATATCAAGAACCTAATCATGATGAAACACCAGTTTAAGACACGCTTTGTTGGTCTTTTCGTAGGAACCGCAAGTCTGGTGACAATCATTTACTGTCTGGTATTGGGGGTGATTTGATGTTACGATTTCTCATCTTATCTGGCTATTTTGAGCTGGTCATGTACTTGCAAGTTTCTGGCAAGCTCAACCAGTACATTAATATCCACTACTCCTACCTGGCTTACATTTCCATGGTGCTTTCCTTCATCCTCGCAGTGGTTCAACTCATCGTTTGGATGAAGCAAATGAAGGTTCATTCGCATTTGTCAGGTCGAGTGGCCAAGGTAGCCAGCATCGTCCTCTTGGCCTTTCCAGTTCTCACTGGGCTCTTGGTGCCAACGGTGACTCTGGATGCTAATACCGTATCAGCTAAGGGCTATCATTTTCCACTGGCGGCAGGGAGTGATCCTAATCAGGCCGACCAAGAGGGAACGACCATCCAGTACTTGAAGCCGGACACTAGCTCCTACTTCACCTCCTCTGCTTATGAGAAGGAGATGACCAGGGAGCTAGCCAAGTACAAGGGACGTGAGACCATCCAGATTACCACGGAAAATTACATGGAAGTCATGGAGCTCATCTACCTCTATCCTAACGATTTTGTGGGCAAGAAGGTCACCTATACCGGTTTTGTCTACAATGACCCACAAACCAAGGGCTATCAGTTCATCTTCCGTTTCGGTATTATCCACTGTATCGCCGATTCAGGTGTTTACGGACTGGCGACGAGAGGAAGTGACCAAACCTTCAAGGATAATACCTGGGTAACAGTCACTGGTACCATCACTGTGGATTATTATCAAAATCTTAAACAGAGCCTCCCTATCCTTAATTTGACTGAGATTAAAGAGGTTAATCAGCCTGACAATCCTTATGTTTATCGTGTATTTTAAAAAGCCAAGTTCAGCTGAACTGGCTTTTTCTTGTGCTAAATGGATTTGTCTAGATTTCTTTTGCTAGGGCTTCTGCTTTTTCAAGGGCTTGGTCCGTCGACTCGCAGATATTATCTGGACCGATAGTCTGGATGAAGCCTGATTTTTCGAGAACTCGGTAGGGTTGGGCGTTAACGTGAGAAAGAAGCAAGGTCATTCCACGTTTTTGGCAGATAGCAAGCGTTTCCTCAAGAGCATCCAGACCAGAGATATCCATGGCTGGAACGTTGCGCATGCGTAGGATAAGGACATTCTTACCGTCGTCATTGATAACATTCAAGAAATTATTGGCTGCACCAAAGAAGAGGGCACCGAAGATTTCATATACGACTGCATTTTTAGGGACTTGTTTCAAGTCGCTGTCCTCGGACAAAACTGGATCGTCCAGATTTTCCTTGTCCACCCACTGACGAATTTGAGCCACGTCTGACATGCGTTTGAGGAAGAGGAAGGCTGCTAGGACCATACCAAATTCGATGGCAACCACTAGGTCAAAGAAAACGGTTAAGATAAAGGTCACCAGCAGGACCGCCACATCACTCTTAGGGGCACGTTTAATCATACGACCAACTGTACGCCAACCGCTCATGTTATACCCGACAATCATAAGGATTGAGGCCAGACAGGTCATGGGAATCAATGAGGCGTAAGGCATGAGGAAGAGTAAAATCAGAAGCAAGGTGAAGGCATGAACCATCCCTGCTACTGGTGTTCGTCCGCCATTTTTGACGTTGGCTGCAGTACGGGCAATAGCTCCCGTTGCCGGAATCCCGCCAAAGAGGGCTGACATGATATTCCCAACACCTTGACCGACCAATTCTGCATTAGAGCGGTGATTACCACCAATCATGCCATCTGAAACCACACAAGAAAGGAGCGATTCAATGGCTGCCAATATGGCAATGGTGAAGGCTGGCGAAATCATTTGACGAATCAAAGAAAATGATAGGTCAGGAACCGTGAAACTTGGAAGTCCCGCCTTGATGGTGTAAAGGTCACCAATGGTTTTGACTGGGAGATGACCAAAGGCCACGATGGCTGTGGTCACAAAGATAGCAACCAGAGAACCCGGAATTTTCTGAGAAAGGCGTGGCCAAAAGATTTGAATGAGCAGGGCCAAAATACCAATAGCTAGGGTTGCCCAACTAATAGTTGAAAGATGCTCTCCATAGGCGATCATCTTTTCCAGAAACTCAGCTGGCACGGACTTCATCTCAAGGCCTAGAAAATCCTTAATCTGTCCAGCCACAATCCCAACGGCAATCCCCAAGGTAAAGCCAAGTGTGATGGTTTTGGGAATGAATTTAATCAGGTCGCCAAAACGCAGGAGCCCCATTATAATAAGCATGAGTCCCGCCATGAGCGTGGCAACAGTCAGACCCGCCATGCCATACTGGGCGATGATGCCATAGATGATGACAACGAAGGCTGCGGTAGGTCCACCAATCTGAACTCGGCTACCTCCTAAAAAGGAAATAAAAAAGCCTGCAACCACTGCTGTGTAAAGACCTTGTTCGGGATTAACACCAGAGGCAATCGCTAGGGCAATCGACAAGGGTAGGGCAATGATAGCCACGATAACTCCTGCAATCAGGTCCTTGACGAACTGTCCCTTGGAATAATCCTTGATGGTGGTGAAAAATTTGGGTGTGATATATTTTAAAGCGTCCATTTTTTCCTCCTAACTAATATCCTAAAACTCTTTGACTTAACTCTTTTTCAATGAGTGTCAGACGCTTATCATTTTTACAGTCTTATGATAGCACAGGAAATCCCCATTTTCTAGGGGAGCGGAAGATGTAAACGTATTATTTCAAGAATTTTTTAACTTTCTTAGTTTAGAAATAAAGGCATCAAAAAAACAAGTCCAGACTATGAACTTGTTTTGACTTTTCATCGATTGATAGATTCCGCTTGAATTACCAACTGGTTGGCAAGGAAATCGGAATGTTAAGCTTGACCTTCATCTTGCTGTTGGTCACAGTAGCCTGCTCAATTTCGTAGCCGATTTCAGGAAGCTTGAGCTGAATCTGATTGTTAACCATGCGAACACCACTGCTTGACTGGGCAATACTCTTCTTGAGGTAAGGTAGAACCAGTGATTTAGGAACAGGGAGGCGACCCAGGTGGGTACCTGCCAAGTCTAGTAGAATGACTTCCTTATTAGTGCTGACCGTAAAATCAAGGCTAAATGTTGATTCGATAGGTCCAAGAGATACGGGAACCTTAGCTGTTAGATAGGAATCATTCAACTCTACGCTACTGTTTTGCAAGGTCTCGTCATTAGAATCAGCCATGCTTGCTTTTAGGATTTGACGAAACTGATTACTGTCAAGATTAATCTCAGTTGAAACCCCGCCTGATGAAAGGGACGCCCCACCAATACCAGCCTGGGCCAAATCAGCAAGGGATGTTTGTGTTGATACATTTTTTAATTGGTCCTGACTGTCGATCTTGTCCGGAATAAGTAGAGCCGCCACTGCAAAAAAGAGCACAATGACGAGGACAATGAGTCGTTTAAACCATTTCCACATAGGGATACCTCATTTCAATTTTTCACTTTTGACGTCTATTGTACTGTAATCAAGGGAAAAAAGCGAGTAAGAACTGGAAATTCTCTCATATTTTCTTAATGCAGGAGATATGGCTCCAGAACTTCAAAGACTTTTAAGTAAGCATTGGCATAAAGGTGGACACCGTCATAGGTGTGCTCAGCCTTCTGCTCTTTCCTATCATTGACCAGCTCCGCATTACAATTAATAAAGTGGCAGCCATAGGTTTGGGCAATTTCCTCAAGAGCCTGGTTACAACGGTCAAGATTTTCAGGTGTCCGCAGTTTCATCCACTGGATTGAAGTCTTGGTCTGCCAAGGCAAATGAAGATTGGCTGGGTAGAAAGCCATGAGGTAAATCTTTGTATGAGGCAAGACAGCTTGTGTTTGCTCCATAATCCGCCTGATATTTGCTGTCAAATGCTGGAACCATTGGTCTCCATAAGGCTCCTCGGTCATGTCATTGGTACCGATATTGATAAATACCTTGCTCGGTTGCAGATCCAAAAGTAGGGGATGGATATGCTGGAGAAATTCATCCGTATTCAGGCCGCTGATGCCTCGATTGTAGATAATGTCGTCGACACCTCTACTCCTAGCGATTTCACAAATGGGAAAAAGCTCCATGAGAGAGGAGCCCGTGAAGAGTGTCTCCCCCTTGATAGCAACCTCATTTAAGTACTGATAATTTTTAAGTTTGATTTCTTTTAATTCATCCATAATAACTTTCTTCTATATAACTTTATCTAAATGAGGGAGAAGGCAAAGAGAAGCCCTGCAACCGTATTGGCCAAGGCATGGATAAAGACACTTGGAAGGATAGAGCCTCCTGCTTTTTTCTCATTGATAGCACCAAAAACGTAAGCGATGAGACTGATAAAGGCCATGATAGCAAAAGCTTTTAGATAACCAGTTAATTGGATAAACATAAGTGCATGGATGAGGCCAAATAAGAGAGACTGAACCAGATTGGCCCCTAGGAATCCTAGTTTTCCTTGCATCCTTTTCAAAAGAAAACCTCTAAAGAAGATTTCTTCTGGCAAGGCAGTCCCTAAGATAGCATAGGCCATGATAGCAGGAAGGGCTCCCATTCCCTTTCCAGAAAAAGCTGCTGTGGCCGTTTGGCTAGAGTCGAACCAACTGAGGACGACAATTGAAAAAAGAAGAAAAAGTAGACTAATACCTAAAATGGTCAGTAGTAATCGCCTCTTCTTCTGACTCTCAACTTTCTTCAACCCAATCCAGTCAAAGAAACCGACCTTTTTCCTGCTCCAAATTAACCAAGTGATAAAAGGAATGATAGAGACTATGAGTAGTTCCATAATACCGTTCATCAGTTTAGATATAAATAGGGTCATGAGTTTATCCTCCTCTTCTAGTCAAAAGACAGTTTTTACCTTTTGAAAGCGTATACCTCTATATTTTCATTATACTACTTTTAGGGGAAGAGAAAGCTCATTCTCACCAATCTTGCCAGGTTTCTTTGGCACGAATCACACGGTTTTGCTCATAGTCAATATGGTAAACACGCCAGCCACCAATCCAATCGTCCTTCAGCTTGTACTCAACACTTCCTTTAAGGTCGTCACCCTTGCCCAAGAGATTCTCCACTTCTTCTCTCGTCATGCCCTCAAGCTGATACTGACGGTGAAAACTCCACATGAGTTTGTGTCGCATGGGAGCTGGTGTATGAGCCCATTTTTCAGGCGTAAAGACTCGGTCACGAGGGACAATGATTGCAAAATGAACCAGACAAATGATTTCGATAATTAAGCACAAGGCTTTTAGCCTTTTTCGTCTGGTTTCTGGGGTAAGGTATGCCATAGGACTACCTTACTTTCTCTTGCTTCCAATGGTCGTCCAAAATCACTGTGTGCTCTTTTGAAAAGCGAATAAGGATGTCTCTGGCAACTTGTTGAGATACCCGCGCGACATTGGTCAAGTCTAGTCCTAGCTCAGGTGTGTCGTGTTCCAAGCGATACTTGTCATCCTCGTATTCAACAAAGATAAAGCTCCTTGACCTTTTATCGCCATAGGTGAGATAGAGACTATCGTAGGATGTTGGAAGTTGCACCAAGGCATCCCAGATATCACTGTCACTTGGTTCTGTGATCGTTACATAGTCCACCTGATCCGCTGTCGATATACGCATGACAAGGCCTTCTGCTGCTTTCTTTTTAGGTGCTAGCCACTTAAATAAATGCATCGTTTTACTCCTTTAGATGATGATTCCTTTTTGCTTGAGATTGTCCAGACATTCCTGTAAATAGGCGGCATCGTGCTCTGGGTAAATGATGTCTGGTAATGTCTCCACTTCAAGCTTATCGTAGGCTGGCATCTGCTTACCTCGATACTCCTTGTCTAACCACTCAGGGCTGACACGATAGCCACGTTCCGTCATTTCTTGCATAATAAGTTCATGGTATCTAAACAAGCGATATGGAGAATAGTCAAAAACATAGTTAACCGTCGCATGTTTGCGTTGCCATCCCTTACCACGAAGGGCACAACATTCTCGGTGTTGTCCTAATAATTGCTGACGGGGTAGTTTTGAAATCAAGGCTTGATGCCATAGTCTCATTTGCGACCTCCATTAATCAGAGTTGACTCCTCTAAATAGCGATTAGGATACTTGCTAAGGAGCTCTTTGACGGATGCCACCAAACACGTCTGAGGAATTTGGCCTGCTGCATAGCTATCCAGCTGAGCCATAAACATTTCCTTCTCGCTAGTGGTTGCTTTTTTCTTAAAATACCCCCAGATATGTTGGAAGGCGTTGACGACCTGACCAGGATTTTCAGGAAGGTCCAGGGCTTGATCAATGTAGGCCTGAACCTGATCCAAACTAACCTCATCATTCTTGAGATAGTTACGGATTTCTAAGTAAATCTTGTTTGAATGGCTGAGCACCAGATACTTATTTGCTGCCCAAAGTCGCTCGCACTGGCGACGTGGATTGGTAGTTGTCATTAGGAACCTTCCTTGATTGCTTTTTATCAGTATAGCATAGTTTAAATAGGGATAATAGATTATGCCTTTGAGAATTTGAAGAGTGATTTCCAACTATTTTCAGAAAAGGGCTTTTGCTTGGTTTGCTTGTAAGCGTTTGCTATACTTAAGGTATCAAAGAAAGGAGACAAAGCCTATGACATTGTCCAAAAAACTCACACTTTCTCTTGCCTCTATGGCAGTTCTTGGTCTTTTAGCAGCCTGCTCAAACCAGAAAGCTCAAACACCTGAAAGCTCTGCTAGCACCCAACAAAGTTCAAGTAAGGTTTCATCTTCACAAAGTTCTGAAGTTTCTAAACAGACTGAAGGGCTAGATGGCACCTATAAAGGAACTGATGAAAATGATCGTATTACTCTTACCATCTCTGGAAATACTGGAACTTGGGAAGAGGACGAAGCAGATGGCGAGAAGGAAAGCAAGTCTGTAACAGTTAACCCTGACAATCAAAGTCTAACGATTGGTGATGATACCAAATTCTACAAACTCGACGGTAATCAGCTGACTATTGAAGATGATGACCATGATCCAAACGATACGGTTATCTTGACGAAATAATATGAAAAACCTTAGCCAATCCACTCTCTGGAATTTAGCTAAGGTTTTTTATGTTATACTATAGGCAGAAAGAAAACGAATACAAACAGGAGGTTGACGATGACTCAAAGAAGATTATGGGTGACGCTATTTGTTGTGTCGATTATTGTAACTCTTATTGGACTGGGATTTTCTGTCTATAACTATTATGTCTTTGATAAACCCTTTATGACCACGACTACAAAAGATTTACTAGCAGCCTTTTTCCTGTGTGCGACAATGGTTGCCATTAGTCTATCCAAATCAAATAGGAAGTAAAGATAAGAAAGGGGTATAAGTTTGTAGACTTATACCTCTTTTCATACAACATTACTTAATCTTGTGTTTGTTCATTTTTTCTTCAAAGATAGCTGTCATGATTTTACGTAGCTCTTGGCCTTCTTTTTCAGTCTTTAGATGATGAAGCCAAACGAGTCACCTCCTAAAAATGACACTATGTCATTATCTCAACAAATAGGAAAGAAAAGCTCCCACCGAAATTCAGTGAGAGGTTAAAGTCTATTTCTCTGATTTTCGTATAGCCACCAGCCAAGAAGCTACTAGGATTTCGAAAATAACTAGAAGGATAATCTGAGGAAGAGAGCTCTGAACCAGCATAAGGACAGCCAGACTATCAATTAGCATATGGGCAAGAATACAAGGAACAGCTCCTTTCGAGTACTCTTTGAGAGCTCCCAAAAGAAAGCTATTACCTAAAATCATCAGGTAAAAGATGAGATAGTTGGACGAGCCTGCTGTAATCCAAGGGAGTTGATAGATAGGGATATGCCAGAGGAACCAAACAATGGAAAGAACCATCATTTTAGTTATAAAGTGCTTACTAAAGTAAAGATGTTCTTGTAAAAACCAACGCCAACCGACTTCTTCCAGACCGCCATATAAAAAGGTCCAGGGGAGATATAGGAAGAAGGCCATGAGGGAGTTCCCAGTAAAGCGAACATTCATGAGCAAGATTGAGATCCCATAATAGATGACTGGAATGAAGATAGCTAAAATCCAGGATAGGTGACTTTCATTTTGAAGAAAGACCTTTTTGAAAAATTCACCCAAGGATTTGATTTCACTCAACACAAGAGAAAAGACAGCCGCCATAATCAGGGGAATTAAGTTCATCAGGATAAACAGCAGTGAGACCCCCATACTACTCCTATCTGGGAAAAAGCAAAGGATAACTTGCCCTACTATAAATGTAGCAAGGAGGGCAGTCAGTGCATACCAGATAGCGACTGATTGTTTTGAAATAAATTTGCTCATTTTTCCTCCGTAACGGGATAATAAATCAGATAGAGTTCACCTTAATCCGCATCGACCCAAAGATGGCATTGTTCACAATCTTTATAAATCTTACTTAATCTTGTGTTTGTTCATTTTTTCTTCAAAAATGCTTGTCATGATTTTACGCAACTCTTGACCTTCTTTTTCAGGAAGGTCCCCTTGGCGTTTGGCAACTGCGTAGAGTTCAGGATATTGCTTGGCTACACGCTCCACCGTCTTGGTCGTCGCATGCCCTCTGACAAAGAAAGGAATGCGTTTAATCCATTCTTGCGGTACGAGAGCGAGCAACTTCTTAGCCGCTTCCTTGTCGGAAATCTCAGCTGTACCCAACCCTTTTTCGATTTGTTCTTGTTCTTTTTCAGTAAAATCTTTTAATTCCATACCTTGCTCCTCTTTATCTTTATATAGAAGATTTTACACCCTTGTATGAGAATATACAACTGATTGGGATGGACGGGGCAAGTTATAAAATACCATAAAAGATAGGATTACTTCTTTCCAAAAATACCATACAAAAAAATCTGATGAATTTGGTCAACCTCTGTCTCTAAATTATCACTGTGGTCTAACTGATTTCCCATACCATTAAGAGCATCCATGACATTTAGGACAAGCTCTGTCGATAGGTCTTTAGCAATAAGGCCCTCTTCTTTTCCGAGATGGATATAAGCACGATAGATATCACGTTTTTTTGCAGTAATCGCTCTCGTCAGGAGAGTTGAGAAAACAGAATCTTCTACCATTTTATCTTGAAAATATTCCGAGATTTGCTGACTCATTTTCTCCTGACATAGGGAAAAAGCCTGGTTTAATTTTGTTTTAAAATCTAGATTGCTCTTTAAAATATCCTCAGCTTGCTGTGTGATTTCTTCAAACAAGTCATTAACACAGAGAGCTACCAAATTATCTTTGCCCCCGAAATAATTGTAGATAGAAACAGGAGATACTTCTGCTGCCTCTGCAATAGATTTTATACTCGTTTCCTTAAAACCTTTGTCTTTAAACAAACGCAAAGCTGCTTGAATAATCGCTTGCTTCTTTTTCTCAGTCGTCTTTTGATATTGATTCATGTGAACACCTCTGTTATTACCAATTGTAGCATAAGTTTGAAATATATATTCATATATTTCATTTTTCCTTGCTATTCTTACTAGCTTTCTCTATAATGAAGTTTGAATTTTAATCATGTATATTTCAAACTTTATTTTCAAAAATGGGAGGGACCATGCTCATTCAATATCTTATAAAGCAATCTAGAAAACCAAGTGGTCTTGTCGGGCGATTGATTACCAACATCTGGTCGTCCTATTTCAAGGAACTCAGCCTTTGGGCAATCAAACAAACCACTATCCCCAACAATAGTCGGATTTTAGAAATCGGCTATGGCGGTGGTAGCACTATTAAAAACCTTCTTGCTTTAGATAAAGACCTTGACATTCATGGTATTGATATTTCCGAAGAGTCTTATCATACTGCTAGACGAATTCATTCAGAGGCTATAGAAAATGGAAGTGTTAAGCTGAGGATTGGTAATGTAGCAAACCTTCCCTACCAAAATAGTGATTTTGATTTAGTCTTTGCTATTCAGACACATATTTTCTGGGACGATTTGAAGCAGAGTTTTCAGGAAATCTATAGAGTCATGTCCAATCCTTCCACTTTGATTATTGCTTCCGAAAAAGAAAAAATAAAATATCATATGACAGATTATGGGACAAGCCATGAATTGAGGCAGTTGTTAACAAGCATTGGCTTTTCAAAGATTGAAGAAAAGCAAAATTACAAATGGGTTGTGTATGTTGTCACTAAGAGTGATTAGGAAATTTAATAAAAAACTCCTTAATCAAATCTAATGTCTCAACCCTAGCAAAACACAAAGAGAAGACTAATTTAGTCTTCTCTTCATACTAGGTTGCGGAACATCAACAATTACTTTACTTTTATACCTCTAGTAAGTCCTATTCGTCCACAATTGCATCTTACAAATGGATACTTCTGTTAGAAGATAAGGAGATAAGGATCTTCAAGATAAGAAACAACTCTTGCTAAAAATTCAGCTGCTGGAAGGCCATCGATGACTTGATGGTCGAAGCTCAGACTCAATGGAAGATAGTCTTTTTGAACAACCTCTCCCTCCTCATTAAATGCCAAAGCTTGTTGAGTTGCTCCTACTCCAAGAATTGCCACCTCTGGGGAGTTAAGGATTGGTGTGAAGTATTCTACACCTGGCCCTCCTAGGTTCGTAATTGAGAAAGTAGAACCACTATATAGGTCAGATGGAAGTGTACCTTTTCGAGCTTGATTAGCCAGAGTCTTAATGCTTTGACCAAGATCTGCTAAAGTCATACGGTCTGCGTCTCGAATCACAGGGACAACCAAACCATCATCCAAAGCTGTTGCCATACCAATATGAATGCGTTCGTGAATCTGATGAACGCCGCCACCATACCAAGCATTCAAAGCTGGAAAATCTCTCAAAGCTTTGGTTACTGCTTTAGTTAATAGAGTTGTGATACCTAGTTCACCATTCTCAAGTGGAGTATGGACCTTGGCCTTAAGTTCTTTACGGAATTTCAAAAGCTCAGTTAAATCAGCCTTACGATGGAGTGTCACTTGAGCAGAAGAATGAAGACTGTTCATCATACGTTTGGCAATAATCTTACGCATGCCTTGGAGTCCCTCACCGTATTGACCTGAGGTCATATCTTGTGGTAGAGGTTCAACGACCTTATCAACAACAAGACTTGGTTGGTAAGCTTCTACATCACGTCTTGTAATACGACCATTTCCACCTGTCCCCTTAATAAGAGAGATATCATAGCCTTTCTCAGCAGCCATCTTACGAGCCACCGGTGTAATGAAAATGCGTTCCCCACCAGTACGAGCTATAGGTGCTGTAGTAGATTTAGGACTAGACGGTGTTGAATCTTTAGCGACTTCAGTTGGAGCTTCCTCTTGTGCAGGAGCTTCTTGGGTTCCTACATTTTCTCCTTCCTGACCAACCCATCCAACGACTTCCTTACATTTAACTGTAGCACCTTCATCATGCACAATGTCTAGAACAACCCCAGAAGCAGGGGATTCGACTTCACTAGTCAATTTTTCAGAACTAATTTCCAACAAAGGCTGACCACTTGTTACTGTATCACCAACTTGGACCAACCACTTTTGAATGAGTCCTTCAGTCATGGTTAGGCCGAGCTTGGGCATTAAAATTTCTGTTGCCATAAGCGCCCTCCTATCCTTTCAAGTCCTGAATCAATTCATCAGCTACTTTCAAAACCTTATCCGCATCCGGGATATAGGCTTGTTCTAAGTTTGTCGCAAATGGAACAGGAGTATTTGGAGCACAAACACATTTCACTGGTCCATCAAGATAATCAAAAGCTTTATCTGAAACTACAGATGCAATATCAGTTGCAGTATTGTTATGTGGATTTGCCTCATCCACAATAATTAAACGACCAGTTTTCTTCACGGAATTTAACACTGTTTCTTCATCCCATGGAGCAACTGTACGAAGATCAATCACTTCTACAGAAATGTTGTCTTTTGCCAAGCGGTCGGCGACCTCATAGGCTACATACAACATCTTACCAATTGTCACAATTGTTAAATCCTTACCTTCTCTACGAACAGCAGCCTTACCAATTGGTACAGTATAGTATTCTTCTGGAACTTCCCCTTTTAGTCCATATAAAGTCTTGTCCTCAGAAAAGATAACTACATTATCATCCTCTATTGATGCTAGGAGTAATCCTTTGGCATCATAAGGGGTAGCAGGAACGACCACCTTAATACCAGGAATCGATCCAAATAAACCGTAATAGGATCCAGAGTGTTGCGCCGCAGCTGAAGCTCCTGCCCCGTGCATAGTACGAACAACCATGGGAACTTTAGCCTTACCGCCAAACATGTAACGCATCTTAGATGCCTGTCCTAATAGGGCATCAAAACAGAATCCAATAAAATCATTAAACATTAACTCTGGTACAGGTCTTAGTCCCGTAAGCGCCATCCCCACCGAAGCTGATAAATAGCCGTGCTCAGAAATCGGAGTATCAATAACACGTTCCCTGCCATATTTCGGCATCAATCCTCGTGTGATACCCATGACACCGCCCCAGGCATCCTCGTTATTATTTTCTAAGTGTTCAACATTAACACCACCTGCGATATCCTCTCCTAGGAGAACAACTCGCTCGTCTCTTTCCATGGCTTGATCGAGCCCTTCATTGATGGCTTTCATAAATAATGTTTCTCTAGTCATTATGAATCCTCCTCAATCAGTCTGCAAATACGTCTTCGTAGAGAGCTTCTTCTTTTGGAATTGGGCTCTCTTGAGCAAAGTGGATTGCATCTTCAACATCTTTTTGTGATTGGGCAACAATCTCATCCAATTCATCTTGGCTAAGGATACCCTTTTCAGTTACCAGGTCACGAAATACTTCCAAGGCATCCACATCTGCCCATTCTTTTTCGATTCCATCTGGTGCTTTGTATTTTTGCTCATCTCCTTCGAAATGGCCGTGGTTACGATAAGTAATAGCTTCAATTAACGTTGGACCATCTCCACGACGCGCACGTTCAACGGCCTCTTTAGCCACTTGATAAACAGCAAATAAGTCCTTACCATTAACGCGAACTCCAGGCATATTGTAAGCTTGTGCACGTTCAGCAATTGTTGGAGAACCTGATGAATACCATTGTGGTGTTGATTCTGCAAAAAGGTTGTTTTCATTTACAAATACCACAGGTAGATTCCAAATAGAGGCCATGTTTAAGCACTCATGAAAATTACCTTCATTGGCAGCACCATCACCAAAGAAACATACAGCAACATCATCAGTCTTTAGATATTTGTTGCGCATAGCAGCTCCAGTCGCAAGACCAAAGCCTCCACCTACCATACCATTAGCACCAAGGATTCCTTTATCCAAGTCAGCGATATGCATAGAGCCACCCTTACCTTTACCAAGCCCAGTAGACTTACCAAAGATTTCAGCCATCATTTTTTTAAGGTCTCCACCTTTAGCCACACAGTGTCCATGTCCTCGATGTGTGCTAGTAATGTAGTCTTTATCAGTCAAGTTAGCACATACCCCAGTCGCAATAGCTTCCTCACCTGAGTAAAGGTGAACAAATCCTGGAATTTGACCGATTGAAAAGAAATGTCGTGCATTTTCTTCAAAATTTCGAATATCCCACATAGTCTTATACATGGATTTAGCCTCTTCTTTTGAAACATTTTCCACACCAAGATCATGGGCAGTTTGAACCTTAACTTCTTCCTTGGTTAAGGTTTGTCCCTGATGTTTTTCTTTCATTAGGGCTTGTGGCAATTCTTGATAATGTGTCATATTGTTTCCTCCTTCTATAGAGAGCTTTATAAAAAACAAATATTATTGACAGATATATAGATTTGAAAAAATGAGAATGGCTGTGCTAAACCTATCCATCGACCTTAGGACCTTAAAATCAGTCTTGCAACTTCCTGAACCAACTCAGAAATTGTTGGATGTGCAAAAATTGTCTTATCAAGCTGATCAAGTGTTCCTTCAGCATCTTTCAAGACAATCAAGGATTGAAGAATATCAGTTGCATGTGGACCAACGATAACGGCACCTAATAGTAGGTGATAGCGTTTTTCGGAGACAATTTTAACAAAACCTTTTGCTGAATTAGACGCAATGGCTCGACCATTGTAAACATAAGGAAGTTGACCAACTGATATATCATATCCTTGTTGTACCGCCTCCTCTTCTGACAAGCCAAAGGAAGCAATCTCCGGCGTTGTAAAGAGCGACCGTGGAACACTTGAATTATCAACCGGTTCCTCAGCCTGACGACAAATGGCTCGAACAGCTTTGATTCCCTCGCTACTAGCAACATGAGCTAACATATATCCAGGAATCAAATCCCCAATCGCATAGACACCTGATTGAGATGACTCGTAATAACTATCTACCTTAATAAAGCCTTTTTCGGTCAGCTCCAAACCCATCATTTGGGCTAACTCAATATTTGGCTTACGCCCAGTTGCTACAAGCAAGTTATCATAAGAGTAGGACTTCCCATCTGCTAAAATTACAGCATTTTCTTTAACCCTATCTATGCTAACTCCCTCCAGAATGGTAATTCCAAGTTGTTCCATCTTTTCTCTAATAATGGAACGTGCTTCGTCATCTTCAGTTGCTAAAATTGTTGGTGCAACCTCTATCACTGTCACATCCACACCAAGTGGAGCCATGGCAAAAGCTAACTCAACGGAAATAATACCTCCACCAATGATAACCAAACGTTGAGGAAGTTCCTTTAAGTTGAAAAAGCTATCTGTTGTCAAATAGTCAACATCGTTAATACCAGGAATAGGAGGAATAAATGGATGACTCCCCGTCGCCAAAATAACAGACTTACCTGAGACTCTTTCACCATTAACTTGGAAGGTTTTATCAGAAATATAAGCTGCCTCACCTTCAATATAGGTGATACCTAATTGTTTAAAACTTGATTGAATACCAGACTGTAGTGTTGCTACGACTTGATCTTTGCGAGCAACAAGTTTTTGAAAATCAAGATTATCATTTAAAACTGTTACTCCATACTGAGAGGCTTCTTTAGCAGCTAATAACCAATGAGCATGTTCAAGATAGGCTTTGGATGGGATACAGCCAACGTTCAAACAGGTGCCACCTATGGAGTTTTTCTCAATGACAGTTACCTTTTTACCTAAACGGGCAGCTTCTTCAGCAGCAACATAACCACCAGGACCTGCCCCTATAATGAGAATATCACATTGACTCAAAACAATACTCCTTTCTAGAATGGAAGTCGGCTGTTAGCCGAACCACTTCAAGTAGGACAAAAACTCGGAGATGTTTTTGAAAGCGTTTTCTATACTTTGATTATAAAACTAATACTTATGAAAATCCAGTAATTCACTGAAAATGTGATGTTTTAGTAGTGAAAACATTCACAAGTAATGCAAGCGTTTGCCATTCTCTAATCGGGATGATGTTAGCACTTATATTTTGCTGATTTGTATAAAAACTAGAAAAATACAAATCTCCCCTAATCATTAAATAATTCTTCAAAATGTTATAAAAACACTCTAGCGTCTATAGCTTGGATAAAACTATAGAAATTAGAGTGCTTTTACTATTAGAAAGAATATATGGATTTAAAAAGGAGTTTAAATTAATCTAAAGAAAGTTGATTTTTCAACTGAATAATATTATAAGAATATCGATTTGTAGTTATTTTGAATGTAATCTTATAAGTGAATAATTAGGAGTAGAATATGACAACCCTATCTTTTTAGTAGAGTAGCTTTTTAGACTTATGTGAAAAATCAATTGACTTTATAACTATTTATCGTCTTTTTTTACCATATTTTTAACGCCTTCGATAGCTCCTTCAACAGCATCTTTGGCATCTTCAACAACTTCTTTCACTTTTGAGACTGCTTTTTCCGCAGCTCCCTCTTTTTCTATTTTTTTATCACCAGTTAATTTTCCGACACCTTCTTTAAATGCGCCTTTAGCTTGGTTGAGTTTTTCTTCTACTGACATAATTTTATCCTCCTTTGGACATAAAGATTTTTAAATATGAACGCTCTTAAACAATACATTCAAATTTTTAAGTATAACAAGATAAGTTAAATTATAGCTTTTGTGTTGAAGTCGAGTCATAAACAGCTTGAACACCCTCACTAACCTTATCTTTATTTGCTGATAAACCATTAGCTAGTCCATTTTTACCACTTTTTTCATTTATCGGCACTAAGTTTGCTAGTTGATTGGAGTCTTCCTATCGAAATATTGAAAATTATTCTTTTTTTCCTAAGAAAAATGATACTACAGCAACAACAATAACTGCCCCTAAAATTGATGGAACTAAGGCCATTCCAGCTAGTCTAGGTCCCCAAGAACCGAAGAGTGACTGTCCAACAGACGAACCAATTAAACCTGCAAAGATATTGGCAATTATTCCCATGGAACCTCCCTTTTTAGTGATTCCACCAGCAATAAAACCTATAAAGCCTCCGACAATAATAGCCCAAAGCATAATGTCTCCCCCTTTCTAAATTGAGGAAAGTTAGATTGTTTGGACAATCGAACCATCTAAAGAGTTACATTTTAGCTAAAACATTTTTTATATTAATCTTAACAATCATAAGATTAATGTTAGTATATACCTGTTAATAACAGTATAAGTTAATCAAATTGATAAGTCAATGAAAATGTTTGCGCTTACACAAAAATAGACATGAAAACCATCATCGGCCTTTGCAATCGCTTGCATAGTTTTACAATTTCGCTTATCTCATTTTTTTATTAAAAATCTACACATACTTCTACTATTATTAGGACTTCCTCTAAATGGATTGATTTATGAATAAAAAGTTTGATTAAACTGGTACATTCACATGATTGATTAGCATTTTAGCCACAAAAGAAAATAGCCCTAAGACGTTAGAGTGACGAAAGTAAAAATAAAATGTATAATTGAGACATGTAAACCCTTACACGTTTTTCTTTAAATAGTAAGTATCTAACAAAATAGTATAAATAATACACCGAACACTGCATCACTTTCAGTAGGAATTTAAAATTAATATGGAGTAGTGAATTGATTACAAATTGAAAGTAGAATATAAAACACGCCCACGTAAAGAAGTTACAATAATAATGACCAATGATTTAGATACGTCGTCAAAGAGTGAGCTTAAAAAGTTGACTATACTAACAAAGAGGGAGTACTGTTATGGAAAAAGTTTTGAAGGATGGTAAACTTTATTCTCTAATAGAATTTAGGGACAAAATCTATGAGGATTTAGATTTATCAAAAAGTGACTTAACCACTTTATTGTGTGCGATATTGATTGCATCTATTGGTTTGAATATGAATTCTATTCCAACAATCATAGGGGCAATGTTGATTTCTCCATTGATGACACCTATCCTTGGAGTAGGTTTTGCGTTAGCAATATTAGATACAAAACTACTCAAAAAATCGTTTAAAGTTCTCTTTATTCAAGTTGCAGTAAGCCTTTTAGCTTCTACACTTTATTTTTTACTTTCGCCCATTTCTTATGCAAGTACGGAAATTATTGCTAGAACCTCACCAACAATTTGGGACGTTGTAATAGCATTCGTCGGTGGATTAGCCGGCATTATTGGAGCACGAAAGAAAGAAGCTAATAACATTGTTCCTGGTGTCGCCATTGCAACTGCTCTTATGCCACCTGTTTGTACCGTGGGGTATTCTATTGCCACAGGAAATCTTGAGTATATGATAGGGGCGTCATATTTGTTCTCCATTAACTGCAGTTTTATTATGATTGCTACATATATTGGCACTAATGTGATGATGGTTAAAAATCCTTATGTTAAACATAATCGTGAAGCCTCTAAAATGCGAAAAATATTAATTCTAGTCTCGCTTGTTCTTATTATTCCAAGTTTAGCTTCTGCAACTACCTTAGTTAGAGATACGCTAATCAATGAGTCTATCAATAATTATCTATCTGATCAATTTGAAAACCATACTATTTTGAAAAAGAAATATAGTAAAGAAAACAATACACTAAAGCTAACCATTTCAGGTAAATATCTTTCAGAAGCTGAGTTACAAAGTATCATTAACAAACAAAAAGAATATGGTTTAAAAAATATCACGATTCAGGTTTCACAATTAACAAACGATAGATTAACTGAAAAAGAATTAGTCGACTACATCATTCAATATAAAAACGATGATGATCTTCAACAAATAGAAAAGGATAAGTAAAAAGAATCCCCAAATAACAACAAGTAATGTGAGATATTAATTTGATAAGCATAAGAAACCGTTGAAAAGTATTGTCACTAGTAGTCCATAGGAGAAAATAGCAATGAAAAAAGTAATGATAATTATTAATCCAACTTCTGGAGGAGAAACAGCATTAGATTATAAAGAGAGCTTGGAGAATAAGGCTAAAGAGTATTTTGATTATGTTGAAACTAAGATTACGCAAAAAGCCAAAGATGCAACTCAATTTGCTGAAAAAGCCTCTAAAGAAAAATATGATGCAGTAATTGTTTTTGGTGGAGACGGTACTGTAAATGAGGTTATTTCAGGGATTGCTGAAAAAAATCACATTCCAAAACTTGGGATTATTCCTGGTGGAACTGGTAATTTAATCACTAAGCTATTAGAAATCAACCAAAATATTGATCAAGCGATTGAAGAACTTGATTTCAATTTTACTAAAACCATTGATGTTGGAAAAGCTAATCAAAATTATTTTGGCTATATTTTTAGTGTTGGATCTTTACCAGAAGCTATTCATAACGTTGATATTGAAGATAAAACAAAGTACGGTATCTTTGCATATGCAATCAATACGATGAAGTCCGTTGTGGAAGACGATGTATTTAATGTTCGTATTGAAAGCGAAAATGGCAATTATGAAGGTGAAGCTAGTCAGGTCTTAGTACTTCTATCTAATTACTATGCAGACAAAAAACTATTTGATGAGAATACAGATGGATATGGAAATATCTTGATTTTAAAAGATGCATCCATCATTTCTAAATTATCGACTATCCCAGATTTGTTAAAAGGGGATCTAGTAGGTAACGATAATATCGAATATATCAAAGCGCGTAATATTAGGATTTCTTCAGAGGTTGAGTTAGAGTCAGATGTTGATGGAGACAAATCGGATAATCTTCCAGTAGATATAAAAATACTAGGGAACCATATCCAAGTGTTCTCAGGCACCAAAGTATAGTTTTTTTCCCTTCTACTTCTCCAACAAAAAAGTTTTAAATGATATAAGTTACTGCATCAGCAACAATAATAGTCCTGTCCTTTTGAAGTTAGGATATAAGTCAAGGGTAAGTAAATTACTTTTAATATATGGAGTTAAGGCGTTTTTCGATTCATGTCTAAAAACTTTTCGGAAGCATCAACTGTAATGGTAGTTTTCGAGCATAACAAAAAGTAGTGAAGAAGATTCCGACGATGGAATCTCTTCACTACTTTTTTCTCTTTTTCCTACTCAATCACCAATAGCAGCATTTCAGAGTTTCCACTCTTCAATCAACCAGTCCAAAAAAGCATCATATCTTTCTTGGAGATTATCATGATGACCGTAGGGGTCAAATGCTGAATAAGTGGACAAGCACTGTTTTTTGATGCACTCATGTACTTCTTTGGCAAAGTTAGGAGCCTTGGCCAGTCTATTCTTATGATTAGCCCCTTCGGTCAAACCGTTACATAAATAGACCGAGCAAGACTTATTAAGAAGCTGATGGGATTGGCAGTAGGCTACAAAATCTGGATACCAAAAGGATCCACAAATGGAAAAGATAAAAGGCATCTTATCACTGCTATAAAGACTGTGGATAGCAGCCAAACCACCCAGCGAGTAGCCTCCGTAAGCCATACGACTGTCATCCAGTCTAAACTCCTCTTGGATGCTATTTAAAATATGGCCAAATAGACGGTCATGATAGCTGGCTAGCTTGCCACCAAAATCAGGACTTCCAGGTCTCAAAGCCTGAGCATACCAAGGTGTAAAATCATCCAAGCGATTCTTGGGCTCAAGGCCTATCAGGATAACAGAATTCGCTAGTTTTCCCAGATAATCCAGTTGTCCATCGTTCAGAAAAACAGCTGGATAAGTCTTAATAGCATCATAAGACTCAGGAAGGGCAATCGTCACTCGAATGCCATGGCAGACAAAGTCTTTATTTATTAACAAAGTCATTAACCTTCTCAAGAGAATCAATCACAGATGGACCGTAATCCATAAGCTCATCATAAGAAATAGTCATGATTTTCTTGTTTTTAACGGCTGGTACATTTTCAAGAACAGCGTTCTTTTCCATCTTGTCTGTAGCATCCTTGTCCATGGCCTTATTACGGTCACTAGTTACATAGATAATCAATTCTGGTTCCATAGACACGAGATTTTCCAGAGTCAAATCTGATGTTCCTGTCGCAACATTGGTATAGCCAAGCTGATTAAGCATACTTTCTTGAAGGGCAGATTTGTAAGTTCCAAAGGTCTCATCGTTGTAGGCACACATGATCAGAGCCTTCTTCAAGTCTTTATCAGATGACTTGTTTTTCTTTTTAACGGCGTCGATACGTTTTTGGAGTTGTCCTGCATACTTGTCTGCCTTGTCTTGAACGTTGAAAATGTCACCAATATTTTTAACATCTTCGATGATATTATTCAAATCTTGTTTGGTTGTTGAAACAGAAGCTTTTTGCGTATAGACGGGAATGTCGTTGCTGTTCCACGTGCTGATGGTTCCCATGGACTTGTCTGAGAACATCATGTTACGACCAATAAGGGCATCAGGTCCGTAAGCCAAGATGGCTTCTTGAGAGATGGTCTTCTTATCACCGATATGTGGGATTGAAGCTATGTCATCCTTATATTTATCTGTTACTTCATTGTCAGGGTTAAGCATACCGACAATCTTGTCTTTTAAACCAAGCTCAATCAAAATTTCCGTTGATGAAAGGTTGTTTGTGATAACCTTTTCTGGTGCCTTTTTGAAGACTTGATCTAGCTCAGTTCCTTGATCGTCATAAGTTTTGACTGTCAAAGGATACTGGGTTTCTGAGTTAGTCTTTTTCACCGTTTCTTTTGCTGCTGATGACGATGATGTGCTGTTTTTATATGTAGAACTGCATGCTGTCAATGTGAGGACTGCTGCAGCGATTAATGCGATACCAAAAGTTTTCTTGTTCATAAGGCCTTCCTTTCCTAGGCTTATAAATACTGAATCATTGCCTGATGGTCATCCGTCCAGGTAATACGACTCTGAACATCATAAACCGCCTGCAAGGATTGTGGGGTTACGGCATCCCTTGGGACACCTTGGGCAACAATCTCACCCCCTTTCATTAAGTAAATATAATCTGAAAAACGACAGGCCAATTGAATATCGTGGAGAACTGCGAAAACATTAATGCCGAGTTCCTTGACCAAGGTCAACATCTCCAACTGATACTTAATATCCAAATGGTTGGTAGGCTCATCCAATAAAAGGAGTTTGGGTTCCTGAGCCAAAGCACGCGCCAGGATAACTCTTTGTTTTTCGCCACCTGATAAGGACGAATAATAGCGTGTCTTCTTTTCAGACATGCCAACCTTGTCTAGGGCATCCTGAACGAGCAAGTGGTCCCGCTCCGTTTCTTTTTGTAGAAAGGAAAGATGGGGCGTTCGGCCAAGCATGACAATTTCTTCCACCGTGCAATCAAATTGAAGGGTGTTAAACTGTGTCACAACAGCCATTTCTTTTGCAGTTTCCTTTAGGCTTACCTGATTTAGGCTTTTTCCATCAAGTAAAATCTGACCGCTATCTGGTTTCAACTGGCGATAAATGGTTTTTAGCAAGGTTGATTTCCCACTCCCATTTGGTCCTAGTATGGTCTGGAATTGTCCACCTTCGACCTTTAGGGAGACTCCATTTAGGATTTTTTTCTCTCCAATCGAATAATGAATATCCTTACACTTTACATCCATAAGTCTAAACCACCTTCCTACGATTTTTAGTCACAATATAAATAAAGAAAGGTGCGCCAACCAAGGCTGTAAAGATACCGATAGGTAGCTCTGCATTTTTGACGAGGATTCTAGCCAAGACGTCTGCCCAAACCACAAACAAGGAACCTAAGAGAGTTGCCACTGGAAAAAGCTTACGATAATTAGTCCCGACTATACTTCTAGCGATATGAGGGGTAATCAAGCCGACAAAGCCGATAATTCCACAGCTAGCAACCAAGACGGCTGTTATGACTGCAACGATGGCAATGTAAAGATACCAATAGAGTTTAAGTGGAATCCCTAAAGTCAAAGCTGCTTCATCTCCCATCATCATGGCATTGAAGACACGATACTGAGTTGAGAAAAAGAGAAAGGCCAAACCAACCACTACTGCTGGAAGCAGCAAATCTGACCAAGAGGTTCCTGTCAATGAACCCATGGTCCAAAACTTAATGGTCATAACACTGTCCGCTGTCGCTCCAATAGAGATTATAAAATTGGCAAAGGCAATAAAGAGGGCATTAACAACCGTTCCAGATAAAATCAAGCCAGATGTGGTCACTCTCCCCTGCATAGAGGCAATAATTAGGACAAGAACCGTCGCTAGGATAGCCCCCACAAAGGCACCCAAGCCTACCACAGCTTTAAGGCCTAAAATGATGGCCAAGGTTGCTCCAAAAGTTGCTCCTGCCGAGATGCCTAAAATGTAGGGTTCGGCAATCGGATTATTAACGGTTGACTGCATGACACTCCCAGACATGGAAAGGCCTGCACCAACTACTAACCCTAGGAGAACCCTCGGAACTCGCATATTCCAGATAATAGCTTCAAGTGGTTTGGCTATGTTATGACTGGCAATCGGAAACCCCAATTTACTGAAGATGACACCATAGGTATCATCTATATCTATAGTGACCGCTCCTAAAGACACTGCTACAAAAACTGATGCTACTACTAAAAATAGAAGCAAACAGAGCAGGCTTAGGTAGCGGGAAAAAACTAGGTGTTTTGCTTTTTTAAAAGGCATTAGCACCTCCTTTCCACCTGTAATGTCAGAAAATTTTGACAATACCTTTTTAGTATAACATGCCTCAAAAAGAAGGGCAAGGTCATTTGAGTATTACATAGAAAAAAGAGCAGTCTTGAACTACTCTTAAGATTTATAAATAGTTGAAGCAAAGTGAGAAAAAAGTTGGTTTATCATTTAACATTCTCCACACTGCTACTAGCAATTCTCATGGCAAGAAGGATTATCAGCACCTTAATCACAAGTGATAGCCATACGCTCTCAGTTGATGACAGTTGCGATAAAGCATTGATCAACGCATGTGTCATCACACAAAGCCAAAGGCTTCTAGTCCTTGTATAAATGGCGGATAAGATGAAACAATTGCTTAATAAGCCTAGCAAAAATGGCAATAAATGAATCGTAGTCAAAGACCCATCAATGTAAAAATAGAGCAAATGCCATAGTGACCAAGCCACAAAGGTACACAGCGTAGACACTAGATAGGTCAACTTTTCTTGCAAAGTAGGCTGGAAAAAATAGCGCCAACCAATTTCTTCGATTCCACCAAAGACGAGGGCTTTTACAAATAAAATTATGGGGAGATACCAAGTTGGAATAATCATTTCCCCACTAAAGACCTGTGGTAGAAAATCCAAACATAGAAAAATGAGGACTAAGATATAGTAACTAAGAGGCTGTTTGACTTGGAAAAAATCTCTGAGAAGCTGTTTAAAACTGGATTGATGATAGCGAATGCTAACATAGCCACCCCAAATGGCTGAGGACAAGCCACCTAACATAAGGGTAAAGAGGCCAATTGGAGTCCCATAATCAACCCTAACTCCTCCTGCTCTTAGCAGCCAAACAAGGAGACTGACAAGTAAAATCTGTCCAAAGGTCCCTGACAGATAAAGCAACAAGGCTTGTTTTCTATTCATATCTTGATTCCTTTTTCTACCCTATTCAAACTTTCGTCTCACGATAACCTAGTCCATATCCACCCATTTGTCATTGTCCATGATAAAAGGTTTGGCTAGACCTGGTCCGGTATAGTCCTTGTACTTGGTTGTCAGATACTTGTAGCAATCTTTTTTGCTGGCAAATTTAATGGCTTGGTAGGGCTCTTCAAAGGTCAACTTTTCAACAAATAAGTAGCCATCCGTCGTAGGCACCAAGACTCCGACGTGACCGACAAAAAGAGAATCACCATCTAAATTATCGTGGACAACGACCGACAGCATGCGTGCCTTGTCATCAAAAGTGAACTGTTTGTAGTAATCCTCCATATGCTTGGCGTGAACCTCGACATCTTGGGTAGCTTCAGTCTTGACCCTTGAAAAAAGAATGTCAAAGTTGGCCTGGTCCTTGGCATTAAAGAGCTTACCCTTGTCAATGGCGTCCTTGTCTTGGAAAAGGAGCTCAGTATCACTTTTGACTTGAGGAATCTTGATTTTGCCTTTCAGTAGCGTATAGGTGTTGATACGGCAGTTGGTACCGATAAAGTCACCATGCTTGGCTGTCCACAGGCTACTGATTTTTTCCACATCATAGTCTGTTTTGGTAAATGGCGCAAAATTCCCAGATAAACCAACAGAACCCACTGTGTCATTGTAATCAGTGACGAGATTGATAAAGTTATCCACACTCTCCTCGTTCAAATGTTTCGAGAGTATGGCTCGCACCTCACTAATATTAGCCTTGCTATTAAGGTTGGAGTAATTTGCTTGCTCCTCTTTTTTGTGGAGATGTGCAAAAACTGCTAAACCGACAAGTAGCAGGCTAGAGATAGATAAAAGAATTAGCGTCTGTTTTTTCAAAGTTTTCATAGGCGCCTCCTTGGCTTCATTATACCAGATTTTGACAGCTACTTATTCTCAGGATACTTTTTGCAGTGTAAAAATGTCATTGAAACTCAATGAGTGCCTCAGGGTAGCCGTTAGGAACGAAAAAAACTGCAAGCAAGTAGCTGCAGTTCGTGTATAACCATAGTCCTTATTTCTGACTATTGCTAAGTTTTTTAAGATAAGTATAGCCCAGATAGAAAAAGAAAAGCGCTAAAAGAATA
>ERZ1023393.84-NODE-84-length-26545-cov-5.907324_pt1 | contig 26545 bp, 20 predicted proteins | sample MGYA00380503_ERZ1023393 | MGnify/ENA primary metagenome ERZ1023393 (study PRJEB33173, sample SAMEA4830379) | metagenome | study: EMG produced TPA metagenomics assembly of the PRJEB25223 data set... | reverse complement strand
GTTAATCAAATAAGCTTTCAAGTGTGTCAGCACATTGGCCAAACCCTTTGTGGATTCGTTGACTTTGCTTGAAATTATAATCTTCAAACAAAGTAACTAAGTAACGTTCCAGAGCTTCCTCGTTAGGAAAAAGAACCTTTTTTTCGTTTGACGTTTGATTTCTTTGTTAAGAGACTCAATGAGGTTTGTCGAATAAATGCTGTGCCAAATCTGGTAGGGAAACTGATAAAAAGTTAAAAGATTATCCGTATTCTCCAGACTTTCCATGACTTTCCTATACTTTGGTTTCCATTCAGCGATAAAGTCCTCCAAAGCTAGGACTGCTATTTCTAAATTTTCAGTACGATAAATCGTTTTAAATTGCTTCAAAATAACCGCTCTATCTGCTCGTTTCACTTTACTAGCTAGATTTCGACTAATATGAATTAAGCAACGTTGTTGTTTAGCTAATGGGTAAGCCTGACTGATCATCTGCTCAAGCCCCTTGAAGCAATCGGTCGCTACATGAGAAACCTGTTGAATGCCTTGTTTTTGAAGCTTATCTAACAGGGTGGACCATGAATCATTGTTTTCATTTGGGGCGATTTCCCAAGAACAACCTTCTGTCCTTCTGGTGTAATGCCAAGTGCGATATGAATACATTCTTTATTAACGGCTCCACGTCTTAATGGAAGATAGGTTCCATCAAGAAATAAAACAGAGTAATTGGCTTCTAAGCTTCTCTCATGAAAAGCAGAGACATTCTCCTGAGTTGTTTTTGAGATATTAGAAATTGTGGCAGGACTATAGTGATGACCATCCATTCGCTCGATGATGTCGCTAATTTCTCGAGTCGTTACGCCGGTTTGATAGAGTTTGATAACCATCTCTTCCAAGTGGTCATCTCGACGTCCATAAGAGGGGATCAAAGCTGGACTAAAGTTTCCATTACGACTATTACCAGAATTATAGCCTACTTTATCGTAAGGCTCATACCCTAAAAGGGCTGACAATTCTGCTTGAAGCGGATCATTCATCGCCGTTTCAAGAGAAGTACGGAAAAATTCATCAATATCTTGCTTTTGGGCTAAGAAGTTAAGTAGTTCTGTGCTAAACTGAGTCATAGGAATAAATCTCTTTCTAGTAATGTTTCGCAACTCTACTATAACGGATTTATTCTTTTTTGTGTTTACACAACATATTGTATACTATCCTCTGCAAAATATAGATATAAACATTTTATTCTATTTTATACAGAAAATAACAACAAATGACCATATTCCTTGCCTATTTTCAATTATTTTGATACTCTACAATTGGAGGTATATATGACTAAACAAAAAATAAATCAAATTGTCGGTTCCATTGGGGCCTTTATCGGGATTATTGTATTTATCGCCTACATCCCACAAATTTTTGCCAATTTACAAGGCAACAAAGCTCAACCATTCCAGCCTTTATCCGCAGCAGTATCTTGTTTAATTTGGGTTCTTTATGGATGGACAAAAGAACCCAAGAAAGATTGGATACTAATTATTCCAAACTCAGCTGGTGTGATTTTGGGTGGACTCACTTTTTTGACTTCACTTTAACAAATTTAATAGTATGTATAAAAAGCTGAGATGAGTTTCTCAGCTTTTTCTCTATTCTCAGATAATTAAACGCTGCACTCACTAACTTCCGCTTTTCCATTCACAATCATTCTCATGGTCATCAACTAGACCTGCCGCCTGTAGAAAACATACTAAGATTAGTAGTGAAGAAATCTCCGACGGGAGTGAGTACTCACTACTTTTTCTTTGTGTTAAAGTAGAGGTGTCTTGTGAAGTCGTGGCTTCTTTTGGCGCTAGACGCCGTAAAAAAACTGGCAAGACACCTGTTTTAGATGGAATTTTATCAAAGTATGTTGGACGCTAGACGTCGAGTATTGAAAATGAAATCACTAAAATAAGGAATCATTCAAGACAAAGAGGTAAACATAATGCGGACAGTTTTTGGAATTGATGTGAGTAAAGCAAGCTCAGAAGTCGCTATTCTTGTGAATGGTGAAAGGGTTCATGGCTATACTATGTCTAATGACATTATCGGATTTTCTCGTCTACTGAAGGACTAAAGACCGTGAGAAACCCCGAAATTATTTTCGAAGCTAATGGTGTCTACTCTTGTCGACTTCAGGCTTTTCTAGAAGAAAACAGCTATGACTATACACGTCTTAATCCTTTGGAAGCTAAAAAGCAACTTGACAGCTTACGAGTCCGGAAAACCGATAAAATTGACGCAGGGAAACTAGCTTCGTCACAATTCGTTTTAAACCGTAAGCCAATTTATGTTCAAGAAAAAGTCTATCAAAACTTGCATGATCTTAGCCGGTTCTACCAAAATCTGACAGAGGATATCGTAAGGACGAAGAATAGGCTGCACAAAGTTCTTCAAGTCGCCTTCCCAGAAATCGAGATTCTACTATCTACTCCTGCAGGTGAGCAATATTAGAATCTCGTGTCCATCTTCCCAACAAAGCATTAGGTGCTGGAATTATCGGAAGTTGAGTTGAAAGAGACTATTCGCCAGTCAACCTCTAAACGCATTTCAGAGAACAGAGTAGGTAACTTGGCTGAGAAGCTAGTTGGACTGGTAAAGCAATCTTATTCTGCCATTTCAAAAACCTCTCCTATAATAGAAGAGGTTAAGTATAATGCACAGAAACTTATAAGGTTGACAAGCCGTCGAGAACAAGTTTTAGAACAGTTGATAGAGTTAGCTAAACCTCTACCTGAATATGTGATTCTTCTCTCTATTCCTGGCATCGCAGAGACAACGGGTACAAGCGTTATTGGCGAATTAGGAGACATTCGTCGCTTTACGTCTGCTAATCAAATCAACGCTTTTATCGGTATTGATCTCAAACACTATGAGTCGGGAGATTTCCTAGGTCAAGAGCATATTACTAAGCGTGGGAATCCTTGTGCAAGAAGAATTCTGTACAAATCTATTCGCAATATCGCTTCAGCTAGCCATACCAATCCTTGTCATATCGCAGATTTCTATGAGAAACGAAACAGACAATCGACAATAGCTTCAACTAAGCCACATACGATTTCCTCTATACATCGTCTCATTCGAACAATGTATTACCTCATTACGCATAACAAACTTTACGATTACTCTTTGACCCAAAATCGATAAGGCTGTCTATGCCGTATTATGGTAACACCTTGTTTCAAAAAATACCAGATGAGGTGTTTTTTTAGCATGCCCATTTATGGATCAAAAAGTGTTAAAAATAAGACAGTAACCTCAGAATAGCCACTATCTTATCTCTTTTTTTACTTAAAGCCTTGATAGACTTGGCAAATGGTAGAAAAAGAGAACCGAAGTTCTCCTTTTCAATCTATTAGTTTAACACTCTAGGTGGGTAAGCAATACCAGTCTTATCAAAGTAAACGTAGATTCCTGGTTGGATTTCTATCCATGTGCTGATGGCTTTCTTACCACTATCACCATAGTAATAGCTAATACGACCATTGCCAGCTGTTACCGTTTGTCCTTTTACTTGTTTACCATCTTTAGCGAAGTAATAGGTATCAGCACCGATTTTAACTTCACCAGTTACTGTCTTACCATTAGAACCAACATAATACCAATTGTTATCACCTGTTGTGAAGAATTCATTAGTCAAACGTTCACCTGTTGCAGCATCGTACTTGCTATAGGTACCATCTGCATTCTTAACAACGCCACCTTTAACTTGACTTCCATCTTCTTTAAAGTAGAGGTGTTGTCCATTGATAACTTGAGCACCTGTAACAGTCTTACCGTCAGCGCCTGCATAGTACCATACATTTCCATCAGTTGTGAAGAATTCGTTAGTAACTAATTCTCCAGAACCTTCTTTGTACTTACTATAAGTACCATCTGCATTCTTAACAACGCCACCTTTAACTTGACTTCCATCTTCATTAAAGTAAAGTTTTTGACCATTGATAACTTGAGCACCTGTAGCGGCAACACCATTTTCATCAAAGTGATACCATTTACCTTCAATGTTTCTCCAAGTGTTCTTGATAGCATTACCAGTGTGTGCGTCAAAGTAATAAGTTTTACCTTTAAAGGTTACTAATTTATCTTTAGCTTGGAAACCGTCTTCTCCAAAGTATTGTGTGAAGCCATCAATAACCGTAACACCTTTGGCCATGACACCTTCATTAGTGAAGTAACGGAATTTCACAACCTTAGACTCTTTACCGTCTTTAGTTTCAGTAACATCAAATTTAGTGTAACCGCCCTTATACATTTGACCCTTAGTGTTGTAAAGGTAGGTATTACCATTAGCATCAACATAGTAGGCATTACTCAACATGATACCGTTTGGCAAGAAACGATAAACGTCTTTACCATTTGGTGAGTATTCACCGTTTGTAATCATGTGACCACGAGCATCGAAGTAATAGGTGTTACCATTGAAGGTTACAAAGGCAGATTTAGCTTGAGTACCACTTGTACCGAAGTAAGTGATTCCCTTACCATCACTTGAGAATCCAGTAACAACCTTTTCTTTACCTGTCAATTGAAGAGGAATGAAGTTACCATCTTTAGTGACTGTGAAGTATTTACCAGTTGCTTCATCGCTAAGTACATAGCCAACACCACGTTCAAGAACGTTTGTTCCGTTGAAGTATTCAGCCTTCCATTGTTTCAATTTAACAGAATCATCAATTGGTTTACCAGTTGAGATCATGTTAACCTTGAACATTTCAGGGTATTTAGCTTTAAGCTCAGCCAAGAATTCACCACCGTATTTAGCTTGGTAATCTTTACCTGATGACTTAGTATTAGCTACATAAAGCGAGTGATCAATGATAGCATCCGCAATCTTACGTCCAGCACCATCAGTACGAGTCGCTGTTACGACTTCCTTACCTGGCAATTGGTAAATTTGGTCTGGAACCCAGTCAGCGATTGCTTGGATACCAGCTTTGTGAAGTGCCTTAAGAGCATCACGAAGGTCTTCTTTAGAACCGTATTTATTGTTCTTACTCATAGCAAGGTCATAACGGTCCGCAAAGGCATAACCATTTTGGATAACTGAGTCAAGGAAAGTACCATCATCAGCAGATACAAATTGAGGTGCCATTTCAAATGATGTTACGCCCCATGACTTGAACAAATCAACATTTTCAGCAATCTTACGGTTAGTATAAACTGAAGGATCTGAACCATCTGGGATAGTTTGGAAGTTAGAGAATCCTTCGTAGATCAATTGTGAATCATAAGCTTCAGTCGCTTTAAGAGTCAACTCTCCTTCTTTTTTAGCTTCTGTTGAAGGCGCTACTCGGATATCTTGATCATCTGAAGCTCCAACTGGAACCCAAACTGCTACGAAACCAGACATATCAAATGTTTCATAACCCTTAATGTCATTAGCACCGAAAGTCAAGACACCGTTGCTGTCTGTTTCTTTCACATAACCTGCTGCGATTGCATCTGCATCAGATGTAAAGTTCTTGATACCATCAGCTGTACCAACAATCAAAGCACGGTATTTTTGGTTGGCATGGATTTTACCCATTTCAACATTAAGTTTAGCTGATTGATCCAAAGTCAATTTTGGATTGTTAGCTACAAGTGTTACCTGACCAGATGTACGGCTGTATTTAGAACCTTCTGTATCATCAGCTGTCATGATGTCTTTACCATAACGTACTGAAGCATAGACTTCATTTGTACGGTAGAGTTCAACATCTGAATTGTCCATCTTACCATCAGTTGGCAACCAGTATGAACGTTGAGCTTGTCCACCAGATACATACTTGATACGATTCTTCATCAAGTTAACAATGGTATCGTAATATGGAGACTTAGTTTCCATGTAATTACCATTATCTGTATAAAGGTCTCCATAGTAGACACGAGTGATTGTTTCCATGTTTTGCAACATAACAGCGTATGCTGCTGGGATGTTGTTCAAGGTATATTTTTTGTCGCTGCTGAGCATGTCTTTGTTATAAATCTCAAAGGCTTTCTTCATTTCAGCATCAGTGATTGTGAAACCATCTGATTTTGGATTGATTTCTTTCTTGATGATTTCAGCAATAATATCTTGAACGTTGTTATCATGGGCACGGATAAAGACGTAGTTTCCTGACGCATCTCCGTATTTCTCGTTGTATTTACCGATTGTAGACTGTTTAACTGTTCCGTCTTCGTTATAGGCCTTGCTTCCATCTTTGTTAATCCAATCAGTCTTTTCATCACGTTGTGTCGTGTTGAAAGTATTGTTATACAAAGGACTTACAGCCGGTGTACGTTCTTTGATTGGTTTAGCCAATGAGAAGAGGAGAGCCAAACGTTGTTTGTTTTCCATAGCAAGCGCAGCGCCATCTGTCTTGTCATTGTAGTGGTTGTCATTAAGACTCCATGCTTCAAGGACTGAGATGTGAGCAAGAGCGTTTGCTTCAGATTTGTTAACACCATAGTACTCACGGAAGTAGTTTGTGTAGAGTTGAAGCATGTCTGCATCGACATTATCTACCGCGTCGACACGGATACCATCGAAGTTAGCATCCTTGTCACCCATAACGATTGAACCCCAGTTCATAAGGTAGTGGATTTGGTTCAATTGTTCCGCTTGAACAACTGGGTTTGACAAATCTACGTCATTAGCTAGCAAGAAGTCGAAACCGCCCATGTGGTTTGGATCTGACTGCTCATCAAGAACTGACTTATCAATTGTACCCTTTTGATTAGTAGCCGTATGGTTCAAAAGACGATAGTTAGAGTTAGCCCATGGTGTACGTGAATCATTTACATAGAGAAGGGCACCACCTTGAAGGTGATCTTCGCCGCCACCTTTAGAGTAGTTTTCAGTTTCTTTGTTCCATTGTGGTTGTGTCTTAACAAAAGCAGAAATAGTTTCACGCAACCATTGTGTTGATTTTTCAGCCTGAATCTTTTGTTCAATCTTAACTTGGATATCCTTAGCAGCAACATTCAAAGTTTCTTGCTTATCTGTGCTAGTGTATTTAGCATCCAAGTTAAATACTTTAGACATGTAGTTCAAGTAGTTAACTTGTGTATCTACATTTGGCCACCAAGCCATCAAAAGTGGACGGAAATCTTCTGCAGTTGATGCTTGCCAAGTTACACCATCTTTGATGATAGAAGCTGGACGGTACCAGCTATCTGCAGTCAAATAACCATCAATCAATTCAAAGCTAGCTTCAGATGAATCGTAGGCACGGTTATTTATTGAGAAACCATCAACAATATTTGTTGTTCCTGGTGTGAAAGAGTATGTTGATGAGCTTGTAAGGGCACCATCTTTACCGAAGTAAAGCAATTGACCATTTACAGTAATGGCAAAGTTTTCTTTGTGTGAACCATCTTCATTAACATAGTAATATTTACCATCAATGTTTTTGATGTTTTTCAAGGAAAGCGCAGCTTCTACTTCTGAATCTTTCAAAGCAGCTTCTGGCGCTTTAACTTCTGTGTTTACAACTTCAGCCTTCACTGTTGCTGGTTGTTCTTCTGCTTTTTCAGTTGTAACAGCTGGTGCATCTGTTGTCACAACTGCTTCTTTATTTGGAACAGCTGCCACCGCTACATCAGAAGTTGTTGCTGTTGTAGCTGCTTCAGCTGTTGCTTGTGTGTTCGTTGTAGTTGCTGTTTCGACGGCATTTGTTTCTTTAGCAGGCGTTAAAACATCTGCTTCTTTTGTATTTGTACGTTTATCGACTTCTTTGGTTGCTTCTGTAGAAGTAACTAAATCGGCTGTTGTATCTAAATTTGGTTGAGTTACTATCTTATCTTGAGTTTCATCCGCTGAAACTGAAGATGTTGTTGCAGACAATCCTCCTACGACAGTAGCAAGTGCTGCAGAGGCAACTGCAATTGTGACCCATTGCTTCTTAACTTTATGAAGCTTATAGTGTACCTTATTTTCCATTATAATTTTCCCCGTGATTTTATTTGTCAAAATCAGACTGAAATCTATCCGATTTCAAACAATTACATTATATCATTATTTTCTAACTATTTCTCGAATTAATTGTTTTTTTATAAATTATATGTAACATAACAGCAACATTAGAAAAGTTTTGTAACACACCTATTTCATAGGCTTTCAATTCTCATTTTCATATCATTTGATAAGTAAAACTATTTTCTATAAAAACCACTAAAACCCTTGATACAATGGCTTTTACAACGATTCTGACTCAAAATTGATATTTGTCAGATTTTTTTCTTTAAGGAGCAAAAAAAGGCAAAATTTCTTTAAACGATTCTCGTTTTCAAGAAATTTCACCTATAAATTCATGTTAAATCATATCGTTTTTCACTTAATCTCTCAGATTAAGATTAGATTGATTGATTATTTATCAAAATCAGCATAACCATTTTCATCGAAGAAGACAGTCTTACCGTCTTGGAAAGTGATCCATGTGTTTGTCACACGTTCTCCAAGAACTGATTCGTAGTATTCCACTCCTTTTGGTGTGCTGATTGGGCTACCTTTAACTTGACGTCCCAAATGATCAAAGTAATACTCTTTACCATCGATATTTTGGCGTCCTGTTACAGCCTTACCATCTTTGAAGTAGTACCAAACATTGTTACCAGTTGTCAAGAAACGGTTATTGATACGTTCACCTGAATCTTTATCATAGTATGAAAGTGAACCGTCAGCATTCTTAACAAAGTCACCTTTAACTTGGCTACCATCTTCCTTGAAGTAATAGTTTTTACCGCCAATGCTATAGGCACCTGTCACGATTTCACCATTATCTTTGGCATAGTACCATGTCTTACCACCATCAAGAGTGAAGAAATCAGATTTGACTTGGCTTCCATCAGCATTGAAGTAATAGTTAAGGTGGTCAATTGTTTGACGACCTGTAGCGAGGTTACCATCCTTATCAGCATGGTACCACTTGCCGTTTACTTCGAAGAACTTGTCTTTAACCTTGTAACCATTATCTACAGTGTAGTAGCTAATCTTGCCATTTTCAGTAACAAATTCACCTTTAACTTGGGCACCATTTGCACGGAAGTAGTATTCGTGACCATCCAAAGTAAGGGCACCTGTCACATTTTTACCAGCTGCATCACGGTAGAACCATGTTGAGCCATCTGTTGTGTAGAATTCACCCTTCTTAGCTTGTGCATAGCCTTGATCATTGAATTCATACCAGATACCATCGATTTCAGCCCAACGATTTGTGTAGGCATTACCAGAATTTTTATCGAAGAAGTAGAGTTTTCCGTCTGGAGTAACATACTTAGTACCTTTAGCTTGGAAGCCATTTTCATCAAAGTATTGCAATCCTCCACCAGCATGAGTCAAGCCAACAGCCATTTCTCCAGTTGGTGAGAAATAACGGAATTTAGCTTCTGTTTCTGAAGTACCTTCTTTCGGTACATCGAATACAAAGTAACCATCTTTGTACTGCTCACCAAAGCTACCAAAGTAATAATATTTACCATCCTGTTGATAAATAGAATCACGAAGCTGGATACCGTTTGGCAAGAAGAAATAAGTCTTACCATCGATATCTTGACGACCAGTTAACATATAACCTTCTTTATCGAAGTAATAGTAATTTCCAGCATATTTAATGAAGGCATTCTTAGCTTGGAAACCACTATTATCAAAGTAGGCCATACCCTTACCATCATAGTAGAAACCTGTCTTACCACCTTGATCTGTCAAAGGTTTTGGCAAGAAGATACCATTATCAGTAACTTGATAGTAGCGACCAGTAGCATCGTTGCTGAGAACATAACGACTACCACGACCAAGGATATTAGTACCATTCATGTACTTAGCAGACCATTGCTTGATTTTAACAGATGGATCAATCTTCTTACCAGTTGATATCATCACATCTTCAAACAACTGTGGATATTTCTTTTGGAGCTCATCAAGGAACTCACCACCATATTGAGCTTGGAAGTCCTTACCTGATGATTTAGAATTTGCAACATATAAAGTGTTATTGATATAAGCATTGGCCTTTGGAGTACCATAACTATTAGCACGTGTTGCTGTTACAACTTCTTGTCCTGGCAATTGGTAAAGTTGATCTGGTACCCAGTCAGCAATTGCTTGAATACCTTGCTTGTGAAGGGCTTTAAGTGCATCACGAAGATCTTCTTTAGAACCGTATTTGTTATTCTTGCTCATGGCAAGGTCATATCGGTCAGTAAAGGCATAACCATTTTGGATAACAGAATCAAGGAAGGTACGGTCATCAGCCGATACAAATTGAGGAGCCATCTCGAATGATGTGATTCCCCATGACTTGAAGAGTTCTGCATTTTCTGCAATCAATTTATTAGTATATTGGCTATCTTTTTCAACAAAATCTTGGAAGTTTGAGAAACCTTCATAGATAACTTGTGAGTCCAATGCTTCAGTAGCAGAAAATGTCTTGTCAAGTTTCTTATCTGAACCTTTAACACGGATATCTTGGTTATCAGGCGCACCTACTGGTACCCAAACACCAAGATAACCTCTCATATCAACAGTTCGATACCCCTTGATTTCATCTCCACTGAAAGTCAAGTTCCCTTCAGCATCAGTGTATTTAATTTTTCCAGCTGCTGCTGCATCATTTTCGTAAGTGACAATTCCCTTATCAGTACCAAGAAGTAATGGACGGTAGGCTTGGTTAGCATGAAGTTTACCCATGTTAACTTTCAAAGTACCATCACCCAGTGAGAAATCCTGATTATTGGCAATAAGGGTCAACATACCAGAATGTTTACTTGTTTCTGCTACACCCGTAGTTTGGTCAGCAGTCATAATATCTTTACCGTAACGAACAGATGACAAGATTTCTTTTCCATTGAACGTGTCGACTTTCATCGATTGTCCACCTGAAACATATTTCATACGGTTCTTCAAGAGCGTTGTGATAGCATCGTAGTAAGGAGACTTGGTAGCCATATATTGGCCGTTATCCGTATAAAGATCTCCATAATAAACACGAGTTACCTGCTCCATATTTTGAAGAATCAAAGCATAGGCAGCTGGAATATTGTTAATAGTATAACGTTTTTCTGCCTTCTTCATATCTTCATTATAGATTTCAAAGGCACGTTTCAATTCAGCATCAGTCATGGTATAACCATCTGATTTTGGATTGATCTCTTTTTGAACAATATCACGAATGATATCTTGAACAAGGTTATCATGAGCACGCGCAAAGATATAGTTAGCTTGTGTATCTCCATACTTACTATTATTTGTACGGTCTGTCAAACTGCTAGTAATCAAATCTTTCAATGAAGAGCCCGATCCATAAAGTGCACCCATAATTGCATAACGAAGGTTATTATCCATGGCAAGGGCTGCACCATCATGTTTTTGATTATAAGCATTATCATTTAAATCCCAAGCTTCAAGGATAGAAATGTGAGCGAGTGCATTGGCTTCAGATTTATCCACACCAAAGGCTGCTCGGAAGTAGTTTGTATAAACTTGGAGAAGGTCAGCATCGACATTGTCAACTGCATCAACACGGATACCATCAAAGTTAGCATCCTTATCACCCATAACAATTGATCCCCAGTTCACAAGATAGTGAATTTGGTTCAACTGCTCAGCTTGCACAACTGGATTTGAGTTATCAACGTCATTGGCAAGTAGGAATTCATAACCACCCAAGTATCTTCCTGTACCATTTAGAGAACCATCTTGGTTACTTGGTGTACGGTTAAGCAAACGGTAATCAGAATTTGCCCAAGGTGTCTTGTCATTATTAACATAAAGAAGAGCTCCCCCTTGAAGGTGGTCAGCAAGGGTATAGTTTTCAGTTGTAGTATTCCACTGGTCTTGTTCTTTTACAAAAGACTCAATTGCTTGACGAAGCCATTCAGTTGATTTTTTAGCTGAAATTTCTTGTTCAATCTTAATTTGAATTGTCTTAGCAGCTGCATTCAATTCAGATTGACTTTGGCTGGTTGAATAAGTTGCGTTAAGGTTAAAGTGTTTAGAGAAAGTATTGAGGTAGGCAACTTGTGTATCTACATCAGGCCACCATGCCATCAAAAGTGGACGGAAGTCTTTCTCAGTTGACACCCGCCATTTTTCACCATTTTCCAAAATAGTGACTGGACGGTACCAGCTATTAGGTGTTAAATAACCATCTACCAACTCAAAGCTTTCTTTCTTAGAATCGTAAGCACGGTTATGTGAAGAGAAAGCATCAACTAGATTAGTTGTACCTGGTGTGAACGAGTGTGTTGATGTGCTTGTCAAAGCACCATCTTTACCAAAGTAAAGCAACTGGCCATTAACTGAAACAGCAAAGTTTGTTTTGTATGAACCATCTTCTTTGACATAATAGTATTTACCATCAACTTGTTTGATGTTGTCCAAAGAGAGTGCTGCTGTTTCTTCTTTTTCAGTAACACCAGATTTTGGTTTTTCAGCTACTGTAAGCGTTGTATCTGTCGCAGTCGCAGTTGCAGCTGGTGCTTCTGTTGTCGCACCATTTGCTACTGCTGCACGATCAGTTGTTGCTGGTGCCACCGTATTAGCACTTGTATCTGCTGCAGTGGTTACTGCCGCAGGAGTTTCGACCGTTGCAGTATCAGCAGCCTTGTCAGTTGTTGTTGCTGTCGCATCTGTCGTAGCAGTTGCTGCAGGAGCGGCTACTTCATGCGTTTCAACGACAACATCGCTTTCAGCTGTCGTAGAGGCAACTGGTTGAGTTGTTTCATCGGCTGAAACCTTTTGATTGGCAACTGTAGCACCACCTACGATAGAGGCAAGTGCTGCCGAAGTGACGGCAATCGTCACCCACTGCTTCTTAACTTTGTGAAGCTTATAATGTACCTTTTTTCCCATTTTAGGTCCTCTTTTCATTTTCCTAGTTTGAATGAAATCTACATAATTCAAACAATTTCATTATAGCATATTTTTTTCAGCCATTTCGAGTCTTTATCAAGTCATTTCAATTTTTAATCATAATGTAAATTGAAAAACATTTTGACAATCATTAAAAACTACCGAATGTCGAAAACGGTAGTTTTTTCTATATTTTTAGGAAAATTTTTAGAGGTAATTGAGAGGTAAATAAACTATCTCTATTCAATCAGTTAGCGATTTTCAAGTCAGCTATTAAGCAAAAACCACATTATGTTGGACCCTGTAGCTAACTAAAAAGAGCAAGGTTTCTGTAACTAGTTTTGCCAGAACCAAGCCTAAACCAATAGCAACTAGACTACTAAGTAAGAAATAGTTACAGGCCAAGAGGACCAGGACCAACATAAAGTAGCGAACACTCGACCTAAAGAGGGAGCTTGTCGGATTAAAGACCACATTAGCGTTCAGCAAGCACTGGCTGGAAGCCGAAATGACACGGGCTAGCACGACCGAAAGGAGCAGATTTTTCGTCAAGGCAAAGAGCACAAATAAGGCTGTTGCATCAATGACTGAGGCCAAAACGGCCGTGCCAGAGAACTTTAAAAAAGGGCTGTAAATACGGATGGAATCACGAATGGGGCGAAAGTGCGAACTTTTGTTTTCCTCCAGATAAACTGTCTCGATAGGGACTTCAGAGATTCGGTGGCCTGACTTTTTGGCTTCAAGCAACATATTAAACTCGTACTCGAAACGATTGCCATCCAGATTAAGAAGCCATGGAATCAGGTCAGTTGACATGCCTCGAAGCCCTGTCTGAGTATCTGTGACTTTCTGGCCAGTTACTAGACGGAAAAGTCCAGCAGTCACCTTATTCCCAAAGCGGCTACGTGCTGGCACCTTACCAACAAAGGCACGCGCACCCAAGACAAGATGACTTGGATTTTCCTCGATTGCCTTGGCCACACGGACAATATCTTTAATCAGATGTTGACCGTCACTGTCAACTGTGACAATAGGTTGAGCCGAAAGGTGCTGACTGACTACTTCTTCTTGAATGTGAGCAAAGGCAGTTTTGAGAGCAGCTCCTTTTCCTTTATTGATAGGATGGGTAAGGACAGTCGCTCCAATAAAAGCCGTTTCATCGTAATAGTCGTTATAGCCTGGACCACTCCCATCATTGACAACAATAATGCGTGATTTAGGGAGTTTTAAAGTAATATCTTGAACCACCTGAATCAGGCGAGTGTCTGGTTCATAAGCTGGAATAACAATATACATAGGCACTTCCTTTCTGTTTCATCCTGTGATGCTTTATTGGTCTCCGCCAAAGCCACCTGCAGGGCCACCGCCTTGGGGACCACCACCTTGAGGGCCACCCCCACCAGGCATTGAGTTTTCAATCTTAGTTTGTTTTTCACCATTGATAGTAATGTCACCACCGGTATAGGTCGCTGAACCATCGAAGTCAAAGCCAGACTGACCAGTCAAATTGATCGTTCCACCCGATACAATAATATCCCCGTTAGAATCGATTGGGTCTGTATCACCCTCACCGACCTCGACATTTAGGGTTCCTCCAGTCATCTTGAAGAAAATCTCACTTTGACTGGCATTACTATTAGCAGCATTGATACCGTCATCTGTCGCATAGACATCGATATTTCCACCATTAATAGTCACAGATTTACCTTCAATACCTTCGGTTGATTTTTCAACTTTGTAAGTACCGCTATCAATAATCAGGTCACCTGAGGCATGAATACCGTCGTCACCAGCCTTGATAGTCATGGTATTATCAGACAGATACATGGTCCCTACCGATGTGTCGTCATCATTGTCGACCTTAACGCCATCTTCTTCCGCTTCAATGGTCATGGTTGTTCCTGTGATATTAAGTTCATCATTGACATTGAAGGCATCACCGACTGAAATAATCTTGTAAGTACCGCCTGTTATATGAAGACTGTCGTTTGCTTTAATACCATTGTTTTTCTTGGCATCAATGTTTAGAGTACCTGACCCATTAATGGTCAAATCTCCCTTAGAGAAAATCACAGCATCCGCATCTTCATCCCTATTAGAACTTGAATCAGAGAGGGTGCTAGTGGTTCCATCTTTAAGCGTTAGGTAGACATGCCCGGCTTTTGTAGCGTTGATTGGTGCATTTGTATTTGTCATGGTGGCACCATCTAGAACAATATGGACATCATCTGAATCCCCGGCGTCCACCTTGATTTGCACACCATCAGATTTTCCTGAAATGACGTAGGTCCCAGCTTTGGAGATGGTTACAGTTGAACCTGATAGGGCTGCACCATCACCTGAAACATCCGCAGATGAGCCTGATAACTTAATCTTAGTAGCTGAGCTTTCGTTATAAGAGGTATCAGAATCTTTAGAAGTAAAGTAGTTGCTGTTGCTCTTATTTGTTTTCTTACTGGTCGTTGCTGTTACAGCACTTGTTTTTGATGTAGTGCTTGACGTCGTCCCAGATGCCTGACTGCTTGATTGGCTACAAGCTGTCATGACTGTTAGGGCAGTCGCACAGGTCAATAAAGTCGTCCATTTTTTTAGTTTTTTTGATTTCATATTTTTTCCTCTCGGGTTCGTTTGGATGATTACAGTTTACGGGACTTAGCTAAAACATTTCTAAAGGTTAACTAAAACTTATCTTAAGTTAAGTTTGGTGAAAGTTTAGCTTAGGACTTCTTTCAGAAAAGTCCCATAGACTAATAGGTGAGCAAGTAAGTGCTTTATAGAAATAGTACATTTGCGATCAACTTTTCTATTATAAAAAAGAATTAAAACAATAAGTCGACTGTTTGGAAATAGATGTTCCTACAACAAATTCCCTATTTTCCTGGGAGTTGCTTTACGGCTTTGTATCTTATCTAATTGAACACGCCTACAACTCGGGGGAAAAAGATGGGCCCTGCTTGGAGATAAACTCCTTCGGCTGGTCCCCCTATTTTCCTGGGAGTTGCTTTACGGCTTTGTATCTTATCTAAAAAAGGAGTTTTTTCATGGTTAAACAATTGGAAACACGTTTTAAACGTATTGAAACAAAATATGTGGTCTCAAAGGAAAATCTTGAGGACCTGCTCACTGATCTTAAGGAGTATTTGGTAGAGGATGATTATCCGACTTCTACCATTTCAAATATTTACTTTGATACGGATAATTTTGACGTCATCCAAGATGCCTTAGATGGTAATCACCGTCAAGAGAAAATCCGCATGCGTACCTACCTAGCCAATCCCAAAATTGATAGTAAGGTCTTTTTAGAGGTAAAAGCCAAAGATGATGAAGGAATCGGTCATAAGTTTCGTCTCGTTTCAACACCGCTTGCCATCACTAACTTGATGACAGACGGTAAGAATCATGGTCAAATCACTGACCGCCAGCTATTACAGGATATCCACCACTTACGTCAACGCTACGATGAAGGTCTCAAACCTCGTATGTATATCTACTACGACCGTTTTTCGATGAAAGAAAAAGAGACTATCGAAGGCTATGCCTACAATAAAGTTCGTGTTACCCTTGACCAAAATTTGACTTACCGTGATGAAGACGTCAGTCTCTTTAAGGGAAATCATGGGTTTCCCCTTCTAGATGAAGATACGATAATCATGGAAATCAAGGCACCTGGACAAAAACCAGACTGGCTTCAAGCTATCTTAGATAAACATGGTTTGGAAGAGCAGAAATTCTCAAAATACAGCTGTGCCTATCATAAGTCTCAAGGTCTAGACTACGGACCACGTCCAGCACAAGAAAAAGGAGCTGCTGCCTATGTCTAATCTCTTCAATTCTATCTTTAATGATGCGACCGCAACCGCTAGTCCCCTTCAACTCATGCTGGCCTTACTGGTCAGCCTTGTTTTAGGATTGGCCCTAACCTTGACTTACAAATACCGAACCCTCTACACCAGAGAATTTGTTATTAGTTTGACCCTGCTTCCATGTTTGATGACCCTAGTTATCTTCCTTGTCAATGGTAGTTTGGGGACCTCTATTGCCGTGGCAGGGACCTTTAGTCTCATTCGTTTTCGTTCAGCGACTAGTGGTTCTAGAGAGCTAATCGCCGTCTTTATGGCCATGATTATTGGTCTAGCATCTGGGACAGGCTATCTCTTACTAGCCGTCCTCTTTACCGTCTTCCTTTTAGCTGTTTGGCTCCTTTTGGAAAATCGTCAAAGTCGTACCGACAACCAACGTCGTAGGCTTCTGACCATAAACGTCTCCTACCAAGACTTGATTGATCAAAAAATCACTAAAGCCTTGCTCAATTTCACTAGCGAATGTGACTTGATTTCCCTTAACACCACAGGTGGAGGCGAGACCATGCAACTGGTCTACGAAGTGGACTTGAATCCCCAAGTGGACGACTTCCAATTGACTAATCACTTGATTTCAAACATCGAAAATTGTGATCTTGCCCTAACCAAAAAAGCTAAAAAGAAAAAGAATTTGTAAGATAAAAAGACATCTCCAACTAGTTTTTGGAGATGTTTTTGCATGTTTTGAGGTTAACATTTTCACTTAGCTATAGCCTATACTTCTATGCAGCCAGTATGGAGTGCGAGATTATCGCAGGAATCAAATTATCATCTAATCATCGTCATCTTGGATAACCTTACCATCTTGTATGTTAAAGGTATAGTGGATATACTTGTCCTTGTTATAATCGCTACTATCTTCATCAGTTGTGAAAAAATAAAATTCGTACTCTCCGTCTGGCAGCTTGCTAGCATCCAATTTAGTTACTGCCTCTTTTAAATCTTCCTTGCTAATATTTTTTGAGTCATGTACTTTTATTTCCATAGTGACAAGGTGTTCATCAAGCATTGTTTGGTAGGGAATTTGATAATAGCCATAAAAATCATTCTTCCCATTTTTACGGTTTTCTTCGGCTAAATGTTTTCGACGATTACCAGCCTCTTGATCTATCAGTGTATTATCTCTGAAGGAGAAATCTTCGATATCAAGGCCTAAAGATTGCTTTTTAAGCTCCTTGAAGAGTTTTTGCTCTTCTTTTTTTACAGATTTTTGTTGTAAATAGGTTTCCGAGTATAGACTAGGAGTATAATAATCTTCACAATCAACTGTCCAATCCAGTTTAAATGTAATACTCCCATCTACTGATATGTTTTGATTGTCGTAGGTTTCCTCTGAATAGGTATAATCGACATAAATGCCTGCACTATCTAGAATCACCTTTTTGATATTCTTAACTTGGACCTTTCCCTTAAAACCATTATGAGCCAAGATTTTTTGCGTTTTTTCCCTGGCTTTTGAGTAAGCATTTGGAAGTGCTCCTGTACAACCAACTAAAAGACTAGAACAAAGGAGGAGAATTGCTAAACGAGAAAGAGTTATGATATAAGGAGTATTTTTCTTCATAGTACATCCTTCCTTTCCTCAATGATTTGTATAAATAAGCACACCAAATCCTTCAAATAAAACGAGCTTTCTTCACTCCTATTATAGCATTTTAAAGCGCTTTCTCATGGTAGTTAGAGGAACAAAATCATTAGAATTCCTCTAGCAAAAAAGCCCGAAGCATCACTTCAGACTTTTCATCTTGGTTCAAATCAGTTGAGATAATCCTCAATAATCTGTTACTTCTTTTCGGTCATGGACATTGCTTTGTTTTCCTTGACGGGCTTTAAGTACGGCTTCAACGTCTTCAGGGCTGACCCCTGTTTCAACGAGCATAACGGCTAGGTGATAGAGGACGTCTGCTGTCTCGTTGGCAATTTCTTCTTTATCAGCATTTTTGGCCCCAATCACAACTTCTGTCGCTTCTTCGCCAACCTTTTTAAGAATCTTGTCTAGCCCCTTGTCAAAAAGATAATTGGTATAAGACCCTTCTTTGGGATTCTTTTTACGATCTAAGGCTTCCTTATAAAGTGTTTCTAACATAGCTCCTCCTGTCTGTCTTGTCTGTCATCATATATATCCGTAAAGAAACAGCTGTAGGCTCCTGTATGACAGGCTGCTCCTTCTTGTTCCACGGCGATAAGCAAGGTGTCCTGATCACAGTCAGTCTTGATGCTTTTAACATATTGGAAATGACCAGATGTGGCTCCCTTATGCCAAAGCTCATTTCTAGAACGGCTCCAGTAATGCATTTGTTTGGTCTCTAGGGTCAACTGATAGGACACCTCATTCATATAGGCCAACATGAGCACCTGCCCCGTCTTGTAATCGGTCACTATGACTGGTACAAGTCCCCCTTGTTTCTCAAAATCAAGTTTAACCTCTGTCATCGTCTCACCTCAATTCCTGCATTTGCCAAGACTTGTTTGGTTTCGCCTATATTTACCTCACCAAAGTGGAAGATAGAGGCTGCCAGTGCACCAGTCGCTGTTGTCTTTTCAAAGACCTCTACAATGTCCTCAATATTTCCCGCACCTCCAGAGGCAATGATAGGAACATCGACGACTTCCGCCACACGATTTAGCATTTCCAAATCAAAACCAGACTTAGTGCCGTCCTTGTCCATGCTGGTTAAGAGAATTTCTCCAGCTCCCAAGGCGACGACTTCTTGAGCCCATTGGATGAGGTCCCTACCTGTATCCTTACGGCCACCCGCCACAAAAACATGCCAGCTCTCATCAGCCATCTTTTTGGCATCAATCGCAGCGACTACACACTGGTTCCCAAATTTTTGAGCACAATCAGCGATTAGTTGCGGGTTGGCAAGGGCTGAGGAATTGACAGCAACCTTGTCAGCACCAGCTTTAAGCATCTTATTCATGTCTTCAACTGAACGGATACCACCACCAACCGTGAAGGGGATAAAGACCTGATCGGCAACGCGTCGCACCATGTCAACCGTTGTTTCACGATTGTCTGAAGTCGCTGTGATATCCAAGAAAACAAGTTCGTCACAGCCAGCCTCATAGTAAGCACGTGCAGAATCAACAGGGTCTCCAACGTCCGTCAAATTCACAAAATTAACCCCCTTAACGACACGGCCGTCCTTGACATCCAAACAAGGAATAATACGTTTTTTAAGCATCTTAACCTCCGAAAGACTTGAGCTGGTCTAATGTGATATTGCCGTTATAGTAAGCTTTACCGACAATGGTTCCTGCCACACCAATCTCTTGTAGGTGATCTAAGTCGGCTACTTCTGCAATCCCACCGGAAGCGATGACTTTGGCGGTTGTGAGTTCAGATACCAAACGTTTGTAGTGATCAAGATTGGGTCCTGTCAGTGTGCCATCTCGATCAACATCAGTATAGACAAAGAGGGTTACGCCCATCTTTTCCATTTCCTTGGCCAAGGTAATATAGTCCACATTGCTGGTTTCCAACCAGCCTTCAGTAGCGACAAACCCTGCCTTGGCATCAATACCTACGACAATTTTATCAGCACCAAATTCCCCTAAAGCTGCTCGAACGAAATCAGGATTCTTAACGGCCATTGAACCGATAATGATACGGTCGATGCCAACTGCCAAATAATCACGAATCTGCTCCAAGGTACGGATACCGCCACCAACTTCGATGCCAAGTCCAGAAACCTTCTTGACCTCTGCAATCAAGTCACGGTTAGTGGCACGACCATCAAGGGCACCATCCAAATCGACGACGTGAATAAATTGAATGCCCGCATCCTTAAAGGTCTTTGCTTGCTCAATAACGTCTGGATTAACAATGGTTTGTTGGTTGAAATCTCCTTTGAAGAGACGAACAGCCTGTCCATCCTTAATATCAATTGCTGGTAGAATTTGCATCTCCCCTACCATCCTTTCTAAGTGAAAAAACTTTGCTCTCAAGAGCTTTTAGGCTTTGCATAAACCTACAAATTGTTCAATAATACCTAAACCAATATCACCTGATTTTTCGGGATGAAATTGGGCACCATAAACATTGTCTTTATGAATCATGGCTGGCACCTCGATACTATAATCTGCGGTAACATCAATATATTGGCTAGGGACATCCGTGAAATAACTGTGAACGAAGTAGACAGCTTGGCCGTCTAAACCATCTGTCAAAGGGCTGGCTTGCTTAACAGCCAAATCATTCCACCCCATATGTGGGACAGGTTGCTCCTTGCTAGCAGGAATAGCACGGCAAACACCTGGAATAAAACCAAGACCATTTGTTTCCTCATGTTCCAGTCCTTTTTCCGTTAAAATCTGCATGCCTAAGCAAATTCCTAAAAGTGGAACTCCCTTTGCTACGGCCTCTTTGATAACAGCTACCAAGCCTCTTCGCTCAAGCTCTGTCATGGCTGTTGGATAAGCACCCACACCAGGTAAAATCAAACCATCTGCAGCTAGGATTTTTTCTTTATCGGCAGACAATTCTGCAGTCACACCGATCTTTTCAAGGGCACGCAGAACATTGGCGGTATTCCCCGCATCGTAATCAATGACGATAATCATAGCATCCCCTTTGTTGAGTTTACGCCGTGAATGTCAGGATTAACTGTGATAGCCTCACGCAAGGCACGTCCTGTTGCCTTGAAGAGACTTTCTGACTTGTGGTGATTGTTTTTTCCGTGGAGAATCTTGAGATGGAGATTCATCTGAACATTGAAAGCCAAGGCTTGAAAGAATTCTTCAACCAATTCTGTGTCAAAATTACCCAATTTTGGATTATCAAAACTAGCATCAAAGACCAAGAAACTACGTCCAGACAAGTCTAAACTTGCCATTCCGAGGGTTTCATCCATAGGTACAAAAGCCGTTCCATAACGGTTGATACCTGCTTTATCGCCCAAGGCCTCTTTAAGAGCTTGACCAAGGACAATACCGACATCTTCAACGGTGTGGTGACTATCAACCCAAAGGTCGCCATCGGCCTTCACCACCAAAGACATACGGCCGTGACGGGCAAACAAGGTCAACATGTGGTCAAAAAATCCGACACCTGTTTGAATATCTACTGGTTCTTGAGCATCCAAATTGAGGCTTAACTTAATTTTGGTTTCAAAGGTATTACGTTCAATTTCTGCTTGTCTCATAACTTCTTCCTCTACTCTCTCAATTATTGTCGTTTCTGACTTCAATTGCCTTGGCGTGGGCCTGCAAGCCTTCCGCATAAGCCAAGGTTGTGATATCGTGCTGAGCCTTATTGACTGCTGCCTTATCGTATTGCGTATATTGGATACGTTTGACAAAATCGTGCACGCCTAAAGCTGATGAAAAGCGACTAGTCGCTGTCGTCGGAAGAACGTGATTGGCACCTGCATAGTAGTCGCCAATTGGTTCGCTAGTAAAGTGACCAAGAAAGACGGAACCAGCATTTTCCACTTTTTCCAAGTAATCATAAGCATTGTCCATAGCAATTTCCAAATGTTCTGGCGCAACCAGGTTCATGAGTTCGAACATGGCATCTGTATCATTGGCAATAATAATACGTCCGTTATTTTCGACAGATGGACGAGCAATTGCCTCACGTGGCAAAAGCTTGAGTTGACGTTCAATCTCACTTTCAACCGCATCAGCCAAGGCTTCAGAATCTGTGACCAAAATGGCGCGTGCACGTGTGTCGTGCTCTGCTTGAGACAAGAGGTCAGCTGCCACATATGTTGGATTGGCACTACTATCAGCGATAACACCAATTTCTGATGGTCCTGCAATCATATCAATACCGACAATACCGTAAACCTGTTTCTTGGCAGTCGCCACAAAAATATTTCCAGGACCTGTAATCTTGTCCACCTTTGGAATCGTTTCTGTACCAAAGGCCAAGGCCGCAACCCCTTGAGCCCCACCAACTTGGTAAATGCTATCCACACCAGCCAATTTGGCGGCTACCAGAATCGCAGGAACAAAGTGCTCTTGAGGCGGTGTAATCATAATAATCTCTTTAACCCCAGCAATTTTAGCAGGAATAACATTCATAAGAACTGATGACGGATAAGCCGCAGTTCCTCCAGGCACATAAACACCCACACGATTGATGGGACGAATCAATTGACCACGAATAACACCCTCACTTGGTTGGTCCTCAAAACCAGTCTCCAACTGATGTTTGTGATAAGATTCAATGTTTTCTTTAGCATTAACTAGGGCTTGGTAAACCTCTGGATCAATCTCTTTAAAGGCTTGATCAATCAAGTCCTGTCCAACTTCAAAATCAGTCAAGTCAACCTTATCAAATTTAGCTGAATAGTCACGAAGGGCCTCGTCTCCACGTTTTTTAACGTCTTCAATAATGGCTTGAACCGTGCTTTCAACGTCTCTATTTTCTTTTGACAGTTCCAATTGCTCCTGATAAAGAAGCTCCGCAATTTCTTTATTTGTTCCAGTTAATCGTTTCATTCGAACGGTACCTCCTCGTTCCCTACAAGTGATTCAATCTTACAAATGAATGGTAGAACTTCCTTGTTATTTTTCAAAGAAGCCTTATTAACAATCATTCGTGCTGAAATCCTGCAAATATCTTCATAAACTTTTAGGCCATTAGCAACAAGGGTATTCCCTGTTTCCACAATATCGACAATGGCATCTGCTAGACCAATGACAGGGGCAATCTCAACACTCCCCTGAATTGAAATAATCTCAACATCCTCACCTTTTTGATTAAAATAATCCGTCGCAATGGTTGGATACTTGGTGGCGATACGTTTACGCTTATGGTCATCAGGGTTATAGTCTTCTGTTGATGCTACGGAGAATTTACAAAGGCCAAAATTAAGGTCTAACATTTCCAAATAGCCTGTCGGATGTTCAACCAGAACATCCTTCCCAACAATCCCAATATCTGCGACACCGTGTCTAACATAGGTTGTCACATCTGGAGCTTTGACCAAGAGAAAACGGAAACGGTTGTCAGGACTCTCGAAAATCAAATTACGTCCCTTATCAGCCATGAAAGACATGTCAAAGCCAGCTTTTTCCAGTAATGTAACCGTATCTTTCTCAATACGCCCCTTGGTCAAGGCAATTGTGATTTGATTGCTAGTCATCCAAGTCACCTCCAAATTCCACATCGTCATGTACTGCTTGATAAACTGAATCGATATCAATAGCCCAACCCACAGCTGTTAATTCGGTAGCACCAAAACGTTCAAATAGTTTATCGTAGCGGCCACCTGATACAAAAGCATCCGGTACCTTGTCACCAAAGACCTTAAACATCATGCCCGTGTAGTAAGGCACTGCTGGCAATTGAGCCAAATCAAGCGTCGTCTCTGGGAGACTATCAGCTAGGCGATTGGTTAAGACTTCCAAACTATCCAAAGCCGTCAAAAAGGCTTCACTATCTGTTAACTGTCTAGCTTTGGTCAAGACAGCAGTTGTCTCACCAAACAGGAATGGCAACTGCTCCAAGACCTTGTCATATTGACTTGGATTTTCTTTGGTGAACTCCTTGAGACCGGTGATCGATTTATCACGGATATAGCCTGCCAACTCGGCTTCTTTTACTGCTGGAAGGTCTAATTCTTCAAAAATGAGTTGCAAGAGGCGAGCATGTGAAAATTCAAACTTGTAATTTTTGACACCTGCCACATCCAAGGCCTCCTTAGCAGATACTACCGCTTCCTCCATGGCCTGGTGAACAGGAAATCCTATAATTTCAATACCAGCTTGCGTATGCTCATTGGACAAGCCACGCATCTCCTCATTGTAGTTAAAAACTTTTCCAGAGTATGAAAATTTAATGGGTGTATGAACTTGCGTCGAAGCAATCACGCGCCCAATTTGGCTGGTAATATCAGGACGTAGGCTAACAAGATCTCCATTTTTATCAAAGAAATTATAGTTACCATTGTCCACCGCATCACTAAAGACTTCGAAATGCTCCAAGGTTGGTGTCTCAATCCGAAGGAAACCCTTCGTCATCAACAAGTCACAGATGCGGTGTTCAATCTGATACATGGTACGGGCACGTTTGAAGAGTTTATCGTGCATCCCTAAGGCTAATGTCGTTTTTTTCATGCTTGTAACTCCTGTATTGTCATTAATACGCGCTCCATCTCATCCTGAGTTCCAATAGAGATGCGTAGTCTGTCAGAAATACGCTCCACTTTTGGAAAATAACGGACATAAATTTTCTTACTTTGGAGGTAGTCAAACAATTGGCCTGCAGTCACTCCGTATGGTTTCACCAAAATAAAATTAGTTTTTGAAGGAAGGACATCAAAACCAATCGCCTGTAATTCTTGGCTAAACCAGTCACGTGTTGCTATAATCTTTGCGCAAGTGTCCACATAGTAGTTCCAAGACTTAACCGCTGCAGTCGCTAAGACTTCTGCAATGCTATCCACATTATAGGGATTGACCGAATTCTTGACGGCATTGATCACAGCCATTAGCTTTGGACTTCCGATGCCATAGCCGACACGCAAGCCTGCAAGTGAGGCATCCTTAGAAAAGGTCCTTGTGATAAACACATTGTCATACTTTTCTAGGAGAGGTAGGGCAGTCTCCCCACCAAAGTTAATATAGGCTTCGTCAATAATCACAACTACTGACTGATTGGCCTTTACGATTTCTTCAATTTGATCCAGAGGTTTATAAATACCTGTTGGCGCATTTGGGTTAGTAAGGACAATCCCACCATTTTCAACCAGATAATCTTGAGTATCAATCTCAAATGAAGAGTTCAAGGGCACTTCTCTAAATGGGATGCGATACAAATCTGCCCATACCTTGTAAAAACCATAGGTCAAATCTGGAAACAAGACTTCTTCCTCACTGTTAAAGAAAGCTAGAAAAGCCATTGACAAGATATCGTCTGACCCATTTCCAATAATCACTTGATCGGCAGGAACACCTAACTGTTCAGATAAGGCTTGACGCAAAGTCGCTTGATCCAAAGTCGAATACTTGCGTAACTGATGGGCATCAAAGGATGCTAAAGCTTGATGGACTGCTGGACTTGGTCCATAGGCATTTTCATTAGTATTCAACTTAATGATATTTTTCTCAGCAGGCTGACTACCTGCCACATAGGGTTCAATCTTTCGTAATCCTTTGATTTCCATAGTTTATCCTTTCTGTTCAACTCCAACCAAGTGTACGTCTAGCTACAAATGCTAAAAGCAAGTGTAACAAAAAACGCCCTCGCAAAAACAACTTTTGCAAGGACGTTGGCACGTGGTTCCACCTTAATTCGAACAGGGGTCACCCCCTCTTCCTCATGAAGTCACAAGGTCTCTCTTATAACTCCCAGTCTCTAACGGAACCACCCGTCGTACACTACTGTCATCCAGAGTTCGCATACGCTCTCAAGAATGTGTCGTCTTTGATCTCATGCGTTCTCAGCTTCCCGCATTCTCTGTGAAACGATCTGACTTTTTCTCTCAACGATTTAGATTTGAAATTATTCTACATGAAAATTCAGAACAATGCAAGCCTTTTTTGTATATTTTTGTAAAAAAATAAAATTCTTGTATATTTTATAAAAAAAAACAAACTACTGTGAAGTTAAGATCTAAGAGATAGAAAGTTGACTCGGTGTATTTTTCAAACTAAGTGGATACCTAACGAGACTTTTTACTGTGGTAAAAACTCCTGAAAACACCACTTTTTCAAGCTTTCTTATCGCTAGGAAAAGTCTCATGTTATCTATACTCCTATCACAAAAAAATCAGGCTCAGTAATTTTTTATGAAAATTTCTTTAGGCTAATTCCCCATTTAAAATAATTTCTTCATATTATGATTTGTATATTTATCCTAAATATTTTTTCAATGCAAGACAAAAAGCCTGAAGCACAG
>ERZ1023393.81-NODE-81-length-27673-cov-5.796763_pt1 | contig 27673 bp, 32 predicted proteins | sample MGYA00380503_ERZ1023393 | MGnify/ENA primary metagenome ERZ1023393 (study PRJEB33173, sample SAMEA4830379) | metagenome | study: EMG produced TPA metagenomics assembly of the PRJEB25223 data set... | reverse complement strand
TGTCACTGAGCAAATGGATAAAGATATGATGAATAAATTGGAGAAAGTAGGTAATTAAAATGAACAGAAGAAATGAAGCTAACGAATACGTTAAACAAAATGAAAAGCAAGCTTTATCAAGAGCAAGTGTTATTTTAGGCAGAGATATAAAACAATCTAATTTTAGTGGTATTATTGGAGGGAAAAACGCTACTTTTTTCGCAAACCCCTTAGATTATAACACATCCGATGCTTACGTTATTAGTTGGTTTAAAAACTTCAAAGGAAAATATAAATTCGAAAAATATTCCACAGCTGATAAATCTTCACATAGAATAAATCAGCTGATAAACGATGAATTTTTAAAAAAATATATTTTCTACTACCTAACTAGAATATACTACCGAAAACACGATAAAAACAAAGGTTATTAAGGAGAGTTAAAAGTGGAAAATGCCTATAGTATAGAATTAAACAGAATAATCTCGGCTGAAAGTGCAATTTATAAAGCATATAAAGGAGAACTTCAAGATGAAAAAGCGTTTAAATGCCCATCATGTAAAATAAATATGACATGCTCTAATTTCCCTGGTAGTAAAGGAAAAGGAAAAAACAAGTTTTTCAAACCTTCTAACAATGACAAAATCCACGAGCCGGAATGCGATTGTTCTACTGTTAAGGAAAATGAAAAGTCTATATTAAAAGAAAACGAAGAATCTAAAGATACTCTAAACAAAAGCGGTTTAATTAATTTAACAAAAGTGCCAGCCAAGTATTCAGATAGTAAAACTAATAATGAAAAAATAGAAAGTTATAATACTAAACCCACGAGTTATAGTAGAAATAATAAAGATAGCACTAAAAGTAGAAATAGTAATTCAAATTCAAGCTCTTTAAAAAATATAGTCCTATTATTTCAAGATAGGTATGTTGATAATACTAAAAAAAGGTTTCTAGTTAACAAAAAATTATATTCATTGAATGAGTTATTTATACCATTAGATAAAATTAAGTATTCTAATATTGATTCAGTTAATCTATTTATTTTCCATGGTTATGCTACAGTTGAATGGGGAAATAAAAGTTCAGGTCTTATTCTAATCAATTTTGCTGAAGGGTTGATGTTACCATATATTGCAACTAATTCTAACCCTGCCTTCAAAAAACAGAATACTAAACAATTAGAAAAATATATTGAAAATGGCGAGAAATTTTATATCTATTTTAGAGGCTATTATTCCAAGGTCACTAATCGCTTTACGAATTTTAACAAAAAATTTTATGATGATATTCTTGTAGAGTGAGAAAATAACTACATCCCGCCCTATTTTTGCCCTATTTTCAATACTAAACACGCAAATAAGACCCTCTAGGCCTATACCTAAAGGGTCTTATGTTTTCTTGTAGCTATTCCCACTCAATTGTGCTTGGTGGCTTAGATGTAATGTCATAGACAACGCGGTTAACGTGGTCCACTTCATTTACAATACGACTAGAAATCTTCTGTAAGACTTCCCAGTCGATACGTGCAAAGTCACTTGTCATACCATCAATGGATGTAACAGCACGGATGCCTACCGTGTGATCGTATGTACGGTAGTCTCCCATAACACCTACAGATTGGATGCCAGGTAACACTGTGAAATACTGCCAAATCTCACGTTCAAGACCTTCCTCACGGATGACCTGTCTTAAAATGGCGTCTGATTCACGTACAATTTCAAGTTTGTCTTCTGTGATTTCACCAAGTACACGGATACCTAATCCAGGACCTGGGAACGGCTGTCTCCATACTAAATGTTCAGGAATACCTAACTCGATACCTAATTCACGCACTTCATCTTTAAACAGTGTATTGATGGGTTCGATTAATTGGAACTCCATGTCTTCTGGTAAACCACCCACATTGTGGTGTGATTTGATTGTTTGTGCTGTCTTCGTACCAGATTCGATAACGTCTGTATATAATGTACCTTGTGCTAAGAAATCCACACCTTTTAATTTAGATGCTTCATCATCAAATACATAGATGAATTCATTACCGATGATTTTACGTTTTTGTTCTGGATCAGAAACACCTTGTAATTTGCTCATGAATCGTTCTTGTGCATCGACACGAATAATATTCATGTTGAAACCTTCACCAAATTGTTCCATAACCATGTCGCCTTCGCCTTTACGTAATAAACCATGGTCTACAAAGATACACGTCAGTTGGTCGCCAATCGCTTTGTGTAACAATACAGCTACTACAGATGAGTCAACGCCACCACTCATCGCACATAGGACTTTACGGTCGCCAACTTGATTACGAATTTTTTCAATTTCAATCTCAATGAAGTTTTCCATTGACCATTCACCTGTACAGTCACATACACGACGTACAAAGTTACGAAGTAAATCGTTTCCGTATTCTGTGTGACGTACTTCTGGGTGGAATTGCACACCATAGATGCGACGAGATTTATCTTCAATTGCTGCATAGTTGGTACTTGGGCTATCAGCAATCACTTCGAAACCTTCTGGAATTTCGATCACTTTATCTGAGTGGCTCATCCAAACATTTTGTTCTTCTGGTAAACCAAAGAATAACTCATCAGTCTTCGCATTAATAATGGCTTTACCATATTCACGTTCATTGGCACGCTCTACTTTTCCACCTAAAAGTTTTGTAGTTAGTTGCATACCATAACAAATACCTAAAATAGGTACTCCCAAGTTATAAATTTCTGGGTCAATTGTGAATGAATCTTCTTCATAAACTGAGTTAGGACCACCAGAAAGGATAATCCCTTTAGGATTTAAACGTTTAATTTCTTCCATGCTAATCTCGTGGTCATGTAATTCACTATATACACCCATTTCACGAATGCGTCGTGTAATTAATTGGTTGTATTGGCTACCAAAGTCTAAAACAAGTATGAGCTCTTGCTCTTTCGCCATTTCCATATCTTTTTTATCTCCTTTTAACTTAGAATGAATAATTTGGTGATTCTTTTGTAATTTGAACGTCATGTGGATGACTTTCTGCTAGTCCAGCAGGTCCCATGCGCGTAAATTGTGCTTCTTCTCTTAATGCTTCTAAGTTTCTAGAACCTGTATAACCCATACCAGATCTTACACCGCCCATAAGTTGATAAATTGTATCTTGTAATGAACCTTTATATGCAATACGACCTTCGATACCTTCTGGCACGAATTTTTTAGGTGCTTTATCTTCTTGGAAATAACGGTCGTTTGAGCCGCTTTCCATTGCGCCTAATGAGCCCATACCTCTATATACTTTGTACTGTCTGCCTTGGAATACTTCTGTAGCCCCTGGGCTTTCTTCAGTACCAGCAAGTAGACTACCTAACATAACTGCATGGCCACCAGCCGCTAATGCTTTGATGATGTCTCCAGAGAATTTAATCCCGCCATCAGCAATAATTGCTTTACCATGTTTGCGCGCTTCTGTTGCACAGTCATAAACTGCTGTAATTTGCGGTACACCAACACCAGCAACGACACGTGTTGTACAAATAGAACCAGGACCAATACCAACTTTCACTACATCAGCACCCGCTTCATATAACGCTTTTGTACCTTCGGCTGTAGCTACGTTACCTGCGATTAATGTAACTTGTGGGAATGTTTCTTTAATATGTTTAACTTGCTCTAATACACCTTTAGAGTGACCATGAGCTGTATCAATAACTAATGCATCTACACCAGCTTCTACTAATTTTTGAGCACGGATGTCTGTATCTTTAGCAATACCGATAGCAGCACCAACTAATAAGCGGCCGTGTTCATCTTTTGCAGAATTAGGGAATTCTAGTACTTTTTCAATATCTTTAATTGTAATCAGACCTTCTAAACGGCCTTCTTTAACTAATGGAAGTTTTTCTATTTTATGTTGTTGTAATAACTTTTCTGCTTCATCTAATGTCGTACCAACTGGAGCTGTAACGAGTTGCTCTTTTGTCATCACATCAGAAATTTTAATTGAGAAGTCTTCAATAAAGCGTAAATCACGGTTAGTAATAATACCGACAAATTGTCTGTCTTCTTTATTATTCACAATTGGCACACCTGAAATACGATATTTACCCATTAATGCTTCTGCTTCAAAAACACTTTCTTCTGGAGTTAAAAAGAATGGATTTGAAATAACGCCATTTTCTGAACGTTTTACTTTTTGTACTTCATCAGCTTGATCTTCAATATTCATATTTTTATGAATAACACCAAGTCCACCTTGTCGTGCCATTGAGATTGCCATTTTTGATTCAGTTACTGTGTCCATACCTGCTGAAATAACAGGGATGTTTAATTTAATACCTTCTGATAATTGCACACTTAAATCCACTTCTTTCGGTAACACATCTGATTCTGCTGGTAACAGTAACACATCGTCAAAAGTTAAAGACTCTTTTTCAAATTTATTTTCCCACATACGCTTACAGCCTCCTAATATTTGTTTGATAACATCATTATTTCATAACTTCCGTATCTTGTTGCTGTTTTATACCATTAAAAAAGAAATTCAAAATAATTGCTGAAATTGCGCCAAGAACAATACCGTTTTGTGTTAACCATGCAAATTGCTCACCCAAAGCTTTGAACGCTTGCGGTACTGCACTTATACCCGTTCCTAGTCCAACTGATACAGCAATAATCAATAAATTATTTTGATTCTTAAAATTAATATTACCTAATATACTAACACCATATGCCATGACCATGCCAAACATTGCTATCATCGCTCCACCTAATACTGGTAGAGGAATCATATTAGCAAGTGCACCCAATTTAGGAATACAACCACAAATGATTAACAAGATGACCATGCCATAGATAACTTTATTCTTTTTCGCACCAGATAATGACACTAACCCAACATTCTGTGAATAAGCGGTATACGGAAACGCATTAAAGATTGACCCTAAAATGATAGCAATACCTTCTGCTGTATAACCTTTTCGGAAATCTTTACGTTCCAATTTTTTACCTGTAATTTCACTCAATGCGTGATATACACCAGTTGATTCTATTAAGCTGACTAATGCGACAATAAAGAATACGAGCGTTGCACCTAAGTCAAAGCTAAACGTTGAGAACCTAAATGGTTGTGGTAAAGAGAACCAATGTGCTGTGCCAACTTGATTAACATCCACGATACCAAAGAGTGCAGCTAATACTGTGCCAACAATCAGTCCAATAAGTATGGCAATAGATTTTAGAAATCCAGCAGTAAAACGCTGTACAATTAAAATGATGATCAGCGTAACGACACCTAAGATGATATTTTTAGGATCACCGTAATGTTTATCACCTTCACCGCCTGCTAAGTAGTTCATCGCAACTGGCATCAAATTGATACCAATAATCGTAACGACACTTCCTGTAACTACGGGTGGAAAGAACCTAACTAAATAAGAAAAGAATGGTGCGATAAGAACTACTAGTATACCCGATAAGAATAATGAACCATATAAGTCACCAATACCTTTTGTTTGCCCAATTAAAATCATCGGTGCCACAGCTGTAAATGTACAGCCTAATACGATTGGTAGTCCTGTTCCTGTGCCTTTCCATACTTGTAAGAAGGTTGCTACACCACACATGAAAATATCAACTGTTACTAAAAAAGCGATTTGTTCTGGCGTGAAATCTAAGCTAGTACCTACAATAATAGGAACCAGTATCGCACCTGCATACATCGCTAATAAATGTTGTAAGCTTAAGATGAACGTTTTCATGCTTCGTCTCCTACAAACGTCACTTTATTACCACTTAATGATGCCACTTTACATAAAGATGAAACGGTTAAACCAGCTTCTTCTAAACGTTCTCTGCCTGGTTGAAAGCTTTTCTCTACGACAATACCTATACCTACCGTTGTAGCCTTAGCTTGTTTCACAATTTCATTTAGCCCAAGTGAAGCATCACCATTGGCTAAGAAATCATCGATGATTAGTACGCGATCATTTTCACCTAAAAACTCATCAGACACGACAACGGTACTTGTCGTATTTTTTGTGAAAGAATGAATCTCTGCTTGATAAACACCTTTTTTCAATGTACTCGGCTTCGCTTTTTTAGCAAAAAGACAAGGTACGTCGAAGTGCATAGCGGCCATAATTGCTGGTGCAATACCTGAAGCTTCTATCGTTAATATCTTCGTAATACCTTCATCTTTAAATTGCTCATAAAATGTTTGTCCCACGTCGTGCATTAAACTTGCGTCTATTTGATGATTTAAAAAACCATCAACTTTCAATATCTTTTCATCAATCACAACACCATCTGCTTCAACTTTCTGCTTCAACAAATCCACTCGAAAAAACCTCCTCATTTTGTGTACAAAAAAATCCTAAACTAACTTAGTTTCAGGATCTATGAGTGAACGTGCAATACCAAAGCAGCATCGTTTCAATTACAATATATGTCCTTAAAATTAATTTTTTTACATTCATTTCCCTTTAACTATGTAAGAAAAGTATTCTTAATGAACAAAGCTTGTATGTATGAGCACTTTAAAAAGTCTAGTTTCTTTCACAACTTTTCATAACTTCTCAATTTGAATCGCTAGTGTATTGTATTGTTTACCCATAGTCATGTTGTTAATGGCAACATGGTAGAAACTTCTAAAGCCGTATCCTTCAGATTATATGAGTTAGATAAATTATTAACTGATGATAGCAAATTTTGGCAATATTTTCAATACACCTATTGATTGTAAACGCTTCACAAAAGCTTTTACTTCTTTTTTATATTTTTTCAGAAAACGTTCACATATGCATGAAATGTCGTTTGTCAGTTGTGTAAGTTCATTATATAATGTAATTGTATTCGTTTTATATAATAACTTAAGGGTAAACACAAAATAATTCATATAATAATGAACGGAGGAACACTAAATGTCAGAATTCACTATTGTACAAAACAAAGAAGATCTTATCGATGCAATAAAATCTAAACTATCAGAGGGTTATAAAGAATCAGAAATGACCGTAATTAGTAAAACAAAATTACACATTGATGCGTTACATGATTCTGAAGTCAATCTAACTGCTACAAGTGGTTCGTTCAGTGATAAGATGGCTAAAATTTTAACTGGCGAAGACGGTGAAGAAGCCGTATTGGCTCACTACAAGCTACCTGAAGAAGAATTAGAACGCTATAAGAAAGAAATATTAAACGATAATTATCTCGTTGTTGCTAAAAAGGATACGACTTCACACCTAGAAGCCGACAAAGCCAATGTTGCTTTCGAAACGAACCAAACTAAAAGTAATAGCCATTACTCCGAAGAAACAAACGGACCAAAATCATAATCCAAACGTTATACGTAAATCAAAGATGGTACTGGAGGCGTTAGCTTAAACTCTCATTTCACCAAAACCATTTTGAGACGCATCTGTGACGTTAAATTAAGTACTGAGATACTGTTTGATTAGTACTACAACATTTGTATAAGTCGTACTAACGTAAACAAATAACGCCCTTATAATTTAGTCGGTCGAGACACACATATTGATGTCTCGACCCTTTTTATGTTTAACTGCAAATTAAATTAAATTGCAATTCGATTCATATTTTCTCTATTATGTTATAATGAACGCAATAATTTGGGGGTGTACCTATGGAGTTTAAGACAATAACATCAATCGATGATCCGTTATTTAAATCCGCATTGAAGTTATATGATGCTAAATTTGATATCGGTCTATCTGAAGACGAACAAATTTTTAAACAGTCCTTAAGAAACGAACGTACAAAAGATGATTATATCTTTTTAGTAGGCATTGAATCAGATGAAGTAGTGAGTTTAGCCACAGCGCATTATGAAGCTACGACAAATTCATCTTTTTTAATTTATTTAATTGCTAAAGATAAACCCGAGCATGATGAAATTATAACAAAAACGCTTGAACGTATTCAAAAAGAAATAAACACTCTGTCGAATCAACTGCATGCACATGATGTCAATTTCATTATGTTGGAAGTGCCTAAAGAACCCGAAGACATTTCTGAAGATGTAGTTCAAATCATGGATAACAGACGCCAATTTTTATATGAACATGGTTTTGAAAAACAATATGAAATTGATTATTTAGCCCCTAATATCCAAGATTATGCGAGCGGCGAAGCTATGGATTTATTTATAAAGTCAAATATTGAATTAACAAAAGATATCTATGGACCAAGCGTGAAATCAAATTATATTCTCAAGTATGTTTTTGCAAACAGAATTTCTCGAAGTGTTATTTATCCGCTACTTGAACAAATGGAATTACGCAAACGATAGTTATCACCACTTGAAATCACTGTTAAAACAGTTTAAACTAGCATAGAGGTAAGACTGACGTTTCACTGACCGAAGACAAACGTCGGTATACATAAATTAATTAATGAAAGGACTTATTTCTATGTTAACCAAAGAATTTGCACAACGCGTGGAGCTAAGTGAAAAACAAGTCCGTAAAATCGTTCAGCATTTAGAAGAACGCGGTTACCAACTTAGTAAAACAGAATACCGTGGCCGTGAAGCTACAGATTTCCAAGAAGAGGATATCGAACTAGTCCAACATAGCGCCGATAAAGTTAAACAAACAAATAGTTATGATTTAGCTATTCAAGAATTAGAAAAAGAAAAAGACTTCTTACAAGTATTAGTCAAAGATGACGGTAATCATTTACCTACAGATCAAAATGTTTCTAAACTTGTTGAAGATTTACGTTCGGAAATTCAAAAAATGCGTGATGAACGTCATATGCTTGGTCAAATGATTAACCAAGTACATCAACAACAACAGGAATTACACGAAATGCAGAACCAAATCACTACAAAATTAGACGCAAATACAGAATCTCTAAAAGCGATTCAAACGTCAACAGATGAAATCAAAACGACACAGAGCGTTATCCAAGATTCTCAAAAAGAACAATCTGAGTTAGCTAAATCAAATGTTGAAACTGAACATGTTAGCACTGCTAATACAACAACGAATAACAGCGACGCGCTAACAGAACATTCAACTGAGAGTGCGAGCAATGACGAAAAATCTGATGATAAAGTTACTTCTACAACTTCTGAAACTGTAGCTGATGCAACTGCTTCTAACCCAACTGATAATTCCTCTGCGCAAGTTACGACTGAAGAATCTGAAATCACTCAAATCAGCGAACAACCAACTGAAACGACAACAGCTGATACAGATGCTTCAACATCAGCTACTGAAAAAGAAATGGCTTCTGCTGAACAAGTCAAAGCAGATGACAAAACAGATGAAACTTCTACATCAGCTACTGATAATTCATCTATTAATGAAGAAATAACGAAACCGAACACACAAACGCAGCCAACTGAAGATACACATGCGCAGTCTTCATCAGTTGCAAATGACACACCAAAAGAAGAACGTAAAGGTTTCTTCGCACGCCTATTCAATCTATAAACTATTTTAATAAATGGTGCTAATTAACTATCAAACTAAACGAATTCTAGATCACAGAAATGTGATTTAGGATTCGTTTTTTTATTTCATTTTCTAAACGGTGAAATCATCGTTTTGCTACCTTTAAATTATCAGAAAATAAAGTCATTTAAAATTCATGAATTTCTTGAGTCATAGACTTGAATATTATTGAAATTGCTAATATCCTTAGTATACGTATCGGATTTCAAAAAATTATTATTAAGAAAGTGTAGGTCTTTTTTTATGTTATTAACTATTCTTAACATTATTATTTTTGTGGCCTTCCTCGTTGGATTATATGTAATGGCTAAAAGACATGTTTCATTTCCTAAACGTGTATTCTCTGCCTTAGGGTTAGGGATTGTTTTTGGTGTCGTTATTCATTTAATTTACGGCGTGGATTCACAAGTAACTAAACAGTCCATGGATTGGTTTAGCATCGTTGGTGATGGCTACATTGCATTATTACAAATGATTGTAATGCCACTTATTTTCATTTCAATCGTTTCAGCATTTACTAAAATTAAAATTGGGGACAAATTCGCTAAGATCGGAATTTATATTTTTATTTTCTTAATTGGTACCGTTGCTATTGCAGCAATCATTGGTATTATTTCAGCACTCGTATTCGGACTAGATGCTTCATCTATTGACTTAGGCAGTGCCGAAAGTTCAAGAGGTAGTGAAATCGCAAGCCAAGCAAAAGATATGGCCGCTAATACATTACCACAACAAATCTTAGAATTATTACCAAGTAATCCATTCTTAGATTTCACTGGTCAACGTACAACGTCAACAATTGCGGTCGTTATTTTCGCAGCATTTATCGGTTTTGCATTTTTACGTGTTATGCGTAAACAACCTGAAAGTGGACACTTACTTAAACGTGGTATCGATGCATTATATAATTTAGTAATGGCAATCGTGACATTTGTTTTACGTTTAACACCTTATGGTATTTTAGCAATTATGACATCTACCATTGCGACAAGTGATTTTGGTGCTATTTGGACATTAGGTAAGTTCGTGATTGCATCTTACGCAGCACTCATTGTTATGTATATTATTCACCTAATCATTGTTTCAGGTTTAGGTCTCAACCCTGTCACATTTGTTAAGAAAACTGGCGAAGTGCTTATGTTTGCCTTCACTTCTCGTTCAAGTGCAGGATCATTACCACTGAATGTGCAAACTCAGAAGAACCGTTTAGGTGTCCCTGATGGTATCGCTAACTTCTCTGCTTCATTCGGTTTATCAATCGGTCAAAATGGTTGTGCGGGTATTTACCCAGCAATGCTTGCTGTTATGGTAGCGCCAGCAGCTGGTGTAGAAGTTAACTTACAATTTATATTATCTGTCATCGGTGTCGTTATTATCAGTTCATTTGGTGTCGCTGGTGTAGGTGGCGGTGCAACATTTGCATCCATTATTGTATTATCTACATTAAACTTACCAGTCGCACTTGCAGGTGTCTTAATCTCTGTTGAACCATTAATTGATATGGGTCGTACAGCATTGAATGTTAATGACTCTATGCTTGCAGGTACAGGTACAGCAAAATTAACAAACAACCTAGACAAAGACACTTATAACGACAATGAATATGCCGAGATTACAAACTAATATATTTGAATTAATCACTAAATCCGAGTAGCAAGTTTAGTCATAATTCAAGTAAATGGAAAAAGGTTGGAACACATACTGCTCGTTTCACTGTCTCAAAAGAGATAGTTGAACGTTGTGTTCCAACCTTTTTTATATTTTTATCAACCTCTTATTTAATATCACTAATTACATCTAATACTCTGGTTTAAAAGGTCCCCACGTGATTTTATGTTTTCCATCGAGCGACAGTGTATCGATTGATTTTGACACATCATCAAACCACTTTAGAAATGCAGGTGCTTTCTCTAATTGTGCTTCTATACTGTCTTCGGTAATGTCGTGAAGATACCACGCTTTACTTTCAAATTCATATTGAACTTGAGAATACGCGAGTCTCGTCATATCCACACTATTATATATACAGTTTATTTGTTTAACCATATTAGGCGCCTGAGTAACGATACTATTTGAAATGACCTTTTTGTGCGCTTCATTATCTAAATCATTCCACATTCTTAACTGTCCATTCATTTGGAAGAATATATCAATCGTAGGGTCTTTTTCATCAAAGGAGATCAAGATGAAGATGCGTTCTGCCGTATAATCTACTGAATTAATAACACCGACAATTAATTTTTGAGCCATCTTTTCCCAATAGTGTTGGGCTTCATCGGGCGTGAGTTTACTATTTGATGAATAAATATAGTTTTCATTTTTATTCTGAGACTCCGAAGCATCTGGTTTTTTTCTAAAAATCTTATCAAACATATTCAACTTGATCCCCCCCTTTCGAGTTATCTCAGGATATTAAAAATATTGAAATTATTATAAGTAAATCTTAGTTTTTCAATGAATTATTTTTTAATAAATCCTGATTTATTCAGTTGTTCTAACATATCTAGTCGTTGCTTCGCGCTCATAAAGTTAGCAACTTGATTAGACCATGATTCAGTACGTTCGCCATTTGTACGTGAACTATAATAGTCACTCACTGTTTGATCATATGCTTTTAATGCTTCACGTTGGCTATCTTTATCACTATCATATTTATTAGCATGAAATACATGTTCAAATGGCAATCTTGGTTTAGGGCTACCATTTTCATCATCTTCTGGAATACCTAATGCCATACCAAAAAGTGGGAAAGTATGTTTAGGTAATTCTAAAATTTCTCTTACTCTTTCCACATCGTTTCTTAATGATCCTAAATACACCATGCCATAGCCCATATCTTCAGCTGTCGCTGCAATATTTTGAGCTACTAATGTCGCATCAATAGTGCCTACAAGTAATCCTTCAGCAGATTCAAATGATGTTTGCATATCATGTTTAGATTCCTCATTGATAATGGAATGTCTATAATAATCCATTACAAAAACAAATAAATAGCCATTTTCAACAACATAAGGTTGCCCAGATACTTCTTTCAATTCTTCCTTAATTTTTGGATCATTGATACCAATAATTGAATAGGCTTGTAAATAACTTGAAGTTGATGCACTTTGACCAGCTTCTACCAGTTGTTTTATATGCGCTTCTGATATTGGTTCCTTTTTAAATTTTCTAACCGAATGATGATTCTTCAATAAGTTGTATACATGCTCAGACAATGTTAACCGCTCCTCTTTACATAAAGTTACTCATAGCATAACAAAACAGCGACTGCTTTGTTTACATTATGTTTACCCGTTTTCATTACTATTAAAAGACTTAGAGGTAAATAACTTACTTATTACAATACAGATTAATCGTATCATTATAAAAAAATCGCACCATGCATGGTTTATTAATAGTTAAATTATTTTATATCACGGTACAAATCCAATTAGTGGGTTTAATATAATCAAAATCATTCAATCAATAATTGCGATATGTTATACATAATTTTTCTATATTTTTTTATGAAATACTTTCAAATCACAGATGCACCTTTGGGTTGCTTTAAAATATATGATTTAGTGCGTGACGCATTAAAGGCTCTATATTAAATTATTCGTAAAGGGAGTGATTATTATGGAAATCGGATCAAAAATAAAAGAAAAACGCGAACAAAAACACTGGTCTCAAGACGAACTTGCAGAGATATTGAATATTTCAAGGCAAAGTATTTCAAAATGGGAATTAAACAAAGTTTATCCAAGTATTGATATGCTCATTAAAATGAGTGATTTGTTTGATATCTCTTTAGACGAACTAATCAAAGGCGACAAACAGTTTAAAAAAACAATCATTGAAACATATCAAGATCCTGTATCGTATCATCATCAAAAAAGAGGCATGAATGGTTGGGAATTTTTAGCTAGACACTGGTGGCTATTCTTCCCGATCGCGGGCATGATTTAATGTTGCGTTCTTTTATTTAACAAATTGAATAACACCGCTCAGGACAGTCTGCTATCCGTCTAAACAATGAAATCATTGATTGTTATATAGCTTATAAAATATGAACAGACCATAAGCACGTAAATATTCATCTATATGAATTTAATCAGCACCCAATAATAATATACTTTTTTTAAATAGCCTTTCTTCTCATTTTCATGTTTTAGTTGAGAATTTAAAGGCTATTTATTATTTATACAGCGTTATTTTATAAAGTATAACGCTTGATTTTAATGTAAAAATACATTTTGATTGTATACTGAAACACAGAGTCAAAGTGGTTTTTTTAAGCGTTTTCTCAAAATTCTTCTGTGTTGACGAATAATGAGGGAAATGCAATAATAGAATACGAAGATTAGAATTATTATAATTAAGAAACAGAAAAATCTACCCTTACTTAATTCTAATTGAAAATACATTATTAAATAGGAGGATATTTTTATGTCATTAATAAATAAAGAAATTTTACCATTTACAGCTAACGCATACGATCCACAAAAGGATGAATTCTTCGAAGTTTCAGATGAAAACTTAAAAGGTTCATGGAGTGTTGTTTGCTTCTACCCAGCAGACTTTTCATTCGTATGCCCTACTGAATTAGAAGACTTACAAGGTCAATATGATAAATTACAAGAATTAGGTGTCAACGTATATTCTGTATCAACAGATACACACTTCGTACACAAAGCTTGGCATGATCATTCAGATGCAATTAGTAAAATTCAATACACTATGATTGGTGACCCTTCTCAAACAATCACACGCAATTTTGATGTATTAGATGAAGAACTAGGACTTGCACAACGTGGTACGTTTATCGTAGATCCAGATGGCGTTGTACAAGCAGCAGAAGTTAACGCTGACGGTATCGGCCGTGATGCTAGCACATTAGTACACAAAATCAAAGCAGCACAATATGTACGTCAACACCCAGGCGAAGTTTGCCCAGCAAAATGGGAAGAAGGTTCAGAAACATTACAACCTGGTCTTGACTTAGTAGGTAAAATCTAAGGAGGCATTGATTTAAATGCTAAATGATCAGCTTAAATCACAATTACAACAATTACTTCAATTGATGGAAGGCGACGTAGTTCTAAAAGCGAGCCTTGGTTCAGATGATAAATCTAAAGAACTGAAAGAACTTTTAGATGAAGTATCTGCCGCGTCCGATCACATTACTATAGAAGCATCTGACTTGAAACGTACACCAAGCTTTTCAATAGATAAACCTAATGAAACATCAGGCATTACTTTTGCTGGTTTACCAATGGGTCATGAATTTAATTCTCTAGTTCTTGCTTTGTTACAAGTAAGTGGTCGTCCGCCAAAAGAAGAACAAGCCATTATAGATCAAATTAAAGCAATCGATCGTCCACTACATTTTGAAACGTATATTAGCTTAACGTGTCAAAAATGTCCCGACGTAGTTCAAGCATTAAACTTGATGAGTTTATTAAATCCAAATATTTCTCATACAATGATAGATGGCTCTATTTTCAGAGAAGAATCTGAAAATATTATGGCAGTACCCGCTATTTTCTTAGATGGCGAAGAATTTGGTAATGGACGCATGACGATCCAAGATATTTTAGCAAATCTTGGTAGTCAAGCAGACCCAGCTGAATTTAACGATAAAGCACCATACGACGTATTAATTGTCGGTGGTGGTCCTGCAAGTGGTAGCGCTGCAGTCTACACTGCACGTAAAGGTTTACGTACTGGTATCGTCGCAGACCGTATCGGTGGTCAAGTTAACGATACAGCTACCATTGAGAACTTTGTCACTGTTAAAGAAACAGATGGGCCTAAATTCTCATCTGCATTAGAAGATCATATTAAACAATATGATGTCGATGTCATGACAGGTATTCGTGCCAGTGATATTGAAAAAACGGATGACGGTATTGTGGTAACATTAGATAATGGTGCTCAATTGACGAGTAAGACGGTTATTATTTCAACAGGTGCGCGTTGGCGTAAACTAGAAGTCCCAGGTGAAGAAGCATTAATCAATAAAGGTGTTGCATTCTGTCCACACTGTGACGGCCCGTTATTTGAAAATAAAAATGTCGCTGTTATAGGTGGCGGAAATTCAGGCGTCGAAGCTGCAATCGACTTAGCTGGCATCGTTGAACATGTTACATTACTTGAACGTAACGCAAACCTTAAAGCAGACAATATTTTACAGGAACGTTTAAACAGTCTACCTAATGTAACAGTTATTAAAAATGCTCAAACAACCGAAGTACTTGGAGACGATGCAGTGACTGGTATTAAATATCAGGATAAGGCACAAGGCGAGGAACATACGCTAGAATTAGAAGGTATCTTTGTACAAATTGGATTACTACCTAATACAGAGTGGTTAAACAATTATGTAGAACTAAATGATGCCAAAGAAATTAAAGTAGACCGCACGAATGCGACAAGTATCCCAGGTATATTTGCGGCAGGCGATGTCACTGATGATCGCAATAAACAAATTATTATTTCAATGGGCGCAGGTGCTAATGCAGCATTAAATGCTTTTGATTATATTATCAGACATTAGTAATACCCATTATCGTCACTGAAAATTAAAAATTTGAGATATAAATCCCCCCATTCTCAAAATAAGAGGAGTCTGAGACATAAATAGATGTTTCAGGCTCCTCTTTATATTTAAAATCTCACTATTTAGACCGTCCATATTTGCTTAAAATCTGGTTCAAATCTATAGTCTCTCACTCATACTATTTCCCCACGGCATCAGCAAATTACAAAATCACTACAATATATGAATACCCAAAAATTAAGACTCTTTCACATAAGGAAATAACTGTCATCTCATTGTAAAACGAATCACCGTGTCAACTAGAGGTATTCATCTCCCATATGCTTTTTCACATCATATAGCTTATTTGATTATTAATTGAAATACAGCACATATCTAAGTAACATTTTATTATGAAAATCTAATGAATATTTTTAAAATTACTAAGTTCATCTCTTTTCTTTTATATTTTGTTCAAAAGATTGTGCGTTTTATTATTTAATACATCATTCAAATAAATAGCACTACATGATACGCTTAAGTTATAATTTTTAAGAACGTGTTTATACATTCATTAGTTTGTTATATACGTATGATTATTTTTAAAGGAGCAGTTTTTATTTATGAAAAAAAGTATATTACTCTCATTGGTCTTAGTGCTAACTGTGATACTCGCAGCATGTTCAAATGATGAATCCGATGATGACAAAGGTTATAGTGGAAAAAACGCACCTAAAAATGTTAAAACAATTACTGAACAAGACATCTTTAATTCAGACAAAAGTGGCGAAACACTAAGCGAAGCAGAAGCTAATAAAGCAATTAAAAAATATCTAGATGTGAACTCAGATATTATAGACAATAAGTATCTAATCCAATACCAATTAGATAAGCAAACAGGTACAGATACAAAGATTACCGATAAACAAGCAAAACGTTTATCCGAACTATCACATAACTCAGTTAAAAATGATGTGCGTTTCAAAAAGTTCGTAAAAAACAACAAATTCCCAGATGGGTATGAAGAAAACCTCGATCGAATCGTTAATTACTTTACAGCCTTAAATAGCACAATCAAAAATGCTGACGAAGACATTGAGCAATTAGATTACCAGCCACAAAACAAACTTAATGTTGCAGATGTACCAACAAAATATGCTGGAGATGTTAACGGGAAACAACAAGATAAAATCAAAGAATTCTTAAAAGATAAAGGTATTAAATCTGACGCCGTCGACAAATAAGTGACAAACTTATAGTTTAGATATGTTTTCCAACTCTGTCGCTACTTATGTATTTACAAAATATTCGGTTAAGTTACAAAGAGATTACATGTCACCTTTTCATATTTATAAAGGGCTCAAGCCTATTTATATCCATATTAACCATGGTCTATGACTTATTTCTGTAAAAAACCTTACTTAATTGTAAGGTTTTTTAATATGATATCCCTTTTTTTCACAAAGTAACATTTGTTATGCTTATTTATAAGTTAAAGAACAAATGAATCGAAGCTCAGCCACTCAAGTAATAATTTTAAGGAGGAACACCTTTATGATATTAACAATTTTAATAGGTGCCATGGCTGCTATCTTCATAGCTTTTAATCTCTTTGAGAAGAAAGAAAAATATGGCGTTGTTTCTTATAAAACAATCGCACTTAGTGTAACTTACGTCATACTTGCCGTAATTGTCGGAAGTTTTTTAGACAATTTCAACACGCTATTCCAAGGATTTCATGATAGCTTAACAGCGGCTAAAAGATATTAACCTGAACCGACGATGTCGTAGTTCAGGTTTTTTATGTTAATGGCTATTTTTCTAGTTCATAAGGTACACAGTTTTCAATTTTTCTATCAATCACTGTAGCTTCTGAATCATATCCTAAATATACGAAGCAACAACGTATAACAACTTGATGTGCTACGATAGCAATGGAATCGAGTGAATCATCAATTTCATTTTCAAAAAATTGTTTAACACGTTCCATAACATCCGCATAACTTTCTCCCTCTGGCGCCTTTTGCGTAAAACTGTGACGGAATTTAAGGTAATTTTGATCTTCAAAATAGCGTGTATAAGATGGATTTTGTTCCACTGCTTCAACCATTTCACCTTCGAAAATACCAAGCGAACGCTCTCTTAACAAAGGGGTCACACTTGCCGGAATCGATTTATCAAATATTGCATTATAAGTTTGACGTGTCCGTAATAAATCCGAAATATAAATATGATCTATTGCTTTTTTGTCAAAATAGCTCTGTAATAATTGAGCTGACCATGTGCCTTTCTCAGTAAGTGGTACATCTAATTGTCCACAGAAATAATTTTTCCCTTGTTTTTTATCATAATTTGATTGTGACTCACCATGTCTTATCAAATATATTTTCATATTAACCATCCTCTCTTTTCGTATGCATATGCGCATGATTACCATAATCAATTGGATTAACTAACAATACTGTCATGTTAAGCTTTTACTCTATATTTTTTGAAACTACCTTGTTAGTATACTAACTGAGGTGATACAAATGAATGACAGAGTTATACAAAACAGTACACAAGGAGAACGCGTTCTCGCAGCACTGAGTTATTTTAGTATCTTTTTTGCACCAATCATATTACCTATTTTTATATGGATTTTTGCTGATAGACCTACTTCTAACCACGCAGCTAAATCGCTAGCTTATCATATTATAACGTATATTGGACCGATACTTTTAATTCTCAGCATTGGATTTGGTGGCGTCTTAATCAATAATAGTTCTACCATTACCAGTGTGATAATGATTACAGTGGCAATTATTTTATTCGTCATAACCGTTTGGTATACGATCAAAAATATTTATCGTGGTGTCAGAGTATTGATCTCTGAACACGCTTATTTCCATCCCTAAACTGAATAGCAATTTATTTTTTGACAAAATTAGCAACATTTTAAAAGGTTATATACGAATTTACTTTAATCCTTTATGCTTAACATAAAAGGAGACAGAGTATATGAATAAAAAATTAACAATTTCTATCATTAGTATTTTAGTCATTATTGGTGTCGTCTTCACCATCTTTATGATTACATCGAGTCAAAAGAGCACATATTATGGCTATATGTCAGATAGTACAACTGCTGAAAAAGTAGTCAGTGAAAAAGATGGTCTCGTGACTAAAAACGTTAAAATAGACAATAAAAATGACGATTTCAAACCTAAAAAAGGTGACTTTGTTAAATTAGTTTCTAAAGATGACGGCAAAACATTCTATAAACAAGAAGTTGTAAAACACGACGATATTCCACATGGTTTAATGATGAAAATACATGAAATGGAAATGTAATCTATACATTTAATGTGATTACTACACAAAAAGCAGGGAGGCTCATAGAGACCTTCCTGCTTTTTGAATGTAGACAAATTCTGCGCAAGTATATGCGCGGAGTTTATCTATTTTAATTATTAGTCTTATTTTTAATACAGAATAAGAGTGGGGCAGAAATCAAATTTTCTAATAGAGTTCTCGTAGGCTCACCTATGCAATCAAGTCAATATTTTATTGACAGTGATTTATGTCGACTCCTGTGGGAATAGCACTAGCCAAAGACTACAGGCTAAGGCAGTGCCGCGGAAAGTGTGCATAAAAAAACTGCCAACAAAGTCGGAGACTTTGTCGACAGTCTGAAAGCAGTAAAATTCCGTTCGTGCACTATCGATTCTTTTTATCCTTAAAATAAAGCAATAGCTCTATTAAGAAAACGATAATAAGAGAAAAACCAAATAATGGCATCAATATCCCTAATATAACCAGTATGATAACCAATGGAATAGACATTGGCTTTTTAACTCTTTTTGGTATTTTAATTTGCGTTGCTTTCATTTTCTTAATCCAAGACGTTAGACCCAGTCCTACCGCAGCAAGTAATGCGATACATACAAGCAAGTTAATCACTTTATTGGCAATACCGAACAAATGACCTTCATGCAGAGGAATACCCCATGTAAACCATTTACCAATTATGCCGTACTCTTGATATTTCACCTTACCTAAATCTTTACCATTATATTGATCTATATATAACGTCTGTTCATCGTAAGGTGACACGTCTAAGCCTGTCACACCTGTATTACTACCTTTCGAAACTGTAAATGCCGCTTCTTCACTCGTTGGATAAACAATTGAAAATGGCTTCGTAATGCCATCTTTTTGTGCTTCTGCAACAACTTTATCAATCGAAATTTGTTTTTTAATATCTGTTCTTGACATTTCACAACTACCATGATGCGCAGATCCGCTCTCAGACTCTGGTTGCTTATTTTTACGTGTTGCCCAAGGTATTTCATTCACATCTGATTTAGGTGGATTAACTGCCAATTCTGACTGTCCCAACTCTCCAGAATTATCCATAACACTCGCAATTTTAGCCCCCATAAATCCAGACCATGGCAAGCCAGTCAATACAAGCACAAACACCGGTATGGCAATGATAATCCCAAGTGTAGCATGCCATTTTTGGAATCTTAATCGCTTACTTTTATTTGTAATTAATTTTTTCTTAATTAACATATACGTTCCAGACAATATCATGAAAATAGTCCAACACGCTGTCAGTTCTACCAAGTAATTAATAAAAGTATTTTCAGTAAATAATGAGCTATGTATATTTCGTACAACGTTCGCATACGTATGTTTTGCATTTTGATCAGCAACAATTTGATTATTTTGATCTAGAAAAACATAACGTTGGTTCCCTGCCATATCATCTAATGTAATTCTACTATTATAAGGCTCTTCTAAAATACTAACTTTACTTATGTAAAAACCATCAAATTTATCTTCTACTTGATCGACTGCCTGATTAAGTGATTGATGTTCTTTTACAGGACTATCACCGAAAAATTCTGTCTTATAAATATTATTTTCTACTTCTTGGAAAAACAGAAACCCAATGCCCGAAATTGTTAACGTAATCAGTAGCGGCGTAATAAATAACGCTGCATAGAAATGAAGCCTCTGTAATGGATTAAATATATTTTTCAAAAGTTTATTCCCCCTCTCTCTTTTAATATTATAAATAACTAACAAGATTATTATGGAGATAAATTGTGAATATTTCAAAAGAGTTTTACAAACAATTATCTACAATTTAAATTATTTTGTTTATTTATGACTATGGTAACTTGTAATTTAAAATGGGATAAAATAAAACGTCCAACACATCAAGTAATGTCTCAGCCGTTCATACATGCTATTTAACTACTTTTACTCAATAGCAGATTAAGTGATAAGCCAATCAATATTGCGCCAACCCTATAATCAAAAATTGCTTTTATTTTTCTATTCGTAAACAATAGCTTAATATATTGAAAAATATAAACACAGAAAATAAACCAGAGCAAAATAACTGTGGTCACAATTGCAGTTAATATAGCAATTTGAGATGTAACAGCTTCACCAGTACTTAAAAATTGCGGCAATATACTGATATAATAAAGTAATGCTTTGGGATTTAAAATCGTACTAAAAAAACCTTGTCTATATGAACTTAAATAAGTAATACGCTGTGCTTTCATCTGAGATGTTGAAAAGTTCATACTTTGTCTTGCACTGATGATACTTCTAATTCCTAGATATATAAGATATATAGCACCTAAAATCTTAATTGTCACAAAGACATAATACATATTAGCCAGTATAAAAATAATACCGAACACAGCTAACAGTGAATAAACTACATGAGCTGACGTAATACCTAAGGCTGCCATAGCGCCATTACCTTTTCCTGAGGTAATCGAATTTTCATTACGACAAAGAAATCCGGCCCCGGAACAATAATAATCATTAATGTTATGATAATAAATGCTGCCAAACCTTCCATAGACTACACCCCACCTTTGTACTTCATGGTATCAGTTACCAAATATCCCCGCAATATCGTAATTAACAGTTTTTTATTTTAACTCATATGATTTGAGGAAAAATGAATGCTTATGTGACAATGTTACATTTTTATTGAAGCCTGATTACTAGATATGATATATTAAAGGTGTAGTTGGAAACCGACTACTAGTCTTTTATATTCATGAACATATTACTCTTAAGGCGACACGGATGTGTCGTCTTTTTTTTATATAAACGTACATTGTCTACACTGCAATACTGTGTTTCGATATTCATCACGTCCTATATAAACTTGAAAATTGAATAATCCCTCATCACATTTTTGACCGTATAATATTTACCAAATTGTCCTTCACTTTAACTCACTAATTTTAAACCAATCGTACTTCCCAATATCACTAAAATACATACTACTCTTTTAATATCCTTAGATTCATTATAAAAGATCATCCCAAGAATTGCGCCACCTACTGCACCAATACCTGTCCATATTGCGTACGCTGTGCTCATCGGAAGGTACATCATTGCGGTAGATAATGCCATGAAACTCACAGCAAAAAAGAAAATGAGTCCCATTGCATCTCGTTTTTGACGATGATGCACATATGCATTTAAAAAATTTATACCTAACATTTCAAAGACACCTGCAAAAACTAATAAGATCCATGCCATTATGCTTCTCCTCCTTTATTTGTAGTTACTAATTTCAGGCTAATGACACCTGCAAGTAAAATGACAATTAACATTATTTTCATAACATTAAACGGTTCGCCAAAAAACAAGAAATCAAACAACGTAACCCATGTTGTTCCGAGACCTACAAACACGGCATACGCTGTGCCTACAGGCAGAACCTTTGAAGCATCTACTAATAAATAAAAGCTTACAAATATAGCAATCATCGTAAACAGCCATTCCCACCAAGATGACGCATGGGTTAAACCAATCACCCATCCTACTTCAAAAAATGTTGCGATAATAATTTTAATCCAATTCATTCCTATGTCCTCCTTTAAAATAAAAAAAGCCCGGGAGATAGTGTTAATTACTATCTCCCAGGCTTTTATCCTTCCGTGTCACATAAAAATATGTGGCTTTCTCTCGGACCAGACCAAAGTAATCACCTTGCGGAACCCTAGAAAGCTTTATTCGATTAATTATATCGTAGCAAATTACACTAACGATTACAAGCATGCTCATTCATTTCATCCAGTTTAAATTATTTATTATTAAGAAAAGGCTTAAGCATGCGTTTACATGTGAAATTTTACAAATTTCCAAGATTTTTTAAGTCAAAACCCTCTACATTTTATAAATTTTAATGTATAATCAGTTATAGATTGTAATTATTATAATCTAGATAAAGATGAGTTGAAATTTATTCTCATTTACATCAATCAATGCTTCATATGTATTGAAATATAATATAAGCGAGGGATAACGATGCAGTTACTAAATTATAAAATGCACAATGATGAACTAATCGCTACTGTACTTTCCGACAAAAAGCAATTATTTAAATATACGTTTGATATTACGACGCCAGAATATGAAATATTAGATGTCCTTGAAGAAATAAATCACTATGTAGACAATGGACAACACCCACTTGGTTGTTCTTTACTTAAAAATTATGCCTACGAGGACGTGAGTCACAATCTTTTATAATCTTCTTTACACAACAAAAAGATGAGTATATCTGTTATGAATTAAACAGTATACTCATCTTTTAATTTTCCATTATTATAAATAGCCATTCCAGTTTTTAATTTTCGAAATCCAAGCGCTTCGTAAAATGATTCATTCCCAGTAGTTGCGATAAGATGAATACAAGAAAGTTCCCCCAAATAATTCACCATTTCTTGAACAATTTTATTGCCAACGCCTTTAGATTGATAAGTGGTATCTACTACAACATCATAAATCGCGGCATTAAACACACCATCTGACATCGCTCTAGCGAAACCAATCACTTGGCCCTCTCTTTTTGCAATCACGACATGTGTCGCAGTATTAAATAGTGTAATCACTTCTTCTTGATTATGGCCATTCCAATGGTTCCCATGATAAATGCGCACTATTTCATCTATATCATTCATATCAAATTGATACTCATATTTTATATCCATTTAGCACACCTTCCAAAATAATTTTCAATATTTATAAACCACATCGTTCTTTATATATGAATTATTAAATAATATATATTTTAACATGAATCTTTAAAAATTAATGGATGTCATAGCAATCTATTGATTTTAATACATAATAACTAATTTCATTATTACGTATAACGCTGATCATGATGTCTAAATAGAAATATACATTGTACACGTTAATTATTAGCTACTGACGGGTAAATATATATTAAACGGGGCGATAACATAGTCACGCAACGCAATCAATACTGAATATTTATTAGGAGGCGACTTATCATGTGGATTGGTTCAATCATACTCATCATTGTCGGTATTGTGTTACTCATCATAAATCAGCAGACTTCTAAAAAGGAAGGCGTAAGCAAAAAACAAAGTTATATTAGTATCGGCATTGTTTGTATCATTATTGGTGCTTTTTACCTTATCGGACAGATTATTAAAGCCTTGGTTAGTTAAAGTCATATAAAAAAGCTCGGGGCTATGATGAGACCCGAGCTTTTTAACTTCCTATATTGAACGTTGACTGTAAATTTATTTACATATTAAATAAATCGTTAAATGACTCTACCATCGTTGGGTGTGTATAAATGTTTGTGTTCAATACTTTATATGATAATTTTTGATCAATGGCTAATTTTATTAAATTAATAATTTCTTCAGATTCTTTACCATATAGCGTCACACCTAAGATGGTTTCGCTATCTTTATCAACCACTGCTTTAAATAAACCTCTTGGATCATTGTTTACTTTGTGTCTAGGGATTGTATTAACTGGAACCGTATTTTCCATAATATGATAACCTTGTGCTTTGGCTTCTTTACCAGTTAAACCAACACGTGCTAATGGCGGATCAATAAATACCGTATATGGCACAGCGCCACGATTTTCAGTAGAACGTTCACCATTACCAAACAATTGATCTTTCACGATTCTAAAGTCATCTAATGAAATATATGTGAACTGCATACCACCTTTAACGTCGCCTAATGCATAAACGTTTGCTGCAGTTGTTTGGAGGTGTTCATTTACTTTAATTTCACCATGTTCACCCAATTCAATATCTGTATTTTCAAGATTTAAATCTGTATTGGGTTTGCGACCAGTAGCTAATAGTACAGCATCCGCTTCGTATGTGCCATCTGTCGTATGAACAAGTGTACCTGCTTCAACATCTTCAAATCTTTCTGTATTCGCGTTTAATACGATATCGACTTGTTTATCTGCTAAGTCTTTTTTAACTTCTTTAACGATATCTTCGTCTTCTCTCGGCATGATATCATCGCCACGTTCTAGGACAGTGACTTGTGTACCAAAATTGGCAAACATAGATGCAAATTCTAATGCAATATAGCCACCACCAACAATAACTAATTTTTTAGGTTGGAAATCTAGATTCATAATACCTGTAGAATCATATAAATGTTTTGAACTTTCTACACCATTAATCGGTGGAATAACTGATTTTGCACCTGTATTAATGACTACATGCTCTGCAGATAATGTTTCTACCACATCACCTTGATCATTTAATAAATTGACTTCGCGATTCGATTTAAATTTAGCTGTGTAATCTAATACATCAATATTGTCTTCATCTGCTAAATTATGATAGTTCTTGCTATTTAATGCATTAACAACATCTGTTTTTCTTGAGAATGCTCGGTCAAACGAACCATGGTCTAAGCCTTCATGTACAAGTGTTTTAGAAGGAATACAACCGATATTAATACAAGTACCACCATACATCTCTTGAGATTTTTCAACGACAGCTACTTTTTTACCTTGTGCTGAAGCAAATTTCGCTAGTGTTTTACCACCTTTACCAAATCCTATAATCACTAAATCATACTGTTTCATGAGAATCCTCCTTTAATACTTCGTTTAATACGTCTTGGATAGTTACACTTTTATAATAATCAATTAGTAAGGCTTGCTCTCTTTTATGAAACTTAGACATTGTATGACCTATTTCCCTGGAAATTTCACAGTCACTACCTTCATCACCTGTAAACAATCGTCCATCCGATCTTTCTTCACTAAATGCAACAAATAATTCAGCGAGATTCACTTTCTTTGTTTGATCATTCGCTTGATACCCCCCGTATTTACCACGGCTTGCGTCCAAGTACTGTTGATTATTCAATTTTCTCGTGACTCTTCTTAACTGTACAGGATTAACACAAATGCGTTCTGCTAATTCACTACTACTATACCGTTCATCCGGATGTTTCACTAAAAACGTCAGAAGATGCACAGCAATATTAAACTCTAAATTCATGAACATCACCTTTTTAATTGTAACTTTTATAATTACATTAAGACATATGCCGTTTATTTTGAAAAGTATTTTGCTTATATTTTTGTACTCCCTCTTTTTTAACATTTATAAAAAAAGAGCGAGATTGTCATTTAATTAATTTAGATCTCTGTTTCTCGCTCAATCACTTTCACTATAAAATGGCAGCTCTAATGGTAACGCCATGCTCTAAGTAGGCTTTCAAACAACTGAGCATATAAACCCAGCCTTCTTTTTGACCTAATAATTGCTTCACATCTTGCATGTCGAAGTCTTTTTCAGTTGTTGTTACAACAGTGCCCGCTTCACCCTCTTCAAATTGAATGGTTACAGGATGTGCACCCCAAGTAAATGCTATTAACTGGTTGTCCTCCACCCGCTCAATGTTGATATTTAACTCAGCATCATATTCTTCATAACGGAGTGTAATTGCTTTACCTTGTTCCCATCTTTCAGAACTAGAAGAGAACCAGAATCCTCCAATTTTCTCTGGATCTACAAATGCTTCAAAAACAGTTTCTCTTGGTACATCAACTTGCATTTTTGTTATGATATCTATCCCAACCACGTCCTTCCTATTTGTATAATATGAATTTTACATATGTTTGACATAATTTGCACTTAGCATGATATTTTATGACGATTTAACTTCACTTAGTTTGAACAGTTAAATATTTTGTATTACCTGTTTTATTTTATATACTTAAATTTAAGTAATACAAAAATTATGGGGGCGATATAATGATTCAAAGATTAGATGAAGTAATGATTTATGTTTATGATCATGATAAAGCAATTACTTTTTGGACTAAAAATTTAGATTTCAAAGTAGTAGAAGATACCGAAGAAATGCAAATGGGTGTGGTTAAATTAGCACCCAATGACGATGCGCAAACTGCCATTGTTCTACAAGACAAAGCTAAAGTAGATGAAATGGATATGGGCGTTAGCACTGATACACCCTCTTTGATTTTTGCTACTACACAATTCGATGAACTATTTAATCGTCTAAAAGATAGCCAAGTAACTGTTGGCGACATTATGACATTACCTATGGGACGCGTTTTTAATTTTGCTGATGTAGAAAACAACTATTTTGCAGTAAAAGAAGTTTAGATTCCAACATAGTTTGAGCCGTTCTATTTTATTTGTCATTGATATTGATAATGGGCTAACTGTCTATCATTCATCACTTTATTACCAAAGTAACAAGATTGTAATAAATATATGACACGATTAATGTTTGATTTCTGGGAGTGGGACAGAAATCAAATTTTCTAATAGAGATTTCGTAGTCCCACCCCGGCAAGGATGACTAGGATTGAAATGTTTACCTGAGCTAAAGCTCATGCATAAGTC
>ERZ1023393.75-NODE-75-length-29645-cov-6.073031_pt1 | contig 29645 bp, 16 predicted proteins | sample MGYA00380503_ERZ1023393 | MGnify/ENA primary metagenome ERZ1023393 (study PRJEB33173, sample SAMEA4830379) | metagenome | study: EMG produced TPA metagenomics assembly of the PRJEB25223 data set... | reverse complement strand
AAGTCAGTCAACTTCAACGAGTGCGTCTTTGAGTACCGTGAAATCTGAGAGCGTTTCAAGCTCCTTGAGTGAGTCTTTGAAGACGAGTGTCTCACAAAGTGAATCCGCCTCAACAAGTGCGTCTTTGAGTGCTGAGAAATCGGCGAGCGTTTCAAGTTCTTTGAGTCAGTCCTTGAAGACAAGCCAATCTCAAAGTGAATCCACCTCAACAAGTACGTCTTTAAGTGCTGCTAAGTCAGCGAGTGTCTCAAGTTCCTTGAGTGAGTCTTTGAAGACTAGCGTCTCACAAAGTGAGTCCGTCTCAGAAAGTGCGTCAATGTCGGCTTCACAATCAGTGTCAAACTCCGAGTCAGCTTCAGAGAGTGCGTCAGTGTCTGAATCACAATCTGTATCTAATTCTGACTCAGCCTCTGTAAGTGAATCAGTATCAGAATCACAGTCTGTCTCAAACTCCGAGTCAGCTTCAGAGAGTGAGTCAACGTCAACATCACAGTCTGTTTCAAACTCCGAGTCAGCTTCAGTAAGTGAATCAATTTCAGAATCACAATCAGTTTCTAACTCTGAAAGTGCCTCAGTAAGTGCTTCAATCTCAGAATCACAGTCTGTCTCAAACTCAGAATCCGCTTCAGAAAGTGCATCTGTGTCTGAGTCGCAATCAGTTTCAACCTCCGAGTCAGCCTCAGTAAGTGAATCAGTTTCAGAATCACAGTCTGAATCAAATTCCGAGTCAGCATCAGTAAGTGAATCAGTCTCAGAATCACAATCAGTGTCTAACTCAGAATCAGCATCAGAGAGTACATCAGTAAGCGAATCACAATCAGTGTCTAATTCCGAATCAGCATCAGAAAGTGCTTCTGTATCAGAATCACAGTCTGAATCAAATTCCGAGTCAGCATCAGTAAGTGCATCAGTTTCTGAATCACAGTCTGCTTCAAACTCCGAGTCAGCATCAGTAAGTGAATCAATCTCAGAATCACAATCAGTGTCTAATTCCGAATCAGCGTCAGTAAGTGAATCAACATCGATATCACAGTCTGAATCAAATTCCGAGTCAGCATCAGTAAGTGAATCAATCTCAGAATCACAATCAGTGTCTAACTCTGAATCCGCTTCAGAGAGTGCATCAGTTTCTGAATCACAGTCTGCTTCAACCTCAGAGTCAGCATCAGTAAGTGAATCAATCTCAGAATCACAATCAGTGTCTAACTCAGAATCAGCCTCAGAGAGTGCATCAGTAAGCGAATCACAATCAGTGTCTAATTCCGAGTCAGCGTCAGAAAGTGCGTCAATCTCAGAATCACAATCCGCTTCAACTTCCGAGTCAGCGTCAGAAAGTGCTTCTGTATCAGAATCACAATCTGCATCAAACTCAGAGTCAGCGTCAGTAAGTGAATCAATCTCAGAATCACAATCGGTGTCTAATTCCGAATCTGCTTCAGAGAGTGCATCAGTGTCTGAATCACAATCTGTATCAAATTCAGAATCAGCCTCAGTAAGTGCGTCAGTTTCTGAATCACAGTCCGCTTCAACTTCCGAATCAGCGTCAGTAAGTGAATCAATTTCAGAATCACAGTCTGCTTCAACCTCAGAATCAGCGTCAGTAAGTGAATCCATTTCAGAATCACAATCAGTGTCTAATTCCGAATCAGCTTCAGAGAGTGCGTCAGTTTCAGAATCACAGTCTGAATCAAACTCAGAATCAGCGTCAGAAAGTGCTTCTGTATCAGAATCACAATCAGTGTCAAACTCAGAAACAGCATCAACAAGTGCGTCTGTCTCAGAATCACAGTCTGTATCTAATTCAGAATCAGCCTCAGAAAATGCTTCTGTATCAGAATCACAGTCTGAATCAAACTCAGAATCAGCATCAACAAGTGCGTCTGTCTCAGAATCACAATCAGTGTCTAACTCAGAATCAGCGTCATTAAGTGAATCCATTTCAGAATCACAGTCTGTCTCAAACTCAGAATCAGCTTCAGACAGTGCATCAGTGTCTGAGTCACAGTCTGTCTCAAACTCAGAATCCGCATCAGAGAGTGAGTCAATCTCAGAATCACAATCATTGTCTAATTCAGAGTCAGCGTCATTAAGTGAATCAACATCGGCATCACAGTCTGTCTCAAATTCCGAGTCAGCCTCAGAGAGCGAGTCGACATCAGCTTCACAATCCGAATCAAATTCAGTCTCTGCTTCAGTAAGTGCTTCAGTTTCAGAATCACAGTCAGTGTCTAATTCAGGGTCAGCTTCAGAGAGTGAATCAACTTCAGAGTCACAATCTGTTTCAAACTCAGAGTCAGCTTCAGAAAGTGCTTCTGTATCAGAATCACAATCCGTGTCAAACTCAGAATCCGCTTCAGAGAGTGCGTCAGTTTCAGAATCACAGTCTGTCTCAAATTCTGAATCAGCATCAGAAAGTGCTTCTGTCTCAGAATCACAATCAGTGTCTAACTCAGAATCAGCATCAGAGAGTGCATCAGTTTCAGAATCACAGTCTGTTTCAAACTCAGAATCAGCATCAGAGAGTGCATCAGTAAGCGAATCACAATCAGTGTCTAATTCCGAGTCAGCGTCAGAAAGTGCGTCAGTTTCAGAATCACAGTCTGCTTCAACGTCAGAGTCAGCCTCAGAGAGTGCATCAGTAAGTGAATCACAATCAGTGTCTAATTCCGAGTCAGCCTCAGAGAGTGCGTCAGTTTCAGAATCACAGTCTGCTTCAACTTCAGAATCAGCCTCAGAGAGTGCATCAGTTTCAGAATCACAGTCTGTCTCAAATTCTGAATCAGCATCAGAAAGTGCTTCTGTCTCAGAATCACAATCAGTATCTAACTCAGAGTCAGCGTCAGTAAGTGAATCCATTTCAGAATCACAATCAGTATCTAACTCAGAGTCAGCTTCATTAAGTGAGTCAATCTCAGAATCACAATCATTGTCTAACTCCGAATCAGCATCAGAAAGCGTTTCTGTTTCATCTAGTGAGTCTGCATCATTGAGTGAATCACAGCGCACAAGTGCTTCAATCTCGACTTCCGAGTCAGAATCATTGAGTACGTCAAGTTCATTGAGTGCTTCTGCATTTGAAAGCCAGTCTCAAGCCTTCAGTGCTTCAATTTCTGCAATCATTTCAACTGTTGAATCTATTTCGAACTCAGCTTCAAGCTTCATTTCAGCTAGTGAGTCGCTTTCGACATCTAACTCAGAATCATTGAGTGAGTCGGCGTCATTGAGTGCATCTGTTTCAGGCTCACAATCAGTTTCAACGTCCGAGTCAGCATCAGAGAGTGCCTCAGTGTCTGAATCACAGTCAGTCTCAACGTCCGAGTCAGCATCAGTAAGTGTTTCAATCTCAGAATCACAGTCTGTTTCAACCTCAGTTTCTGACTCAGAATTGACTTCAGTAAGTGTCTCAATTTCAGAGTCGCAATCGGTATCGAACTCTGAGTCAACTTCAGTAAGTGTCTCAATTTCAGAGTCACAATCAGTATCGAACTCCGAGTCAGTTTCAGCGAGTGTGTCTGTGTCTGAATCACAATCAGTGTCTAATTCCGAGTCAGCATCAACAAGTGCGTCTGTATCAGAATCACAGTCTGTTTCAACCTCAGTTTCTGCGTCAGTCTCATCCAGCGTATCAGCTTCAGCAAGTGCATCTGAGTCAGCCTCTGCCTCAGTATCAACTTCAGTAAGTGTCTCAATTTCAGAGTCGCAATCAGTATCGAACTCCGAGTCAGTTTCAGCGAGTGCCTCAGTGTCTGAATCACAATCTGTTTCAAACTCAAGATCACTGAGTGAGTCACTTTCAGAAAGTTCTTCAATTTCTACAAGTGAGTCTGTATCGTTGAGCGAATCGCAGAGTGCAAGTGCATCTGCCTCAGAATCCGCTTCATCAAGCGTTTCAGTATCCGAGTCAGCATCTATATCAGTATTCTTGAGTGCCTCTGAAAGCACAAGTGCTTCAACAAGTTTTTCAACAACATTGAGTACCTTAGCAAGTCTTTCAGCCTCAACAAGTGTATCTGAGTCATTGTCTACATCAGCGTCAGCAAGTACATCTGCCTCAGTTTCAACTTCAGTAAGTGTCTCAATTTCCGAGTCGCAATCAGTATCGAACTCCGAGTCCGTTTCAGAGAGTGCGTCTGTGTCTGAATCAGAATCCGTTTTAAACTCAGAATCAACTTCAGTAAGTGAGTCAGTCTCAGAATCACAGTCAGTTTCATCCTCAGTAAGTTCTTCGATTTCTACAAGTGAGTCTGTATCGTTGAGCGAATCGCAAAGTTCAAGTGCATCTGCGTCAGCCTCAGAGTCAGCGTTAGTCTCAGCAACTACATCTGCATCATTGTCTGCCTCAGAATCAGTAAGTTCGACAGAATCAGCTAGTGCCTCTGAAAGCACAAGTATTTCAACAAGTGTTTCAGAATCAACTTCTGAAGTGAGGGATCCTAAGCACAAACATGGTAGCCAAGCTCTTCCGAAGACTGGTGAGGAAAACTCATCATTAGGTATGGCCTTGGGTGTCTTGGCAACTGCAACTGGTCTTGGATTTCTTGCTAAACGTAAGAAAAATGAAGAATAGGACGAAGATTATTCGTATTTTAGGATTATAATAGTCTTTGCAATGCTTAGATAAGCACAATAAAAAACACCTTCATGTTAGATAACCATTCTAGCTAAGAGGTGTTTTTTGATTTAGAGATGTTGTGGAAGTTTCAAAATGGAACTGACTTTTTGAAATACTAATGACTACATAAAAATAAGAGACCACTTGAACATGGTCTCTTATTTGTTGTCTTGCTCATTATCTTGTTTATACCTCACAGTTCCCACTGTTACTAGAATAGTTAACAGAATCGGTATAACTCGAAAAACTCCCCAGTCGGGGTCATAGGCCAAAACGATAGAAGCTATATAAAAAACGATGCTTGTGTATAAGAAGTTTTTATTAGCTTTTTTACGCCCAATACCTGTAAAAATAGTTGCAATGATAAAACTAATCAAACTAGGTGCTAGGAAAATTATTATAACCATTCCCCAAGGATTTGACAGGCCTAAGAGCAAAAATAAGGCAAGATAAACGATAGCTAAATAAAAGGCGACTGCAAGGAGAATAGAAGCAAGCCTGTTGTCTGGAGAATTATTCTTAATGAGCTCTTGATTATTGAACTCTTGACCAGTCTTATCCTTATCTTGGCTTGTGTTGAAGTTTGTATGTTGTACTGACATCTTTCTCACCTTCCCCTCTATTTGTTTCTAAATAGTTTAACTCTTTCTACCTTTATTATACTCCTTTTTCCTTGTTTTCAGCAGGATAGATAAGCTTTTGAGGCATTTTTTTTGATGAATTGTCTGGTTTTAGTTCCCTTCGTTTTTGATGGAAAAGAGTATTTTTAATTAGCACTAGAGTAACCAAACTTGACCCTCTGACACCTCAGTAGGTAATGAATGGCTTAGATAGTTAGAATTTAGATTTTGTATGAGAAGATAGTCTAAAAAAGACCCTATTTTAACAGACTTAATGGTTTGGTAAGGATGGTATTTTTTGTCGCTTTGAGAGAAGTGCCTTAAGGATTTTGTGAATTTTCATTAGATTTCCTTGTAATCCCATTAAAAGAAGTACCTTATCAATAATCATTCTAAATAGCCATAGAGTGTCAGTTTTCTGTTTCTCAATGAACTAAAATGACTATTTTTATATTTCTAAACACTCATTTAAAACTAATGTCATTAAAATAATAAAGGGACTTTTCTAAAAATTATGAAAATTTATCGAATCTTATTGAAAAAAAGCTTTCAATGATTTAGAATGAAGCTATAAATGGGAAAAAGGAGTCTTTTTATTATGGACAAAAAAGTACATTATAAAATGCACAAAGTTAAGAAACAATGGGTAACCATCGCAGTTACAGGGATGTCGCTCGGTGCAGTCTCAGCGGTTTCTTTAGCGACTAACGACGGTGTCGTTCAGGCCGACGAACACACGGATGCTACTGTAGCCATCCCCGATATTACTGTTGATACGGGTACTGTATCAAACGATACAACGGCTGCTCAGGATCCAACTACAGCAGTTGCAGCGACAAACGATGTCGCAACTGACCAAGCAGCTCCAACAGCAACTTTCGATTTGACAACTGATACAACAAATACAGTTGCAGCGAATGCTGTTGATACGGCAGCGACTGTCGGTACTGATCGTGCGGCAACTACAACAGATACAACAGCAACCAATGATACAGCTGTTGATACAACAAATAACAATACTACAACTGACACAACAACAGTTACTGATCGCGCAGCGACACGTGAACGTCGTGCGACTGGTGCTCGACGTGGTCCTACAGGAGGCCGTCGTGCTACCCCAGTTAACGGCAATACTAACAATGCTAATAATACTGTCACAGTAGTAAACAACGACCTTCCAGCAACTAACACTGTCGTAACTGATGGTCCAAGTCACATCAAAACAATTGATGGAAAACAATACTACGTTGAAGATGACGGCACTATTCGTAAGAACTATGTCCTTGAACGTAACGGCGGAAGCCAATACTTCAACGCTGAAACTGGTGAATTGTCTAATCAAAAAGAATACCGTTTCGACAAGAACGGTGGAACAGGTTCATCAGCTGATAGCACAAACACAAACGTTACTGTAAATGGTGATAAAAATGCCTTTTATGGTACAACTGATAAAGATATCGAACTTGTTGATGGTTACTTCACTGCCAACACATGGTACCGTCCAAAAGAAATCTTGAAAGATGGTAAAGAGTGGACTGCTTCAACTGAAAATGACAAACGTCCATTGCTTACAGTTTGGTGGCCAAGCAAGGCTATCCAAGCGAGCTACCTCAACTACATGAAGGAGCAAGGTCTCGGTACCAATCAGACCTATACGTCATTCAGCTCACAAACCCAAATGGACCAAGCAGCGCTTGAAGTTCAAAAACGTATTGAAGAACGTATTGCGCGTGAAGGTAACACTGACTGGTTGCGTACAACTATCAAAAATTTCGTGAAGACCCAACCAGGTTGGAATTCAACTTCTGAAAATCTTGATAACAGCGATCACTTGCAAGGTGGTGCCCTTCTCTATAACAACGATAGTCGTACAAGTCATGCTAATTCTGATTATCGTCTCTTGAACCGCACACCAACTAGCCAAACAGGTAAACACAATCCTAAGTATACTAAGGATACAAGTAACGGTGGTTTCGAGTTCTTGTTGGCTAATGATATCGACAACTCAAACCCAGCGGTTCAAGCTGAGCAGTTGAACTGGCTCCACTACATCATGAACATCGGTACTATTACTGGTGGTTCTGAAGATGAAAACTTCGATGGTGTTCGTGTCGATGCCGTGGATAATGTCAATGCTGACCTTCTTCAAATTGCTTCAGATTACTTCAAAGCTAAGTATGGTTCTGACCAAAGCCAAGAACAAGCTATTAAACACTTGTCTATCTTGGAAGCATGGTCTCACAACGATGCCTACTACAATGAAGATACAAAGGGTGCTCAGTTGCCAATGGATGACCCTATGCACTTAGCATTGGTATATTCACTCTTGCGTCCAATTGGTAACCGTTCAGGAGTTGAACCACTCATTTCAAATAGTTTAAATGACCGTTCTGAAAGTGGTAAAAACTCTAAACGTATGGCTAACTACGCCTTTGTTCGTGCCCACGATTCAGAGGTACAATCAATCATTGGTCAAATCATCAAAAATGAAATCAACCCTCAATCAACAGGGAATACCTTCACTCTTGATGAAATGAAGAAAGCCTTTGAAATCTACAACAGAGACATGCGTAGTGCTAACAAGCAATACACACAATATAACATCCCATCAGCATATGCCTTGATGCTTACGCATAAGGACACTGTGCCACGTGTTTACTATGGAGACATGTACACAGATGATGGTCAATATATGGCTAAAAAATCACCATATTATGATGCTATTGAAACCCTCTTGAAAGGTCGTATCCGCTATGCAGCCGGCGGTCAAGATATGAAGGTTAACTACATCGGTTATGGTAATACTAATGGTTGGGATGCTGCAGGTGTCTTGACATCTGTACGTTATGGTACAGGGGCTAACAGTGCTTCTGATGCTGGTACAGCAGAAACACGCAACCAAGGTATGGCAGTTATCGTTTCAAACCAACCAGCCCTTCGTTTGACAAGCAACTTGACAATTAACATGGGTGCGGCTCACCGTAACCAAGCTTATCGTCCATTGCTTTTGACAACAAACGATGGTGTGGCTACTTACTTGAATGATAGCGATGCTAACGGCATTGTCAAATACACTGATGGTAACGGTAATTTGACATTTAATGCAAACGAAATCCGTGGTATACGTAATCCTCAAGTTGATGGTTACCTTGCTGTTTGGGTGCCAGTAGGAGCTTCTGAAAATCAAGACGTGCGTGTAGCACCAAGTAAAGAAAAGAACAGCAGTGGTTTGGTTTACGAATCAAATGCTGCCCTTGATTCACAAGTTATCTACGAAGGTTTCTCTAACTTCCAAGACTTCGTTCAAAATCCATCACAATACACTAATAAGAAGATTGCTGAAAATGCCAGTCTCTTCAAATCATGGGGTATTACATCATTCGAACTTGCACCACAATACGTTTCAAGTGATGATGGTACTTTCCTTGACTCAGTCATCCAAAATGGCTATGCCTTCACAGACCGTTATGATATTGGTATGAGCAAGGACAACAAGTACGGTTCATTGGCTGACTTGAAGGCAGCTCTTAAAGCCCTACATGCAGTGGGAATTTCAGCGATTGCTGACTGGGTTCCAGACCAAATCTACAACCTTCCAGGTGACGAAGTAGTTACTGCAACTCGTGTTAATAACTACGGTGAAACTAAAGATGGCGCAATCATCAACCACAGCCTCTATGCCGCTAAAACACGTACCTTTGGTAATGACTACCAAGGTAAATATGGTGGTGCCTTCCTTGATGAATTGAAACGTCTCTACCCACAAATCTTTGACCGTGTTCAAATCTCTAACGGTAAACGCATGACAACTGACGAGAAGATTACGAAGTGGTCTGCGAAGTACATGAATGGTACTAACATTCTTGACCGTGGTTCAGAGTACGTGCTTAAGAATGGTCTAAGTGGTTACTACGGTACAAATGGTGGTAAAGTTAGCCTTCCAAAAGTAGTCGGAAGCAACCAATCAACTAACAACGATAACCAAAACGGTGATGGTAGTGGTAAGTTTGAGAAGAGCTGGGGCAGTGTTTACTATCGTTATAACGATGGCAAACGTGCTAAGAATGCCTTCATCAAAGATAACGACGGAAATGTTTACTACTTTGATAACTCAGGTCGTATGGCAATCGGTGAAAAGACTATCGATGGTAAACAATACTTCTTCCTCGCTAATGGTGTGCAATTGCGTGATGGTTATCGTCAAAACCGCAGAGGTCAAGTCTTCTACTATGACCAAAACGGTGTCTTGAATGCAAACGGTAAACAAGATCCAAAACCAGATAACAACAATAACAATACATCAGGCCGCAACCAATTCGTACAAATTGGTAATAACGTTTGGGCTTACTACGATGGTAATGGTAAACGTGTGACAGGTCACCAAAACATCAATGGTCAAGAACTCTTCTTCGACAACAATGGTGTCCAAGTTAAAGGTCGTACTGTTAATGAGAATGGTACTATCCGTTACTATGATGCTAACTCAGGTGAATTGGCTCGCAACCGTTTTGCTGAAATTGAACCAGGTGTTTGGGCTTACTTCAATAATGATGGAGCAGCCGTAAAAGGTTCACAAAACATCAATGGTCAAGACCTCTACTTTGATCAAAATGGCCGTCAGGTCAAAGGTGCTTTGGCAAACGTAGATGGCAACCTTCGTTACTATGATGTAAATTCAGGTGACCTTTACCGTAATCGATTCCACGAAATTGATGGTAGCTGGTATTACTTCGATGGTAATGGTAATGCTGTCAAAGGCATGGTTAATATCAATGGTCAAAACCTCCTCTTTGATAACAATGGTAAACAAATCAAAGGTCATTTGGTTCGCGTGAACGGTGTTGTTCGTTACTTTGATCCAAATTCAGGTGAAATGGCTGTCAACCGTTGGGTTGAAGTGAGTCCAGGATGGTGGGTTTACTTTGACGGTGAAGGCCGAGGACAAATCTAATCGTTTCCAAGCTGTATGAACCGAGACAACAGTCTCGGTTTTTATGGCGTAACTGGGTTTCCGTAAAGACTTAAATGTGGACTGTGAATAGTCATTTAAACCTTTTTCTTGGCTGGGTTGTGAAAATACCTCTGATTATTTGGTGCCCAGTATGACATCAAAATAGCCTAATCCAAATAACTATTATTAATGCACAATTTAATACGAGAAAGCTTTAAAATTAGGGATTTTCATTAAATGCTTCCAATCTATTGACGAAGCGTCAAAGTCAATCTATACTAGGAGTAATGCCAGTTATTTATTGGCATTCCCTAGTCGAGGACTAGTCGCAGGCTTGGCCTGTGTCATTCCTAATAGGCCATTTCTTTAACAAATACAGTAAGGTTCTAGCCATTCAAAGATGAGAAGTAGTTGTGATAGTTTATAGTGTATTTCTTATGAGAGTGTCTTTAGGGAGAGAAAACTCCATTAAAGAGTCATCATTTAAGTTATCGGGGTAATCTCATTTTGATGTCACTTTCATAAACTACTTGATAGATATTGCACATTAAAGCGCTATTTTTTCACTTAGGGGTTAAAATGATTAAAGTTCTTACACCTTACTTGTAAAAATTCGATTCTCGTATTATAGTATATATAAGAGATATCAAAAATTTTAATCTTTGATAAGAACTTGTTAGCTTCTCCGAGGGAAAATGAAATCTTAATAGAAAAGATTTCCATGAGAACTTAGCAAGTATAGGATTTTATTTCTCATAAAAAGAAGAAAGGGGGAGTATTTTTGAGAGCCTATAGGGAAGATGCGACTGAAGCAGCGGCAAGAACTGCTGAAGAGCATATCGCACACGGATCAGAGAAAACTGATTTAGTTGATACTATAGATCTTTCTAAATTATTGACTAGTCAAAAACGTCACTCTGACCACCGTGCCCCCTCTCCATTGGACTTTGCCAGAGCAGACGAAGCCCTCTTTGATAATCATAATCAAACAGCTACTGTGAGGATTCCATCTAAGCAGGAGATTATATTTCAAGGAGCAGGTTCTAAAACTCCAGACCCTGAAGTTATGGAAAACCATGTCTTTACAGGGACTAGAGATAGTAAGACTGGTTTAGTTGAATGGGACAAGGACAGCTATACCTATCCGAAGATATTGGTACCGGTCGTCCAGGGCTATTACGCTGACCAAAAAGAAGCGGGCTTTAACGTTGTCACACCATATGTGCCAACGGTAACGGAACATGTGACCTATAGGAAACTGGGACGCATTATCCCTGTGACTGAAGATGGGGAATATATTCCAGGTGCTTTGACTAAGCAGTATAACAATAACAATAAAGATCCACGAAAGGCGGGTGAGACAGCAACACCAGCTGTTCAAGATTATATGACAGATATTAAAAGTGTAGTACCGAACAAACCAGGAGGGGATACTCCGGTTGTGTATCGTAAAATTTTCAAGAAAGCCAGCATCACTTATATTGATGAAACTACCGGTGCTTACTTGGTTAGTGACCAGTTGACCGGTGAATTGGGTGAAGCGATTGAATACGGAACAGCAACACGTATCAAGACTTTCAAGGACATGGGATATGACTTGATTCAGGACGAATTCCCTAAAGATGCCATTTTTGATGATAAGGATATTGATGATCAAGAGTGGTTTGTCCTCTTGCAACACGATGTTGCCAAGGTAGGGCCTGACCATGAACAAGTCCCAGATACTCCAATCAATCCTAATAATCCAGATGGACCTAAGTGGCCATCTAAGTATGCTTACGAGAAAGAAGTAAGCTTCACAGTCTTTTACAAGAGCACAGATGGCAATGCGGATTTACCGGATGCTGATGTGCAAAAGGCTTATTGGGTCCGTACCCTTACCTTTGACAAGGTCACAGGTGAGCTTGTTGATGAGACAGAATGGTCACCAAACAAGACCAAGTATTATGACATCTATGCACCAGTTGTTTTAGGCTATTTTGCAGATAGAGTAGAAGTTAAAGGTAGAGAGGTTACTGAAGATAACATCGAAGAAACCATTACCTACGTTCCACTTGGTAAGATCATTCCTATTGATGCAAATGGACGCTTGATTCCAAACGTTCCAACGCCAACTTTCAACAACGATGCCAATAACCCAACTAAGGTTAGTGAGACACTTGTTCCTCATATTCCGGGTTACCGTCCAATGCAACAAAGTGTCATGCCTGAGAGCTTGACAGACGATATTCTTGTTGAGTACGCTCCAATCCTTGAAGATGTAACGCAACCAACCTTGCAAACGGTCTTCTTCAAAGGAGCTGGCGAAGCAACACCGTCTGTTAATATCCAGTCTGACTTTACTTTCACTGGTCAGTATAACCAAGCAGAAGACACTTACACTTGGGATCAAGACAGCTATACCTTTGCTAAGGTTAATGTCCCAGTTATCGAAGGTTACTATGCGGACAAGGCAGTGGCTGGTATGCAGGTTGTTACACCTGATAAACCAGAAGCCACAGACAGTGTTGTCTATAAAGAACTTGGTAAGATTATCCCTGTTGATACCTTTGGTAATCCAATCGCGGATGCAGAACCAGTTCATTATGCTAATGATCCTCAAGATGCTACGCAAGTTATTGAAACACCAGCACCACAAGTTGCTGGCTACCAAGCTGAAAGTGAATTGGTATTGCCAATTGACCTCAGCCTGGACCAAACCTTGGTTTACGAACCAATCTTGGATGATATCACACAAGATACGAAACAAACGGTTACCTTCCAAGGTGCTGGCTACAAAGATCCAGTTATCAACATTCAAGATAGCTTCAGCTTCCACGGTAAGTTTAACCAAGTGGAACAAACAAGCACTTGGGATCAAGACAGCTTCACTTATGATGTTGTAGAAGTTCCTGTAGTTGAAGGCTTCTATGCAGATAAACGTCAAGCTGGTGGACTTGAAGTTCGACCAGACCTTCCAGAAGTGGAAGATACAGTTACTTACACAGAACTTGGTAAGATTATTCCAGTAGATGAGTATGGTACACCTATTGAAAATGCACCTACTCCAAGCTATAACAATGATCCAGAAGATCCAACCATGGCTATGGAAACAGTCGTTCCAGATGTTCTTGGTTACATTTCTGAAAAGGCCTTTATTACTCCAGAACACCCAGGTCAAGATACCAACGTGGTTTATGCTAAGGATGAGCAAAAAGCTATTATCCTTTACATGAATGAGCTTGATAAGTCAGAATTGACTCGTGATGTTGTTGTCGGAAGCTCAGGTGAGAAGATTGACTACTCTACTGATGAACAAATCGCAAACTTGCTCAAACAAGGTTATGAACTTGTCAACGATGGTTATGCAGAAGCCTTTGACCACACTTACAATGGTGACTCTGACTTTGACCAAGTCTTCGAAGTGGTTCTTCGTGAACGTTTGGTTCTTATCGACCCAGATATGCCAGCACCAGTTGCAGGTGAAGTCGTAGATCCAAACGATGTGAATAGTCCAGTTTGGCCAAATAGCGTAGAGATGCTTGAAAACCGTGCCGATGTGACACGTACCATCCAGTATGTCTTCGAAGAAGGTGGTTTGGCTAGCGACGACTACGTTGAAGTTCTTGATTTCAAACGTTTGGCTAATGTTAACCTTGTGACAGGTGCTATCAATTATGAAGCATGGTCAAGTACTCAAGCTGGCTTCTCAGCGGTTCCTTCACCAGAGGTTGTCGGATTTACACCAGACCGTATGGAAGTCGCTGAAATGACAGAGGTTTCTGTGGAAACTCCTGAAATCATGGAAGTGGTTACTTACCTCAAGGATGCTCAGAAAGCTACAGTCACTTATGTTGACGGTACAACTCGTAAGAAACTTGAAGTGGTCGACTTGCTTGGTAAATCAGGTGAAGTGATTGAATACTCAACAATCGAACGTATCAAGTACTATAGCGACCGTGGTTATACCCTTCTTGCTGATGGCTTCACAAACGGTGTGATCTTTGATGGCGATTCACATGTTGACCAAAACTTCATGGTTACCCTTCGTCATGGTACCGTTCAAGTAGGTCCAGATAACATCCAAGAAGCTGGTACACCAATCAACCCAGCTAATCCAGATGGTGCCAAATGGCCAGAACGCGAAAGCTACATCAAAGACGTAACCTTCACAGTTCTCTACACATCTAGCGATGGACAAGCAGAACTTCCTGCCAATAACATCCAAACTGCTCAATGGACACGTAGCTTGACTATTGATAAAGTTACAGGTGAAGAGCTTGGTTCAAGCTACTGGACTTCAAATAAAGGTCAGTTTGAAACAGTCATCACTCCGGAAGTAGAAGGCTACAGCGCTGATAAGGACAAGGTTGAAGGTAAGACAGTAGGTCAACGTAACCTTGAAGAAACCGTTGTTTATATCCCATTAACAGGTGATATCAACGGTAAACCTAAGGAAGACAAGGCAGACGATATCGTTGTTGAAGAGATTGAAGACCTAGAAGTTCTCGACCAAGTCGAAGGGCAAGTGGAATCTCATGATGGACCAGTTACTTATGGACCAGGCGATGACTTTGAAGCACCTGTTTCAAGTCAAGCTGAGGGTAAAGGCTCTAAACACAAGATGCCAATTAATCTCTCAAATGAGGAAGAAGCAAGTAAAGGTAAGATTGAAGAAACCATCAATATCGCTGGCTTCACCGTATCGGTAACAGGTCTAGGACTTGGCCGCAACGGACGTAAAAAGAAAAATAAAAAAGATCACAAAGATCAAAAGGACAAATAATATAAAGCCCTGAATAACTCAGGCATGCCCAGACAGAAAGAAAATCTCAAGTTGCTTAGTGCACTTGGGATTTTTTTGTGGTCTCACTTGTGGTAACATCACTTCTATACTACAATATAGGAGAAGAAGCAAAAAAGGAGTATGCCATGCCAACTGAATATGAAAAAATGATTGCAGGTGACTTTTATAAGCCAAGCGATCCTGAGTTACGTGCTCTAGCGGCCAGTTCAAGAGAAAAACAATGGGCCTTCAATGCTGAGCCTGACCGCTTCAAGAGGGCGGAGATTGTCAAATCTTGGTTTGGTTCGACTGGTGAAAATGTTGCCATGAATCCTCAGTTCGTTACGGATTACGGTGTTAATATCCATATCGGTGAAAATTTTTATTCCAACTGGAATTTGACCATGCTGGATATCTGTCCTATCACGATTGGTGACAATGCCATGATTGGCCCTAATTGTCAGTTTTTGACGCCTTTGCATCCGCTTGATCCAACCGAGCGTAATTCAGGCATTGAATATGGTGCTCCAATTACGATTGGTGATAATTTCTGGGCTGGTGGAGGCGTGACCATTCTTCCAGGAGTGACCTTAGGGGATAATGTAGTGGCTGGAGCAGGAGCTGTTGTGACTAAGTCCTTTGGTGACAATGTTGTTCTAGGCGGGAATCCGGCGCGTGTGATTAAGGAAATTCCTGTAAAGAAAGACTAAATATAGCAACTCAAGGATTCTAGGTCCTTGAGTTTTCTATTTTTTGAAAGAATCTATTGACTTGAGCTAATAATTCTTCTATACTGCTAGTTAGCTAACAATATAGTTAAGGAGTCATTATTTTGGACCATTTTGGGCGCTTGTTAAAACAAGCCAATAACAATATGATGCGTCATTTTGACCAGTTTGCTAGGCAGTATGATTTGACTGGAAATCAGATGGCTGTCATTGATTTTATAACCAATCATGCGGATCAAGAAGTCTTTCAACGGGACATTGAGCACGAATTTGAGATTCAGCGTTCGACAACGACAGTGCTCTTACAGCGAATGGAGAAGAAAGGCCTAATTGAACGCCACACATCTTCAAAAGATGCTAGGCAAAAGGCAGTTGTTCTCACGGATAAAGCCCTTAATATCGCTTCTGCCTGTCAATCTTATTTTCGAAAAGAGGAAGAAGAGTTTGCCCAGCAATTTTCAGCTAAAGAGAGAGAAGTCTTTCTCAAAATCTTACAACACTACCGTAATATTTAAGTTTATTTAGGAGGAACAAATACTTATGTCAGACGAAAAAATCTCCACCAAGGTCCTGTGTGCCATCTTTGCAACAGGAATCCTTTCATTTTGTGGAGTAGCTGGTGAAACAGCTATGAACATCACCTTTCCTGTATTGATGAAGGCATTCTCAGTCAATACGTCAACCGTACAGTGGGTTACAACCATTTATCTCCTAGTGGTCGCTTGTGTGGTTCCCTTATCTGCCTATCTCAAGCGCTCGTTTAAGATGAAAACCATCTTTCTGGTCGCCAACCTATTGTCTATTTTAGGTGTTCTCATCGACTTTATAGCCCCTAGTTTCGGCTTTGTTGTTTTGGGACGATTGGTTCAAGGGATGGGTGTTGGTTTTGCTCTACCTCTCATGTTTAACATCATTTTGGAGCAGGTGCCAAGTCGTAAGATTGGTCTCATGATGGGAGTTGGGACACTGATTACAGCCGTTGCACCGGCCATTGGACCGACTGTTGGTGGTCTTTTGACAGCACACTTTGGTTGGCGTTCTATCTTCCTCGTCCAGTTTCCTATTCTTCTGGCTTCACTGGTTGCAGGTTTTCGCTCGATTGAGCAAAAGAGTGAGGTACAACGTGAATCTTTAGATATCCTTAGTCTACTGGCTACCATCTTTCTTTTCTTGGGTTTGATTTTAGGCATTCATGGGGTTGCTGATCATGCTTTCTTTAGTTTCTCAGTTCTTGGTTGGCTTTTGATTGGTATCTTAGGTCTTGTCCTTTTGATTTGGCGTTCAACAACATTGGACAACCCTATTATCAACCTCTCTATTTTGAAAAATCGTAAACTGACAGGTCATATCATCGCTTTCTTCTCTTTCCAATTGGGATCCCTTGCGATGAGTTTTCTCTTGCCAAACTATGTGCAATTGGTTAATCACTCGAATACAACTTCTGCAGCCTTAATGTTGCTTCCAGGTGCTATTATCGGTGCAGGATTCGCCCCGTTCTCAGGTATCATTTTAGATAAGATGGGTGCTCGTAAACCGATTCTGATTGGAGCAATCCTTATCGTAATCGCTCAGTTGTTATTTAGCTTGTTTGGTCTCTCTCTTTCAAATACGTTGATCCTTGTCTTTTACATGATTTTCATGACGGGGCTTGGCGTTTCCTTTGGTAATGTCATGACCAATGGACAGAAACAACTGTCGCTAGATCAACGTGCTGATGCCAATGCCATCTTTAACACGCTCCAACAATTTGCAGGAGCAGTGGGAACAACGTTAGCCTCTCTAATTGTTGCTATGAGTCAAGCTAATCACAAGATTGACTTTGCACAAGCAACGGCTCAAGGTAGTCGAAATGGCTTTATAGTCTTATTTGCTCTAGCCATTTTCCAACTCCTTGTCTTAGTTAGCGTTGTCAAAAAGAACGATTAATAACATGTTTAAAGCAAAGGAAACATGCTTTCCCTTGCTTTTTCTTTCCTTAAATAAAATACTAATCTTACTGTAAATTTTAGTGTTACTTTAAGGTTTATGACTTATAATAACCATAAAGAATTAACCAGTCTTCAATGAAGATACTAGAAAGAAGGGAAGGACCATGTTTTTACTTAAGAAAATTCATCCTGAGCAGCCGCTCAAGGAACTGAGATGGTTTGATATCGCTATTGTTACGCTGATTATGTTTGGTCAGTTTATTGTTCGTTCGACACAGATGTATTTGGCCAGTTTGTCTCCAAGCCTTTCTACCGCAATCAGTGAGACATCAACGAATACAGCCAGTGAAGGAGCAGCTTACTCTAGCAATTTTACCTTGCAGATTATCCTCCTAGCCTTAGCGATTATTTATCTCTGGATACGCCATTTTGACTTTAAACAACTGCCAATCCGTCTAAAGTGGTCTGTTCTCTTTTGGGTACCTTTTATTTTCGCTATCATGGGCTTATTTGCTGATATGGTAAGTACTTTGTCAGGACAATATAATTATTTTAGTCCTCAAGTTCTAGCCTTTATTAGCCCTATGGCTGTGATTGATAAGTTTATGGCATTGTCACCTATGGCGATTGCTTATGGCTTGCTCAACGGTTTCTACGAGGAATTTTTCTTCCTAGGACTCTTGACCTCGGTTAAGGACAAGTATAAGTGGTTGGTCCTGCTCTTCTCAACCATTGTCCGTGTGTCCTTTCATACCTATCAGGGCATGCTATGGGCTCTGGTTATCGGTGTGGTCTTTGGTCTCCTCTATTATTTCCTTTATAAGTACAAGGTTAAAAATTTGCTTCCATTTTTCCTAGTTCATGCCTTAGCAGATATGTTTGGCTCGAGCTTAATTTATCTCTTGGTAAACTGGAATTATTAGTCAAACAACTCCCTTCGTTAAGTACGAGGGGAGTTGTTTTTTATGGTTAGATAATATCTAAATTAACATAATACTGTCTCATTTAGCTAAATAGTTCTTTTAAGAAGTTAAGAACCTTAGGATGAAGATTATTTTCCTTGAGGGTGATAAGAGAAACATAAAGGGTCAGACGTTCATTCTTAACCATTGGAATAGCAATTAAATCTTTGTCTTCCTTTGTTATAGCAATCTCAGAAAGAAGGCTGATACCAACTTTTTTACGAAGGAGTTGTTTAAGCAAATTAACATCATCAGTTTGAAAAAATGGTGTTGCGGCATGATGATGCTGATCATTCAGATGTTGAAATGCTTTTAGATGAACAAAATGTTCATCTAAAATAATAAAATCTTCATTTATAACGTCTGAGAAAGCGATAGTTTCTTTATTTGCTAATGGGTGTCCTGATGGCAGAATATAATAAAGATCACTTGTCATAAGGTTTCTAACTGAAAATCGTTTATCAAGAATAGGTTCTAAGCTTCCAATAAAACTGGCATCTAGTTCTCCGCTAGATAAGAGATTTAGAAGTTCAATAGAGCCCTCTTGTATAGGGTGAATATTTCGAAGTGCAGAGACATTTTCAATAAAAGCAGGCTCTAAACGAACAATGTAGTCAATAATAAGAGGTGGAAATCCGATTGTATCATAGGAAGAAATGCTTCGTAGTATTTCCTTTTTGGCACCTTGAAGTTCTGGAAGTACTTTTTTTTTATGTCTCAATAAAATCTCACCTTGTGGTGTTAATTTAAAGGTTCTGTGAGAAGGGTCATGCATAATTAGTTGACAATGAAACTCTTTTTCTAAACGTTTAATCGCATAAGAAATGGAGGGTTGACTCACCTCATGTTTTCGAGCTACATCAGTGAAAGATTGTAAGTTACTTAGGTCATAAAAGTAGTATAAGTCTTTAAGATTCATAAAGTCTCACTTTCAAAAGTATGTAAAAAGGATTTATATAGTCAAAGCTAGCTGGAGTAATAAGTAAATTTTATCCGTGATAACGTGTTTGACTATAAGTTTTTTAATGAGTTAAAATACGATGATGAGTCAGGAGGCAACTACAGGCTATCTAAAATATCTTCAAAGATGGCTAAGAGTTTCTCCCTCTTTGTAGCAGGAAGTTGTTTGAGCTTCATGTTAACTCTTTTCAGTGAGAGGTTATCGTTTTTGTCAGTGGTAGCCTCGAGGCTGTTAAAATTGAAAAATTCCTCTGGCGTCAAGTTTAAGGCAACAATCACTTTTTCTAGACTGTGAATGGTCAGATTCACGTTTTGGTTTTCTAGTTGATTGATATACTTGAGTCCGAGTCCTGCCTGTTCCGAAAGTTCCTCTTGGCTCATTTTATTTTGTGTGCGAAAATATTTCACCTTTTGTGAAATATATTTTTGTAAATAATTTTTAGTTGTCATATAAACAGAATACAAGTTTTAAATGACAAAAATAACTTTTTAAACAATACGAAGTACGATATAAGATTATTATTGTCCATTATATCATAAAAGAAAACTATGGACATTATAAGTAACATTGTTCTTTCAATCGTACATAAATGGTAGTATAATATAGAAAAAGGAGGTCGCATTATGACTGCACATGATATTTTAAACAACCCTTTCCTTAACAAAGGAACTGCCTTTACTTTGGAAGAACGTCAGGAGTTAGGTTTGGTTGGACTCTTGCCACCTTACGTTCAAACCATTGAAGAACAAGCAGCTCAAACCTATGCGCAAATGCAAACAAAGGTTAATGATTTGGAAAAACGTTTGTTCCTAATGGAAATTTTTAATACAAATCGTACTCTTTTTTACTATCTATTTGCTCAACATTTGGAAGAATTTAATCCTATTGTCTATGACCCAACCATTGCTGATACCATTGAGGGTTACAGCGACCTCTTTGTAGATCCACAATATGCTGCATATCTTGATATCAATCATCCTGAAAATATCGAAGCAACTTTGAAAAATGCAGCAGGGGACCGTGAAATTCGTCTTATTGTTGTGACAGATGCAGAAGGTATTCTCGGTATTGGTGACTGGGGTACAAATGGTGTCGATATTTCTGTTGGGAAACTGATGGTCTATACTGGAGCTGCAGGAATCGATCCTTCAATGGTGCTTCCTTTGGTCATTGATGCAGGTACCAACCGTGAAGAATTACGTAACAATCCTAATTACTTGGGAAATCGTCACGAACGTGTACGTGGTGATCGTTACTATGATTTTATCGATCAATTTGTCCAAACTGCAGAACGTCTTTTCCCTAAACTCTACCTTCACTGGGAAGATTTCGGTCGCTTAAACGCTGCGAACATCCTTGAAAAATATCGAAAACAAATCCCAACCTTTAACGATGATATTCAAGGAACTGGTATTGTAACCCTCGGTGGAATCTTTGGTTCATTGGATATTACAGGAGAAAAATTAACGGATCAAGTTTATCTCTGCTATGGTGGTGGGACTGCTGGTGCAGGGATTGCCTCTCGTGTCCTTCGCGAAATGGTTAGTGAAGGTCTGCCTGAAGAAGAAGCTTATAAACGCTTCTTTATGGTGGATAAACAAGGTCTCCTCTTTGATGACATGGACGACCTAACTCCGGAACAAAAACCATTTGCTAAGAAACGCTCTGATTTTGCCAATGCAGACAAGTTGACGGACCTTCTTGAAGTAGTGAAGACTGTTAAACCAACGATTCTTGTGGGAACTTCAACTCAGCCGAATACTTTCACAAAAGAAATTGTAGAAGCTATGTGTGAAAACACAGAACGTCCTATCATTTTCCCATTGTCAAACCCAACCAAACTAGCTGAGGCAAGTGCCAAAGATTTGATTGAATGGTCAGACGGAAAAGCATTTGTTGCGACAGGAATTCCAGCTGGTACAGTTTCCTATAAAGGTGTGGACTACGTGATTGGTCAAGCGAATAATGCCCTGATTTACCCAGGTCTTGGACTAGGTATGCTGGCTTCTGAAGCGAGTCTTTTGACGGATGAAATGATTGGAGCTGCCGCACATTCATTGAGTGGTATTGTCAATCCAGGCGAACCAGGAGCACCAGTCTTGCCTCCATTCAAGTATGTAGCTGATGTTTCTATCAAAGTAGCAGAAGCAGTTGCTAAAAAAGCGCAAGAACAAGGTCTTGCGCGTGCTGAAGAAACAGATATGGCTAAAGCAGTCCGTGATTTGAAATGGTATCCAGAATATAAATAAGTAAATTTAATGGAGGTGTACGAGTGCGACTAGATGCCTCGTACGCCTTTTACTGTATATCCTAATATATAGAAAGGAAGATTATGGAAATATTTTTAACTTCGATTCAGAGTATTGTACCCATTATCGTCATCATCATTCTTGGTTATTTCTTACAGGTCCGTGGGTGGTTTAAAGAGAGTTTTGGAAATGACTTATCTAAACTCATTATGAACGTGGCCATGCCAGTTGCGATTTTTACCTCTGTTCTTAAATATTTAACTTTAGATAAGCTAATTAGCTTGTCTGGCGGTTTGTTGTATACCTTTATCGCCTTCATTCTTGGTTACCTAGCGGCCTTTATCGCAGTGAAAGTTTTTAAAGTGCGCCCAGGTCGTCGAGGAACCATGATTAATACCTTTGTTAATGCCAATACTATTTTCATTGGTTTGCCTTTAAATATCGCTCTGTTTGGAAATCAAGCCCTTCCTTACTTCTTGGTGTATTATATTACAAATACTGTCTCTACTTGGACCTTAGGTGTCTATCTGATGACTTCTGATAGCAAAGAAGGGGCTTCAAAACAGGCTCAAAAATTTAATTGGAAGAAGCTCTTCCCAGCTCCTTTATTAGGATTTCTCGTAGCCCTCGTATTTTTGGTGTTAAGTATTCCTGTCCCAAGTTTTGCGGAAAGTACTTTGACTTATATTGGTAGTTTAACAACGCCCTTATCTCTTGTCTATATTGGTATCGTCCTAGCTAAGGCAGGGCTTCAGACTATTCGCTTTGATAAAGATACTATCATCACACTGGTTGGACGTTTTATCCTTGCACCTGTCATCATGCTCCTGGTTTTGAAATTCTTCTCTCCAAATATGGTAGCACCAGAATTTAGAACCTTTATGATTCAATCTGCAACACCAGCCTTGGCAGTTCTTCCTATCCTTGCCAATCAAGGTAAAGGCGATGTTGAGTTTTCAACGAATGTGGTCACTCTCAGTACGGTTTTATTTGTGATTGTGATTCCGATTTTACAGACATTATTAGGATAAAAGGAGTAGAGTTTGCAAATATTTTTAAATTGGGTTAAAAAATGGCAAACACTTATCAAACTCGTTTTATTTCTATCTATTGCTAGTCTAGTTATTGTAGAGATAACTAGACTTTTTAAGACGATTTCGTTTGATAAGATTGTAGAAATACTGGGGAAACTGTCTCCACTAAATGTCATCTTTTTAGCATTGTTTGGTTTTATGGCTGTTGCGCCAATGATCTTCTATGATAGTATCTTAAATAAAGAGCTAAATCAGAAACAAAAATTATCTTACTTACTAGAAACTAGCTGGACCATTAATAGCTTGAATAATATGATTGGCTTTGCCGGCTTGGTAGATATTGGTTTACGATATTCTTTCTATGGAGATGAAGAACGACCTGAAAAAAGTATGCAGGGCATTTCTCGTGTCATTCCTTATTTCATGAGTGGATTTTCACTGTTTGCCCTGATAAGCTTGGTTTTGACAGGTTTATTCCCTTTATCAATTGGTATTAAGCAGTATTGGCCAGTCCTTTTAGGAGCTAGTCTCTATCTCCCAATTGTTTTATTTGTTTCAAATAGAAAAAATTGGGCCTATTTTGGCCAGCTGGGTGGAAAGACAATTTTATCTTTAGTATTAGCTTCTGCCCTTGATTGGGCTTGTGTACTAAGTTTTTTCCTTTTGGTTGGGTATATTTTGGGCTATAATTTACCAAGTTATGATGTAATTCCCCTCTTTATGATTGCTATTACAATTGGGATTATGTCAATGATTCCAGGTAGTCTAGGTAGTTTTGATTTAATTATGGTATCTGGTTTAGTTGGTCTTGGGATTGATAAAGCTCAGGCACTAAGTTGGTTACTTGTATTTCGGTTATTCTATTATATTCTCCCTTTTTGTTTAGGAGTAGTTTTATTCTTAAAGAATATGGGTGGACGACTTAATGAGAAATATTTAGGAATTCCTCAAAAGGTCATTGAAGCCTTATCCGCTATAGTATTGGTTTGGGGGTTGCGACTCTTTGGTTTCTTTCTTATCGTTTCAGCTATAGTTCCTCAAGAATTAGGACATCTTCCTTTGCTTAGAGAACTTACACCTAGCACTGGACAGTTTGTTTTTCAACTTCCTCATCTTGTTCTTGGTGTTCTGTTCTTCCTTTTAGCAAGATTAGTTAAACGACGTTTAAAATTTAGGTTAACACTGGCTAATGTAGTAGGGCTAGGAAGTCTTGTTTATTTTAATATTGGTAGGTTTTCATTAACAAGTAGTCTTTTCTTAGTGGTTCTCTTGTTTCTCGTATGGTGGAATAAGGATACATTTGTTCGCAGACATTATATTTATGCTTGGGAAGATTGTTATAAAGATATATCCTATATTGGTGGTAGTTTCTTCTTGACGCTTGTTTTGTTAGGACATTTGAATCCACATCATGTGTTTAAGTTAAAACATCTCTCTCATCTGGTTACACACTGGATTCATTTTCTTGGTTTATCTCTGATATTGGTTATTTTGTATGTTTTGGTTCTTCGTGAAAGTAATAAAATTAAAGAGAACTTCGGAGAAGTTTTCGATAAACAACGATACCAAGACTTTATCGCAACAATCCCAAATTTAAATTTAGATGCTGCCTTAGCTTTTTTAGGTGATAAATATCTTTATTGGTACCAGGAGGATGGTCAAGACAAAGTTGTTTTCCAATTCGCAATTGAAAATAACAAGTGTGTTGTTATGTCGGATCCACTAGCACACTTAGGCTACTTAGAAAAAGGCTTATCACAGTTTCTAGCAGAAGCGGAGAATGCAAATATCTCTGTTATTTTCTATGAAGTTAATCAAGAAACAACCCTTTTACTTCATGAATATGGATACGACTTTATGAAGTTTGGTGAGACTGCTCAGGTATCACTCGATGAATTTACAACTGAAGGAAAACACGGGAAGAAGTTTAGAACGGTTGTGAATAAGCTAGAAAATAAAGGATATCAATTTCAAGTATTACAACCGCCTTTTGATAAAAAGATGCTTAATACCCTAAAAGAAATATCGGATAGTTGGCTAGATGGTCGCCAAGAAAAAGGTTTTTCACTTGGCTATTTTGATGAAAAGTACATTCAATTAGCTCCAATAGCTCTTGTAAGTGATGAGGAAGATAACATTCAGGCTTTCGTTACCTTTTTAGCTAGCAATGGACCTAACGAAGCAAGCATTGACCTGATGCGTTACGACTTAAAGACAGCCCCTAATGGTATCATGGATTATCTTTTTGTAAAATTATTACTTCATTTTAAAGAAGAAGGAGTTACCTTCTTTGATTTAGGTATGGCGCCATTGTCAAATGTAGGAACTGAGAAACATAGTTTCTTACAGGAAAAAGTGGCTTATCTCATCTATGCCTTTACCAATCGCTTCTATTCTTTTAGTGGTCTTAGACAATATAAACAAAAGTTTAATCCAATCTGGTCAACACGATATGTCGCTTATCCCCGTGATACATGGCTTATACTAGATATGTTAGCCATTTATAGAGTTGATAATCGCAAAGTAAAGAGATTATCGTAATAACTATTAGTTTTAAACAGCATATGATGACTTTTGAGCTTTATTATGACTTCCGATAGTTTGTCTAAGTAAGGGATTTAGTTCCGTGTAAAACTGAGCTAAATCCTTTTTATCTTGTAAAAATCAGCACAAATAGAAAGTTATAAATATATTTAATTAGGGAATGATTTGATTTTTATTAAAAATATGAGATAATAGATTTGGACTAATTTATAAACAGCAATTTTAGAGGGAGACAATGATGTCAAAACGACTATTTTCGGATGAGCCGAATGCCCCCAAACTCCTTAAGGAGCTTTTCTGGGAAAATGCAGAAAAAGCTCGTATGGGGGAATTTTGGAAAGACAAAAAGAGTTACAGAGAGCTCTCAGAAGCCACGGGGATTCCGTCAGGAAGCCTTCGGATGCTCTTTATGAACAAGCCTAAGGGAAATATTCCAAAAATTGTGACCATTACTAACGGTCTGGCCAAGGTGACTGGGAGAAACATTACACTTGGGAAGCTCTTAGCTCGAGACAATCAGCATGAGGTTTTTGAGTTTCCAAGAGATCCTGATCAGGTCACCCAAAACTTGTGGCACAACATTCGCAAGAAGCTGGAAATCACGGAAGATATGGATGAGGGGGAAGTCAGAGAACGCATGACAGCCTTTGTAGTCTCATCTGGTATGGCTCAAACCAACTATAACCTGATTAATCAAAAAGGAACGGTTTCGCTTGATACTTTAGAAAAATTTTCAAAAAGACTTAGAGTTGAGCCTTATGAATTGTTGGCTACCATCAGACGAAGGGAGATTATTGATAGGGATGATTTCCCTATTCCTAAGGAAAATGTTAGCGACTCCCACATCGATATTGGTAAGCTCAATACTTTTATTAAGCTACAACCCTACTCGCCCAACGGTCAAGAGGTAGCCTCTGCAGACTTAAGCCCACAGAATCTTTATCATTATTACTCAAAAGGAACTATCGGAGATATGCCCATAAAAACGGCCTATAAGTTTAAAAGACTTGTAGATATTTATGAAGCAGAATATGGTCCCCTTGAACCTTCAAGTCGAGTTTTAGATGTCAAGGAACTGGAAAGATTCCTTTATAGTGGAATGATTACTGGTTATGCCATTGCTAAGACAGGGTTGATGAATGCGACCAATGGAAATCTCTATATCAAGGGCAAACGTCCTATCGAATCCATGCAATTGGATCGTGCCTTTGGTCTCTATAAACACCTAAAAAGACTGAAAAAGGACCACTAAATTCTTTACCTAACAAAAAGCCAAAATCAGAATGCTGATTTTGGCTTTTTGTTTGTTTTTTATCTGTATGACTAGTAAGAATAATTTTAGTCGATTTTCAGACTTATTTTACAATTGCTTCGCACGTCCATTTTCATCAAAGTGATAAGTCACACCATTGATGGTACGTGTTTGGTTGGTTACGAGCTCACCAGAGTTTTCGTCATAATAACGAGTTCCCTTGTAGTCTGTAACGAAATCACCCTTCACTTGTTTACCTTCATAATCAAAGTAGAGGTGTTGACCATTAACGACTTGATCAAAGAGAAGAGCCTTTCCATCGTTACCAAAGTAGTACCAGTGTCCGTCTGTATAGACGAATTGGTTGGTTACAGTAGCTCCAGTCTCAGCATCGAAGTAGTAAGTTGGGTTGTCTTCTGCTCTATTTGGGAAGGAAATGTAAAATTTAGGTCTAACTAATTGTCCACGAACTTGTTCGTGCGTTTCGTATTTGTTCATTGGATTGTTAGAGAAGAAATAAAGCTTACCATCAATTTCTTTAAGGCCCTTTGCTTTTTTTCCGTTTTCCTCTAAATAGTACCAACGGCCATAAGATTTAACAAAACCAGTTTTTTTCACAGCTTCGCCAGTTTCGTCATCATAGTAAGGTGGCTCTTGGTATACGTTAAAGGAACCACGAAGAACTCTACCATATTGAGCAATATAGTAATCCTTCCCATCAATATTTATTTCCCCAGTTCGTCCATTACTGCTAAGGTAGTATAAATCGTCACCAATCTTAATAAACTGATCACGAGGGAGTTCTTTCCTTGCGCCACTATCTTTATCGTAGTAGTAACCATCAAGAACAGTATCTTTAGCTTGAACTCCATAAGAGTCAAAGTAAACGTGTACCCCATCAATGGTTTGTGAGCCTTTAAGGATATTACCTTCTGCATCTGCATAGTACCATTTACCATTATTGTTGAAGTATTGATTTTTTACAAGAGCGCCGGAATCTTTATCGTAGAATTTAACTGGGCTAGTGTAGGAGTTTGCTTTAACCACATACCCACTACTATCGGTAAATTCTCCTTTAATCTGATTGCCATAATATGGATCAAAGTGAACCTGTACCCCATCGATGGTTTGATCGCCTTTAAGGATTTTTCCTTCTTCATTAAGGTAGTACCAGTTTTCGTTGATGAAAACGTAGCGGTTGGTACCAAGGTCTATTTTAGCACCAGAATCTTTGTCGTAGAAGTAGCCATCGTTACCAAAGACACCTTTGGCTTGTTTACCATCATAAGGGTCAAAGTATACAGGAACATTGTTAATGGTTTGAGAACCTTTAAGCCGTTTACCGTCATTTCCAACATAATACCAGTCTTTGTCGACTTGGACATAACTATTGATTACGAGAGCACCAGTGATTCCATCATAGTATTTATCGTTACTAGCAAAATCTCCCTTAACTTGGGCTCCAGTTTTCTCGTCAAAGAAGTATTCAGTGTTGTCAATGACTGTTGCTCCTTTGATGGCCTTGCTATCGCCTCCGATAAAGTAGGTTTTGTCTTTAACTGTTACGAAACGATTAGTAACTAAATTTCCAGAGTCTTTATCGTGAAATTGTTTGTTGTAGTCAAAATCTCCTTTAACCTGTTTACCTCCATATTCAAAATAAACGTGAGCGCCGTCAATAGTTTGCTCACCTCTCAAGGTTTTTCCATCTTCACCGACATAGTACCAGTTGCCTTTGACCTGAACATAACGATTGATACCAAGGTTGACACGATTACCGTCTTGATCGTAAAAGTAGCCATCGTCAGCAAAATTGTCGAAAACCTGGCTTCCCTCGTAGGTATCGAAGTAGACTTGTTTACCGTCAATTGTTTGAGGACCAGTTAACCGAATTCCTTCGTCGTTAACATAATAACGTTCATTTTGATGGTTGCTCGGGTTGTAAGCAATAACATATTGATTGGTGGCAAGAGCACCAGTATCCTTATCGTAGTATCGAGATTTATTATCTTCCTCATCTTTAACAAAATACCCTTTAGCCTGAATACCATTCTGATGGAAGTAGACCTTAACGCCATCGATGGTTTGTGGTCCCTTTAAAATAGCACCATCATTTCCAGCATAGTACCATTCCCCGTTTAATTCGAAATAGCGGTTTCTTCCGAAATCCACTTGCTTACCATATTTGTCATAATAACGGCCATCAGGAGCAAAATTATTTGTAATTAGTTCCCCGTGTTTATCAAAATAATTCCATGCTCCATTAATTTCTTTGGAACCAATTGCCTTGTTACCATTTTCATCAACGTAATAGGTTCTACCATATTCTTCAACGAATTTATTAGTAACAAGAGCACCAGAGTCTTTGTCATAATAGTGACCGTCCCAGCCAAAGTTCCCTTTAACCTGAACACCGCCTGGATTAAAGTAGACCTTAACGCCATCAATAGTTTGTGGTCCAGTCAGGTCTTTACCACTAGCATCTTTGTAACGCCAGTAGCCGTATTCGTCTCTATAGTACTGACCACCGGTGACATTTGTTTCACTGTTTGAAGTTTCGTTAGCTGTTGCAGTCTCATTGGCAGCTCGGTCTGTAGTTACAGCTTCTCGTGTTTGGCCTGCGGCTGATTCTGCAGGAGCTTGGCTTTCACTTGTAGTTGTTGAAGCTGTTTCACTGGTAGTTTCAGAGCTTGCAGCAGAAGTTGTGGCTTGTTCTGAGACGTTTGTAGTGCTTTCAGTGCTAGCTACATTTTCAGTAGTTGCAGGAGCTTCAACAACTTTAGTTTCGACAAGATCAGCTGTGGTTTCCGCATTGGAAGTGGTAGCAGCAGTCACATCAAGGTTTGATGCGTTGTCAGCTTTAGCTTCCTCAGCGAAGGCAGGTTTTGCGATAAAGGCAAAACTTGCAAGAGCAGTTGCACATGAGAATGCAATCAGACGTTTTGTGGACTTTTGTCCAGTAAAATTAGAATGTACTTTCATAATTTTTCCTCCATTTCCTAAGTCCTATTATAGCGCTATTTTAGAGACTTTCAAGAA
>ERZ1023393.67-NODE-67-length-32941-cov-4.529557_pt1 | contig 32941 bp, 27 predicted proteins | sample MGYA00380503_ERZ1023393 | MGnify/ENA primary metagenome ERZ1023393 (study PRJEB33173, sample SAMEA4830379) | metagenome | study: EMG produced TPA metagenomics assembly of the PRJEB25223 data set... | reverse complement strand
TGGGCGCTCCCGCACAGGGGTTTGTCCGTTACTCCGCGGTGGATAACCGTGATAACCACGTCACTGATGAAGAGTTTGACGTTGAGTTTTTCCGTAGCCGCTGGCACCGCGACCCTAGCCCCGCTGAGAAGGGGTGTATGCTCAGCCATGTGAATATGTGGCGTGACTTTGTTGCAAGTGACGCTGATTGGGCGCTGATTGCTGAAGACGACATCCTTCTTTCTCCGGATGCTGAGGCGGTGGTGAACGCAATTATCACGAAGTACCCGCAGGTGCACCTGGTGAACCTTAGCGATTCTTTTGCAAATGATGCCGGCAAGCTGAACCCGCAGGTGGAATACATCCGCCTGTCCCTGCTGTCTCCTTTTGTGCACGGTAAGTACCGTATGGGCAAGCCGTACGGTACTTGGCCCCTGATTTGCACCGGCTTGTATTTGATTTCTCGTTCGGGTGCTGAGCTGTTGCTTAAGCAGTTTGAGGACAAGGTGCCGGGTACTGTGGCTGATGATTACAAGCTGTACCAGCAGTGGGGTGTGGATGTGCGTTTTGTGCAGCCTGGCCTGTGCGGCTGGGAGGGCAGTAGCGTCATCTTGGAATCCGGCAAGCGTCATCTGGATAAGGTGAATAGTCTCCAGCACGGTACTGGCCTTCTGGACCGAGTGCGTATTGCTTTGGCGCCGAAGAAGCGTATTACAAATGCTAAGAACGCTCTGGAAGCCACTCTTGATGAAGTAAAGCAGCGTTTCTCGCGGTAATCTAAACTGTAACCTCCCCACCATCCACCTATGTGAAGGAACGCTGTGAACGATCTGCCCCTGCTCGGCCCTGCTGAGATTCGCGAGCTTGCCGAGATGCTCGGTATTCGTCCGACGAAGACTCTTGGGCAGAACTTTGTGATTGACCCCAATACGATTCGTCGTATTGTCAACGCGGCAGAGATTTCACCGGAGGAGACGGTGCTGGAGGTCGGCCCGGGCCTGGGGTCGTTGACCCTCGGCATCCTGGATGCTGCGAAGGACATGGTGGCGGTTGAGATTGACCCGCCGCTGGCGCAGCAGCTTCCGCACACGATTGAGAAGTTCCGCCCCGAGAAGGCGGGCGATATTGACGTGGTGCTCATGGATGCCCTGAAGGTCACCGAGCTGCCTCGCACTCCGGATGCTCTGGTGGCGAACCTGCCCTATAACGTGGCGGTTCCGGTGCTTCTGCACCTGTTTGCGCAGTTCCCGAGCATCCGTCACGCCCTGGTGATGGTTCAGGACGAGGTTGCCGACCGTCTTTCGGCGACCCCGGGTTCGAAGATTTACGGTGTGCCCTCGGTGAAGGCTAATTGGTATGCCGAGGTGTATAAGGCGGGCGTGATTGGCAAGAACGTGTTCTGGCCTGCGCCGAAGATTAACTCGGGCCTGGTGGGTTTCCGCATGCGCGAGGAGCCGCTCTCTACCGTTGACCGCGACCTGGTGTTCACGATTGTGGACGCGGCATTCGCTCAGCGCCGTAAGACCCTGCGCGCTGCGTTGAGCTCCTGGGCGGGTTCGGGTGCGCGTGCGGAGCAGATTCTGGTGGCTGCCGGTATCGCTCCGACCGAACGCGGTGAGAAGCTGGACATCCACGGCTTTATCCGCATTGCGGAGGCTTCGCTGACCGTCCCGGCTGAGCCTGCTGCGGAGTAGTTTTCTTCCTGCCTCTGAATTTTTTACTGACGTTCTCACGCGAGTTCCCGCGCGAAAGGTGTATGCGCTGATGAGTACCGCCTTCCAGACCGCTATTTCGGTTGATGCTCCCGGTAAGGTCAATCTGTACCTCGCCGTGGGGGACGTCCGCCCGGACGGCTACCACCCGCTGACTACGCTTTTTGCGGCGGTCTCGCTGACGGAGACCATTACGGTCTCTGAAGGAGTTGCACCCGGGCTGAGCCTGAGCATGGATATTGTGCCCGGCTCCCTGGTGGATCAGCAGATGCAGGCGGGGCAGTTCGACCCTGCCGACGTGCCGATGGATGAACGGAATCTCGTGTACCGTGCCGCTGAGCTGATTCTTGCGGAACACGGCATTGAATCTGCCCCGGCGCTGCACCTGCATATTGCAAAGGCTGTGCCCGTGGCAGGTGGTATGGCGGGCGGCTCTGCTGATGCTGCCGCCGCGCTGATTGCTACGGACCGTTACCTGCACACAACCGGCCGCACCGGTGCGCTGCTGACCCAAACGGATTATGAGCGTCTCGCCGCGCAGCTGGGCGCCGATATTCCCTTTAGCGTGCGTGCCGCGCTCGGGCAGACCCTCGCCCTGGGGCAGGGGACCGGTACCGAGTTGCAGAACGTTGCGGCGCCTCGGGAACCTCTGCACCTGGTGATTGTCGCCGCGCAGTTTGGCCTCTCCACCCCCAGCGTATTCAAGCAGTTGGACGCGGGCCGCGCCTCGGGGCTGTACCCCGCCTCCGGTGAGCTGGTGGAACCCGTAGAGCTTCTGGGCGCCCTGAACTCTTATGACGGTTCGGAGGCGGCGCTCGCCTCCTTGGCGCCGCTACTACGTAATGACCTGCAGGCTCCTGCGCTTTCGTGCGCCCCGCAACTGGAACAGACCCTGAACCTGCGTGATAGCGAGGGCGTGTACGCCTCGCTGGTATCTGGTTCCGGTCCGACGGTACTTCTGCTGACTTCTTCGCAGGCACGGGCGGAGGCTCTTGCATCCGCTCTTCGCGATACGGGCAACCACGCTGTCAGCGCGGTTCTGAATCACCCTTAGCAGCCGCTGTAGCTGAGCGCTGAATATATGAAGAATGCCGGTTCTAGATTGAATCTAGAACCGGCATTCTTCTATGCGAGTAGACCTTAGCCCAGCAGCTCGGAGAGCTCGAGCCAGCGCATCTCCAGCTCGTCGATCTCGTCCTGAAGAGTCTGCTGCTGCTCGCCGAGAGCCGCCAGGCCGGCGTAATCGCTCGGGTCGTGCGCGCTCATCTGCTCGGAGAGCTTCTCCTGCTCCGTGGCAAGCTTCGCCAGGCGACGCTCAATCGCACCGGACTCCTTCTGAGCCGCACGCTGCTCGGCACCGGAAACCTTCGGCTTGGCGAGAGGCTTAGCCTCCTTCACCGAAGCCTTCTGGGTCGGGGCGGTGGAACGCGCCTGCGCGCTACCGGCGGCCGAGCCGCCAGCACCGGCTGCCGAGAGCGCCAGGTACTCGTCCACACCGCCGGGCAGGTGGCGGAACGAACCGTCAATGACCGCGTACTGCTGATCGGTCACGCGCTCCATGAGGTAGCGGTCGTGGCTGACCACCAGCAGGGTTCCCGGCCAGGTGTCCAGCAGATCTTCCATGGCCGCGAGCATATCGGTATCCAGGTCGTTGGACGGCTCGTCGAGAATCAGCACATTCGGCTCATCCAGCAGAATCAGCATGAGCTGAAGGCGACGCTTCTGACCACCCGACAGGTCCTTGACCGGGGTAGACAGCTGCGCACTGGTAAAGCCCAGACGCTCCAGCATCTGCGAGGGGGAGAGCTCCTTGCCGTCGGCAATGTAGCTACGCTTCTTACGGCCAATCACGTCGGAGACGCGGTCGTTCTCGACCTCCTTCAGCTCGTCCAGCTGCTGGGTGAGGGTCGCAATCTTCACGGTCTTGCCGTGCTTGACGCGGCCCTCGGTCGGCTTCAGGTCGCCGGTCACCAGCGAAAGTAGAGTCGATTTACCCGCGCCGTTCACGCCCAGGATGCCGGTGCGCTCGCCGGGAGCAATGCGCCAGGTGACCTTCTTCAGCACGGGGCGCTTGCCGCCGGGCAGGGAGGGGTCGTCGTAGGTGACCGAGACGTTCTCGAGGTCCACCACGTCCTTGCCGAGGCGGGAGACCGCCATCTTCTTCAGCTCCACGGTGTCACGCACGGGCGGAACGTCCGCAATGAGGGCGTTGGCCGCGTCGATGCGGAACTTCGGTTTGGAGGTACGCGCGGGGGCGCCGCGACGCAGCCACGCGAGTTCCTTGCGCATCAGGTTCTGGCGCTTAGCCTCAGCCGCGGCTGCCTGGCGGTCACGCTCAACGCGCTGCAGGATGTACGCAGCGTAGCCGCCCTCGAAGGGCTCGACAATGCGGTCGTGAACCTCCCAGGTGTCGGTGCAGATTTCGTCGAGGAACCAGCGGTCGTGGGTGACGACCATGAGACCGCCGGCGTTCTTAGGCCAGCGGGACTTCAGATGGCCGGCGAGCCAGGTAATGGCCTCGACATCCAGGTGGTTGGTGGGCTCGTCGAGCATGAGCACGTCCCACTCTTGCGCGAGCAGGGAGGCCAGGGCCACGCGACGGCGCTGGCCGCCGGAGAGGGACGAGACCGGCGCATCCCAGGGCAGGTCGGAGACCAGGCCCGAGATGACGTCGCGGATGCGAGCCTGCGAGGCCCACTCGTATTCGGGGGTGTCGCCCACGATCGCGTAGCCGACGGTGTGGTCGTCGTCGAGAATATCGGACTGATCCAGGTAGCCGATGCGGGTACCGCCGCGCACGGTGACGCGGCCGGAGTCCGGTTCGAGCCGGCCGGCCAGAATCTTCATGAGGGTGGATTTGCCGTCGCCGTTGCGGCCGACAATGCCGATGCGGTCGCCCTCGTTCAGGCCGACCGTGATGCCCTCGAAAATGGTTCGGGTAGGAAACTCAAGATGCAGCGATTCGCCGCCTAGTAAATGTGCCACGCCTTCTAGGGTACAGGGTGAGGGTATTTTCAGGTGCCGGTGAGGTAATCGATGGGGGAACGGTTAAAGGTTTGAAAAGATAGCTGAAGTACCCGTCGAAAGCCCGCGTTTGCGCCGTGCGTGGGGCGAGCCCACGGCGGATATTTGATAAACTGAGGGAAGCATTTCCTGCACGGCGCTGTTCTCTGCCCAAAATTAGGGGAGCGAATGGCGACTGCCACCAGAGGCGGTACCCGCACCGGCACGGGAATAATCCGCCATGGTGTAATGGCAGCACAGCGGCCTTTGGAGCCGTTTGTCTAGGTTCGAGTCCTAGTGGCGGAGCGTAAGCACTCAACGGAATCGTTGAATGAGAGTCGGCGGTTCCGCGCTCACCTCTCACTCTTACAACCTCGTATAAGGAGTCTTCTCAGTGAACACTGAACTGGCACCCTCCGCGGTGATTGTTCTCGCCGCCGGCGCTGGCACGCGCATGAAGTCCGCAACTCCCAAGGTCATGCACGGTATTGGTGGCCGCTCCATGGTGGAGCACGCCGTTGCCGCGGCCCGTGACCTGAACCCCGAACGCCTAGCTGTAGTGGTGCGTCACCAACGCGACAAGGTCGCCGAGCACGTGCTTGCTTTCGACCCCGACGTGACCATCGTTGACCAGGACGAAATCCCCGGCACCGGCCGCGCCGTTGAGGTCGGCCTGAACGCCCTGGATGCGCAGGCCCCCGTCTCGGGCACCGTGCTGGTGACCTACGGCGATGTGCCCCTGCTGCGTCCCGAGACTCTGCGCGAGCTTATCGCTTTCCACGAGCAGGACAAGAACTCCGTCACTGTGCTGACCACCCACGTGGACGAGCCCGGCTCCTACGGCCGCATCGTGCGCAACCAGGCCGGCGAGGTGACCGCCATCGTCGAGGCGAAGGATGCCTCCCCCGAAGAGCTCGAGATTACCGAGATTAACTCCGGTATCTACGCCTTTGACGCCGACGTGCTGCGCGAAGCCCTGCTTGAGGTGACCACCGATAACGCTCAGGGTGAGAAGTACATTACCGACGTGCTGTCCATCGCCCGTTCGAAGGGTCACCGTACCTCCGCCCTGGCCATTGAGGACCGCTGGGAGGTTGAGGGCGCCAACGACCGTGTGCAGCTGGCTCAGTTGGGCCGTATGCTCAACAACCGCATCCTCGAGGCTCACATGCGCAACGGCGTGACCATCGTCGATCCGCAGAACACCTGGATTGACGTGACCGTGCGCATCGAGAATGACGTGACCCTCCTGCCTGGCGTACAGCTGCACGGCTCCACCACCGTTGCCACCGGCGCAACCATTGGCCCCGACACCACCCTGACCGATATGACCGTTGAGGCAGACGCTACCGTCATCCGCGCTCACGGCTTCGGCGCCGTGATTGGCGAGGGCGCAACCGTCGGTCCCTTCGCCTACCTGCGCCCCGGTACGACCCTGGGTAAGGGCTCGAAGCTCGGTACCTTCTGCGAGGCCAAGAACTCGCAGATTGGTGACGGCGCGAAGGTTCCGCACCTGTCCTACGTTGGCGACGCCACCATCGGTGAGGGCGCCAACATTGGTGCGGGTTCCATTTTCGCCAACTACAACGGTCTGGTGAAGAACCGTTCCGTTATTGGCGCACATGCCCGCATGGGATCCGCGGGCATCTACGTTGCACCGGTCACCGTGGGTGACGGTGCCTACTCCGGCGCGGGCGCGCTGATCCGCAAGGATGTTCCTGCGGGCGCCCTCGCCTACTCTGAGACTTCCCAGCGCACCATCGAGGGCTGGGTTCTGAAGAACCGTGCCGGCACCGAACCCGCTGAGGCTGCAAAGGCCGCGGGCGCACAGGAACCGGCAGAATCCTAATCCGAGGAAAGAACAACACCATGAGTAGCGAGATTACCAACCCCGGTGAGCGCAAGCTTGTAGTGGTCTCCGGTCGAGCACACCCCAAGCTCGCCGAGGAGATTGCGCAGGCCCTTGACCACGACCTGTTGCCCACCTCCGCATATACCTTCGCCAACGGCGAGACCTACGTCCGTTTTGAGGAGTCTGTGCGCGGTGCGGACGCATTCGTGATTCAGTCGCACCCGGCACCGATTAACGAGTGGCTCATGGAGCAGCTCATCATGATTGATGCGCTCAAGCGTGCCTCCGCTCGCTCCATTACCGTGGTGTCCCCGTTCTACCCCTACGCTCGTCAGGACAAGAAGCACAAGGGTCGCGAACCCATTTCGGCTCGCCTGATTTCTGACCTGTACAAGACCGCTGGCGCGGATCGCCTGATGTGCGTCGATCTGCACACCTCGCAGATTCAGGGCTTCTTCGACGGCCCGCTGGACCACCTCTTCGCAATTCCGGTGCTGGCTAAGCACATCCGCGAGCGTGTTGAGGACCTGTCGAACGTGACCGTGGTGTCCCCGGACACCGGTCGTGTGCGCGTGGCCGAGCACTGGGCCACCCTGCTGGACGGCGCACCCCTGGCCTTCGTGCACAAGACCCGAGACATCAACGTTCCGAACCACGCGGTCTCCAAGACCGTTGTGGGTAACGTTGAGGGCCGCACCTGCGTGCTGATTGACGACATGATCGACACCGGCGGAACCATCGCCGGCGCCGTGAAGGTCCTCATGGATAAGGGTGCGAAGGAAGTTATCATCGCGGCAACCCACCCGGTTCTCTCCGATCCCGCCGTTGAGCGTCTGTCCGAGTGCGGTGCGGTCGAGGTCGTGGTGACCAACACCCTGCCCGTCCCGGAGGAAAAGCGCTTCGAGAACCTGACCGTTCTCTCCATCGCGCCCCTCATCGCTCGCGCTATTCGCGAGGTCTTTGACGAGGGCTCCGTGACCGAGATTTTCGATCACTAGGGCTTGAATAGGCTATAGAAAATCCCCCGCTACCACGGTTGTGGTAGCGGGGGATTTTCTACGTTTCTGAAGGGACAGGCCCCTGCAGATTCTGTATTGCGGAGATTTAGCGGTGGGCTCGCGCCAGCCACGGCAGAATCACGCGTAGCGACTCTTCAACCTCGTCCACGGCCTTCTTCGCGGCAGCTGGGCCTCGACGGTAGGGGTCCTCGAGCTTATCGCTCGCGAGAGGAGTGCCACCGTAGGAGTAGAGGTAGGAGAGCGGCTCGGCGCGGCGTGCTTCCTCGCGAAGGCGAGCAGCCTGCTTGAGCAGCATGATCTTGGAGTGGTACTGGGGCCACTCGCGCACGATCCAGTCGGCGTGCACCTTCTCCGCGACCAGGATGATGGTCGCGTTCTTAATAATCTCCTCGGTCAGCTGACGGGAGGCGAAACCCTCGGGATCGTAGCCACGCTCGATGAGCTCGTTGGCGATGAGCTCGTACACGCCCTGACCGACCAGCGCGCCGGTACCGGCGCTGGCGAAGGTCCACTTGTCCTCCAGCCCGTACTCTGCCGCCAGGTGCTTGGAAATGACTTCGCCGGAGGCACTACGGGCGATGTTGCCGGTGCACACGAAGAGCGCCTGGAAGGGGCCGTCGGTGTCGTGTGCGCCGCTGCGGGTGAAGGTACCGGGGGAGAGCTTGAAGAGCGGGGTGCGTTCGCGTTCACCCTGCGGGGCGCTTGCGGTCTCCTCACGTGTTGCGGGGGCTGCCGGAGAAGGCTCTTCTGCGGTGTCGGCCAGAACACCCGAGGCGACGGTGGGTGCGTGGTGTTCCTCGACGTGAACGGAGCGTGAGGAAGAGTCCTCTGCAGACGGTTCGTCCAGGGGGAGGATGTCGGCGGCGGTACCCGAGGTTTCGGTGAGGCTCAGCGGCTGCGCATCAATGGTGACGGTGCCGTCCTCAGAGATTTCTTCGGCGCGGGAAGAATCGGATGCCTTGGGAAGGGGCGTCTGGGCGGCGACCTCGGCGGGGGAGTGAGCCTCGTACTCGCCCATGACTTCGCGGAGCGAACCCGAAGGGACCATGGAGCGCTGGGCGGCCCCGCGGCGGTTCTTGCCTGCCAGGTCGGGGTTGTTCTGGATCAGCGAGCGGACCCCTTCCGCAATGGAGAGGGCGGATGCCGGCGCAGTGGTCGCGGTGGTTTCGGGGGCCTTGGAGGAGTCGGTGATCTCCTCTGCGGAGCCCCGAGTGTACTTGTCCTTCAAGGACTTGATGTTGAAGATGCCCATCAAAAGCCTTTTCTCTTGACGTACCCAACGGTGAACAGGGAAGCCGGAAGTGTCGGGTGAAGTTGAACGAATAGTATCTATCATACCGAGTTGCCTGACCCTTCAAAGGTCTCTGAATCTCGGGTGTGGCGAATACCCTACGGTCTCGTCCAACGCATCTTTATCGTAGGTCTTTATCGTAGGTCGCTCTGAAAGCTTCAACCTGGGGATGTGATGATGACCTAAAGTACAAACTTTATGTCGAAAGGGTTTAGAGGTCACATGCTAGAATTGGCGTGAAATGCTGGGCTTCTTCTCACTCGGAAGCCAGTGCAAACACTCACCAACGAGGACCAATGAAGAGTATTTATACTAAGCTTCGCCTGCTTTTCCCGGGACGAAGCTTTACGCTGCTTGTCTTTAACCTGATCGGCCTGTTCCTCCTATCTTTGATGGAAATGGTCGGTGTTGCAGCCATTCTCCCCATTGTGAATATTGCGATGGGTGCGGAACTTACCGGTTACCTGGCTGTAATTTCCGATATCTTCGGCAACCCTCAGCGTTCTGATTTGGTGGTCTATCTGGGTATCGTGCTGGTGCTCGCCTTTGTTATTAAGGGTGTTGCTGCGCTCCTCTTTAAGCGTTGGAGTCTGAAATTTACCGGTTACCAGCAGCTGGCGACATCGACGACAATCCTCAATCATTACATGAAGGATAGCTACTTCAACCACAAGAAGTCTCAGCCTGAAGAAACCGCGTACCTGATTAGCACCTACGTGGTGTTTGCATACCGTGGTTTCGTGGGATCGATTATTAACTTTGTGGGCGATTTCCTGTCTATCATCGTGCTACTCATCATGATTCTTTGCGTCATGCCGGTCCCTGCGCTGATTGCTTTCGCATACTTTGGCATCACCATTGCTGTGATGCAGTTCTTCTTGCGCCGCGGTAACACGAAGTATGGTGAGGCAACCGCACGTGCAGGTCGAGATGCTTTACGCTTCCTTTTGGATGACATCAGGGGCTTCCGTGAAATTCGTATTACGAATGCGCACAAGGTTGCTATCGAGCAGTACCGCGAGCCCGCAGTACGAAGCGTTAAAAGCGATGTTAACCTCTCGTTCCTGAATGACTTCCCCAAGTACTCCCTTGAAATTATTTTTATCGTGGGTATCGCTGGTCTGCTGGCTTTAGTGACCTCGACTCAGGGTGCCGATGGTCTTCCTTCCCTCATGCTTTTTGCAACCGCATGTATTCGCATCCTTCCGAATGCGACCCGTATGATTGCCTCCCTGGGCGGTATCCGTGCGAACGAGTTCGCTAGCGAAGAGGTTGCTAAGGTTATCCGCTCGATGAGCCCCGAAGAGCAGCGCCTGCAGATGGTTGAATTCAAGGATGAAATTGATCCCGCTACCATCATTAACTCGGCTATTGAGCCCGTGGACGTTCAGATTGATAACCTGGTCTACCGCTACCCGGATGGTGATAAGGATGTTCTCAAGGACATTCAGCTGGATGTGCCGGCTGGTACCTCGGTTGCTTTCGTTGGTGGTTCCGGCTCGGGTAAGACTACTCTGGTTGACCTAATCCTTGGCCTGCTCACCCCGACGAGCGGCACGATCTCTAGCCAGGGTAAGGACATCCATACTGACCTGCATTCCTGGTACCAGAAGATTGGTTATGTCCCTCAGGATCCCTACCTGGGCAACGGTACCTTGCGTGAGGCTGTTGCTTTCGGTATCCCCAACAAGCACATCGACGATGACCGCGTGCTTTACTGCCTCAAGCTGGCGGAGCTGATGCCCGTTGTCGAGACCCTGGAAGATGGTATTAACACTTCGATTGGTGAGAATGGTAACCGTCTCTCCGGTGGCCAGCGTCAGCGCGTGGGTATTGCGCGTGCGATGTACCGCAACCCGAGCTTGCTGGTTATGGATGAGGCGACCAGCGCACTGGACAACGAGACTGAGTACAAGATTACTCAGACCATTAACCGCATCTCCAAGGAGATTACCGTGATTATCGTGGCTCACCGTCTTTCCACGGTGCGCAACGTTAATCAGCTGGTGTACCTCTCCCAAGGCCGCATCGCCAATAAGGGCACCTTCAAGGAAGTTCAGGCGGCAAACGAAGAATTTGCGAACCTCGTTCGCCTGGGCCAGCTGCCCGACTAATTGAAAATATGGGGGTGATTGTATAGAGATATAGATACGGTCGCCCCCATATTTAGCCTCCTATCGCTTGTGATTTTCAGGCGCCTCACTCAAAGGACATATTGTGACTCATACTCCTCGTGTATCTGCGGTTATTCCTTTCTACGGCGAGCCGGAACCCGTGCTCGCCATTATTGACACTCTCCGCGCGCAGAAGGGGATTGACCCCTCCGATATCGAGATCGTCGTTTCGGACGACGTCTCGCCCGTTCCCTTCCCCGAGGTTGAGGGCGTGACTGTCGTGCGCCGCGCCGAGAACGGCGGCTTCGGTAAGGCCGTGAACTCCGGCGTAGCCGCCGCAACCGGCGAGTGGGTATTCATCCTCAACAGTGACCTGGAGCTGGATAACACCTTCATCTCCCGCATGCTCGCCGCAGCCGAGGCACACGGCCAGGTTCTGGCCAGCCCGCAGGTCATCGGCCACGACGGCCAGCAGCAGTGGGTGGCCCGCAAGTTCCCCACCGCCGGACACATCGCCTGGGAATGGTTCACCCCGCTGGCTCGCTTCAAGCCGACGAAGTGGTGGCACCGCGGCGTTGGCCACGACGTTGAGGCATGCACCGGCACCTCGGACGCGAAGGTCGACTGGGTTATGGGTGCCTGCATGGTTGTGCCTCGCGCCGTGTTCAACCGCCTCGGCGGCATGGACGAGCGCTTCTACATGAACAGCGAAGAGGTGGACTTCCAATACCGCCTCTCGCAGGCCGGCGTGGACCGCTACCTGATTCCCTCGGTGACCGTTACCCACGAGGGCGGCGGATCTTCCCCCTCGGAGCGTCGCATACAGTGGCTAACCACCGCCCGCTTCATCTACGCAGACAAGTGGGGCTGGGAAAAGAAGCTGGCCGTAGCCCTGCGTGCGACCAGCTACGCGAACTTCCTCGTGAACTCTGTGCGTGCGCTGCGCAATAAGGACGTAGACGCTCGCGGGTTCCTCGCAGTCGAACTGGAGCGCATCACCAAGGCCGAGCGCCGCGAAAACTAGCTGTAGCGTCCGCACCCCGAACGGAACGCCCCATGGCTAAACGTTGGAGGTGACACACTGCGTAAGCATGTGTCATCTTCTGCTTTCGTTGTAAAATTTTAGTAGGTATGTTTGAGCGCGAACTCTGCTTGAAACGTGCCTCTCTGCTTCACTCCAACACATAGCACCGCACGGTTTTACCCTGCGGGTTCTTATAGCAAACGCCGACAGGATCCATTCCTCATATGACTCAGCCCAAACTTCTACTACTCTCACCCGCATTCCACGGGTACTGGAAGGCGATTCAGGCATCCCTGGAAGTGCACGGATACGATGTGCGCACCCACATCTACGATGCTCCGGGTACCCTCTCCGAGCGCATCCTCAATAAGCTTGCCCACGAGTTGCCCGAGAAGTATCGCCCTGAAAGCTTCGCGGCCCAGGCAACTCGTAAGGCTATTGGCGCTTTCAACGGGTTCCGTCCCGATATTGTGCTGGTCATTAAGGGTGATATGCTCTCCCGCGAATGGTGGGACCTGCTGGAAACCTCCGGCGTGCGTTACGGCACCTGGCTGTACGATGAAATGCGCCGCATGAGCTACACCGAAGAGGATCTGCACCACCTGGGCGCGCTGGCAAGCTACAGCCCGCTGGATGCACAGGACCTGCGTGAGCAGGGATTTGAGGTGCTCGACATGCCGAACGCCTACGACACCCACTGCCCGATTGTTCCTGTTCGCGAGGACTCCATTAACTTTGTGGGCGCCAAGTACCCCAACCGTGAGGAGACCCTGCAGGCGCTGGTCGCAGCTGGCCTGCCGGTGCGTGCTTATGGCCGTGCCTGGTCTCGCCATCTTTACGATATTCTGCGCACTAAGCAGTTCAAGGATTCCGGTGTTCCTGCAGGTCGCGATATTGACCGTTCTGAGGCGTACGGCATTATGGCGTCCTCCCCGGCAACGCTGAATATTCACAATAACCAGGATGGTTTCACCATGCGTACCTTTGAGGCTCCCGGCGTGGGCGCTCTGCAGGTGATTGACCGTGCTGATGTGGATCGCTACTACATTCCCGGTGAAGAGGTTCTGGTCTACGAGAGCATTGATGAGCTTATCGAGATTTGTACCCGTATTTTCCGTGAGCCGAAGTGGGCTCGTCAGATTCGTGAAGCCGGTCAGAAGCGTACTCTGGCTGAGCATACTTTTGATCAGCGCGTGAAGATTTTGGAGCAGCTATGGGCCTAAACCTTTCTAAGATTGTGACCAAGATGCCGAGTGTGCGTTGGCACATGGCAGACCTGCTGGGTAAGACCCTGTACTCGCGAGCGTTCGGCTCTTTCGGCTCGGGCACTGTTCTTGTTCGTCCCCTGCGCATGGTCGGTGTAGAGAACATCTACCTTGGCGACCAGATTGCAATCTACGAGGATGCGTGGATTGCTTCTGAAGCTGGCGGTATCCTGCGTATTGGTTCCGGTACCTACATTGGTCACCGTAGCCATATTCACGCTCTGTCGAATGTGACTATTGGTAAGGATTGTGTCTTTGCCGATAATGTGATGGTCAATTCTGGCGAGCACCCTCTGGACTCTCTGCACGATGTGCAGCCCGGTGGTGACATCGTGATTGGTGATCGCGTTTTCCTCGGTCAGAATGTGTCTGTGCTCGGTGGTGTCACCATCGGAGACGGCGCTGTGATTGGTGCTGGAGCTGTGGTCACCCGCGATATTCCGGCTAATGCCGTGGCTGTGGGTATCCCGGCTACCGTTATTCGAGTCCGTTCAGGGGAGAAGCAGGATGCTTAAGTACCCTCTGGATTTGGATGCCTGGCAGGCGTGGCAGAGGCGTCAGAAAAAGCTGAAGTGGGCTAAATATAAGCTGAATTCGCTTCTTGACTCCGCACGTTCTCGAACCGTTGCGGAGGAGCCCGTACGCGGTCTTCTGTACACTCGCGGTGCTAAGCCTCAGGTGCTGATCGTTATGGATTCGTTCTCTCCGACGAACCGCAATGCAATCTTGGAGCCCCTCAAGCATCTGGACGCTGTCGATATTGCCCTGTGGGTTCCTGAGGATGCTAGCGAGTACCTGGACGGACAGTACGCCAGCGCGCGCTACTCTCGCAAGGACTGGTCTGAACAGGAAATCTCCGGCGACGAGCTGAAGAGCCTCTTACCGGATATTCGTATTGTTCTTTCTGCTGCACAGTTCCTTGGACGCGGTGTAGCCGCCTACGAGTTCTCTCGTGCAATCGGTGCTGAGTACTGGATGGTTCAGCACGGTCTGCTGGTGCCTCAGGCACCGCCGTTGCCGGTAGGATGCACCCTGCTGGCTTTCAGCGAAGCTGACGCCCAGTTCTGGGCATCGGGCCGACGCGACGTGACCACCCATGCGGTGGGTTCCCAGCTACTCTACCTGGCCGCTCAGAAAGCCGCCGGCGCCGAGGCGCAGAAGCAGAACGATCTGGAACCAATCTTCTTGGGCCAGATGCACGGCGCCGAGCTGCCGCGAGCATCCTTCGCTTTCGCCGCGCACTCCTTCCTGAAGAAGTACGGCGGTATCTACCGCCCGCACCCGAGCGAGAAGGACAAACTGTCGGTGCTGACCCACAAGCTGTGGGAGAAGGAAGGCATCCGCATCGATCGTTCCGGAACCCCTCTGAACGAGGTACCGAACCCCGTCGTGTCGATTTTCTCCACCGGTGTGCTGGAGGCTGCAATCCGCGGCATCCCGGCCTGGGTGTACCACCCGGCACCGCCCGCATGGCTTGTGGAATTCTGGGACCGTTACGGTATGAACCAGTGGGGGAGCGAACCGACCCCCGCCCCGGTTCAGCCCGAGAAGGAACCGGCACGCCGCATCGCTGAACTTATGATTGAAACTTTGGAGGCATAATGCGTATTCTCTGCGTCATTCCCGTACGCGGCGGCTCGAAGGGCATTCCGCGCAAGAACCTGCGCCCGATTGCGGGTAAGCCGCTCGTGGCGTGGACCATCGAGCAGGCCCTGGCCGCGAAGGAAGAGCTTGCCGGTGAGCACGAGCTGCGCGTTGTCGTCTCCACCGATGATGCCGAGCTGGCCGATATCGCCCGCGAGTACGGTGCCGAGGTACCGTTCATTCGCCCGGCCCACCTGGCGGAGGACACCACCGCAACCGAGCCGGTCGTCGAGCACGCCATCGAGTTCTACACCGAGAACGGCTGGGCACCCGAAGCCGTCATGCTGCTACAGGCAACCAGCCCCGTGCGTCTGCCCGGAACTCTGGCACGCGCGGTCCGCCAGTTCGTCGAGAACGACAAGGACTCCATGGTCGGCGTGATCCCGATTGGCCCGTTCATTTGGACCTGGCACGCCGATGGGGAACCCACCGCGGCGTTCGAGATTATGGCTCGCCCGCGCCGCCAGGAGCTGACCAAGGAAACCTTCCGCTACCGCGAGAACGGCTCCATGTACATCACGAAGACCCCCGTGTACACGGAGCACCACAACCGCCTGGCTGGCTACCCCGGCGGTACCATTGACTTGTTCATGCTCAACGAGGTTGAGGGCGTCGACATCGACGCGCCGATTGACTTCTCCGTGGCGGAGCATCAGCTCACTCAGATTCTGAACGAGAGCAAGTAACCCTCGTCCTGGCGACATTCTCGTCGCCGTCCCGGATTGACCGGCACTCAGTCATTCAATAGAACACTCAAACGAAAAGGTTCAAACCTATGATTATTGAACGTAATATCGCCCCGTATGTGGTCTTCGCTGAAGACCCGATTCTTACCGCACTGCAGAAGATTTCTGCCAACGGCCAGCGCATCATCTTCCTGGTCAACGAGTCCGGTATTCTGCGCGGTTCTCTCTCCGATGGCGACTTCCGCCGCTGGCTGATTGCCAACCCGACCGCGTCCCTGGAGACCAGCGCCCTGGATGCCGCTAACACCAACCCGCAGACCGCTCCGGCAGATGCCGACCCCGAGACCCTGCGCGGTTACTTCGCCAAGGGCATCAACCACGTTCCGCTGACCGACGAGCGCGGCCACCTCGTGGCGCTCGCCATGGACGAGCAGGACGTCCTGCGCATCGGTAAGCACACCATCAGCGAGGATTCCCCCTCCTTCATCATCGCTGAGATCGGCAACAACCACCAGGGTAGCGTTGATTTCGCTAAGGAACTGGTGGACCTGGCTGTTGAGTCCGGTGCCGACGCCGTGAAGTTCCAGCTGCGTGACATGGACGCCCTCTACCGTCAGCGCGGTGCAGCCACCGCTGGCGAGGACCTGGGCGTGCAGTACACCCTGGACCTGCTCTCTCGCTTCTCTCTGAGCGTGGACCAGATGTACGAGGTCTTCGACCACGTCAAGCAGCACGACATGGACATCATGTGCACCCCCTGGGACGCACCCTCCGTTCAGGCACTGGTTGACTACGGTATCCAGGGCATGAAGATTGCTTCTGCTGACCTGACCAACCACGAGCTGCTGCGCGACGTGGCGTCCCGCGGTCTGCCCATGCTGGTTTCCACCGGTATGAGCCGCGAGGAAGAGATTCGCGAGTCCGTGGCCCTGCTGCGTAACGCCGGCGCATCCTACGCCCTGCTGCAGTGCCAGTCGGCCTACCCCGCACCCTTCAAGGATGTGAACCTGGCCTACATGGATCGCCTGGCTGAGATTGGCCAGTGCCTGGTCGGTTACTCGGGCCACGAGCGTGGCTACCACGTGCCGATTGCCGCCGTTGCTCGCGGTGCAAAGATCATCGAGAAGCACTTCACCACCGACAAGACCCTCGAGGGTAACGACCACACCGTCTCTCTGCTGCCCGAGGAATTCAAGGCCATGGTCCAGCAGATTCGCGAGGTTGAGGCAGCTATCGGTTCTGCCGCTCCCCGCGAGGTGTCCACCGGTGAGCTGATGAACCGCGTGAACCTGGCCAAGTCCCTGGTCGCTACCCGCCACATCGCTAAGGGCGAGGTTGTGACCGAGGCTGACGTGGCTGTGAAGTCTCCGGGCCGTGGCCTGCAGCCGAACCATCTGCATCAGCTTGTGGGCCGTACCATGCATCGTGATGTTGAAGAAGGCTCGTTCTTCTTCGAGGGCGATTTGAAGGACGACGTCGTAACCCGCCGCGACTTCAAGTTCGATCGCCCCTGGGGTCTGCCCGTCCGCTACCACGACTACAAGCCGCTGATTGAAGAGGCTAAGCCGGACTTCCTGGAGTTCCACTTCTCCTACAAGGATTTGGACATCAACATTGACGATGTCTTCGACTCCAAGCTGGACATGGGCTTCACCACCCACCTGCCCGACCTCTTCGCTGGCGACTTCCTCGTGGACCTCGCCTCGAAGGACCCTGAGGTGTGGGAACGCTCCATCGCCGAGGTGCAGCGCACCATCGACATCACCCGTGACCTGACCCGCTACTTCACCGTGGATGAGGACCCGATCATGGTTGTGACCATGGGCGGCTTCACCAAGGACAAGCACATCCCCGTCTCCGAGCGTGCCGCGAAGTATGAGCGCATCGGCGAGGCCCTGAAGCGCCTGGATGCATCCGGTGTGCGTCTGGCTGCTCAGACCCTGCCCCCGTACCCCTGGCTGATGGGTGGTCAGCAGTACCACAACCTGTTCCTGGATCCGAAGGATACCGCTGAGTTCTCGCGTACCTACGACACCGCGCTCTGCCTGGATATCTCCCACACCATGCTGGCTTCTAACTTCCTGAACATTCCGCTGTCGGAGGCTGTTGAGCAGCTGGCACCGCTGTCAATTCACCTGCACCTGGTGGACGGCATTGGCGTTGACGGTGAGGGCGTTCAGGTTGGCGAAGGCGACGTGGACTGGGCCGCACTGGGTAAGCAGCTGCGTGAGCTGGCCCCGAAGGCATCCTTCATTCCCGAAATCTGGCAGGGCCACATTAACAACGGTGAAGGCTTCTTCACCGCCCTGGACCGCCTCGAGAAGTGGCTGTAGAAAGTAGACACTCACTCATGAATTCAAACGGAGTTCCCACGGCCCTGTGGGTCGTTCCGGTTCCCGATTTTGGCGGAGTAGCTCGGCACGTTGTCGATATGGCACGTGCCGGGCTCCCCGGCTTTAACCTGGTGGTTCTCGCACCCGAGGGTAAGCTGACCGAGCGTCTTGAGGAACTGGGCGTCACCGTCGTGAAGGCCGAGTTCGGCCCCAATTACGGTTTTAAGACTTCCTTTGCTTCTTTGAAGAAGGCTGTTGAGCAGCTTCGCCCGGAGATTGTGCACAGCCACCTGGCGTATGCGGATGTTGTGGCTGCTGCCGTGGTGAATGCCCTGCGTATCCGTAGCGTTATTAAGCGCGGCACCTGCGTGCCGAAGCTTCTGACCACTGAACATGGTATTGCCGGTAATGACTCGGTGTACCACGGTAGCTCCTGGCGTTCTAAGCTCATGGAGACCGTGCACCGCGTGCGCCTGTGGGGCACCAACCGCGCGATTGCCGTGTCCCGCTCGACCGCCGACCAGATGCGCTCCAAGTGGGGCGCCCGCGGCGTGGAGCTGGTGTACAACGGCGTGGATATCCCCGTGGTGGCCGCCGCCGTCGCCGAGAAGCGCGTGCCCGCCGAGGGCGGCCCGCGCATTCTCTCGCTCTCGCGTCTGTCGCCCGAGAAGGGCATCGACGTGTTGCTGGACGCCTTCGCGCGCCTGCGCGAGGAGTACCCGCAGGCTCACCTCGAGATTGCCGGTTCGGGCGATCTGGGGGAGGAGCTGAAAGCCCACGCTAAGCGTCTGAACCTGGGCGATTCGGTGACTTTTAGCGGCTTCGTTAACCCGATTGAGGCGATGGGCCGTAGCGATATGATTGTTCAGCTTTCGGTGTGGGAGAACTGCTCCTACACCCTGTTGGATGCAAAGGCAGCCGGGCTGAAGACCGTGGCAACCGCCGTGGGCGGTAACCCGGAGATTCTGAACGCCGACGAATTGGTGGATCGTCAGAGCCCCAAGCTTACCGAAGAGGTTCTGCAGGCGATGCGCCGGCAGCTACAGAAGGGCAATACGGAGCCTTTCACCTGGATTTCGAATGAGCAGATGGCTGCTCAGACAGTTGATATTTACGCACGTGTACTTCGAGGAGGCCGATGATGAGCCAGACTTCGCAGGTTTACGCGCACTTGAACGAGCCTGTTAAGAAGCCTGCGGTTTCGCGTTTCTCTGAAACCGTGTCTCACGGTAGCGAGTACATCCGCCAGCAGACCAGCCAGATTCGCATGCCGGAGTTCATCATGGCATTCCTCTTGCTCTTTGGTGACGCGGTACCGGGTCTTGGTCTGCCCTTTAACCAAGCGGTGATTATTGTGCTGGCTGTGTATGGTCTGACCCGTAAGCCAACTTTTGACGTGAGCTATTTTTCGGGTCTGCGTGCCATCATGTTTATCGCGATGGGGTACCTCGCAATCGTTTCAATTAACGGTGTGCACTCTGAGGACGCCTCAGACTGGACGAGACGTCTGCTCCGTCTGGTAGCGGCGACAGTCCTCATCTGGGTTATCGCGGATGGGCGTCTACATATCCGCTCCATCGTGTTGGGATATTCTGCTGCAATTATCTTCAACGCGGTTGCCTACTTCGTCGGCTTTGCGCCGGTGACCGGTTACTACGGCTACCTGACCGGTTGGCTGGGCGATAAGAACTTCTCGGGCCTGGTCTACTGTCTTTTTGGTCTTCTGATTCTGAGCTTTGCCCGTAACAAGTTTGAAGTTATTGGCGCTATTGTGGTCTTCTCCGGGCTACTGTGGGCTACAGGTTCTCGTACCTCGATTGCGGCGTACGCGGCGGGTCTGATTTGGATTGTCATCGCGAACCGTCTGAAGACTTTCGGTCGCATCGCCTTGGGTGTGGCCCTGTACTGGCTGATTGATATTTTGACCAGTGACTACGCACACTCCGGTGCCTTCGCAGATCGTACCGGTACGGATGCGCTTCGTTCGCTGATTGACCAGGCATCTGAAATCAAAGTTCAGGCAACTGGCTTCTTCGGCCAGGGCTTGGGTGAGGCATACGTATACCTGGCTCATACCGGTTCGAAGACCTGGTTCCTCCATAACTCGTACTGGTCTGCTCTGATTGAGGGCGGCTGGCCATGGATGATTCTGGTTGTCACCATCACCCTGCTCTTTATCGTGAATGTGTTTAGCGGCCAGAAGACTCTGCCTGCAAAGTTCTACGTTGTGCAGGGTGCTGGCGTTGCCATCATGATTTGTGCGTCCCGTCTGGGTGAAGTGTTTTATACCTGGCCGTGGGCTATTGTGTGTGGTTTGGCTCTGCGCGTGTTGTTGATTGAACGCGAACAGCGTCTGGGTACCGGCCATGATGAGGCGAGTATCGAAGGCTTCGATGAGCGAATTGAGATTCGTGAAGCGGAAGAGAAGTTCCAGAACGCTACGCCGGTGTGGAAGGAAGAAAATGTCTAGGACTAATCGAGCTCCTGAAGTTAGCGTCATTATTTGTGCACTGAATGCAGCGTCAACTCTTCCCCGCCAGCTTAAGGCTCTGGAGAACCAGGAAACTGAGCATCCGTACGAAGTGATTCTGGTAGACAACGGTTCAGAGGATGGCACCCGCGCCGTTATGGAAGGGTGGGCTCAGGAACCCCGAGAGGATAAGTTCACGGTCAAAGTCGTGGACGCCTCGGCAACTCCGGGTATTCCCGCGGCCCGCAACGCGGGCGCGCGTGTTGCCTCCGGCCGCGTGCTGGCTTTCTGCGATGCTGACGACGAGGTAATGCCGGGTTGGGTTCAGGCCTATTCCACTGTTCAGGACTCGGAACTGGCGGGCGGCTGGATTCGCGCCTACGATGCGGCTGGCAATCCTCGCCCGGACGCTTTCGGCAAGGGCCTGATTGCAACCCCGTACCTACCTCACGTAGGCAATTGCAATTGCGCCATGACCCGCGCTCGTTTCTTCGAAATTGGCGGTTACGACGAGTCCCTTCCTCGCTACGGTTACGAGGACGTAGATATTTCGTGGCGCCATCAAGAAGCTGGCGGCGTGATGCGCTTTATCCCCGAAGCTGAGATTCGCTTTACCCTTTCCGAGGGGAAGAGCTCGATTCGTAAGAAGTACGAACTCGGTGTCGGACGCGTACTCATGGCTCGCCGTTTCCCCCGGTACGACTCCTCCTCGTACACTCTAGGCTCCACCCTTGCAGGAAGCGCCCGACAGCTGGGAAATATCCTGCGTCAAGCGATCACGCAGCGTACCGTGAACCGGCGGGATGTAGCCAATTGGGTTGCCTCTCTGGGACGTATTCGCGGCAGCATCAAATACTCGGGTAAGAACCATGTTCCGCCCCGTCAGCTGGTGAAGGACGAACGTTGAAAGAACTCTACATCGCTACCAATAACGGTGACATGGGCGGCGGCGAGGTCATGCTCCTGAACGTGGCCCGCGCGGCCCGGAACCTTGGCTATAAGGTCACCATCGTCGGTCCCTCCGAGCCCAATCAGCTCGTAGAAGCGGCCGCCGATGAGGGCTTCGCCCGCGTCGTGCTTCCGGCGAAAAACCGAGCCCAGTACATGCTGGCACTGCGCGCCTGGCACGCTCGCCACAAGGACGTTCTGCTCTGGTGCAACGGTCTGGTTCCTGCTGCGGCTACTGGCGGCCGTAAGAACCGCATCGTGCACCTGCACCAGCTACCGGCCGGATTGAACGCCAAACTGGTGCCTTTCGCCCGCCGCAAGGCTTCCGTGACCCTGGTGCCCAGCCGCTATGTGGAGCACTCCTGCCCCGGCAGCGAAGTCTTTGCAAACTGGGTGAGCGGCGTGTCCACCGCCCTGGACCACAGCGTGGGCGACCGCCGCCTGCGCGTGGGGTACCTGGGCCGTCTGACCCCCTCGAAGGGTATTGCGACCCTCTGCTCGGCCATGAGCGTCTTGAACTCTGATGAGGTCGCCTACGACCTGGTCATCGGCGGTGAACCCGTGTTCGCCTCGGATGAGGAGCGCACCGAGGTGGAGGAAGCGCTGAAGCAGGTGTCGTCTTTCAGCACCCGACTCGGCTGGACCACCCCGGACAAACTTTTTGGTTCCATCGATATGCTGGTGATTCCCTCCATCGCGCCCGAGTCCTTCGGCCTTGTGGTTGCTGAAGCGATGAGCGCCCGCATCCCCGTCATTGTGAGTGATGCCGGCGCCCTAGCCGAGGTCGTGGGCGGCGAATCCTACCCCTATATCGTCTCGGCCGGTCAGCCTCTGGACCTGGCCGCCGCCATCAAGAGCCTGGGGGAGGAACTGCGCGAGAACTCCTCCGACCTGGCGGAACGCACCTCCGAACTGTTCTGGCGTTGGCAGGAAAACTACTCTCCCGAGGCGGGCAAGGTTCGCGTGGGCGAGGTTCTGGAACGCTTCGCTCGCTAATCCCTACGTCTGATCCCTCCCCATGGGATACTTCACTCAAACTCTCATCTCACCTCAACCCGAAGGAAAAGCATGACGACTCACCGTTACAAGGCTGCGGTCATTATCCCCTCTCGCGGTGGCGCGGAGATTCTGCACTACCCGCTGGATGCGCTTGCCGAGCAGACGGAGAAGGACTTCCAGGTCATCGTGGTCCTCGATGGCGATATCGATAACAGCGAGGCCGTGGTTGATCGCTACATCGCCGAGGGCAAGCTGAACCTGACCAAGATTGTCTTTGAGGAGAATCGCGGCCGAGTGGCGGCGCTGAACGCCGGCCACCGCGCGGCTGATGCCGATATCCTCATCCGTTGCGATGACGACCTGCAGCCGGCTCCCGATTACATCGCTAACCAGATTCGTCTGCACCGCGACTACGACGGCGTGATTGGTACCCTCAAGAACGTGTACCCGGACACCCCGTACTCTCGTGTGTACGGTAACTTCCGCGATGCGCGCTTTAAGCAGGGCGCCTTGAGCGTGGCCGAAGAGGGACGCTGGCTGTACTGGAACGGAAACTCGTCGATTTCCGCTGAGTTCTACGAGCGTACCGGAGGCTATGATCCGGCTTACCGCCTCTACGGTTGGGAAGACGTAGACATGGGCAAGATGGTGCACGATGCCGGTGGCCGCATCATTATTTCTGACGAGGTTGAGGTCAAGCACTATGCTGAGGCCACCACCACCGCGGTGCGTGCCCTGCGCGCCCTGCACTCGGGATCCGCCCGCACGATTTTCGTCCGTAAGCACGGAGATGCCGCACATCCGGCCCCGAACCCGAGCGGCCCGTGGGGTTTCCTCGTAAAGACCCTGGCCCGGTTCACGACCGAGAAGACCATCAAGACCCTGGGCGATGCGAGCGATAAGATTCTGCTCAAACTGCCGGCGAAGCTGGCCGAGAAGCTGGTGGCTCTGCAGGTTGAGGCTGCATCCTACGCAGGTATTCACTATCCCGAACGCGCACAGAAAGTTTTCTAGGAGGGAAAAGAAAATGTCACTCGCTCAGCTCTTGACCTCCGCTCCGTTTACCGGGCCGAAGAATCCCGACGCGGTGCTGGCAGATATTCCGAAGGGCTTGGAGAAGGTGGCGTACCTGGTGCGTCGCTACGTACCCTTTGTGAAGCCGGAGGCAACAGAGGAAATCGCAATTGCTCACGACTACCTGACTCAGCGTGGAGGCGCCGAGCGCGTGGTCCTGGCTATGCATCGCGCGTTCCCGGACGCCCCGATTTACACGACCCTGTACGACCCGGAGGGAACGTTCCCCGAGTTCAAGGACGCGAAAATCATCACGAGTCCTCTGAACAAGCTTGGCTACCTGCGCCGTAACCACCGCATGGCCCTGCCGATTCTTCCGCTGGCTTCCTCCCTTCTGAAGGTTCCCGCGGAGCGTGCCGTGGTATCGACGACGGGCTGGGCGCACGGCTTCAACTACGCGGGTCGCAAGTTTATCTACTGCCACTCGCCGGCTCGCTGGCTCTACCTGAGCGATCAGTACCTGGGCGAGAAGAGCACCGGTCCCGTGCCGCTGCTACTGAAGACGCTACGTCCGGCGCTGATGCTGTGGGATCACTGGGCGGCGCACCGCTCGGCGGTTTACGTGGCGAACGCTAGCGTCATTAAGAAGCGCATCGAGAACGTGTACGGCAAGAAGGACGTTCCGATCTTCTTCCCTCCGCACTCGGTGGACCCTAAAGCTCCGACGGAGCCGATTCCGGGTCTTGAAGAGTTCATGAGCGGGGAGGATTACTTCCTGATTGTCTCGCGTCTGCTGCCCTACAAGAACGTGGACAAGGCCGTGGAAGCCTGCAATAATCTGGGCAAGAAACTGCTGGTGATTGGCCACGGTCCCGAGAAGGAACACCTGCAGCAGATTGCGGGTGACACGATTCGGATTGCCTCGGGTGTGACGGATGCGCAGCTGCGCTACGCCTACCGCCACTGCCTGGCGCTGCTGGCAATTTCCTACGAGGACTTCGGTATCACTCCGCTGGAGGCCGGAGCGAGCGGCAAGGCGGTCATCGCGTACCGCGCGGGTGGCTTCCTGGATACGATTCAGGAAGGTAAGACGGGCGTGTTCATCGAGCAGCCCACGGTGGAGCAGCTACAGGCAGCTCTGGAGGTCTTCAACCCGAAGGACTGGGAGGCCGACTACATCCGTGAGCACGTGGATAGTTTCTCGGAGGCACGGTTCATCAGCCGACTGAAGTCCTACATCCAGGCGCTTCCCGAAGACCAGTAAAGGCGCTTCTCCCGCTTGTTCGTGCTCTCCGATCGTTCATGGAGACGAAGAAGGCGGGGCGGTCAGACTTTTAGTCTGACCGCCCCGCCTTTTCTTTACGTTATACCCGCTTTTCGAGCTACAGAGAGGCCCTAGAGAGTCTCCAAGAGGTTCTTGGAGAGCAGGTCTGGGATGAACGCCTGAATCTGCGGCGCGATAACCTCTGCGGGCTGTTCGTAGAGCTCGCAGATGGTCTCAATCGCTTCCTCCTCGCTCGTGGGTTCCTCGAAAAGATCCCAGATGATGGAGGCCGAGCCCTGCAGGATAGAGTGTTCCCCGGTGTCTAGATTCGCGATATACGTGGCGGTGGGGGAGTACTTGGCGAACTCCTCGGAATGTACGTAGGCGATATTTTCGGGGATACCATACACGGGCTGAGGGGATTCTGCGGTCATTTTTTCACCTCGATTCCAAAGCGTTCAAAGAACTTGGCACGCACCTCGGCACGCGTGGGGGTACGTCCGAGCTGCATGGCTAGGTGGTCCTTGTTGACGAAGAAGATGTTCTTCAGGGTGCGCAGCTTATCGCGCGGGGTGGTCGCCGACCGAAGCCGTCCAATCCACTGAACGTAGTGGGGGACATCCTGCGAAACGGAAAGCCACAGCAGATAGTCGCGATCGCCTCGGTGCTGTTCAAGCCCGCCCATGGCCGCACTGTAGGCCAGGTTTGAATCGAGCTCGTTGGCACGTTCCTTAAGCCGCTGCCAGTCTGCGTAGGACATACGGTTCACCAGATAGTTGATATCCGCGCTGTAACGGGAGGCAGCTCGGGCGCGGTGTAGCACCACAATAAGGCGAGCATCCAGGTCTGAGGGGACCGTACAGGGCCGGTGAGCGATGAATCGGGTACGGCGGGCTGCCCACACACGGTCAAAGGTCTTCTCGTAGTCACCGTGGCGGCCGAGGCCGGGGAAGAATCGATGAATATCGGTCAGGCCCCAGGAGGCATGGTAGAGGGTCATGGCGTGCTCGAACACTGAGCCCGTCTCAAAGTGGGCCTGGATACGCCAGCCATCCGCCAGGAGAATCTGCACAAAGCGGTCCACCTGCGATGGACGGACCAAAAGGTCGGCGTCGGAGCTGTACCTACCCTTGCGGTAAATTTCCTGCGAGAACGCATAGCCCTTGATATGCAGAACGTCGATGGAATGCTTATCGGCTATGTGCTGGAAGTAAGCGTGCGCAAGTCGAATCCGTGCCGCGAGCGGAGTGGTGAGCGGCTCCGGGGTATTGGTGGAGTGAGTGGTCACAATAACCTTTCGGTGCACCGGTCTATACCAAATAAGTATACGGCGGGAGGGACAGAAACACTGTCCTTCCCGCCGTATGTTGCTCCCCGTGGGGAGAGGCTCGAAAGGTTATGCCTTGGGGGTCGAGGACTTCGACTTCGAGGACTTCTTATCGCCGTCCTTACCGTAGCCGTAGTAGGTTGCGTAGCCCACGTAGGTGCTTGCGTAACCGAAGCCGTAGTAGGAGTTACCCAGGCCCTTACGGGGTGCACGGTTCAGAACAAGACCGAAGAGGTTTGCGTTGACCTTCTTCAGGATGCTGGAAGCCTCGGTCATCTGCTCGCGGTGGCTACGGCCAATCGAACCGACCAGAATCACGCCGTCCACAGAGTTGGAAAGCAACGATGCGTCGGTCACGGGCAGCAGCGGCGGAACGTCGACCACCACGATGAACTCTTCGGAGAGTTCCTTGATGAGTTGGCGCATCTTATCCGAGCCCAGAAGCTCAGAGGGGTTCGGGGGGATGCGGCCCGCGGGAAGCACGAAGAGGTTCGAATCGCCCAGCTGGTGCACGGCGTTTGCAATCTCCACCTGACCGGCCAAAACCTGGGTCAGACCGACCTTGGCGTCGAGCTTCAGCTTCTTAGCCACGGTCGGGCGGCGGAGGTCGGCGTCAATGAGGATGACGGGTGAACCGGCGTCGGCCAGGGAACGAGCCAGCGAGAGCGACACGGTCGACTTACCTTCACCGGGCACAGCGGAGGTGACGATGAAGGAGCGCGGGGGAGTATCAACATTCACGAAGCGCAGGTTGGTGCGCAGCTGGCGAATCGATTCCTGAGCGATGTGGTCGTCGGTGTCACCATTCACGATGTTCTCTTCGTTCAGGTCCTCACTGACGGGCAGCACACCCAGGATGCTTGCGCCGGTTGCCTTGGTGGCGTCGTCACGGGTGCGGATGCGCTGATCCAGTGCGCGGCGCAGGAAGATGGCGGCGTACACCACGACCAGGCCGATAACGGCGCCAATCAGAGTGTTCTGCTGGTAGTTCGGGGAAACCAGCGGCGGGTTGACGCTTGCGTTGTTCAGCGGAATCACGCGGACGGTATTGCTGTTTGCAGAGGGGGTTGCCGCAGCGTTGCTATCGCCGTTAACCAGGGCCTGAGCGTTACCGGGGTTCTGCTCAATTTCCTTGATGTAGTCAGCGGTAGCCTGCAGAGCGCTGTTGGCGAGCAGCTGTGCGTTCTTCGGGGAAGAAGCCTGGGCGCTCACGGTAATCAGCGCAGCATTGTCACCTGCAGTTGCGGTGAGGCTTGCACGAATCTGACCGGTGGTCAGGGAGAGCTCAGGGTTGTTCTGCTTAATCTTCTGTGCCACAGCCTCGGAGGAGACGATCGCTGCGTAGGAACGTGCGCGTTCCTTAGCCGCGGAGGAGCCAGAGAGAACATCCACCGTACCGGACTCGCCCACGGTCACGTAGCCCGAGGACGAGGCGGCGTACACCTTCGGCTGCAGGGATGCATAGCCGAAGCCCGCCGCGGCACCAACGATGATGCCAATAATCAGCAACCAGAGGTTAGCCCTCGTGGTGCGGAAGAATTCCAAAATGGTCATAGTAGTGAGAATACTCCAGAAAGTTTGAGTTAGTGTGTGCCCGTGACGTGGAGTACTGCCGCGGGCGGTGAAGGGATACGGTATATCCCCTGGGTTGCGGTGTGAGGCTTAGCGGAGCAGGCCGAGCAGATAACTACCGTAACCGCTCTTGGTAAGCGGGGTAGCAATCTCGCGGAGCTGCTCGTCGGAAAGCCAACCGTGACGCCACGCAATTTCCTCCGGGCAACCGACGGACAGACCCTGACGGCTCTGGACGGTGCGGATGAAGTTAGTGGCATCAGCGAGTGAATCAAAGGTTCCGGTATCGAGCCATGCGGTGCCGCGCGGCAAAACCTCAACCTTCAGTTTACCCTGTTCCAGGTAGACGCGGTTAAGGTCAGTGATTTCCAACTCACCGCGGGGCGAAGGCTTAATCTGTCGGGCGTACTCCACGACCTTCGAATCGTAGAAGTACAGACCCGGAATCGCGTAATCGCTCTTGGGGTTCTCGGGCTTCTCCTCAATAGAGAGGGCGTTGAAGTCCTCATCAAATTCCACCACACCGTAAGCGCGGGGATCAGCCACGCGATATGCAAAGACGGTCGCGCCGTCCTTCTGCTCGTAAGTGGCCAGCTGGGTGCCGAGACCGGGGCCGTAGAAAATATTGTCACCGAGCACGAGCGCTACGGGATCATTGCCAATAAAATCGGCGCCCAGAATAAATGCCTGAGCCAGGCCGTCCGGGGAAGGCTGAACTTTATATTCGAGATTAATACCAAAACGAGAACCGTCGCCGAGCAAACGCTTAAACTGCTCCTGATCGGCCGGAGTGGTAATAATCAAAATATCGCGAATACCCGCAAGCATCAGAGTGGACAGCGGGTAGTAAATCATCGGCTTGTCATAGACCGGAGTGAGCTGCTTGCTAATACCCTGAGTGATGGGGTGCAAACGACTACCGGTACCGCCGGCAAGAATAATTCCCTTCATAACTTCTTATTGTGTCATGTTTATCTCTTTGTTGAGGCGTAAAAATCGCTCTTTAGCCGGGTAAAATCTACCGTATGGCTCACATTCTTGTTACCGGCGGTGCCGGTTTTATTGGTTCGAACTTTGTTCACCACCTCATCGATAACACTGATCACACGATTACCGTGCTGGATAAGATGACCTACGCCGCAAATGCTGCGTCTTTGGAAGGTCTTCCCGAATCGCGTTTCAAGCTCGTCGTCGGCGACATCGCGGATCGCGAGCTGGCAGACGAACTGGTCGGCAAGGCTGACGCCGTTGTTCACTACGCGGCGGAGTCTCACAACGACAACTCGCTGGCCAACCCCGAACCCTTTATTCACACCAACCTGGTGGGTACCTTCAGCCTGCTGGAGGCGGTCCGTAAGCACGGCACCCGCTACCACCACATCTCCACCGACGAGGTCTTCGGCGACCTCGAGCTGGACGATCCCGCCAAGTTCACCGAAACCACCCCCTACAACCCCTCCTCTCCTTACTCCTCCACCAAGGCAGGCTCCGACCTGCGCGTACGCGCCTGGGTTCGTTCCTTCGGCACCATCTCGAACTGCTCGAACAACTACGGCCCTTACCAGCACATCGAGAAGTTCATTCCCCGCCAGATCACCAACATCCTCTCGGGCCTGACCCCGAAGCTGTACGGCGAGGGCCTGAACGTTCGTGACTGGATTCACGCATCCGACCACTCCTCGGCCGTGCTGCGCATCCTGGAGCAGGGTAAGATTGGCGAAACCTACCTCATCGGTGCGGACGGCGAAGAGAACAACATCACCGTTCTGCGCACCATCCTGCGCCTGATGGGCAAGGACGAGAACGACTTCGAGCACGTGGTCGACCGCCCCGGTCACGACCTGCGCTACGCCATCGACGGTAGCCGCCTGCGTGCAGAGCTCGGCTGGGAGCCGAAGTTCACCGACTTCGAGTCCGGCCTGGCAGACACCATTAAGTGGTACACCGACAACCGCGGCTGGTGGGAGCCCCTGAAGGCTGAGGTCGAGGCAAAGTACGCGAAGGCTGGTCAGTAATGACCAAGGAGCTGAAGGTTACCGAGACCGAGATTCCCGGCCTGCTCATCATCGACCTGCCGGTGCACGGCGATAACCGCGGCTGGTTCAAGGAAAATTGGCAGCGCGAAAAGATGGTCGCAGCCGGCCTGCCCGACTTCAACCCGGTGCAGAACAACATTTCGTTCAACGCTTCGGTGGGTACCACCCGCGGTATCCACGCCGAGCCCTGGGACAAGTACGTGTCGGTTGCGACCGGCCGCATCTTCGGCGCATGGGTTGACCTGCGTGCCGGCGAGTCCTTCGGCAAGGTCGTCACCGTTGAGCTGGGCCCGGACACCGCAATCTTCGTGCCCCGCGGCGTGGGCAACTCCTTCCAGACCCTGGAAGAGAACACCGCCTACACCTACCTGGTCAACGACCACTGGTCCGCGGATGCGGTATCCGGCTACAGCTTCCTGAACCTGGCCGATGAAACCGTCGCCATCGACTGGCCCATCGACCTGGCAAAGGCTGAGCTCTCCGAGAAGGACCGCAACCACCCGCGCTTGAGAGAGATTAAAGCCCTCGAAGCCGACCCGATCCTGATTATTGGCGCGGGCGGTGAGGTCGGCACCGAGCTGGTTCGCCAGCTCACCGAGCAGAACGTGCCCTTCCTGGCCGTCGACCGCGACCGCCTGGACCTGGGTAAGCCCGAGCAGTGGCGCGACGCCTTCCGCTGGCGCTCCTTCCGCGCGGTCATCAACGCCGCGGCTTACACCGCAGTGGATCAGGCCGAGACCCCCGAGGGTCGTCGCGAAGCCTGGGCAGCCAACGCCCTGGGCGTGAGCGCGCTCGCCTCCATCTGCGAGGAAGCCAACCTGCCGCTGGTTCACGTATCCACCGACTACGTCTTCGATGGCTCCCTGCCCCTGGGCGAGGAGTACCCGGAGGATTACCCCCTGGCACCGCTGAGTGTTTACGGCGCGTCCAAGGCAGCCGGTGAGGTTGCCGCCGCCGCGTGGCGTAAGCACTACACCCTGCGCACCAGCTGGGTTGTTGGTGCCGGTAAGAACTTCGTGGGCACCATGGCCTCCCTGGCAGAGCGCGGCATCGACCCGTCCGTGGTTGCCGACCAGTGGGGTCGCCCGACCTTCACCCAGGACCTGGCAGCTGCTGCTCTGCACCTGCTCTTCTCGGGCGCGGAATACGGCACCTACAACGTGTCGAACGCCGGCGAGGTCATCAACTGGGCCCAGTTCGCTCGTGCAGTGTATGAGGGTACCGGCCACGACCCGGCACGCGTCAGTGACACCACCACCGAGGCCTACTTCGCCAACGCTGAGCTTTTCGCTCACCGTCCGACGAACTCGGCGATGGACCTGTCCAAGCTGATTGCCGCGGGCTTCACCCCGCGCGATCACCGCGAGGCGCTGGCCGCATACCTGGCAGAAATGGGTTCCTAATCCCTTAAGGATTCGGCCTCATACCGCTGACAACAGCATAAAAGGCGTGAAAATCGCCATATCACAGGTTCCCGGCTCTTGAAGAAGAGCCGGGAACCTGTACAATAATGTCTTGGCCAAGGCGAGGGCCGCCGCAAGTGCGGTGAGCCGTTATCGACGAGGTGGCGTACGGATTCTTCATCCGCGCCGTTTCTCTTGGCGCGTTGAGTACAAACTACAGAAATGGAGAACCCCATGGCTGAAATCAAGATTGTTGCAGAGCCCCGCGTTGACTTCGGTAAGGGCTACGCACGCCGCGCACGCGTTGCAGGCAAGATCCCCGCTGTCATCTACGGTGGCAAGGCAGAGCCCAAGCACGTGACCCTGCCCGGTCACGAGACCACCATGGCAGTTCGTAACGCAGACGCAGTGCTGGTTATCGAGGTTGAGGGTGAGACCATCAAGGCTCGCGTTAAGGACATCCAGCGCCACCCCATCCGCCCCGAGCTGCAGCACATCGACCTGGTGTTCGTTGCGTAAGTAGCGGATTTCAACGCTTATAGACCGGCATAAGCCGGGCTGGGAACGGCCCGCATCCTCATACGGGGTGCGGGCCGTTCGCGCATCCCGAAGCTTCTAGAATTTTTGCGGGTATAAAAGGTGCCCCAAGAATTCACTCAAGAATCTATCCCGAGAGAAGGGCACGCACAGATGTCTGATACCTGGCTGATCGTGGGCCTGGGCAACCCCGGCCCCAACTACGCCAAAACCCGCCACAACATCGGCCAGATGGTCCTGGACGAGCTCGCCAAGGAAGTTGGCGGCAGCTTCAAGAAACACTCCAAGGCATCCGCGGTCGTGGTGGAGGGGCGCCTCGGCTTCGGCGGCCCCAAGGTGGTGCTCATGAAGTCCCTCGGCTACATGAACACCTCGGGCGGCCCCGTCAGCGCCATCGCCAAGTTCTACGGTATTGACCCCGACCACATCATCGTCGTCCACGACGAGCTCGACATCCCCTTCGACACCATCAAGCTTAAGATTGGCGGGGGAGAGGGCGGCCATAACGGTCTGCGCGACATCACCAAGGCACTGGGCACCAAGGACTACTACCGCGTGCGTACCGGCATCGGCCGTCCGCCCGGACGCATGGACACCGCGGACTTCGTGCTCAAACCCTTCAGCAGTACCGAGGCGAAGGCTCTGCCGTTCCTCATCTCGAACGCCGCGGATGCAACCGTCATGCTCATCAAGGAGGGCCTACAGGCTACCCAGCAGCGCTACCACGGGGCCGCATCCTAGCCGATTGCCTCGCCGCTGTGTGCCCCGTGAACTAGGCTCTACCTAACTATGCAAGAGCCTCGCGAGGGAATAAGCTAGAAAAGAATGACGTTATACGCTCCACGACGGGAAAATACCCGCCCCGTGGAGCGTATGAGCGAGAGAAGAAGGTACCCGTGGCTGAATACTCCACCCCCGCCAACATCCCCCTGAGCGACGACGTTGTGCGTCAGCTCCGCCAGGACTTCCCGATCCTCAACACCGAGGTCAACGGGCACCCCCTGGTCTACCTGGATTCCGGGGCTACGAGCCAGAAACCCCTGCAGGTTCTCGACGCAGAACGCGACTTCTACCTGCGCGCCAACTCCGCCGTACACCGCGGCGCGCACACCCTTGCCGTCGAGGCGACCGACCTCTTCGAGGACGCTCGCCGCACCGTGGCCGGCTTCGTGGGTGCCACGGAGGAGGGGCTGGTGTGGACCTCCAACGCCACCGAGGCGCTGAACCTCATCGCCTACAGCATCGGTAACGCCTCCCAGGGCATCGGCGGCGAGCCTGCCGAGCGTTTTGCGCTGGGCCCCGGCGACGAAATCGTCACCACCGAGATTGAGCACCACGCGAACCTCATTCCCTGGCAGATTCTCGCCCAGCGCGCCCGCGCGAACCCGCGCCACAGCCCCGCCAGCGAGCGCGGCCGCGGAGCCCCCGAGCCCGGCCAGGGCCCCGGCC